>Ga0315279_10000437_pt1 | contig 83698 bp, 68 predicted proteins | sample YL17G06_20_MG_FD_203694 | JGI IMG/M metagenome (GOLD analysis project Ga0315279, IMG submission 203694) | Sediment microbial communities from Yellowstone Lake, YNP, Wyoming, USA - YL17G06_20 | ecosystem: Environmental > Aquatic > Freshwater > Lake > Sediment | place: USA: Wyoming | collected...
TCCGTGTGGGCCGCCTGGCCAGTCTCCTGAAGACGGCATTAAGAAGCTGCAACACGGCACGCCCGGCGGCCTGGTATGGCAGCCCGGCGAATCGGACGTCTCCATCCGCCCGGGATGGTTCTGGCATGCTGCCGAAGACGCGAAGGTGCGTAGCGTGGACAACCTCGTTGATCTCTACTTCAAATCGGTCGGAAGGAATAGCCTGCTCCTGCTGAACGTGCCGCCCAATCGCGATGGTCTGTTCTGCGATACGGACGTAGAGCGGCTCGCCGGCTTCCGCAAGAAGCTTGATGAAATCTTCAAGACGGATCTTGTCCGCAACAAGAGTGCCTCGGCAAGCAAGGTTCGCGGCAACGATCAAGCATTCTCGGCCGCCCGCGCCCTTGATGGCGACGCCGATACATACTGGGCGATGGACGATGGCATAGTGCAAGGATGGCTCGAAGTTGATCTCGGCGCTTCTGCAAAATTCAACATCGCATGTTTGCAGGAAGCGATTACGCTCGGTCAACGCGTCTCCTCATACCATCTCGAGGGTCTCGACGGAACGGCATGGAAAACATTCGCGCGAGGAACCACTATCGGCCACAAAAAGCTGGAGCGCTTTGATGCCGTTACCGCACGGAAAGTCAGGCTCGTCATCGAGGACGCCCGCGCTTGTGCCGCCCTGAGCACCTTCGCGCTCTACCTCGGCGACTTGTAACTCCCACGAGCGCCCTGAACAGCGCGCGCAAATGCTTTGAAGTGATTCAACGGGGTGGCTATCATACCGGTAGCGTCGCATTCTGCAAAGGAATCTTTATGAGCAAGAACGAATCTGTTTCACGCAGGGGCTTTCTTACCATGGCGGCAGGGGCGACTCTCTTGCCGTTTACAGCAGCATCCGCCCAGCGGATCGTCGGCGCGAACGAGGGGCTTCGTATCGGTGTGATTGGCTGCGGCGCACGCGGCACTGAACTGATGCAGGACCTTCTCTCACGAGATGGACCCAGTGGTCCCACAAGTCCCCCTTTGAAGGGGGATTTAGGGGGATGTAGGAGCTGGATGGAGTCAAGCGGCGCCGGAATGGTACATCCCCCTGAATCCCCCTTCAAAGGGGGACTTGCCTCTGCGTATTCAGGTCCGATCTCAAGGGAGTCAACGGACTTTGAGGAAGTGCGTGTTATGATTCCTGCGGTATGCGACGCTTATGAGCAGCATGTGGCACGCGCACGACGCCTTACCGGCGCCGATGCGATCCCGCATTGGCAGGATCTCGTCCAGCGGCGGGACCTCGATGCCGTAGTCGTTGCCACGCCTGATCATCATCACGCCGCCATGTCCATAGCCGCCATGGAATCCGGCAAAGACGTCTATTGTGAGAGGCCCATGGCGCTTCGGCTCGACGAGGCCACGGCGTTTTGGGACGTGGCGCGCCGCACAGGCCGCACCGTCCAGATTGGCGCGCAGCAGACCTCTCAGGCTCAATGGCACTTGGCGCATGAGATCATCCGATCGGGGGAGATCGGCGACACGGTTTGGTGTCAAGGCAGCTACGAGCCGAGCCCGGCAGCGACTCAATGGGAGCGCCCCCTGTACAAGAACGCCAGCTTCGCGGACCTCGACTGGGATGCCTTCCAGGGTGAAGGACCGTTCGTTGTACAGGCTTCAGCCTGTGGGTGTCTGCGAGAGCCGCACCCTAAAGGGTGTACAACGAACAGAGGCAGGCATTTCGATCCCAATCGATTCTTGAACTGGCGGAAATACTGGGATTACTCGAACGGCGTCGCGGGGCAAGTCTTTTATCACAAGCTTGCCGCGCTGCTCATTGCGGTAGGACCCGCATTTCCGGAGCGGGTGTCGGCCGCCGGCGGCATTTATGTTCGAGATGGGCGCGAGGTCCCCGATTCTTTTGTAATGACGGCGGAGTACTCAGATGGGCGCACCATCGTTCTTGCATCATCCATGGCGAACCGATACGGTTTGCCGGCCGTCATTCGCGGTCGAGAGGCTTCGCTCGAGTTCCACGGGCGCTTCATCAAGATCGTCCGCGGCGTCACGGCCTCGAACCGCGCAACCGAAATGCGTTGCGAAACGAGCCCGCGTGAGGACCACCTCGCCAACTGGCTGCACTGCATCCGCTCGCGTGAGAAGTGCGTCTGCAACGAGGAGATCGGCTACCAGAGCATGGTCGCCATAGCCATGGCGGTTGAATCTTATCGCACAGGAAAAACGCTCTCGTTTGACGGCGCCACTGGGCGGATGTTTCCATCCTGCGTCATGAATCGTACCGTCATTGCGTGAGATGGGTTCTGACGGCGCTACTCCGCCGTTGGCAGGCTGATGGTGAACGTGCTTCCTTTTCCGGGCTCGCTCTGGACGCTGATCTTTCCCTGGTGCATGTCCACCAGCCGCTTCACGAGCGTCAGGCCAAGTCCCGTTCCCGGAACGTGAACCGTGTACGTGTTCTTCGCTCGGAAGAACTCATCGAAGGCCGAATCCTTCTCCTCGGGCGTCATCCCGATGCCGTCATCCCTGACGGACACGCGGACGCAAATGCCTTCTTGCTCGATGCGCACGTTTACACGTCCATGTTCAGGCGTGTACTTGACCGCGTTGTCGATCAGGTTGGCGAACACCATGAACATCGAATCGCGATCCGCGAGCACCAGACCGTCAGCGTCCCCTTCCTCCTTCGCAAGAATCAGCTCGATATGTTTTGTCTCAGCACGCTCTCTGTGCGATTCCACGGCCTCAGCCGCGACCTTCCTCAGGTCGAGCGGCGAACGCTTGATGACGAAGTTGCCCGTCTCCATGGCGGTCAGATTGAGCAGATCGGACACCATCGTCCGCAGCGTCCTGGCGCGAAGCAGCGACCGCTCGATCATGTCCTTCTCTTGACCAGGACTGTCCTTGGCGGCGCCGCTCAACACGGCCATCAACTGACCTTCGATGGCGGCCAATGGGCTCTTCACCTCGTGCGCCACCATCGAGATGAACATTGACTTGGCGACCTCGAGTTTCTTCAGGGCCGTTATGTCCCGCAGAACCACCACGGCGCCGGAGACCTCGCCGGTAGGCTCGCGCACGGGACTGGCGTTCACCATGTACGTGCACCTGTCGAGAGCGACCTCTCTGGATGCGATCATCGGCCCCGGCCCGCTCGTGAGCGCGTCCTCCATCAACGCTTGCAGCCCTGTGCAGCCAAGTCTCTCCATCGGCGCGGGCAGCGGCGCCGCGGCGCAGTCCGGAAGGATCCGCGTTGCCGCCGCGTTCTGCAGCACAATCTGACGATCGCGGTTTATCACCAGCACTCCGTCCGTCATGCAACTGATGATCGTGCTGGATTTCGAGCGCTCGACCGCGAGTTCGAGGAGCCGCCGCTCTCGTTCCTCCCGCAGACGTTTGGCCTCGATGGAAAGCGTGCGGCGGTCAAGCCCGTTGCGGACGGGCAGGAGCAGTTCATCAGGCGTGAACGGCTTCGGGATGTAGCCGTACGCGCCCCGGCGCGTCGCCTCGACCGCCGTGTCGATCGTCGCATACGCCGTTATGACGAAGATGACCACGTCCTCGTCAAGGGCGCGCAAGTGCTCGATCAGCTCGATGCCGCCCATGCGCGGCATCTTCAAATCGATCAATGCAACTGCGAAATTGCCGCGTTCCTTGAACAGATCAAGGCCGGCCACTCCGTCCTCCGCCACCTCGACGTCGTAACCCTCCGACGTGAGGATCTTGCGGCATCCCTCGCGCATTCCCAACTCGTCGTCGACAACGAGAATCCGCAAACCGCTGGAATTCATCGCTGGCCCTCCTATTCCGGCTTACGGGGCCCCAACAGCTCCTCGATTTTCGCCAGCAAACGCTTCGCCGCGACTGGCTTCTCGAAAAAGGCGTCTGTCCGCATCGCCAGGAGGTCATCCTGGGTCTTCGGGCGGAAGTCAAAACCCAATTGGCTGCCCACCGCTGTCACGATGATGATGGGAATGTCCCGGAACGTGGGATCCTCTCGGATCTGGCGCGAAAACGCGAAACCCGTGTCAAGCGACTCCATCATCAGGTCCGTGATAATGAGATCCGGCTTCTCCTTCGCCAACGATGCTAACGCTTCGCTGCGAGCGACAGAACAGACAACGCGATAGCCGGCTCGCTCGAGCACATGCCTGTTCAGATCCAGAAAATCAATATCATCGTCCACCAACATGATCGTGGGCTGCCGTGATTCCATTACCACCTCTCCGCTGCTGCCCCGAGATCCAGGCAGGAACGCCTGGAACGCCGCCATGCAGACTTGAAACCTCAGGGCCGCATTCTTGACATTTGGCTGCGATCTGAGGTCGATTCTCTCAGATTGCGCAGCAAGAATCTAGAAGGCGTTCATTTGACAAACTGGACGTCGGCCTTCGCCTCTTGTCCCACCGGGAGACACACCGTGAATGTGGTTCCTTGTCCTTCCTGGCTCTGCGCGTTTATGTCGCCCGAATGCATTTTCACGATGCCGTAAGCGATGGCAAGCCCGAGCCCCGTCCCCTTGCCCATCTCTTTCGTTGTGAAGAACGGAGTGAAAAGCTTTGACAGGTTTTCCTCGGGGATCCCAACGCCGTTGTCCTTCACCTCTATCGCAACCGAGTTCCTGGCAGGCATGACGTAAGCTTTAATGCAGACGTCGCCGCCGTTGGCAATGGCATCGATCCCGTTCCCCACAAGGTTCAGGAGCATCTGCTTTATTTGATCCCTGTCAATCATCATGATGGGCAAGTCGCCGGGCATCTCAACCCACACGCGCACTCCTGCGGCCTCCGCCCGGGGCGTCATCAGCACGGCAATTTCGTTCGCGAGCGCGGCAAGTTCCGTCGGCGTCTTGGTGACACGCGACTGGCGGGCGAAATCGAGCAGGCCACGGACGATGCCTTTGCAGCGCTGCGCCTCGTTGGCAATCATCTGCAAGTCGGCGCGGACAGGATCCGCGTCCTTAATCTGCCGCAAAAGCATGTGCGAGTAGATCAGCACGGTGCCGAGCGGATTGTTGATCTCATGCGCCACGCCGGCCGAAAGCTGACCCATTGACGCCATACGTTCGCTTTGAACCAGGCGTTGGTGCGTGGCCTCGAGTTCCTGGTGCGATTCCTGGAGTTCCACGCACGTGGCCTCCAGCTCCTCCACGAGATACGGCAGGCACATGCTGGCCTCCGCGAGGCCCTGGCACACGGCGGTCGCCTTTTCGCGGCACGTCGGGTAGCCGCAGGCGCCGCAATTGAGCTGGTCCTCCGGCACGAACTTCTTCATGGCGCGAAGCGCCTCTGCAATCTCGTCTTCAGTGGGCTGGCGCAGCTCAACGTTCTGCCGGGCAAACGCGCGGCCCAGGTGCACGTCACGGAACTCGTTCAGCGACCGCGCGAACTCCTCCTCGCTCGCCCAATTGCGCCTGTCATTCACGAAGTTCGCCACAAGTTCTTTCCGCGCGAAAACACCGAGATCGTTCAGCATCTTCGGGCCGTTTATGCAGCCTTCGCAAAACAACACATCGAAGAAATGCGCGTGATTCGTTCCCTTGGCAAGCTCTTCCAACGCCATGAGCGAACGGTCCTTCCCCTCCGTCGTCAGAACGTCGTTATCCAGGATATCGGTTGTGATGCCGGCCGTACGCAGCAGGCCGCCTGAAAGCGGGAACGACCAGCCGACGCAACTCCGAGGGCCGTCAAAGCTCCGTTCAGGCAGTTCATCAAGGGCGATTTCGGCCGTCTCGAACATGCCCGTCAGTTCCTTGTACGTCAGCACGCTGTCGACCGTCCCGACAACAAACGGATCGCGTATCTCGTTCTTCTTGGCGATACACGGCCCAATGAACACGATGCGCACGTTATACCCGTGGCGGAATCTAATGGCGCGCGCCGTCGCAATCATGGGGGACACGATCGGCGCAAGCGCTTCGCGCAGCGTCGGCATGTACTTCTCGACGTACGCGACCACGGCGGGACACGGAGACGCGATAATCGGGCGCCCCTGCTTGCGGCGTTCTTCAAACAGGCGGGCGTATTCGCGGCCGACGAGCTCCGCCCCGAACGCGACGGCCCAGACCTCCGCGAAGCCCAGTCTGCGCACCCCGGACAATACTTTCCCGGGCGAGATCGTGTCGAACGCCGCGGGAAAGGACGGCGCCATGCAAGCGAAGACGGGCCTGTCTTCCTGCAACATCTCCCACACCGGTGCCATGCTGTCTTCAATGCGTTTTGCGTTTTGCGCGCAGACCTTCACGCAGTTGCCGCAGGCGATGCAACGCTCTTCGATCACAAACGCCTGGCCGCTGACGACCTTGATGGCCTTTGCGGGACATTCGCGGACGCAAGCGTAACAGCGCTTGCACTTCTCCGGTATGCCAGAAACAATACCCATACGAACTCGAATTTAGGGTTTGGAGTTTAGGGTTTTGGATTTGGGAATTAAGGCTCAGGGCGTATCACCCTATACCCTAAACCCTATACCCTAAGCCCTCTAAACACGCTCAAACCCTCATCTATACTCTCGACCTTTCATGGTAATGCGTATGCAGCAACTGATGTGACTTCTTGCCCAGCGGTTCGCCGAGGAACTCAGCATAGATCTGTTTGATCTCGGGGTTCTCGTGCGATTTGCGCAACTTCTTGCCTTCGTCTTCCTTGTAGATGGCTTGAATGCGCGCCAAACGGACTTCGTTAGTCGTCAAACGCGGCTGGCCGCCGCCGCCGATACAGCCCCCGGGGCATGTCATGATCTCGATGAAGTGATACTGACTTTTCCCGGAGCGCACGCGTTCGATGACCTGCCGTGCGTTGCCTAAGCCGTGGGCGACGGCCACGTTCGCGGTGACCCCTTTCAGGAAGGACCATTCCGGCACGGTTTCCGTGAACGTTACCGAGGCCTCCTTGATGCCGTCAAGGCCCTCGATGGGTTTCACGTGAAGGTTCTCGAACGGGAACGGTTTCCCGGAGACGATTTCGTAAACGGTGCGCAGAGCCGCTTCCATGACGCCGCCCGTGTTAGCGAAGATGTCCGCTGCGCCGGATGACATACCGATAGGCGAGTCCATCCTATCCTCAGGCAGGCTGTTGAAATCGATGCCGGCCTGCTTGATCATCCGGCCCAGCTCGCGGGTCGTCAGCACGACGTCCACGTCCCGCACGCCGCTCGCGGTCATCTCCGCGCGCTGGCACTCAAACTTCTTTGCCGTACATGGCATGACCGAGACGACGAACATGTCCTCCGGTTTCTTACCGATCTTCTGCGCGTAATACGTCTTGGCCACGGCGCCGAACATCTGCTGCGGCGACTTGCACGTCGAGATGTTCGCCAGCATATCCGGATAGAAGTACTCGACGTACTTGATCCATCCGGGCGAGCAACTCGTGAACATGGGCAGCGCGACCGGCTTCTTTTCCACGAGCGCGTTTTTCAAGCGCATCAGCAACTCGGTTCCTTCTTCGATAATGGTAAGGTCGGCCGTGAAGTTCGTATCGAACACGGCGTCGAATCCCAGCCGGCGCAAAGCCGTAACCATCTTTCCCGTTACGAGCGTTCCCGGCGGGTTCCCGAAACACTCGCCGAGTGCCGCGCGGATGGCCGGGGCCGTCTGCACCACCACCGTCTTAGTGGGGTCTTCGAGCGCGGCCCAAACCTCTGCGATCTGGTCGCGTTCGCTGATCGCGCCGACCGGGCACACAGCCCCGCATTGGCCGCACTGCACGCACACAACGTCGTCCAGGTCGCCGCAAAACGCCGGGCCTACGACCGTGTCGAAGCCGCGGTTTTGCGCGAATAGTCCGCCTACGCCCTGCACGTCGCGGCACACCGTCACGCAACGGCGGCACAGAATGCACTTCCCGCTGTTGCGTATCAGCGCCGGTGTACTTTCATCAACGAGATTCCGACTCTTCTCGCCGGGATAGGTGATGTCGCGGATGCCCAATTCACGGGCCAGCGATTGCAGTTCGCAATCCTCACTGCGGTCACACGTCTGGCATTCGCCCGTGTGGTCCGACAGCAACAGCTCGACCACCGTCCGCCGGCTGTCGCGGACCCGCTGGGTGTTGGTGGAGACCTTCATGCCTTGCGTGACCGGCGTCACACAGGAGGCCATCAGGGTCTTGGCCTTTTCGACCTCGACCAGACACACACGGCAGGCCCCGATCGCCTGGACGTTCTCCAGATAACACAGCGTAGGGATCCTCTTGCCCAACGACCGCGCGGCTTGTAGGATGGTGGTCCCCGGACTCGCCGACACTTCCTGGCCATCAATGGTTAACGTAATCGTACTCATCATTGCTCCTTTCCATTATCCTGAGCTCAATACGGGTCCGCGGCTGCTTCCTGTCTGGCCGCAGCGATCGCAAAAGCGGGATGCGTGCCGAAACGAAGCTCGATTGTCTGGTCAAAAGTACACTTTCGGCATTCATAATTGTTCGGGCATAGTTTATTGGACACCATGCCCATCAGCATGTACCGGCACCGCCGATCGGCGCCCACCCGCTTCCGGAGCCGGGCTGTGGTCTCCGCCTCCATTTGCATGCGGCCCGTCGGACACACGTAGGTGCAGGCGCCGCAGGCAACGCACGTCTCCGAAGGGAAGTTGAAGGGGGTGCCGACTTTCCGCGACACGCCCCGCCCGCTGAAGGCAATCGCCTCCGCGCCCATCAACTTCGCACAGGCCCTGACGCACAGGCCGCACAACACACAGTCCTCGTGCTTGGACGTAAACGGCGTATCGTGCACGCCCCAGTCCATGGCAAGTCTGCGGATCGCCGGCACCTCAGGACAACGCGCAAGGAGGATCTGGAAAAGCAGTTTCCGTCCCTCGAGCACCGCCGGCGTGTCCGTCTTGACCACGAGTCCTTCCTTGACCGGATAGCAGCAGGACGCCTGAAGCGTCGTTCGCCCGCCGTCGGTGGTTTCAACCGTGCACAGCCGGCAGGCCCCGTACGGCTCAATGCCTTTTTGGTGGCACAGCGTCGGGATTCGGATGCCCACGCTTTGCGCGGCCTCGAGCACGGTCATTCCGAGGTTGGCTTGGACCTTCTGTCCGTCAATCTCAAGTCTTACCATGACGTTCACTCCTTTTCGATCGCACCTTGCTTGCAGAGCTCAAAGCACGTGCCGCATTTGATGCAGCGCGCTTCATCAATCACATGGACTTGCTTCCTCTCGCCGGTGATGACGCCTTGCGGGCAGGCCTTGGCGCACAGCATGCAGCCGATACATTTTTCCGGATTGATCCGGAACACAATCAGATTCCGGCAGACGCCCGCAGGACACCGCCCCTCGTGGATGTGCGCCTCGTACTCATCCCGGAAATACCGGATCGTCGACAGCAGCGGATTCGGGGCCGTCGTGCCCAGCGCGCACAGCGCGAACCCCTTCATCATCCGGGCGATCGCTTCGAGCGTTTCGATGTCGTTCTCTTCGCCTTTGCCCTGACAGATGCGTTCGAGGATCTCGAGCGCCCGGTCGATGCCTTCCCGGCAGGGCGCGCATTTCCCGCACGACTCCTCCTTGAGGAAGTCGAGGAAATACCGCGCGACATCGACCATGCAGGTATCCTCGTCCATCACGATCATGCCGCCCGAACCCATGATGGCGCCGGCCTGGGTAAGGCTCTCATAGTCCACGGGAAGATCGAGCAGCGATTCGGGGATGCAGCCGCCCGACGGCCCCCCAGTCTGCACGGCTTTGAACTTCTTCCCGCCGGGGATGCCGCCGCCGATATCGTAGACGATCTCGCGCAGCGTCAGTCCCATCGGCACCTCGATGAGTCCCGTGTTGTTGATCTTGCCCACGATCGAGAAGACCTTGGTCCCCTTGCTGGTCTCGGTTCCCACGCGGCGGTAGGCCTCCGCGCCATCGGAAATGATCCAGGGGATGTTCGCCCAGGTCTCGACGTTGTTGATGTTGGTCGGCTTGCCCCACAGACCCTTTTCCGCGGGATACGGCGGCCGCTGGCGCGGTTCGCCGGGCCGGCCTTCGATGGACGCGATAAGAGCCGTTTCCTCGCCGCATACGAAAGCGCCGCCGCCCCGTATCATGCGTACGTCAAACGAGAAACCCGTTCCGAGGATGTTCTCCCCAAGCAGCCCGTGGCCGCGTGCCTCCGCGATGGCCGTGTCCAGATTCTCAACGGCAAGCGGATACTCATCGCGCACGTAAATGAAACCCTTTTGTGCGCCAATGGCGTAAGCGCCGATCGTCATGCCCTCGAGGACGGCGAAGGGATCGCCTTCCAGCAAGCTCCGGTCCATATAGGCCCCCGGATCGCCTTCATCGGCGTTGCACACGATGAACTTCAGATCCCCCGGCGCCTTGCGCGTGAGCTGCCACTTACGGCCCGTCGGGAACCCCGCGCCGCCACGACCGCGAAGCCCGGAGCGGTCCACCTCCGAGATCACATCGTCGGGACTCATCGCCGTGAGGACTTTACACAACGTGTAATAGCCGCCCGTGGCGATGTACTCGGCCAGGCTCTCCGGGTCAATCCGGCCGCAACGGCTCAGCGCGATCTTCTCCTGCTTCTTGTAGAAGGGGATATCCTCCATTCGGGGAATGCCCTTGGCGCCGGCCTTGGACTCGCCCGTCCGCCCGTTCATCGTGCACAGGATTTGCTCTTTCTTGGGCTTGCCGCTGGTGATCGCGGCGACAAGCTCCGCCACCTTGTCCGCGGTGACCTGTTTATACAGCACCCGGGGTTCGCCCGGCCGGAACACCTCGACGATCGGCTCCATCTGGCAGAAACCCAAACACCCTGTCTGGGCGACAATGACCTCTTCCGAGGACCTGCTCAGTTCCTCGGTCAAGGCGTCGAAGACGGCCTTGGCGCCGCTGGCCAGCCCGCACGTCGCCATGCCTACGGTCACCTTGCATTTCTTCGGCGATAGGGACTCGAGGCCTTCCTGCTTCCAACGCTCCAAGTCGTCGATACTTGCTATCAAGTTCGGTGCTTGCATACTGAATTCCTTTCAAGACGGTTGAGAACGGGATCGGCATCCGCAAGTCAAAAACGCGTCAACAGCTTGGCGAGTTTATCCTGCCTGACCCGGCCAAAAGTTTCGGTGTCAATCCGCACGACCGGCCCCAGGCTGCAGCAACCTACGCAACGAACCGTATCGAGCGTGAATCGCCGGTCCAACGTGGTTCCGCCGGCGCGAACGCCCAACAGGCGCTCGAGCCGGTCCAGGATTGACTGGCCGCCGCGTACGTGACACGCCGTGCCCATACATACCGCCACGCGGTGCCGGCCGGTCGGCGTCAGCGAAAACGAACGGTAAAACGTCGCCAGCGCATACAATCGAGACAGCGGGATATCAAGCTTCTCCGACAGGCGCGTCAACGTCTTCCGGGGAAGGTAGCCTTCCTGACGCTGGACCTCCTGGAGGATGCCCACTAATGCAGCCTTGTCGCTGCCGTGTTTATCGATCACGCTGTCAATCTGAACGGTCTCCATTTACATCTCCTCCTTGGTTCCTGGAGTCTATGGCTAGTCCAAGTCACAGTGCAGGCAACGCTTTGCCTCGCAAACGGCCAACATCTCGGAAAACGTCACGTCCGCCTCACGGAAATCGTGCGCACGTTCGCTTGCGGGACGCACCGCTTCCTGGGGACGCTTGAAATTGTCGAAACCCTCGCCCGCCTCGGCGGAATCGACGCGCCGCCTCGGTTTGATCAGCCGGTACGGCTCCCGCTGCTCAATGCCGCGCAGGAATCTATGGGCCGTAACGGCCGCCTTCTGCCCAGCCGCGATGGCCTCGATGACCGTTGCACCGCCGGTCGTCACATCGCCTGCGGCAAAGATGCCGGGCGTGCTTGTCGCCAGCGTGGCGGGATCCACCACGACCATATTCCATGCATTCCGCTGCACGTCCGGACCGCCGTTCAAGACCACGAGGTCGGGTTCCTGAGCCCCTGCAAATAGGATGGTTTCCGCGGGCAGGACCACCTCGGCTGCCGTCTTCGGCGCGGTCCGGGTTCTGCCCGTCTGGTCCGCGGGTTGAGGCTCGCACTGCACACATTTCAGCCCCGTGACCTTGCCATCAACACGGAGCACTTCCATCGGCTCGTGGAGGCAGTAGAGCGTGACGCCTTCTTCTACCGCCGCTTGCACTTCGGCAGCTTCAAACGGCAGTTGGTCTTTATCCCTCGGATATACCAGACCGCAGCTCGAGCAGCCCAGCCGTATGGCCGTCCGGGCCGCATCGAATGCCGCATACGTGCAGCCGACCACAAGCACGTCCCCGGACATCCGCGTGCATTTCCCCTGTTTCACCTCTTTGAGGAAATCCAGGGCGTTCGGACAGGGCCGCGTGCCGTCCGCGCCCGGGGTGTCCGGACGGACCAGCTTGTGCGCGCCCGTGGCAATCAGGATGGCTTGGTAGCCCTGGCGCCGCAATTCGTCAATCGTGATGTCTTTGCCGACCGTCACGCCCAACCGCAGGTCTATTCCTGTGTCGACAATGAGCTGAGTTTCACGGTCGATCACGTCCGGCGGCAGCCGGAAATCCGATAACGCCCAACGCAGCATGCCTCCGGGCCGTGTGGTCGACTCGAACACTGTCACGGGATATCCTTGCAGCCGAAGGTCGCGGGCCGCGGTAAGGCCCGCGGGCCCGGCGCCGATGACGGCGATCTTCTCGGTCCGGGTGGTCTCGACAGGCTGCACCGCGGGCTTCCACCGATTCCGTTCGAAGTCCGCGACGAACCGCTTGAGCGAGCGAATGGCCACTGGGTCGTCGGTCTCGCCCAATTGGCAGCTCGCCTCGCACGGCCGGCTGCAGATCCGCCCGCACACGCTCGGGAACGGATTGTCCTGCCGAATCACCTCGAGCGCTTCGTTGAACCGCCCCAGTGCGGTGAGCGCGTTGTAGCTGGGTGCGTCCACGCCCGCGGGGCAACTGCGCTGGCACGGCGCCGGGCACAGCCGCTTGCACACCATGCTCGGACAGTACTTGTCCTTGATATGAGCTTCATACTCGTGGCGGAAGTGCCGGATCGTGGAAAGCACGGGGTTCGGTGCGGTCTGTCCGAGGCCGCACAGCGCTGTGTCCTTGATTAGGTTGCCGAGGGTGATCAGTCTCTCGACGTCGCCCTCCTCGCCTTGACCCTGGCAGATCCGGGTCACGATCTCGAGCATTCGCTTGGTCCCAATCCGGCACGGAGGACATTTGCCGCACGACTCATCCTGCACGAACTCGAGGAAGAACCGCGCCATGTCCACCATGCACGTGTCCTCGTCCATGATAATGAGGCCGCCGGACCCCATGATCGCGCCCAGCTCGGTCACGGACTCGTAGTCCAGCGGCACGTCGAGGTGCCACGCCGGAATGCATCCGCCCGAAGGACCGCCGATCTGGGCCGCCTTGAAATCCTTGCCGTCGGGCACGCCGCCCCCGATGTCATAGACGATCTTCTCGAGGGTGATGCCCATCGGCACCTCGACGAGGCCGGTGTTGTTCACCGCGCCGGCCAGGGCGAACACCTTGGTGCCTTTGCTCTTTTCAGTTCCGAATGATGCGTACCACTCGGGGCCTTTGAGGATGATCACAGGGATGTTTGCGTATGTTTCGACGTTGTTCAGCAGCGAGGGCTTTTCCCACAAGCCGCTTTGGGCCGGGAACGGCGGACGCGGACGCGGCTCGCCGCGCTTTCCCTCGATCGAGGTCATGAGGGCCGTTTCTTCACCGCACACGAAGGCGCCGGATCCTTTCCGGATTTCGAGATCAAAGTTGAACCCGCTGCCCATGATATCCGCACCGAGCAAACCGTACTCTCGGGCCTGCTCCAAAGCTTTGCCCAGGCGCTCAATCGCCAAGGGGTATTCGGCGCGAACATAGATGTAGCCCTGAGAGGACCCAATTGCATAGCCGGCAATGGCCATGGCCTCGATCACGCTGTGGGGATCGCCTTCCAGGACGCTGCGGTCCATGAAGGCCCCAGGGTCGCCTTCGTCGGCGTTGCACAATACGTACTTCGTGTCGCCCACGGCCTTCCGGCAAAACTCCCACTTCATTCCGGTCGGGAATCCCGCCCCGCCTCGCCCGCGCAAGCCGGACCGTTTCACGATGTCGATAACTTCCTCGGGCTTCATTGCCGTCAGCACGTTGGCCAGCGCCTGGTAGCCGTCCCGCGCAATGTACTCTTCAATCCGCGACGGGTCGATCACGCCGCAGTTCCGCAGCACGATCTTTTCCTGTCCCCGGAAGAAGCTGATCTCCCGCATCGAAGGAACGATTTCACCCGTGGCCGGGGCCTTGTGAACCAGCCGCTCGACAATTCTTCCCTTCAGCAGATGTTCCTCGACGATCTCTTCGGCATCCTCCGGCTTCAGCTTCTCGTAGAACACCCCGTCGGGATGCACCACCGCCACCGGACCCGCCGCACAAGGACCCAGACAGCCCGTCTCGACCACTTTGCATTCCCCGGCCAGGCCTTTCTTCTCGATGGCTTCTGTCAGCGCTGCGCTGACATCGAGCGAACCCGAGGCCACGCACCCGCCGCCGGTGCAGACAAGGACATGACATCTGACGCTGTTCATAACTACGGGTTCTCCTTTCTTGCTCACGTCTTTACCATGTAGGGGATGACAGGATTGCCGCCGAGTACATGCTCGTGGACGATCTTGTGGACTTTCTCTTTACTCAGCTTGCCGTACAGACAACTCTTGCCGGACCGATCCGTCAGGGTCAGCATTGGTTCCTGGTCGCAAAGCCCAACGCAACCCGACTGACGCAGGGTCACGGTGTCGACCGAAGCCTGGCCCAATTCGTCAACGAGCTGGGTCAGGATATCGCGGGCCCCGGCGGCAATGCCGCACGTACCCATATGAACCGTGATCTGCATATCCTTTGGGCCGGTGCGGATGTCAATATCATCCTTGACCCGTTTCTGAAGGTCTTTGAGGTCTGCGGCGCTCGTGATTTTCTTGGCCATCGTCGATTCTCCTTTATACGGCAACTTTGGACCGAGTCCGGTACTGGTCGAGGATCTCCTGGACCTTGGCCGCCTTGACCCGCTGGTGAATGTCATTGTCTACCGCAATGGTCGGCGCCAAGCCGCACGCGCCGAAGCAGCGCGCTATGTCCAGCGAAAAGAGCCGGTCCGGCGTGGTTTCGCCCACATCGATGCCCAGCTTCTGCTTTAAGGCATCCAACACTCGTTTGCCCCCCCGAACGTAACAGGCCGTGCCCAGGCACACGCGAATCATGTGTTTCCCCCGCGGCACGGTCGAGAAGAACGAGTAGAATCCGACCACGCCCGCGACCTCGCTGTAGGACTTATTCAGCCCGAGGCTGATCTTCTTGAGCGCGCTCTTCGGCAGATAGCCGAAAATGCCTTGGGCAATCTGAAGCACCGGGATCAGCGCTCCCGGCTTGTCCTGGTACTCCTGGATTATCTCGTCGAGTCGGGCGAGAAGCTCCTCTTCGGTCGCCTCCTCCATACACGTGCATGTTCCCTTCGTCTCAGACATTTCTGTCTCCCTTCTATCCTCTTAGGAACCCTCAGTACCGCGACGTTTCCAACGTCGCAGCCTGACAGTCCAGATCGAACTTCCATGTGTCACCTCGGTACCGCGACGTTTCCAACGTCGCAGCCTGACAGTCCAGATCGAACTTCCATGTGTCACCTCGGTACCGCGACGTTTCCAACGTCGCAGCCTGAGAACCAAGAGCGAACTGCGACGTTAGAAACGTCGCGGTACCGCTACAGCGCGGCAGGCCAAACCGGAACTACACCGAACTCTGAACGGCCACCAATCCTTTCTTGATCCTCTCAGAGACCTTGCGGGCGATGGCCAGCCCGCAACGGTCGCTTGCGCACAGTTCTTTTGCCACGTCGCAGACGCGAACGAGGCATTCTCCTCCGGGCGTAACCAACCGGCACCAAAGATCGAGGTGCGGATTGGTGCAAACGACGGAGGACAGCGTGGCGGCGAGATCACCCAAGGGCTTTCGATCGATACTGCTAAGACGCATGCGGGCTCTCACCGCCACGCCGCCTAAGGAGGACCTTTCAATCGTTACCATACCGTCGGCCTGTTCGGCGGCCGCGCGGAAAAGGCTCAATCCAAGACCGACCCGTTTCCCGTTCTTCGTCGTGTAGAACGGGTCCAGGGCCTCGTCAGGCGAAATACTGAATCCGGAACCATTGTCCTCGACGAGGATCTCGAGCACATCCTCGATGGGCCGCTCTGCGACCGTCACGGAGATGATCGATGCGTCGGCGCGAATCGAATTCTCAATGAGATCCAGTATGTGCAAAGACAACTCACGCAAAGGGACCGCCCTCCAAAGCCCATATGCCCCGCCCGTCAACGCCGCGCAGGGCCATGGACAGTTCTTCAAAGGCCGCTTCGTGCATCCTGAACACGGTTCGGCCGGCGCCGATGTCGCTCACAAAATGGCTGTCCGCCGAAGTAACCATCGGCAGACCGAACGGCGCGAATTCCTTATCGCGTCCCCTGGCAATTCCCGCGGCGGAAATCTCAATGGCATCGAACGTCACATCCGCAGGGAACATCCCAAGTTGGCTGAAGATGGAATTGGCCGGCCGATCAACGTGTGAAGCGATGGCCAACCCGCCATGCTTGCGAATCACGTCCACCGCCTCGGACAGCGCCAGGCCCGACGCCATGAACAACATGCGCGTCTCGTTGCGGACAACATCGCCTTCAGGGCTCATGACGAGTTGCCGGCCAAACAGTTTGACCTGCTTGGCGGCGGCCGGAATCGCCGCTTGGGCCTGGTCGCTTGCCGCTCGGGCGCACGCCGCATTGGGAAAGATCCCCAGCACGTGCGCCTCTTCAGCGGTAGTGATCTCAATCCCCGCCAGCACGGAAACCGCGTCCTGGGCCGCTTTCTGAACGGCCTCAGCGTTCTCGGCACTGTTATGGTCGCAAATCGCAATCATGTCCAAACCATTCACAATCGCCGCTTCTACAATTGCAGGCGGCGTCATATCGTCATCGGCGCACGCCGAAAGCGCCGTGTGTATATGCAGGTCCGCGGCGATTCGTTTCACTCATGCGTCCCTCGCAGCCCGAGGGCATACAACTGACCCACTACGTCAAAGGCGCACTGGGATGAACTGTAGAGCGCCACGCCTTCTTTCACGGCCGTCCGGCACACCTCCTCGTCCGGAATCCGGCCCGAGGCAAGGATGACCGCGGCAAGCTCCGCGTGGACCGCCACGGCAACAACGTTCATGTGAACCTGAATCGTGACCAGGACTCCTCCGCGAGGAGCGTGGGCAAGCACGTCGCTAAGGAGGTCCGAGCAGTACCCTCCTGCGATATCCTTGGACGCGCCGGCGGAAAGCTCCGGCGTCATGTTCACCAAACCGAGCGCATCCTCAATCTGTCTAAGGTTCATCTGGATTCCCCCTTTTCGCGATACACGCACGCGGAGATATCCGCGCGGCCCATCACTATGTCCTCGGCAAGCGCCGCGCAGGTCGGCGCTCCGCAAACGCCACAGTTGCGCCCCGGCAGACTCTTGGCGGTCGCGTCCAGCTTGGCGAGCTTCTCCATCGCTTTCCGCATATCCGAGTCAAGCCGCACCCCGATGCGCCCATGAAGCGGCGCGGTTCGCCGCACCGGCCGCGCCTGGACACAACTGTGGTGCGCCGTCGGTTGCGCACTGGAAACCATTGGAACGCTCGCACGATCCCACCGGGCACGCGCCACAAAGGGGTCTTCGTTCCACACCGGCGACCCAAAGCAGCCTTGGCCGCACGCATAAAGCTCAAGGACGGCATAGTCTTCCATCATGCCGTTCTCCACAGCATCGAGGACCTTCATGACGTGCCGCATGCCGCTGACCTGAAGCAAATCGTAGGTCCGATTTCCTAATCGGACATTTTGGTCGGACTGTCCACGTAGGACGGGTTTCAAACCCGTCCCTGGAGCCTCTACATTATCATGGACGGGTTTCAAACCCGTCCTACAATCCCGCACCGCGTTGATCAGCGCGGCAGGCGCGACGAGTTCAACCTTTGTCAGCAGCCGTTGCAGCTTTAGCAGCGAGTGCTGGCTTGGGCACACCGGCACGAACACCATATGCGAAACCGTCAGTTCCTCATATGCCGCCTCCAGCGGGGTTCGGAACGGCGCCACCTGCTCCATCAAAGATGGAAAGCGCGCTTGAATCAGATTGACAACGGCGGGACACACCGGCGATATCACGGGGTGGACCTTAACGGACTCGGCGGCATAGGCACAGACCGCTTTCCGCAGAGCCTCTTCCCATTCTTCCGTCAGGCGTGTGTTCCGGAAGCCCATATCAGCCAACACGTCCAATACCTGCTCGGGCGCCACGCTCCCACCGAACTGCTCCAAAAAGGATGCCGGAAGCACCAGCAACGTCTCGACGGAAGGCCTGGGGAGATCCGTATTGACATGCAGAATGAGTGCGCCGGCCTCGCAGGCCGCGATGCAATTCGTGCAATCGACGCACAGATGCTCGAGGATCGACGGCTGGCCGCCACGGACACGAATGGCAGCCGTCGGACAGGCATGCAGGCACTCGAGACATTGGCGGCAACGTTCCGGCTCGATGTACACAGAGTTTGCCGCCGCGGAGCCCAGTTCCTCGGGATTAAGCAAGATCGTGAAACGGACCTGCGTGCCGTGGCCCACCGTCGATTGAATGGAGAAACGGTCTGTGTTGCGCTGGATGTTGGGCAAACCCATACCCGCTCCAAAACCCATGTTGCGCGCAGTCGCCGGCGCCGTGGAATACCCTTCCTTCATCGCCAACTCGATGTCCGGGATTCCCGGACCCTCGTCCGCGACGATCACCTCCACCTGCCCTTGGTCTACCGCTGCTTCCATCGTTCCCAGCTTGGCGTGTATGACAACGTTCATCTCCGCTTCATACGCCGCAATCATCGTCCGGCGCACCGCAGGGGCGTCCACGCCGATCCTCTTCAGCAACTCCTTCAGGCTCCTGGAGGCCGCCCCCCCGCTGCCGTAATCCCCGCCCGTTATCGTGAAGGTGGCGGTTTCCATCCCTATGTCCTCTTACCTTGGAACGCCTGATAAAGCCGGCCGCAGGTCTCATACATCCCCACCGGCGAGACCACCAACGCGGCGCCATGTTCCCGTGCCGCGGCGATGACCGAATCCTCGGGCTCCGCTCCGTTCAGCAGGCACACGCTGGACACGTCCATAAGCTGGATAAGGCGGACCAGCGTCGAATTCGAAAGGTTCGTGACCAACAGCGTCGCATCACTCACCTCGTTCAATAAGTCGCTTATCCGGTCACTGGCATAGACCCGCTGCACTTCCACGCCGTGCGATCCAGGCGTTATAAGCTTCGCGCCGACCTGCTCTGCCAGTTCAGAAACCGTCATTCTCCGCCCCCTACCCTCGGGCTGTTATTCGTTTCACAGTCTACGACAAGCAATGCCCATGCCGAGATAGAATAGAGATCCGCCAGCAACTTAAGTTGCTATAATTCAACAGGTTAGCTTTGGCAGCCGCCATGAGGGGAGTTCCCGTTTTCGTGTACAAATCCCGCATGGGAGATTCATGCACATCCAAGGCGCGAACAGAAAAGCGCCATGTGCATGATCGTCGAGGCTGATATGATTACAGACCTATCAACCTCCAACTGATGAGATGACATATTCCTAGAATTACTGCTTGACAAAATGCGAGGGGGGGAGTATAACATAGCCGTGGGAAGGGGACTGGGCGGTCCTAATGGGAGAGGGCTTTCTCAGGCACAGCGCGATAACATCGAGGAGGCCTGCCGCGCCGTCGAGATCCGGCCAACTGAATGCGTTGTCATCAGGGGCGAAGATGGGAAACCGCTTGTCCGTTTCACGGATGCGGGAGACATAATTCTCGGACTTGGCGCCATTATTACAGAGACGGAAAGCAGTCCTTATCCAAGCACTGCTGAAGCTATCATAAGAGACGGTGAGGGTAATGACCTTGCATGGATCAATTCCGTCACCGGTAACCTGTACCTGAAAGGAAAGCTTTACGAGGACGTGGAAACGGTGTGGACCATTCCAGTTGACTCAATCAAAATCAAAGTAGATGAGGAGGTTATGGCCTTCATCACCTCTGAAGGCTATTTCAGTCTCTTTCTTCTTGATTGGGTACCTGCTGGAAGTCTAATTCTGGATGGGCACACGGTATACTTGGGTTTCTGATGTCCGAACCCTAAACGGGGTGACTTTGCTGAAGGTGGGCAAGCACCATGAGAAAACACTATAGAGCCGTATCAGAATTCGGCATCATCCCGTTGAAGGTACAAGGCATCGACCATATTCCCAGATTGGCACAAGTCATCTACTGCCTTGTAGGAGTAAGAACCTGTCACTGCCCTACTGGGGATGGAATTCCGAAGGGTGCTGTTATCGATGAGCGGAAGTGCGTTGCAGCAACGTCAACATGATGAGGCACGTTAGGTCCATGTCCGAATCTTGCCGCATAGAGAGCCGTAGTCTTTGTAGTTCACACTTGCAGGGAGTCTGATTCTTGTACGGAGGAATTGATCCATGGTCAATTACCATTTGCGCCCCGTTGGCCGGCGACCGGCGTTTCCGCAGACTGCGGAGATAACCGATGTGCCCCCGTGGGTCGGGCATCCTCTCAAAGAGCTCCTATGGTACTCTTTGATCTGGTTCTACGGAAAAAGCGCGTCGGGATCGTAAGATAAGTAGGGAGCTGCTTGTCCGTTTCACTGATGCGGGAGATATAATCCTCGGACTTGGCGCCATTATCACTGAAACGGAAAGCAGTCCTTATCCAAGCACTGCTGAAGCCATCATAAGAGACGGTGAGGGTAACGACCTTGCATGGATCAATTCCGTCACCGGCAACCTGTACCTGAAAGGAAAGCTTTTCGAGGACATAGAGGAAGTGTGGAGCATCCCCGAGGACTCTGTGAGAATCACCGTGGGTGAGGAGACTATGGCGTTCATCACATCTTACACCTACTTCGATTGGTATCTGTTGCGGACCATACCAGCGGGAAGCCTAATCCTCGACGGACATGCCGTGTATTTGGGTTTTTGACGTGGGCGCATGTGCGAAAGGGATTTGCCGTAAACCTTGTGCAATTGATGTGGGAGAACCGTGGAAATGATGAAGCACGTCAAACCTGGTTCGAAGTGTCTCGGTATACCTAGTCGCTGCCAGCACATCCAGGCTCCACCTTTGGCCAGGTTCCTAATCTGGCTGTGGGTCACCCTGGGAAAATGGGAGGTGTAGCGAATAGGGGAGAGCCACTTATTTCAAGGGAATAGAGGCAGCCAGCTTTCTCTTCAAGTCAACTCCGCCACCGGCAAGTTTTGCTTGAGAGGGAAGCTTTACGAGGACGTGGAAACGCTGTGGAACATCCCAATTGACTCGATCAAAATCAAGGTGGGTGAGGAGGTTATGGCCTTCATTACCTCTGAAGGCTATTTCAGTCTCTTTCTTCTTGATTGGGTGCCTGCTGGAAGTCTGATTTTGGATGGGCACGCGGTATACTTGGGTTTCTGATGTCTGAACGGCAAAGCGGGTAGCTTTAGTGAGGGAGGGTAAGCGCGATGAGAAAACACTGTAGACCCTTGTCAGCATGCGCTTGTTCAGTGGGAAACGAGGCGGAGAAGCTCGTTCCTTGGCCTTGGTGGTTCAACCTGCTGTGCCTGTTTCTTGAGCCCTTAGGCAAGAGCCTTTGCAATGCGCAGACATAGCTAACACCGCACGGAGGTACGCAATATGCGCTTCTTCGGACTCAGCATCGGATCAGCATTCGCTTTGCTTTTGACTTCGGCCGCCGCAGCGGAGCCCTTTGACGCAGCTTTTTCTGTGAAGCAGGGAGCTGCTACTCAGAACGACTCGGCGGCTGAAGGCGAGGGTGAAGGGGAACAGCAGGTGGCCCTGTGTGACTTTTGGCCCATGGGCAAGGGGAACTCTTGGACGTGGACAACCAACATTATCGATGCATGTTGTATCTCGGAGACGATTGTGGCGGAGTGTCATATTCACGGTTGCCCGGTCTGGACTCTTATAAATACGTACGGTACAATTGCCGGGCCGCGGATGAAGGTGGGTTTTCAGACTTTTGCCGATGGGTGGTTGTACTCGACGGATTCGTTCTTTGACTTGTTGAGTCTGCCGAGCATCACTGGCCACATGAAACGGCTCTATCCTCAATTCTTCACGATCGGCCAGCCCTATACGCTCAGTGACGGCGGGACGCCGTACACGCCAACGCTCTCGGACGCAAATACTCTGGTTCTGTCGACCCCCTTGGGGACCGCATGTACCTTTCTCAGGGATATTGGACCTACAACGCTTGGCAATGTACCAGTTTACGAATTATCCTATTACACGATCGCAAACTCTTGCAATGACAACACACCGGGAGGATGTTTCGCCGCCTCTGCGTATCAGCCCCACGCGTACCGTTCAATAGCCGATATCGCCACACTGCTGGCCGCTGCGGTCCTGTTGTACTCTGCGGGCAGGTTAGTTACCTGGGCTCGCCGGCAGAGCCGGTGGATTAATACCGATTCAGGCATTATCCCTTGATCCCCGTCATGTTCATGCCCCCGATGAACTGGCGTTGGACGAAGAAGAACAGGACCACGATGGGACACGTCATCAGGGCGGAGGCGATTTGCTGATGGGTGCGTTTGCCGCGGCATCGTTGTTCTATTCGGGCCGGCGGCATCGCGGGCGTTGGCTGTAAGTCAAAGGGGCGTGACAATCCTGGCGCGGCGATGTATAGTCAACGTGAATAGACGGGTGGGACTCGCATGCAGTTCGGGAGGTTGAATCCTTATGTTCACTTTTCGCCGCGTAGTTGGAGGCGGCTTTCTTAAGCGGGCAGCTTTCATAATTGTTCTCGGGTTGTCGTGTCTGACGTTGACCGGTTGCCCGACGCGATATGACGTTGTCGCCCTTTCGAATTCGTCTTATGATTTCGGGTTGAACGACATGCCGTGGGTGTTTCAGCTTTGGAACGCGGCCCCGTCTGTAATGCCCGAGATGGACTTCGTCATTACCACGGACCAGCCTTGGCTGAAGTGCGATCCCACAACAGGCGCCAGCACGGGCGCCAGCGGACCCAACGGCAAGAAGGCCATTCGGGTCATCGCGAATCGCAGTGGGCTTGCCGCGGGGGAGTACGAGGGCACGATCACGATCTCCGGAAGCCGCCTCATACCGAAACACATCAAGATAACGCTCACTTCTCAAGGCAATACCGGCGGTTCCGGCGGCTGGGCGCTGCGGAATCTCGTCTCGAATTACATCCCGCCGTACCTGCTTGAATACAGCTTTTCGCTTCGTGACGAGGACGGGCATTCCGTTATCGCCGAGCCGGCCCAGTTCGAGGTCACATGTGCGGAGGATGGCGTGACCATCGGATCTGAAACAGGCTTCCATCTCGCAAAAGGAGCGAACAAGCAACTCCTTGCCTACCTCGTCCTCGACTACACGTTGAGCATGGCTGACCGGACGATCAACGGCGATCTCGACCAAAACGGCCGTTCGGATGCGATCGATGCCATGGAGGCCGCGGCCAAAGACGTGTTTCTCGAGTCCCTCAACCAGGACGCACAAGTCGGCATTTACGAATTCCACCGCGGGGATCATCCGCCAATGAAGGTCGCGGACTTCTCAACGGATCGGGAGTATCTCAAGGAACGGATTGACGCGATCTGGACCGAATACGTTCGCAACTTCCCGGCCGAGACGCGCTGCTGGGATGCCCTGTTTGCCGCCACGCAGGAGTTCAGCGATGATCCTGAAGCGCAGAAGGACGAACAGCGCGCCATCGTCTTCCTGTCCGACGGCCGCGACGAATCGAGCACGCACACCTATCTCGAAGTCATCGAGGCGGCGAGAGAGCGCGGCATTGCCTTCTACTGCATCGGTTTCGGCGCCGAATTGGACTTGACCGCGCTGCAAGTGATCACCTCGCAGACCAACGGCGAGTACTACTCCGCCTCGACGGCTCAAGAACTCGGCCAGCAGTTCCAGGAAATCACGACTGACCTCGGAGGGCAATACATCTTGCGCTGGGCCACGTTGAAGAGGACTTCGGAGGGGTTCCTGCCCTCGTTCTCGCTCGAGCTTGCGGGTCACACCCTCAACTACCTTGCGCCGGAGGATGCACAATACCGCCCAACGGACCACGCCGGCAACCCACTGGCCGGCCAGCTTCGGATCGCCCTTTCCTCGAGCGAGGACAGCACGACGGCCTTCCTGCGCGCCACGTACCTCCCACGCCATATCACGCGCATGTCATTTCGCGTGGCGAGCGTCCACACGTTTAACGTGAGCCTTGTGGGCGCCGCCGACGGCGGCCTTTGCGACGCCGCCTCCTGGAATCTTGCCGCCACCAACCATCCGCAGGGCGGCAAGCGTTTAGAGGTCGAATCCAACAACCCGGATGACTTCGAGACCGCACTTCCTTATGCCGCTTTTGGCGCCATCCTCAGGTTCAGCTTTGGCGTTCCCATCAACGATTTGTCTACTGCCTTCACCGCTTTCGAGGTCGATAACGCCATTTACGACGGCGGACAAAGCTTCGACCTGGTCTGGCCGCCCCAGTAGACCAGAACCGACCGGTCCGACATGTCTGATCTGTCCGATCCGTCCGATCGGACCGATCCGTCCGATTGGCACACCTTGAGGCGCGGATCCCCTATTTCCAATTGCGGTTTGCCACTTCTCGCACGATCTGCGCGGCCAGTTCGCAGTGTTCAGGCTGGTATTTCTCACAGAAGGTGGACCACCGGATGAATGTATCGAGGAAAGCGACGGCGTTGGGCCAGCTTGACGCCGAGTAGTCGTAGGTGCGTGAGGCGGGGGGCAGACTGTACGGGTATCGTCGCTCGCGGGCGTTGCGCTGTAGATAGGTCACGGCTTCCGGCATGAGATAGTACCGGCCCATACCCGCGCCCGGAATACCCGCACGTTCGAGTTGTGCGGCGAATTCCTCCGTGCTGCATTTGAAGGCGCCGGGATCGACGTTAAACCCGACCATCCAACAGGAGAAGACGTTCGTACTTTCTGGGATCTTGAGCGGGGTAATCCCGGGTATCTCGCCCAATAGCCGGCACAACAGCCGGGCTATCTTGTCGCGGTGAGCCACTTGTTCCCGGATCACCTCGAGTTGCGCAAGGCAAATGGCCGCGGTGCAGTTCGGCATGCGATAGGCGTAGCCGGCATCCGCATGCAAGCGTCCGTAATGCGGCTTCATCACCGCGCCGCGGCTCTGTCCCATGTACCGCGCGCGATCCGCCAAGGCGTCATCGTTCGTCACCATGCAGCCGCCGACGTCAGATCCCATGGTCTTCTCCGCGTCGAAGGAGAATCCTGCCGCGTGACCCAGCGTTCCCGCCAAGCGGCCTTTGTACTCCCCGAATGCCGCCTGGCACGCGTCTTCGATCACCATCAGGCCATGCCTGGCGGCGAGGGCATTGATGCCGTCCATGTCGTTCATGATGCCCGTCATGTGCACGCATAGGATGGCCCGCGTTCGATCCGTAATGCAGGGATCGATGGTCTCCGGAGCGAAGTTGATGCTGCCCGGGGCGGTGTCAGGAAAAAAGGGGATGAAGTTCTGGGCCACAAAGCCGTGAATGGTGCCGTAATCCGTGACGGGGCTCACAATGATCTCGTCCCCCGGATCCCAGCCGCACGCCAATGCCAGCACGTGCAATGCAGGGGTGCAACCCGGCGTCGCGATGCAGTGCTTTACGCCCAATGCCTCGGCGAAGGTCCGTTCAAAGCGTCCGGGCATGTCGCAGCTAAGCCCGGAATCCACCACTTCCTGCAAGTACCTCATCGCATTCGGGCCCATCGTTCGCGGGAAGGCCGTGGGCAGTTGGCCGGTTTCACCCGCGTGTGCCTGGGCGCCCCATTTAGCGCGTTCGAATCGTTCCTTCATGACAGGTTCCGCATGTACTCCCCTACAAACACCCTCATCTTCAGAATGGCACGATTTGCAGCAATAACTCAGTCCTGGTAGACGAAATCCATCACGAGGGTAATGTCGGCGTGCAGGCTCTCCTTTACGGGGCACAACCTCGCCGCCTTCTCGAGTTGGGCGCGCTGTTCGGCGGAAAACGATCTTCCTTTCGGCAAGGTCACGGTCACTTTGATGGTGGTGATCCGGCGTACCGGGACGGACGCCATATCCTTGGTTACGTGGACGCGCGTGCCGGATATGTCGAGGTGGGCCCGTCGCGCGTACAGGCCCATGATCGTGACTGTGCAGGCGCCCAGCGCCGCCGCGACAAGGTCGGTCGGCGAAAAAGCCGCGCCTCGTCCGCCGTTGTCGACCGGCGCGTCCGTTACAATGGTCTGGCCGGACGGCCCATGTGTCGCCACGCAATGAAGATCCCCTTCGTAAATGACGTCCATCTCGACTGACACGTCTATTCTCCTTTTCTGACGATCCCTCGCAAGGGAGCGCCCGATTTCCGGTGGGCATCACCATTGGAGTATCATCTGCTCAAGCGACACTATCACAAACAAACGCTCCGGGGCGAGTGGCGCCTTGCCGCACCGGGTGGTTAGAGATACCTGACAGGATGTTGTCAACCCGCTGGAACAAGAGCGCGCTTCGCTCTGTCTTTTCAAAGCTTCCGATCACGTCCGGACTGTACGAGCTCGATCACGCCCCGCGTCAGTTCCTGCTGTTTATCGTTTTCAACGTGGTGTCGTGGCAATGTCTCATCGGGAACGTGCTCGTCTTGTTTGCGCGCAAGATCGAGATGCCCCCGTCATGGGTCGGCTTCCTCATCTCCTTCACGCCTCTATCGATGGTCTTCGTCGTTGCGACGGGCCTGCTCGTCATGCATTGGGGATCCAAGCGCGTCATGTTCGTCGGATGGTTCCTGCGGAATTTCTTCGCGTGTACTGTTTTCATCATGCCGTGGGCGATGGCGCGCTGGGGTTCGCGTGCCGCGTGGTATGTCCTGATGTTGTCGACGCTCGGCTTCTGCCTGATGCGGGCGGTGGGCGCCGGCGGGTGGTTTCCCTGGCTGCACGAAGTTGTTCCTGAGCAGCAGCGGGGCGCGTATTTCAGCGCGGAAGCAAGCATTACGCAGCTTCTGAACATCGCGGTTTCTTTGCTGCAGGCGTTGATCTTGATGGGCGAGCCCGGAATCCATCACTACCTGGCGGTTTACGGCATCGGCGTTGCCTCGGGATTCATGAGCCTGTTGTGGATGTACCGCGTGCCCGGCGGCCATGCCCTCGAGGAACAGGCCTCCCTGAAAACCGACCTCGCATCGTATCGGAGGGCGTTCGCGGACAGACCCTTCATCCTTTTCGTGCTCGCAGGCACCCTCTGCTTCTCGACGGTGTCGTGGTTGGGGGCGTCGAACGTCATGTTCATGCGCGACGCGCTCGGCATCTCGTCTCGGAACATCATGGTGATCACCGCCGTGGCGAGTGTGTTCGTCATGCTGACGGTTCGATACTGGGCGCGGTTTGCGGAGCGGCGGGGCAGCGCTGTGGCCATCGCGTTGGCGCAAACAGGCCACGCGACGTGCTCCTTGGCGTGTCTGACGCTCGTTCCTGGAACGTCTTGGGCCCTGTACGGCGTTGTGCCCATCATCGTTCTGGCCAGCGTCTGCGGTTCAGCCCTCGGGATGACCGCCAGTCGCGCGATGCTGAGCTATGTCAAGAAAGCCGACCGGGTGGGCTACACGAACCTGTGGCAGGTGGTCACGGCGTTAGCCTTCGGCCTCACGCCGATCTTCGTGGGCCTCGTGATAGACGCTTGGGGCCTGTGGGGATTCCGATGCTGCTTCTTGATGGCGGGCTTGGGTGGGTACGTCACCGCCATGCTGATGCGGCGCGTCGCGCATGAAGGTGGGCCGATCCCAGTTCCGAGTGGGTTCCGCGAATGGATCGTGTTTCCGGGGCGGGTCATTGGGCAGATCGCACGCGTCACGGTGGGCCTGGACGAAAGCGCCCGCTGAACGGAGAGGATTCCGCTCATTTCCGGGAACCCGGTCAAACCTGGGACAGGAGGCGTTGCGTAGAGATAATACAACGAGTATAATCATCCGCAAGCATGTTCTGTGTCTGAAAGGAACCCAGGAATGTCAAGCGTGCGTGTTTGCCACCTCGAAAAGGAGCGGGGCTTTCGCGCGTTCTGCGAGGACTTCGGGACCAAACGTCCTAGATTGCAGTTCGGACGATTCGAGGTTCGGGGCTGCGAGACCCTGACGCCCGAACTCGGCGGAATGAAACTGTTCTGGATCTATGAGGGCGAGGGAGAAGTCTTCCTTGGCAGGGGGTTCCGCACAAAGGAAGGCGACGGCCAGCGGCTGCCTCAAGAGTATGTCCCTGAACCGCTGGACCCGCGCTTCGGCGAGCGACTCGAGTTTCTATCGAATGCCCTCGACCGTCTGACGCCTTCGGCCCAAGGCCCCGTTCAGTCCATTCTGAGTCGCTTTCGTCACGACACGTACATAGGAGACTTCGCCAACGATCTCTGGGCTCTCGAGCACTCCACGGAGCCTTGGTCGCCGGATCTCAGGGTCATTCAGACGATTCGCTATCTGTTCCTTGTGTACCGGGAGCGCGGCTTCTCGAAAAAGATCGCGGATTCATATGAACGCGTCATGATCGGAGACCAATTGGCTGTTTCGGGCAGCGAGACTCTCGCCGTGCGCGGGCGTTTCTCCTGCCTTACCCTCGAGTGCGCCGAGCACCGGAGCCGGCACGTCCCCGCCGCCACACGTCTCCGCTATCTGAAAGACACATCGGGCGGATGCAACTTCGACTTCGACCCGTTCCGCCGCCTGCCCATGACCTGGCAGGTGAAGCTGCCCGGGGAAACCGGAGATGGCGTCAATTTCGTCAACAGCCACGTTGTCAATATCGCCAAGGAGACTTCTCCGACGCACTTCCATCCGCCCAAAGCCGTCGGCGGAGGCGATCCGCAGGAAGAGATATACCTCGTCCTGAATCCGGGCGCCTACGGTCTCAAGACGTACGGCCGTCAGGCCTCGCTCATTGCCTATCCGGACCTGCGCGACCTGGACCGATTCGAGCAACATAACCTCGAGCCCGGACACTTCGTCTTCATCCCGGCGGGCATCGGCCATCGCGGCATCGACGTCTTCGTGAACGTGATCACCCTTCCAGGGTTTAAGCCCCACAACGAGTATTACATCGACAAGGACCTCCACGATATGACCCAGGGACAAGCCCCCTACAACGAGAACCTCCTTGGCATCAAGAACTACGAGAGGATCGAGGACCTCCTGTAGCAACCGCTTCGCGCTTACAATGCCAGCATGCTCATAATGCCCTAGATCAACCCACCACGGCCCATGTAAGCAGCCCCGCCAGCGCAAGGAAAACGCCAAGCATCAGGAGCTGTAAGAGGCTGAGTTCGCAGAATCGGTAGACGATGGCGGCGGCCACGATGAAGCCGGAGAACGGAATCACGGCGTTCGCGCCCCAGACTATTACGGCCACAACGAGAACGGCAGCGATATTTGCCGTCAGAGTGTCATTGGGCAGCTTCCTGGCCATGTGCAGCGTACCGTAAATCGCAATGGTATAGGCGGCAATGTGCAGGACCGCGTTGATGGCCACGATGGCGTAAGCGTATCCCTGCGGAAGCTCGCGCGTTCCCACAGGGGGAGCGGCAGGGCCTCGAGCGTTCTCAGGCCAGAGCAGAATCATGAGCATCGCGATGAGAGCCAGCCCCGCTAGGGCGGCCATCTGGACATGCCGGCGGCGGATCTCATCCTGTCCGGGCGGTTGCGCCGGTTGCTCGAGCGCGGGCAAGGACCAGCTTTGCATCCGCGCGAGTTCCTTCTGCAGATCGCTTTGCTCTCCGCTCGGCGCGCGGGACGGCGGGGGGCTCCAGGCAAAGTTGTCCACGTGCCTCGCACATATGTTGCACAGTGTGCCTTCGTCTGTTTCGTTTCGGTCCCACGGTCCGCGAAAAGGCCGGTTGCACCGGGCGCACCGGGGGACCTTTGCTTCCACCTTCGCCCCTTTGGGAACGAACGGGGACGGGGCATCAGCCGCCGGACGCGGTGCTTCCTCCCTCGCGTCACCCACGTTGCCGGCGGTTGCCGGCGATGCAGCGGCCGTTTGCGCGTCTTCTTGAAGTGACTCCTCATCGGCGCGAGGTTGGCGAGAAGCCGCAGCGACAGGCTTCTGTGCCGATACCGGAGGCGGCCCTTCGCCATCGTCAAGAAACAGGTTGACATCCTGTTCGGCTTGGCTCAATTGCCTCGGGGGCTCCGGCGTAACGCACGCGGGTTCGCCGTCACTTGTTCCCAAGTTCAGATTGGGTTCGGGTGGCTCGGCGGCACGCGCGGCGACGTTCGGATTGTCCGCCGTAACGCGAATAGGTCGGCCGCAGTTGGGACACGTAACCGTTTGGCCCACGGCTGCCGCGGGCGCCGCGAACTCTCTGGTGCAGTCGCACTGTATTGTAAGTTCGTCCATTAGGATCTCAGCATATCACAACTAAGCATGGAGCCCCTCACGTCCATTGCTGATCGTCGAGCAGACGGTGTACGGCCTCTCTCAAAACGGGAAGCACCTCGGCTTCGAACCAAAGGTTTTGCTTCAGCCATCGAAGGTTTCTAAAGGACGGGTGAGGGAGAGGGATATAGTCCGGCCCGTACTCGCGCCACCCACGCACCGTCTCCGTCAGCGAGGCTTTCACGCGTTTGCCAAGATAGTGGCGTTGCGCGTATCCGCCCACGAGCAGTGTCAGCTTTCGGTCCGGAAGGTGTTCAAGCAGACGCGACAGCCACAGTGCCGCGCACTCCTTCCTCGGCGGCAGGTCGCCGCCGCGTGCGTTCCTGCCAGGATAGCAATACCCCATCGGGATGATCGCGATCCGCAACTCGTCATAGAACTGGTCCCGTGTCAACTCAAGCCACGAGCGCAGACGGTCGCCGCTCGGATCATTCCAGGGGATGCCCGTTTCGTGAACCCGCGTTCCCGGCGCCTGGCCCACGATGAGAATGCGGACGGACGCGCTCACGCGCACAATGGGCCGAGGCCCCAAGGGCAACACGTCCTCGCAGAACCGGCATGCCCGCAGCTCGCGCAGAAGCAGCTCGAGCGACTCCTCTGAACGACCGCTCCGATCGAGTGGACTTGAGGTAGATCGGGTATACTTTCTTCTCACTACGGAAGTCTAACCAAGCACACCTGAAATCTCCAAGCCGCATGCCGCGCATTCTTGCCGAGGAAAGAATCCAGACAAAAGTATTTGACTCAGCGGGCGATTGCGCTATGATAAGGGATGGGCTACGGCGCAAGCGGGAGGGTCGGATCATGGACGAACAAAAGGGAGCCGCCAAATTCAACCGGGCGGGAACGCTGTTTAAGCAGGGACAGTTCGGAGAAGCCCTGGAACTGCTGGACGGCCTGGACGCGGACTTTCCCAACACCAAGGGCATCTTGTACCCGAAAGCTCGATGCCTGGAAAAGCTGGGCCGTCTCGACGATGCGGAGGCCATCTGCGAGGCACTTGTCAATCAATTCCAAGATCCACGCGGAGAGACTCTGAAAGCCAAGATACAGGCATCTCGGGACGCGGGAGCGGGAATTGGAATGGGAATGGACCTGAGCGGGCTCGATGACCTCTTCGGCCCCGCGCCAAAGCGCACTCCGCCTCCTGCGGCCACGCCCTCCTTCGACGTGAAGCGCTACGCGGTCATTGGTTTGATCATCGTTGGCGTGCTGGGCGTCGCGGCCTTGGGTTACGTGGCTTACCAGAAGGGCTGGTTTCCGTCGCGGGGCGAAACTCTCGAACAGATTGAAGCGAAGATCATGGACGTTTGGGGGAAGGCGGATGCTTACACGGCCTCTCTCGATGTGAGCGGCCAGATGAAACAGCAGAACATGACCTTTAACATCAAAGGCGGCGGCGAAATCCAGTGCATGAAAAAAGACGGAAAGCCGCTATACCGTTTGGATGGCGTGATTTCGGCGACGGGCGCGCCGATGCCCGTGGACGTTGTCCTCCTGGCTGTGGCCGACGGGACCACTGCTTACATGCAGATGGACATGATGGGTCAGAAGATGGTCATGAAGTTTCCAATGCCGCCGTCTTCCCAGATCACGCCCGACCTAGGCAAGATGCTCTTCGAGAACTTGCACAAGGAGCTTGACGTAAAGCTTCTCCGCGACGAAGTTCTGGACGGCGTCGCGGCTTATGCATTCGAGCTTACTCCGAAGCCCGGCTCCGATACGGCAGCGGCCATCCCGCAAGCGGGAGAGGATTTCGAGAAACTGAAGGTCCACTTTACGAAGGACTTCACCTCTCAAGTCCGCTTGGCGGTTCTTAACAAATCGGGCGCGCCGCAGTTCACGCTTTCGGTGAAAAACATAGACTTCAAACCGTCTCTCAGCGCGGATCGATTCACCTACAAGCCTCCTGACGGCGTAAAGGTCATGGATATGTCGGATCCCTCCGGTTTCATGAAGATGATGGGCGGCCCTGGAGGGGCCAAGCCCTAAGCAGACAAGTCTGACCTGTCCGACTGGTCCGCCGTCCGTGTTTGTTCTTGCCCGTCCGCGCTCCAACTGCCGTTTCCAGATTAGGCAGCTCGGTCTTTCAACGGTTGCCTTTGGCGCTGTGGGCATGCGAGACTTCTCGGAGCAGAGAGGCAATGGGTCATAAAAGGGGTCTTGACGATCCTTCCTTCTGCAACTATAATCCGCATACATTTAGTGGAGCATGTCGAGTAGCTGCCCGGCTGTGAAGTGCGCTGGAATAGTGAATTCACCGCCCGTAAGCAGTTCCAGCGGGGCGTACCTGGGGAGAAAGGCCATGAAAGCCTATTTCGTCTTGCTGTCGGCAATGATGTGTTTCTTGCTTGCTTTTGCAGCCCGAGGACAAGACGAACCCCGGCTGGTCTTGGCCGATCCGCAGGTCGGTGCACCGGGCGCGACCCTCAATGTAACGCTCACAGGGGAGAACACGCATTTCGGTGCTACGTCCGTTGCAGCCTTCGGCGCCGATATCTTGGTCAACGGCCTTGCCGTGGCGAACTCCGCCACCCTGACGGCCAATGTCTCCATTGCATGGCAGCCGGCCTTGGGACCACGGGATGTCACTGTCACCACCGGCAGCGAGATCGCGACGGGCACGGGGATCTTCTCTGTCGGGGGGCAGATGACATTTCGCTTTGAACGCATGTGGCCGCAACTTCAACAGCCATGGTATCTGTATTCACCGACCGGCGTCGCAGTGAGTCCGGATGGTTCCGTTTACATCTCTGATGGCGGCTCCCATGACTCGTCCAGACTAAGGCCGCGCATCCTGAAGTTCACCTCGCAAGGCCTCTTCGTGACCATGTGGGCGGACACATCTTGGGATTGGTATCCCGCAGGGATTGCAGCGGCTCCGGATGGCTCCCTATATGTCATCAACGGTGGTGTCGACCGAATCGAGAAGTACACCGCGAATGGCCAGTTGGTAAGGATGTGGGGGTCCCATGGATCGGGACTGGGGGAATTCTATTTTATGAATTCACTATCTGTTGCAGATGATATGTCTGTGTATGTCGCTGATACATACAATGATCGAATTCAGAAGTTTACCAAGGATGGAGATTTTGTTGCTGCCTGGGGCGAGACCGGCTCCGGTGATGGGCAGTTCGACGGACCTGATTACATCTGCATCGGGCAAGACGGTTCGGTTTACGTCTTGGACCGAGGGAACCACCGCATACAGAAGTTCACTTCCGGCGGAGCCTTTGTCTCGATATGGGGCGCCGGCCACATCAGCAATCCCGACAGTATCGCCACGGGATCAGATGGATACATCCGGGTTCTGGACCAAGGAAACACGCGGGTTCAATTGCTCGACAGTGATGGAGTCGTGGTCTCAAGTTGGGGCGTTCCGTCGTCGATTCCTAGGCCGATCTTGGGCTATCCCATGGAGATTGCCGTGGGACCCGATAGCACCATCTACTTCAGCGACAGGCACAACTCGCAAGTTCTTGCATTTGCCGAGAACGGTGTCCTCAAAAACGGCTGGCGAAGCTGGGGAACAGACGAAGGGCGCATGTTGCAGCCGTGGAGAACCGCTGTGGCGCCGGATGGCACCATTCTGGTGCTTGACACGCAGAACGGCCGGGTCGAAAGGTTCACTGCCGATGGAGAATTCCTTGCCGCGTGGGCAGGCACTATCCAAGACAGTGCTTACGGGCTGGCCGTCGGGGCCGACGGATACGTTTACGTAGCGGCATACGCTGACTGGAAACCTAGCGTGCTGAAATATACGTTGGCGGGGACGTTCGTGACCCGGTGGGGCCAGTCTGGCTCTGGCGACGGCGACTTCTGGGTTCCGTGTGCTATTGCGGTGAGCCCGGACAACTCCGTATATGTCCTCGATTTCATGAATGATCGGGTGCAGCGATTCACGTCCGGCGGAGACTTCATTGCTTCGTGGGGCGGAGGTATCACGCCATTCTTCTCGCCGATGGGAATCGCTATTGACTCCGACGGGTACGTATACGTTGCCGATACTTACAATAACCAGGTCCAGAAATTCACAGCCGACGGTGAATACGTCACACAATGGGGGTCTGGAATGGTGGGCATGGACGTCGGGCCGGTGTTCGAGGCACGGGGCATCGCCGTGGGTCCCGGCAACGTCGTTTATCTCGCCGATACCAGCCACAATCGCATAGCGTTATTCACGGCGGACGGTGAGTTAGTAGATTCCTTCGGCAGCATCGGGTCGAGGGCCGGCCAGTTTGCGGCGCCGTATGATGTCTCAGTCGATCCGATGGGATACGTGTACGTCGCGGACACGGAGAACAATCGAATCCAAAAGTTCAGGCCTGTCACTCTCACGAGTCACCCGAAAGCCATTATCGTCGCTGGCGGCGGCGCGTATCCGGGCAACGATCTTTGGGAGGCCACGCAAGCTTGCGCGAGCTTTGCCTACCGTGTATTGGCGTGCCAAGGCTTGACAAAGGAGACGATATGCTATCTCTCCTGGGACACGGACCTGGATCTGGACGCGAATGGCGTTGCCGACGACGTCAGCAGCGATGCCACAAACGCCAATCTCGAAAGCGCGCTAACCGCTTGGGCTCCTTTTCAACTCCAAGGGCTGCCTACAGGTGATGTCGTCGTATATCTCGTGGACCACGGCGGAAACGCGGCGTTTCGTATGAGCGGAACGGAGATCCTGGCCGCCGCTGATCTCGTGTCCTGGTTGGATTCACTGCAACAGGGGATCCAGGGCAAGGTGATTCTTGTCTATGACGGGTGTGAGTCGGGTTCATTTGTGAGTGCAGTTGCGCCTCCCCCCAACTACGCAAACAAACGCATTGTGATAACAAGCACTTCGCCACAGGAAAGTGCCCATTTCGTCACGAACGGGACTGTGTCCTTCTCCAATTTCTTCTGGACGCGGATCTTCAATGGGGATTCCGTGGGAGAGGCGTTCGCAGTAGCTGTCGACGCCTTGAGTGAAGCCTTGTCCTTTCAGCATCCATTATTGGACGACAATGGTAACGGCATTGCGAATGAGACGGGTGATGGAATCGTGGCAGCCAACACATTCATCGGTAACGGGGCTTCTCAGCGGTGGGGAAGTCCCCTCATCGAGGCCGTGTCTCCGCCGCAGAGCATCAGCGACGCCTCAACAGCCACAGTATGGGCGGACCCTGTCACCGATTCCGACGGCGTGGCTACTGTATGGGCCGTCATCCGGCTCGCCGACTACCAAGGCGAAGCCGCGGATAATGCGGTGGCCGGTCTGCCTTCCGTGGAACTGCTTCCAACGGGTGAAGGAAGCACCCATTTCGAGGGCACGTACAACGGGTTCACGCGGGCTGGAACATACGACGTTCTCGTATACGCTCGTGATCGTCAGGGCAACACTTCCGCTCCTGTCAAGACCACCGTAACAGTGGACAATCCCCTCTCCCGAAAAGCGCTCATCGTCGCCGGCGGGTCTGCCTCCGACCGGGCCTGGCCATCTATCGAGCACATGGCACAAGGGGCCCGTCAAGCCCTGAAGTTTCAAGGATACTCCGACGATGACATCTACTATCTCAGTGACGGCGCCTCCGAAGGCGTTGACGCGCCCCCTACCTTGGCTAACATCGAGCATTCACTTACAGCATGGACCGCAGCCGACACTCAGGACCTTACCGTATACCTCACAGGTCCGGGGCAAGAGCAGTCTTTCACAGTTTCTTCAACTGAGACGCTTGCCGCCACGCAACTGGACTTCTGGTTGGACACACTCCAAGCGACGTTGCCCGGGAGAGTCACGGTCATATATGACGCGGACTTCTCGGGAAGCTTCCTCCCCGAACTGATACCTCCACAGGACAAGCCTCGGTTAGTGTTGACAAGCACCGACGCTGTTCAGACCGCCGAATGGCTCTTGGACGGAGATGTGTCCTTCTCTGAGTACTTTTGGTCGCGGGTTTTGAACGGGGCGAGTGTATGGAAAGCGTTCGATTATGCAGCCGAAGCCATGCGGTCGGCGGGTAACGGCCAGAGCGCCCAATTGGACGACAACGCTGATGGGATATACAGCGAAACGGATGGTGTCGCTGCTCGCACCTATAACTTGGGTTTCGGCGTCTTGTTGGCGGGCGATGATCCCCTGGTAGGTTCGATAGTCGGAGAACAGATCTTGATCGGAGGTACGTCGGCCACGCTCTGGGTCGACCACGTCACGACGACAGGCATTATAGATGCCGTCTACGCGCTTATCGTTCCTCCCAACTCTGGTGCAAAGGTAGCATCTGCGAAGAGTGCAGGGCTTACAGTTGCGCTGCGGCAAGTGGGCCCGCATCGCTATGAATTGGAATGGAGCAATTTCTGGGCAACGGGCGACTATCTCATATCGGTGTACGCGGTGGATCGCCATGGGAACGTGTCCATGCCGAAGCAGACAGTAGTCCATCAGGAGAATGGTCAGCCTGACGGCGACACGGACGGGGACGGACTGCGCGATAGCTGGGAGACCACGGACCTCGATCCTAGTACGCCCGGGGTTTGGAATCCGTTTGACCCCTTCAACACAGACAGCACTGGAGACAATCTCAATCCCCATCCGGACGGAGTTCCGGACGGCCAGAACGATTGGGACGGCGATGGGATGTCCAACAGCGACGAATTCAAGTTCGGTTTCAATCCAATCGATCCGGAGAGCTTCGGCGAAATGCCCCTGTCGCCTTGGCTAGGCGTATCTGTCAGTTTGCTGGGAATCCTCCGAATCGCACTGAAGAGGCTGCATCGCCGCTAGTCGACTAACGCGATGAAGTCCCCATCCACGGCGGCGGGTGAATTGCCGAAACTGATCGTCCAGAGCCGTGCGGTGCGTGACATCCTTTCGGGCAATCGGTCCTCTCTCACGCTGGATTTGGCTGAAGCATCTATCCGTGTGAGTCCGTATTCGTCCGTGGATGAACTGACGTTTCCACGCTCAGCGGTTGCCTTTGGCGCGGCGGGCATGCGAGACTTCTCTGAGCAGGGAGGGAAAATGCTATGAACGGGAAAGCATGCAGTCTCGCAGTGATTCTCCTCGGCGTTGTTCTGGTTGCGGGAGCAGGACAGGCCGAAACGCTTTGGACAATCGGCGTTCCGGACGGGCAATACAAGGAATTGGCCATTGCCGGAAGGCATGCGGATTACGTTGCTCGTTTTCCGAACGACGTCGTTTTCCGGGTGCCGAGAAGCAAACCGGATCAGGATTGGCCCTTTATCCAGCCGGGTCCTGGAGATGCTTGGGCCGGAGGACGCGCGCATCCGTTCCGCATTGAATTCCGTCTCAACTCCAAACCTCACGGCGGGTACCGACTCAACATCTTCTTGGTCGATACCCACTCGACCAGTCCGCCGGTCCTCGAGATCAACGTAAACGGCCGCTCGAAGCACACGTTTCAACTCCCTGCCGGCGGCGGCGATGGCGCGCTGACCGATCCGAAGGCCGGGCGCAAGCACTCCATTCCGGTCGTATTCCCAGCGGACGCGCTGAACAAGGGACCGAACGTCATCACGCTCACGGCGGTCGAGCATAGCTGGTTGCTCTACGATGCAATACTGCTGGAATCGGGCGTACCCGGCGACGGCCCCGACGTAAGTGCGATCGAGGCGAGTTCGTCGCCCTTCTTCCGTTCCGAAAACGGGGAGTTGCGTCAGGCTATCCGTCTCAAGGCGAACAACCTCGGTCTCGAGGGCGATTGCGAAATCGCCTTGTCGGGTGCGAGGCAAGAGTCGCGGCAGGTCCACCTCGTTGAAGGAGAGAACGCGTTCACGATCCTGGTGAAGCCGTTCGAGCGCCCGGAAGCAGTCCACGTGACGATGACCACGCCAGCCCGGAAGAAGGAAGCGGATTTAGAAGGGCGGCCCGAACGCAAGTGGAAGATTTACGTCGCGCCTTCGGCTCACACGGACATTGGATATACGGACCTGCAGGAGAGGATCTTCGAGCGGCACAACTCGAACACGGCTGCCGCGCTCAAAGCCTGCGAGACGCATCCGGATTTCAAATGGAACCTCGAGGTGTTCGCGCAGGCGGACTGGTATCGCAAACAAGGTGACGACGCGTTCAAGACACTCGAGCAGCGGATCATCGAGGGACGCATCGGCCTGACCAGCCTGTACCTCAACATGCTCACGGGCCTGTGCTCGGGAGAGGAAATGGTCAAAGTGCTCGAACCCGCACAGAGCTTCGGACGCGCGCACAATGTCCCCGTGACCGTCGCGACGCTCACCGATGTGCCCACGGCCGTGGGCACGCTGCCGATGTTCCTCAATCAGGCCGGCGTGAAGTACTTCGCCGAGGGCATCAACGAAGACCGCGGCCCGGTGTTCAAGTACGCCGACAAACGTATGATCCAGTCGCCGTTTTGGTGGGAAGGTCTGGACGGCTCTCGAGTCATGGCCGTTTTCACGCGCGGTTATGCCCAGGCCGGAGCGCTCGGATTGCGTGACGGCGTCGAAGCCCTCGAACGCAGACTGCCCGGCTGGATCCAAGCCCTTGACCAGCCGGATTACCCGTGTGATGCCCTATATGCCAACGGCGCGTTTTCGGACAACGAGTCCGTGACGACGCGCTATATCGAGGTTGCAAGTGATTGGAATAAGGCCTGGGAATTTCCACAGATCATCGTTGCCCGCGCGGATGAATTCTTCCAATATGTCGATCAGAACTTCGCGCAAGACCTTCCGGTATTCCGCGGCGACATGGGCTCCTATTGGGAAGACGGCGCGGCATCGTCGGCTTACGAGACCGGCATGAATCGAACTGCGAAGGCGCGTCTCAACATCGCTGAACGTTGGTTTGCGTTGACCGCCGCGCAGGATCCCAAGTTCGAGTTCCCCCGCGCCGACTTCGCCAAGGCATGGGAAGACGCAATGTACTACGACGAACATACCTGGGGCGCGGCGGGGAGCATCTCGGACCCAAGAGGCGAGCAGACCGTCAAACAGTGGGAGTACAAGGCGTCATACGCCAGACGCGCAACGGAGATGGCAACGAACCTCTTCCAGCGTTGTGGGCAAGAGATCCTTGACAAGAAGCGCCAATCTGGTTCCCGCGGAGAAGACGGCGGGAATTATCTTGTGGTCTTCAATGAGTGTTCATGGCCGCGCGACATTGAAGTCCCGATCGCCGACGGGGGTAAGACGCGCTTCTTTGTGGCGAAGCAGGTCCCGCCCATGGGCTATCGACACCGCAAGTCAGAAGCCCTGAAGGCTGATCCCGAATGGGCCTCGCTGCTTCACAAAGGTCCGGACCAATATACGTGGGAAACGCCGAGTTTCCGCTACAGGATCGATCCGAAGACCGGTGCATTTTCGAGTATCGAGGATCTGCGGACCCATCGCGAGTGGGTGGACGCCTCAAGCGGCTACGGGGTCAATCAGTTTCTCTATGTCACCGGCGGCAAGGACACGTCGCTAGTCCACCCCGGCGCCAAAGCCGCGCCGGCGCTGCAACCCGTATCCCATGTGGAGACGGAAGTCCAAATGCTCCCGGCCGCCGCTGGCTTTCTTCCATCTCTGAACATAGTCCGAAAGGGGCCCGGCCTGCCGTGCGTCACAACAACCTGCTGGTTCCTCCCCGACGGGCATCTACAACTTCTCAACAGAGTGGTTAAGGAAGAGACCACTGAAAAGGAAGCAGGGTACTTCGCGTTCCCGTTCAAGCTGGATGCGCCGGACAATGCGCGAACGTTTTTCGATCTGCCTTACGGGATCGTCGAGGCGGATCGCGAGCAACCGCCAGGCGCGGATCGCGAGTGGTACGCGGCGAACAGTTTCGCGGCAGTGAGCGACGACGAGATCGCCGCGTATGTTGCGACGCGCGAAGCGCCGCTGTTCACGGTCGGCAACATGAATCGCGGCGCATGGCCCGCGAAGGTGGACAACAATCGCGGCACGGTTTTTGCCTATGTTTTCAACAACTACTGGCATACGAACTACAAGGCCTCGCAGGGAGGCAGAACCCCGTTCAGCATCCCGTTCTCGTTCGCGATTAAGCTCACCGATCGGGGCTTCGATCCGGTAGCGGCCACGCGGTTCGGTTGCGAGCACCTTATGGGGGATCCGGTTTTGCATATTGTACCGGCGCGTGGCGCTGAGGAATCCCTCATCAAAATGGACGACGGGCCGGTGATGCTTGCGGAACTGACGCAGGACGACAGCGGACGATTACTCGCGCGCTTGTACAACCCATCGGATGAAGCCGCCTCGACTTCGCTCGAATTCCCGAGGCTGCGCATCAAGAACGCCTGGAAGACGGATCTGTTCGGGCACAACGAAGAAGCCATACCCGTGAAATTAGGACGAAAGATCCCGGCATCCGTCCCTGCGCGCGGTATCGCAACACTCGTCATCGAAACTCAGGCAAAATGATTCGGACAATAGGGCCGGTTTCTCCGAACTTATGAGCAAATTCAACGCGATGCGCAGTAGGTCCCATCTCAAGGTGCGACCAACTGGAATGGGCCGTAAATCCACGGTCCGAACTGGACCGCAGACCTACTCTGTTCAGGACATTCGAAAGACCCATAGACCGCGCGTCATTCCCGCGAAGGCGGGAATCCAGTGCGGCGGTTGCGGTGTAGAATGTGCCCCCTGGATTCCCGCCTTCGCGGGAATGACGCCATAGCGGCATATTCCGCAAGCTCGGAAAAACCGGCCCTACTGAAGGCGCAGTATGTCGATCCGATTGAGCGGTGTGGACATTGTTGTCATTGTCGTGTACCTGGCGGTCGTCATTACGCTCGGGACCGTGATGAAACGGCGCGCCGCAAAGAACATCGGCAGCTATTTCCTGGGCGAGCGGCAGTTGCCTTGGTGGGCGCTGGCGATGTCGGGTAGCTCCTCGTATTTTGACATCACGGGCACGATGTGGATCGTGAGTCTGTTTGTTGTGATGGGCCTCAAGGGAATGTGGGTCCAATGGATCTGGGGCTTCATCATCCCCGCCTTCTACATGGTCTACATGGGCAAGTGGATCCGCCGCTCCGGCGTGATGACGGGTTCCGAATGGATGGAGACCCGGTTCGGACACAGCAAGGCCGGCGAACTCGCGCGCGCCTCGTACACGCTTTATGCCGTCCTCACCATCACCGCGTTTCTCGCGTATGGCGCAACGGGCATGGGCAAGTTCGGGGCCGTTTTCCTGCCGTTCAACGAGCACGTCTGCGCCGCGCTTATCATCGGTGTCACCGGAACTTACGTTATCGTCGGCGGATTTCACGGCGTAGTCCTGGTCGAGATCTTCCAGACGGTCGTGTTGAGCGCGGGCGCAATCCTGATCGCATGCCTGGGATTCCTGCGCGTATCTCCGGAGATGTTAAGCGCGAAGGTCGTCCCCGAATGGCACAGTATCGTGCCGAGATGGGACTTCGCATATCTCTCGGACACCAAGTATGAGTTCTTCGGCGCGCTGCTGATTATCTGGGTCATGAAAGGTCTCCTGCTTTCACTATCCGGCCCGGAACAGTTGTACGACTTCCAGCGATTCCTCGCGGCACGCACTCCAAGAGAGGCATCGAAACTCGGCGCCCTGTGGGGCGTGATCCACACCGTCCGCTGGCCCATGGCCATGGCCCTTGCCGTCATGGGCATCGTCGGACTCACCCAACAGGGGGACCCTGAGAAGGTCCTTCCTTCCGTGATACAAGGCATGCTTCCTGCCGGCGTGCGCGGGATTGTGCTTGCCGCGCTCCTCTCCGGATTCCTCGCCACATTCAACTCGACCGTGAACGGCGGCGCGAGCTACATCGTCAAAGACATCTACCACAAGTACATCAACCCGAACGCGACCCAGTCGCAGTTGATCTACGCGAGTTACATTGCCTCCGCATTGCTTATCGTGCTTGGAATCACCGTCGGGTTCGCCGCCAAATCCATCAACCAGATGTTTATCTGGATCATGGGCACGCTCGGCGCGGGCGTGCTCATGCCCAACGTCCTCCGCTGGTACTGGTGGCGCTTGAACGGCTGGGGCTACGCAGTCGCCACCGTCTCAGGAATGGCACTATCACTCGTTCAAGCCTTTGTTCCGTATTTTGCAGACTTGCCTTTGGACGTCACATTTCCAGCAATCGTGTTAATCGTTTTCGTCATCGCAATTGGTGTCACACTTGCTACCGAACCTACCGACCGCAAGACCCTCACTACCTTTTACGCCCAGGTCCGCCCAGCGGGCTTCTGGAAACCCATTGCGCTATCCACAGAATCACTCGTTCCCAAGTTCAACTTGGGAACGAGTGGCGCGGGAGGAAACTTGGAAACGAGCGGTACGAGCGGCACATTCAAACGCGACGCCCTCAACGTCATCCTCGCCATCCCATGGCTCATTGCCATGTATCTCTGCCCCGTCTACCTTGTCCTCCACCGTTTCCCCGAATCCGCCGCAGCATTCCTCCTAGTCGCCGTCCTTTCCATCACCCTCTACCACACCTGGTTCAAACACCTCGAAGACGAGTAGTGCCTCGGCGTACAGCCTTCAGCCTACAGCCTTCAGCCTCCATATATTAGCCCACCGCGTTGCACCGTTGGCAATTGCGGATTGGGGATTCTGGATTGCGGAGGAGCTTCTGAGAATGGGGCTTGGAGAGAAGAGAGAGGAACAAGACGCCCGCAGGGAGTGATCTTGGCCTGCTGGTACTGCGATCCGGGTCGCGAACGTCCTGCTGGATGCGATCCTGCGAGACGAGGGGGATTTGATTGACAGAAATGAACTCGGGCGCAGAAATTCGCATTTTGAGAGCGCCTATCTTTCGTCTCTCCAGAAATGCGTGTGGTATGCGGTGCCATGTACGTATCTGTGAATATCGTAGGCAAGAGCCAGATTGTCTACTTGATGCGGCCAAGTAAACTTGAGATGATAGTGAGATGCTTATGTATTGGCCAGAAATCCTATGGCGCGCCATTCAATCGTTTTGGACCTATGCGCTTGGGACAACATTGCTGGCCACTTTTCTCAAGACATCCTGGAATTACAGACATCTGCCGCATGAGATTGCGAATGACAAACGCTCGGCGGGAAGAAGAATTCGAAGGTCTTTACCGGAGTGGCGCTTCTGGGCAATCCTGTTTTGTCTGTGGGTGATAGGGGCTCTTCTCTACCTTCCTCCTAAGCTTGACAGAGAAAAGAATGCCACAATCGTCGAGGAACAAGGCAGGATAGATGAACTCGAAGAATCCAGAATGCAGCCCAAATCTGTGAACATCAGCCAGGAATCCAAGGAGCCGCTAAGCCCCAATACAGCTATCGTCGGAGACAACAATCAGATAACGGTAAATACGGAAAAAGAACCACGTCGGTTGTCCGGCGAAATGAAACAGCGGTTCATTTCTGGATTACAGGATTATCCCAAAGGAAAAGTCACTATATGTTCCCCTCTCAATGACATGGAGGCATACCAATTTGCCACTGATCTATACAATGCGCTAGATACCGCAGGATGGTCTCCCGACATTCTTCAAGTGGTATATGCGAAACCTTTTTCGGGTCTCAGAGTTGTCATCCGACAAGAGGGACGCCAATTGCTAGGAACAGAGGGACTACTCCTGGCACTTCAAGGTGCCGGTCTGAAGCCAGGAGTACACCTAGATCCAACGAAGCCTGATGAAGAGCCGCGCATCTCTATAGGCAGTAATCCAGACGGAACGTGATGCCTGAACTATCACCTTTCGGGTCAGCCTGGAATGGACGTCGGGTTATGACAAACTGAATACGTAAACTTCGGGGTGTCAGAGAGTCTGAAACATTCCTATCCGTGTTCATCGGTGTGTATCGGCAGTTCGTAATGTCCTTGCCAGTCCAGTTCGCGCACGTCTGGTTTGGCAAACTCGATGTTATAGGGCACTCACTGCTGCTCGATTCCGAGTTCGCGCCTGACCTGCTCGTAGGGAACTGCTCCTTCTCTTGCGATTTCCGCCAGTGCCTTGGCCGCCTCTTCACGCTCGATACGATCCTCAAGCTTCTCGATATGCTCTTCGAGGAGTTTCAGATCGCTCACACAGATCATGGCGGCTAACGGCTTGCCAGAGAAGAACGTTCACAATTTCAGGCCTGTCCTTTAGTCGTCATTCCCGCGAAGGCGGGAATCCAGGAGAAGGGATACGGCCTTAACAATACTGGATTCCCGCCTTCGCGGGAATGACCGCAGGCATCGGAAGCAAGACCGCCAAAGGCTCCCAATTGCAAATCTTATTTCACGGTAAGCCCTAAGTTCCGTGGGAATGGACTTGTTGCGTGCTTGGCGCGAGTAAATGTGAGACTGAATGGTCTTGCGGGTGTTTGCACGGGCTTGCTCTTGGACTTTCCCGTCCGCATAGCAGCCCTGCGAAGGAGTTAATCGCGAGACAACCAGGTCTTCGTCTCTTGGGAACGATTGAGCATCATGATGTGGATGCATCTTGACATCAGGCTCGGGATGTGGGATATTTGGGTTTATGCGAACGACACTGACGATAGACGATGACCTGCTTGCGGCTGCGAGGAGTCTTGCTCGCGCGAAGTCGGAAACGGTTGGTCGAGTTCTGTCCGATCTGGCCCGGCAGGGCTTGACTTCAACTCGCCGTGTTGGGAAGCGGGGCAGAAGCGGGTTCCCGGTGTTCCAAGTCCCTGCAAGCGCCCACCCCATCACGCTGGAGGATGTCAGGAAATTGGATGACCAGCCGTGAGCGTCGGGCTGCTGGACGTGAATATGCTGGTCGCGTTGGCGTGGCCGTCTCATGTGCATCATCGGCAAGCGCACGCCTGGTTCGCGGTAAACCAGTCCGCGGGATGGGCAACTTGCCCGCTGACTGAATGTGCGTTCGTCCGGGTTTCATCGAATCCGAAGATCGTCCCTGAAGCTGTCACTCCAGCAGAAGCGCTTGCTCTGCTGCGGGAGATGATCTCGCTGAAGCATCACGTTTTCTGGCCGGATGACATTCCCTTCCATCGCGCACCGGTGCCAACCGAATTGCTCGCCGGTCATCGCCAAGTGACGGACGCTTATCTTCTTGGCTTATGCATCCGGCATAAGGGCAAGCTCGTCACCCTTGACCGCAACGTGGCGGCGCTCCTCCCCTTGGGGCGTGCTAATCGGGACGCGCTGGAGATTGTGCCTGTCTAGGCAGATGGGGTCGTATGCAACAAGAAGCTCCGGCAGTCTAGCGTCGTTCGTACTCGTGCTTCCGTGCTCGTGCCGCCTCGAAAATGAACATGCAATTGGCCAGGTAGGGTCGAGCTTCTGCTCTACCCTACCTGAGCGTCCAATCGCGTTGGTCGCCATTTTCACCATCTCCGGGAGAAGCGCAGGCGGCAAGGGCCTATTGCACGGACTCCGGTTCATCCTTCATCTTTCGGAGCAGTGTGGCGGGGTCTTGTTGGAAGTAGTGCTTTAGGGCGTCATAAAGCTTCGGGTCTTGTTCTTGCAGTTCGATGGGGAGCTCGAAGAAGGTCTCTGTGACGACCGCGAAGAATTCGGAGGGGCTTCCGGCGCCGTATTCATCGATGAGTGTGTCGAGGCCCTGATCGAGGTCGTCGAGGAACTTCTCGTAGGCTTGGGTGAATGCGCGGGACCATTCTTCCGCAATATCCTCATCCTCGACGAGCGGAAATCCGTCGGCTGCGGCGTTTTCGGCATCGAGTTGATGCGCGAACTCATGGAAGATGACGTTGTGTCCGTCGTGGGGATACTTGATGCTGTGTTTGACGTCGCTCCAGGCCAGAATGACCGCGCCCACGTTCCACGATTCGCCCACACGGACTTCTTCGCCTCTGATCACCGTCTTTCCAGGACCTTTCGTTGTAGTCTCCGCAACGAACGGGCGCGGATAGACAAGGATCGAGACCAGGCGCGGGTAGTAATCCGCGTCGCGGTGAAGCAGCAGGATGCAGGCGAACGCGGCGATCGTGACGCGGATTTCGTCGGTCATCTCGATGCCGCCGCACCCCTCGAAATTCTTCTCGGAGAGGAACACGGAAATGTGCCCCTCGAGTTCGCGTTGATCCGCCACGGGAAGGAGCGAATAGTAAGCAACGTTCGTTTCAAGAATGGACGTCCATGCCGCGGGAAACGGCTGTTCCCGCAATGCCTGGCGTCGCCGCTTCTTGAAACCGAACACGGCTCTTCCTCTCTTTGTTCAACCTAGAAAAGGCAATTCAACCACAGATGAACACCGATAAACACTGATAAAATTCATGTTGTGAGGATTCAGAACATCACCTTCCGGGGGAGTCCCAGTCAACGTTGGAGCAATACCGATTCGAATTCGTAATCCATAGATCGTTAAGGAGTTCGAAGGATTCATCGGTGTGTATCGGTGTTTATCGGTGGTTTCAACTGCCGGAATTAAGTTCAAGTCGCCGCAATCATAGCCTGCAAAAGGGAGCGCAGCATAGTCCCCTCCCGCCGGGCGCGGCCTTGCGTTCAAAAGGCTCATCCGAGAGTGAGGAGGGGCGGAGACTGCGAACCGGGGCGTGGAGGTCAACCGGCAAGACGTTCGGGCGGTTCCTCTTTGGTTTGCTCGGAGACATCGGCCGGCTTCGCAGGCTCTTGTGAAGTGGTCTCCCCGTGAGGGGCGGCGCTGTCCGCGTCGTGCGGCGCGGCGGCAGTTGAATCCGTTTCCTCTTTCTTTGGTTCGTCAGACTCACCGACAGCGGTCATGGCCTTCGCAATGTTCTCGATGTAATCTTCAGGGTTATACCGGGCAAGCTCACGGAGCTCGCGTTGGACAGGCTTTACCTCCTCCGCCATTTCATGCTTGATGTCGTCCACGTAGCCGCGCAGGTCCCTGTACGCGCGCATGGCGATCTTGGCGAACTCAGGAAACTTCTCGGGGCCGATCACAACAAGGGCAATCCCCGCAATGATGATCAACTCCGACATGCCCAGATTGCCGAACATCTTATCACCCTCCGTTGGCACGGAATGATACCGCCCCAACCTCAAATCAAATGGCGCCTATCCGTTCCTTTCGCTCTCGGCCTCTTTTGCCTTCTTTCGCCGCAGCACAAGGTAGGACAACCAGATGCTCATCTCATACAATATTACCATGGGAACCAGCATCATCATCATCGAAATCGGGTCCGGGGGCGTAAGGACCGCCGCGGCGATGGCCATCACAACGATGGCTATGCGCCGGTACTTCTTCAGCGTCGAGGGATGCAGCAAGCCCATATAGACAAGCGACAGCGCAACCATCGGGAACTGAAACGCCACGGCAAAACCCGTAAGCCCAAGGATAATCTGGTTAGTGGTCTCGTTCATTCGCAGTTGGAACTCGACGTCGGGCGGAACCCATTTCATCAAGTAGTTCAGCACGAACGGAAACACCGCGAAGTAGCCCACGAGCACCCCGAACACGGCGAAACCCGCGCAACCGAACAGGAGAATGCGCACCAGATTTCGCTCCCCTGGCTTTAGTCCTGGAAAGATGAACGCACACAATTGGTAGATCACGAACGGGGAGGCCAACAACAGCCCCGCATAGGCCGACAATTTCAACTTTACCAGAAACGGCTCCAGCGGGTTCAGCGCCGTCCACGCCGGCTTTCGCTGCGTGCTCGGCGCGTTCTGGTCAGGTGTTCCTAGGGGCGTTTGTTCGGGCGCGCCTGGAGTGCGCTGTGGCGCGCCGTCAGTGATGATCCCGGCATCGCGCAGCGGCGTGAGCGGGCGTTTGATCACCTCGAAAATCTGGTTGGAGAAAATGTAGCTGATGAGGAAGGCGACAAACACGGCGACAGCCGCACGGATGATCCGGGTCCGAAGCTCGGCCAGGTGCTCGGTAAATGTCATGCGCGCTTCGTCTTCCGGCACATGAATCTCCTTCTTCCTGAATTGCGTCGAGGACTGTCTCAACCGATGTACAGCGCCGATGCTGCGCGCCATGCCGCGCAGATGAGGATGCGCATCCAGGCCCTAACTGGGATTAGACTTTAGACTTGAGATTCTAGTTTCGTGCCAGCAAGGGCACAACCGTCGAAGCAACTCCACCTAATCATACCGCTTTCACTCCAATCGCCTTCGCGAGTGACAGTTGAATCCTCGAAATCCACCATCAGGAATGAAAATGAATATAACTTTGCACACCTAACTTGGTTGAGACTTACGGAATGACTGGGTATGAACGGCGCCCCCAAGCGGCGCCCGCCGGAAAGCGTTCCCATGGGTCCCCCGTCCTTGCCGCAAGCACTGCGCCCTCGACGAGGGCTCGACCCTGGGTAACAGACCTCATGTGCCTCTCACGCCGTTGCCCGGGTCGATCGACGCCTCGTTGAAAGCGGGCCGAGGGCCGACCCCTTCGACGTATTCCTTGAGCGCCTTGCCCGGTTTGAAAGTTGCCACGCGCTTCTCGGCAATGCTGACCTCTTCGCCGGTGCGGGGGTTTCTCCCCGTGCGGGCGTCTCGTTTCTTGACTTCGAAGACACCGAAGTTCCGGATCTCGAGACGATGTCCGTCGCGCAGGCACTCGGTTATGGCATCCAATGTCGCCTGCACAACGCTGGAGACTTCATTCTGCGTGTAACCCAGATGTTCCGCCACCTCTATCACCAGTTCTCGCTTTGTCACGAGCGTCTCCTTTCCATTCGCGCCACCAGGCGGTCCGTCCCGCAGTCCCGTTACACCCGGTACGCCTAAAGCGGCGAAACCGCAAAATCATGGTCAGGGGTGTGACTTCTTTGTCAGCAACAGCCACGTTCCTTGGCAACGGTGTTTCTTCAAAGCCATCCATAGTGGACGTTGCAGGCAAAGAAGCCGATGACCTTACTTCAAATTCGTGTGAAAGAACTTGTTGATCGCGTCAGCGTACAGCGCATGTGTGAGTGGAAAGAACCATAGAAACACGAAAATCCCCACCACCGCGACCACGATGATCAAGTTTTTCTTTGCGGCCGGCGACATGCCCCCGCCGCCGCCACCCCCCCCGCCGCCGCCCATCTGCGGACCTAGGAAGATCTTCTCGCCGGCCTCTGCGCGGGCTTTCTTGTCCTCGATCGAACCCAACGTCTCGTTGATCGAGATGAAAGCGCGATGCCATTCCGTCTGAAGCTTCTTCACGGCCACTTCAGACTGCGCATGGATGTTCTCCAGGCTCGTAGCGCCGGCCACGATGTTCATCAAGTTTGAATCGATGCCGTAGTCGGCCTGGAGGGTTTCTTTAAGGACTTTGTGTTCTCGTGCCAGCTTGCTCTTGATTTTAAGAAACTGGTTCTCAAGCTGGGCTTTGTTCGCGCCCGGATTCGGATAGGCGCTTAGGATCTGGTTGAAGAGCAGCCAGTCGTTCATGAACTCCCGACACATCTCGACGCGTTTCTCAAACTGCTCGATGATTTTTTGCTGCTTCTTACTCGGTGCCATAGGCGACGGGGACTCCCACGGTTTCTCCTGACCCCACTAGGTTCATCTAATCTAGCACACGTGCCAAAGGATGTCAAACCCCCTGAAGCGAACTTTCGGAGGGTGATTGGTGTCTCATCTCTCGGAAGCAAGAGAAAACGTTCAACCGCGGGAACGCCCCGCGTAATGCCCAAGGAGGACGGAAAAATGAGACGCAACGGACTCGGTTCATGGAATTGGCTTGGAGGCCTTTCCGCAATGCTGTTGATGTCAGCGCTCGCATTCGCCGGAGGCCCGACGGAAGGAACACTTCAAGCGCTGGACAAGGATCACAACCCGATGGGGGTCTGTCCCCTGAAGCACACCGAAGTCGCGGTGGACATTTCGGGCTTTATTGCCCGGGTGACGCTGACGCAGGAGTTCGGGAACCCGTACACGGAGCCCATCGAGGCGCTCTACACGTTCCCTATGTCGGATCGTGCGGCGGTAGACGCGATGACCATGACCATCGGTGACCGCGCCATCAAAGGGGTGATTAAGAAACGCGAGGAAGCGCGGCAAATCTATGAAAACGCAAAACGGGCGGGAAAGACGGCTAGCCTACTCGATCAGGAGCGCCCGAACATCTTCACGCAGTCGGTCGCGAATGTCCTGCCCGGATCGAAAATCCTCATCGAGATTTCGTATGTCGAGTATCTGAAGTACGAGGAAGGAGAGTACGAATTCTCCTTCCCGATGGTTGTGGGACCGCGTTACATTCCCGGAGGAACGACGCCTGTGCCGCAAAAGGCGGACGGGACGGTCAGCCGTGTGCCGGGGACGCTTCAAGTACCGGATGCGGAACGCATCACGCCGCCCGTAACGCCCGAGGGGACCCGTGCGGGGCATGATATCAACGTTACGGTGCGCGTGGACGCCGGGATGCCGATTCAGGATGTTCGGTCGGAGCTTCACGAGGTGGGCATCGAGCGGCCTGGTGAATCGCAAGCCGTGGTCAAGCTCAAGAACAAGAACGAGATCCCGAACCGCGACTTCGTGCTGAAATACAAGCTCGCAGGCAAGGGCATCGGGGACGCCGTACTGACGCATGCGGATGCCCAGGGCGGGTTCTTCACGCTGATCCTGGAACCTCCGGCACGTGTATCCACGGACCAGATCGCGCCGAAAGAGATGGTGTTCGTGATCGACTGCAGCGGCTCGATGAGGGGCTTCCCAATCGAGAAGGCCAAGAAGACGATGCGGATGTGTATCGAACAGATGAACCCGAACGACACGTTCAATCTGGTGTCGTTCTCCGGCGGTCTCGGCAACTGCTTCGGCGGGCCAGTCCCGAATTCGCCGGAGAACCGCCGGAAGGCGCTGGAATACCTGGATGGACTCGAAGGAAGCGGCGGCACGGAGATGATGCCGGCGATTCGGGCGGCGCTCGAGGGTCAGAACGACGGGAAACGGCTGCGTGTTGTGTGCTTCATGACGGATGGGTTCATCGGCAACGATATGCAGATCCTGGATGCCATTCAGAAGAACGCCCGCACCGCGCGGGTCTTCTCGTTCGGTGTCGGCAACGGAGTTAACAGGTTCCTCATCGAAGGCATGGCTCGTACGGGCCGGGGCGCCGCGGAGGTGGTTACGCTCGAATCGGACGGAGACGCCGCGGCCAAGCGTTTCCATGAGCGGACACAGAATCCGGTTCTGACGGACATTTCGGTGGATTTCGGGAATCTGCCTGTCGAGGAGATCCTGCCGGATCCGGAGGGGATTCCTGACCTCTTTTCGTCACAGCCAGTGGTTCTCAAAGGCCGTTACCATGGGAGCGCACAAGGAAACATCACTATTCGCGGGAATACGGCGGCAGGTCCGTTCGAAAGGACCGTGGCGGTGGACCTGCCCGAATCAGCGGCACAGCACGATGTCCTGGCGCCGCTTTGGGCGCGGGCCCGCATCGACTGGCTCATGGACCGGGACTGGCTGGGCATCCAACAGGGTCGACCCGAGGCCCAGAACAAGGACGCTATCACCCAGCTCGGGCTGGATTTCAGCCTGGTCACGCAGTTCACGAGCTTCGTGGCGGTGGAAGAGAAGATAGTCAATGAAGGCGGCCAGACAAGAAAGGTAGATGTCCCTGTCGAGATGACGGATGGGGTGAGTTATGAAGGCGTCTTTGGCTCAAGGCCGGAAATGGCCCCGCAAGCCAAGGCAAGCATGCGAACGTTGGGTTATGCAGGTCGCGGCGTCGCCGCAGTCGACAGTCTGACTACCCAAAGTGTGAGCGCCGAGACGATGGCAATGCCAGCCCCAGCCTCGCCGCCCGCACTGCTGCGGGAAGCCCCCGCTACGGAGCCAAAGCCACAGGTCCAGGCAGGTAAGGGCCACGCCAAGATCGCGCCGGCGCTTCAGAACTTGAGCGAGAAGCTCGTGGGAGGAAACTACATCCAGGGCCCAGTGAAGGTGAAGGATGGCTGGGTGGAGGTCTTCATCTACCTGACGGACGACACGCCGGAACGGCTCAGCACGTTGCAGAGCCTGGGCGTGCGGATCCTGTCGCATGCGACCTCGGGGAAAACGGTCCACGCGCGGTTAAAGGTGACGGACCTGGAACGGGTTGCAGAACAGGACTTTGTGAAACGGATCGAGCCGCCCACGTTCTGATATAACCGATTGCCCAGGTTTGACTTACGTCGGCGGTACCGATTGCCCATCGGCGCCGCCGATGCTCTTTGTGTCAGGACTGTCCCAAGCCCAATTGCTGAAGCACGCCATCAAGGTTGAGCTTGTAAACATTGACCTGAAGAAGGCCGGCGCTGTCATGCAAGGTTCGCATGGCCGCCTTCGACAGGTCAACGACCCGGCCCTTCACGAAAGGCCCGCGGTCGTTTACCCGACACACGACGGAATTACCGTTCTCGGCCACAACGAGCACATAAGAACCCAAATCGCCTTTCCGCATAGCGCAGGTGAATCGGCGATCATCCATAACATCGCCGGAGGCGGTTTGGGCGCCGCTGCTGGCAACCGTGTAATACGATGCCACGCCATCGGCCACATGCTCGAGCGGCAACTGGGATACAAGCAACACCGCTACGAGTCCGAGCATAGTGCTTGGTCCTCCTTAGTTCATCGCTAGGTGGGACAGATACTAACCCGGCCAGAAAGTCGTGATTCTACACAAAGCCATCACGGATGTCAAACGGAAAAATCAGTGCCCGACCGCAGCCCTGAGATGGAGTAAGGAGGTGAATGGGCGCCAAGGCGCCGAGGTGCTTCTTAGACCAGATCTTGTTATGTAATATATTGCAATTAAATGGTTTATATAGTTTCAGTGCTGGATCTGCCGACGGTGTGCATCGAGATCGTAGCCCTTCTCGCGGAGGTGTTTGAGGGTAGCCGACTCACCTTCAAGGACGGCATCAATGGCCTTCGGGAGCTCTTCGAGGATCTTGATCGGGATCGCGACGACCCCGTTGCAGTCGGCGTGAAGGAGGTCACCGGGATGGACGACCAACCCGGCGACTTCTACGGGGAGGTTGGCCAAGCCGACATCTATGTGTCCGTGCGAAACCACCACATGCTCGCTCCACACCTTCATCCCCATGGCGTGCAGAGCCTCAAGGTCCCGTACGGCGCCGTCCGTGATGATTGCGGAAGCGCCGAGCACCTTGACTTGGGTCCCCACGATCTCGCCCCAGTGAGAATACCAGCCCTTCCGACGGCACATGTCCTTAACGACGCATACGGTCGGCTTTGGAGATAAAGCTATGGCCTCCAACCATTTATAGCGCTGTTCCGGGTCCGGTGGAAAGTGCTCGTCGTATTCGACGATGGTGCAAGTGGTGGCGAACCCGACGACCCGGCCCAAGTCCGGAAACCGACAGACCATCTGGGGTCCCATGAAGCCCTCCCGTCGCGGGCGAACCTTGAAGCATTCGATGGCATTGGAGATCGTGGGACTGTCGACTGACAACAGCTTCTCAATAAGGCTTGATGACAAATCGGCTGGCATTTTCGATTCTCTCCCGATTCTGGTTCTCATCTATCGCCGAAAACGGGACACGAGGTGTCCTGAAGAACGACTCCAAGTGGCGCGTTCTCGAAGCAACGTTGCAGGGCTCGTATGTCATCCCGAAGGGATGCGACGTGAATAGCCGTGGGTGAAACCCACGGAACCCGTATCTTTGGTGCACAACCCTGAAAGGGTTGAATATACGATGTTGACAGCCATTTCCTTGCGGTTCGACCCCGTCAGGGTCGTCCGTCTGGAAGCCTCTTTCCGTGGGTGCCACCCACGGCTATTCACATTGTACCCCTCTCGGGGTATTGCCACGTTGCTTCGAGAACTTTCTGCTAGCCCAATTCAAGACCTGCGGTTCCATAGACAAGAGACGGGTCTCCCGAGTTGGCTTGAGACCCTATGAACATCCGCGTCAACCTGCGATGGACAGCAAGTCCACAAGAGGCCGCAACGGTTTTTGCTCCTGCGTTGTCGGGCAACATATCCCAGCAAACCCGGCCCTCGGGAAGTCGTGTGAAGAGATAGCGAACGATCTGGTCGGCGGTACGGGCATCATCGGCTACGATGGGCCCGATGTGCGAGGCGTGAAACCCGGTTCGGGCAAAACCATAGCCTTTCAGACCTGATGGACTTGTCACGGCTGCGGCAATTCCCTGAGCATCGAGGCGTTTGAGGAGTGCAAGGCGATCCGCCCCAAAGGCAACCCGGTCGCGTTCTGCAATGGCTTCCCAGAGTTCGGGTGCAATCGATTCTGCTTGTGTAGTCTCGATGGGGCCTTCGGGTTTCGGCCCAAAATAGCGATAAACAGGTCGTTCATCCTCGAATCCGAGCTTCAGGTAAACAGGGCGGCCCAAGTCAGTTGCATCCAGCTTGATGCTCTCGATGTTCTTCGCGCGCAGATACTCGATGCAGTGCCGTATCATCGAGGAGCCAATATCCCGGCGTCGAAAGTCGGGAAGCACTATGAGCATGCCGATCCAGGCGGTTTTCGTGCCGTAGCTCGTGGCAGAGGCGGTGGCGCAAGGCTGTCCGCGATACTCGGCGACGAATACGCCCTCGGGCGAGAGCGTAAGAAGCCGCTCCCAATCCGCCTGGGATTGATTCCACCCCGCATAGCGACACAACTTGAGACCTAGGGGGATGTCCTCCTTTTGCATCCTCCGGATTCGAAGCGCCAACCGATGTCTCCTTCCATACAGGTCTTTGGCGGAGAACAACAAAAGCGTAACGGAGCCGGTTCCAACTGCGAGGAATCCATTTTACCACAATCGCATGTGAAGTGCGAAGTGCGAGGCGCCAAGTGCGAGGTGCGGCACAACCTTTGAAGGCCGGCGAGAAGGTGGTATACTTCGGCTTCACTATCAGGCAAACATGGCAAGGACGGTCGAGCAGCGTGCACGCGGTCGTTTACACAACCCAGTACGGCTTTCCTGCTGGGAGTCGGACAGCGCATGACAACTTTTGAGACAAGGAGTTCATAATGATGTTTTCCGAAGGTTCCTTCTTGCGTCGTCATAGGATCCTCACGGGTCTGTTGGCGTGTCTTCTGTTGTTGGTTCTATTGGCGGCGTCATTCCTAGCCTACCGCATGAAAGGGCCGTACCGTTCTTATCGCGTGGACTTTCTGAAAGTAGGCGAGGGTTCACAGCCGGGCATGCTCGAGGTCGGCGTGGCAAAGCGAGACATCACGCCGAACCTCGCCGAGTACGACACGTTCAACGACAACGACAACAATAACAGGTACGAGCCCGCGCCTGAGCAGCGGTCCTATGTGGAGAAGCTCGCGTCGAGGTTCGTGCGAATGAAGCCGGGGCCGGACACATATGTCGACAAGAACGGGAATGGGAAGTTTGACGCGGTATGGATGGCCGGCTTCTCGAGCAACCGTCCCGCAAAAGGCGTGCATGATCCACTTTGGGCGCGGGCTATCGCGTTCCGGAACAACGGCGTAACGATAGCGATGGTGACGCTTGACGGGATCGGCATTTTCCATGACAAGTTTATCGATATTCGGAAACGGATAGACCCGAGCTTGAAGATCGATCATGTCATATTCTCGAGTCTGCACAACCACGAGTCGCCCGATACGATGGGGAATTGGAGCGGCCCGATTCCGACGCCGTCGAACTTCGACCATAAGCATATGGAATGGATCAAGCGCGCGTGTAAGGAGGCCGTCGAAGAGGCCGTTCGGAGTCTTCAACCCGCGGACATGTACATCACGCAGGCGGATCTCAGCCCGGAGGGTTTTGTCGATGATTCCCGCAAGCCCACCGTTATTGACACGAAGCTGTGCTGTGCCCGTTTCACGAAGCCGGGCACGGACGACACAATCGCGACGATGGTCTCCTGGGGCAACCACGCGGAGACGCTGGGGAGCGACAATCCGTTGCTCACTTCCGACTTCTGCGGCTATTGGCGCGATAGCGTGGAGAATGGGGTTCCTGAACCGAATGGAATCAGGGGGCTGGGGGGCATGTGTCTATACTTCCAGGGGATGGTCGGGGGTCTCATGACGCAGTTGCACACGACGGTGCCGCATCGGAATAGCGTGGACAAGTTCAAGGAAGCTTCGTATGAAAAGGCGCAGGCACTCGGCGAGAATCTCGCGATAGTCACGGCCAAGGCCTTGCGAGCTGACAACGTGGTAAAGTGCGCCAATCCGCGGTTGGGCGTCGGTGCGAAAACGATCTATGCGCCAATGGGAGGAATGTTCAAGTACGCGATCCTCTTAGGCCTGGTCCACCCGGGAGCGTATTGGACTTCAGGCGGCATCGCGGCGCGCTCAGAGGTGGACGTGGTTCGCATCGGCGACCTCGAGATACTGACCGTGCCCGGAGAGCTTTATCCCGAGATAGCCGACGGCGGAGTCGAGGCCAAGCCGGGACGCGATTTCGAAATCGACCCCGTCGAAGTGCCGCCGCTGCGCAAAGAGATGACGGGCAAGGTAAACATGGTCATCGGCCTCGCCAACGACGAAATCGGCTACATCATCCCGAAGAGCCAGTGGGATGCTAAACCGCCTTTCGTGTACAACGACAAGGACCAATACGGTGAAGAGAATTCCGGCGGACCCGATGTCGCGCCGACCGTTCATCATGAGGCCCTTGCCCTAATCAGGCGGCTGCAAAACGCGTGGCCCAAGTGATGGATTGGGATCTCGGATCGGACAGATCGGACGGATCGGACAGATCGGACCACCCTATGCCTTGAACCTTCGAAAGGGGCGTGCATTGGGATACAGCCGACGGCGGTGGGTCTTGCGGCAGCACTTGGCCTGCCGGTGCTGCTCCATCTGATGCTGACGGACGAGCCGGGCTGGAGTATTGAGGCAAACGTCATCAAGTTCGCTGAAGGACGTCGAGGCATGTCAGTTGATTGTTTTGGCGAATGATGCTTCCACCGAAACAGCGTACAACGGCATGTTCAAGAACACCCTCGATAACGAGCAATGCGCCTTCTGAAAAGACGCGCGAGTCATGAAAACACTTTACTTCGAGAACAAGCTCTCGCTTGTAGCGATGCTCAAAGCCGCTAAGTTCCTCTCGAAATATGCCGCTCTCGGCCCGCTCTCGCCGCTTCGATACCGGGACATCGAGGAGCCGCGCATTCCAGGTCCGCGTTGGCTGAAGGTCCGAAACCGATGTTGCGGGTTGTGCGGCACGGATATCCATTTCATGTTCATGGACATGGACGCGAAGTGCTTTTCCGCGGCGACACCCGGCGTTCGCAAGAAGTTCCTCGGTCATGAACTCGTCGGCGAAGTGATCCAAGTGGGTTCAGAGGTCGAGGGATTCGTCACCGGCGACCGTGTGGCGATGCGCATTGACTGGCCCTCCTGTTTTCAAATGGAAATCAACCCGCCTTGCCCGCAATGCGCCGCCGGAAACTACATGCTTTGTGAGAACCTCGGCGAAAGGGCGCTGCCGATAGAAGATATCGGCGGCGGGTTCTCTCCTTACATGGTGATGCACCAAACGCAACCTTTTAAGATCCCAGACGCGCTGGACGACGACACCGCCGTGCTTCTTGAACCCATGGCAAGCGCGGTCCACGGCGTGCTAAAGGCAAGACCGATGCCAGCGAACAAGGTGCTTGTCATCGGCGGCGGCACAATTGGCCTCTTGAGCGTAGCGGCGCTTCGACGGCTCTTCCCCCTCACCGAAGTCTTCTGTCTCGCGCGCTACCCATTTCAGGCGAGAGTCGCTGAAAAGCTCGGCGCGTCCGTTCTACTCCAGAACGGCGATCTCTACCGGCAGATAGCGGACCTAACGGGCGGCCGCTATGCAAAGGGGCATTTCCGAAATGAGATCATCCTAGGCGGGTTTGACATCGTATACGACACTGTGGGAAGCGACGCCAGTCTGCAAGACGCCCTGAGGTGGACGAGTGGCGGAGGAACGGTCGTTCTCGTGGGCATCAACTTCCAGCCCCGCAAGATCGATTACTCGCTCATCTGGTGTCAGGAAATACGCCTGGTTGGCATCAACTGTCACGCGACGGAGTCTGACGGCCGCACCTCGTTTGACATCGCGGCGGAGCTTCTGCGCGATGGCTGCATCTTGCCCGCGGGCATCATCACACATCGTTTTCCCGTTTCGAGGTATAAAGACGCAGTGAAGGCCTTCTTGTCCAAGAGTACGTCTCACGCGATCAAGATCGTCCTCGAGCACGAGCGAGTCTGAGGATCCGGGATTATCTTGCGTGCAGGTCACTGTCATTGACAGTGGACATGCAAGGTGATATTCTTTCTAGTCAAGAGTTTACCTGGCCGTTCATTGCGCGGGGTCACGCATGTACGAGGCGTTCTACGGTTTAGCCGAGAAACCTTTTAACCTGACGCCGGACCCGCGTTTCTTGTTTCTCAGCGAGAAGCACAAGGAAGCATTTGCGCACTTGCTATACGGGATCAAGAATCGCACGGGTTTTGTTATGGTTTCGGGGGAGATTGGCACGGGCAAGACGACGATCTGCCGCAGTCTGCTTAACCAACTCGACACGGACACGGAGGTGGCCTTTATTTTCAACCCGTGCCTGTCGCCGGAAGAACTTCTCCGGAAGATTAACGAGGACTTCGGAATCGACAGCCAGGCCAACACGATCAAGGACCTCATCGATGAGCTAAACCAGTATCTCCTCGACCACAACGCGCTCGGGAAGAACTGCGTTTTGATTATCGATGAAGCGCAGAACCTTACGCCGAGCGTGCTCGAGCAAGTCCGGCTTCTGTCGAACCTCGAGACCGAAACGCAGAAGCTGCTCCAAATCGTCCTGATCGGGCAGCCGGAGCTTGCGCATAACCTTCAATTGCCCGAGTTGCGCCAACTGAATCAACGGATCACCGCGCGGTATCATCTCAAGGCGCTCGACGCGGAGGAAACTTTGCAGTACATAGCGTACCGGCTTCGCGTGGCCGGCGGCCGGAAGAAGGTGTATTTCACGCGGGTCGCGGTCAGGGCCGTGTATCGCTCATCCGGGGGCACGCCGCGCGTCATCAACGCGATCTGCGATCGCGCCCTACTCATCGGGTACACGAAAGAGACTCTTACAATCACGGCGGGCATTGTTCGGCGTGCGGCCAAAGAGATTCGCGGCGAGGCCGTCCGGGCAAAGCGAAGCGTGCTGGCCTATCTGAAGGGCTTCCTGCCGAACCCTTCCGTTTTTGTCACGGCCGCCCTGATTCTGTTCCTGGCCGTATATGTCGTGCCGCTTCGATACCCTTATCCGCGCGAAGAACCGCCGGCAGCAGCGATCCCAAGAGACAACGTCATTACCCATGCACGGGTTTCGGGTCTCGGGCTGGATGAAAGTTCTCTGCGAGAACTGAAACCCGATGAAGTCGCTCCACCGGCCAAGGTGCGGAGGGAACCGGCCGCGCAGCAGTCCAATCCCGCGGCGGTGCCCGTGCCCGCAGAAATGTCCGCCAAGCCGGAAATGGGGTCGATTGAGCGTCTGAACGGAATAACGCCCGATGCGGCGCGGAATGCAGCCGTCGCGGGCATTCTCCGCGCATGGAACAAGGCGCCCATCAGCGGATATCCCGAGAACGATTTGGTCGCAAGCTTTCAACAGTGCGCTCAGGCGAACGGCCTCGAGGCCGAATCCCTCACCCCTAGCGTCGACGAACTCATTACGATAGGACTGCCTGCGCTGGTTCGGGTCAAAGCCGGAGACCATGCACTCTGGGTGGCATTGGTCGGCATGGATGGCGACAACCCGCGAATTACCGCGGACGGCAACCAGACGATCCTCGTTGCGAGAGACTCGTTCCAAACGGCATATGCAAACGAAGCGGTTATCTTCTGGCAGGACGCCGCAGTCAATGCCACTGCCTTGAGGATTCCCATGGCCGGTCCCGAAGTAAAGAAGCTTCAGCAGGACCTCTTCGATCTGAACCTTCTCACAGAGGTGTCGGGCGCCTTTGACGAAAAGACGCGGCGCGCCGTTGCGAAGCTTCAGGCCGAAACGGGCCTTCTCATCGACGGAATTGCCGGTAGACAGGTTCGAATGGTCTTGAGCGGACGTCTGGGCGGCGTTTCCACGCCTTCGTTCGGGTCTCGGGTTTCGGGTTTCGGGTCCCGGGTTGTGAAAGTGGAAGCGGCGCACGAGGGACCCGAGCCGCATCAACTTCCGGGGCGCTTCTTCGAAGCCGCCCCACAACCGAAACCCGAAGGAAACCCTCTGCCCAATCTTTTGCTTGCTCCGTTTGATGCATCTTCCGATGAAGGGATTCTCGGGCCGTTCAAAGCTGGGGAAGTCAAAGTCGAGGCGTTGCCGCAGTTGCTCAACGACGTCCTCGGTCCGCCGAAGACGGAAATTCTTAAGGAGGTCACGCCGCCCGCGCCGGGCAGCCCTTTGCTCGTACCTGTTGGAGCTGAGGAAGAGGCCGATAACCCGATACGCGGCGCTCGAATCCCAAAACCCAAAACCCAAAACCCAAAACCCAAGGCAAAGCAATCCGGATGAGTTCCATTCTCGATGCCCTGAGAAAGCTCGAAGCCGAAAAGGTCGAGGCAAACCGCGCTGAGAACGCCCCCTTTGAGCCGGAAAGCGCTCGAGACGATCTTATCGGACGCGGATCGCCTCGGGATCGGACGCGCCTGGACAGGACGGTGACGCGCCATGGGATGACGTTTCGGGCTTCGCCGGTACTCGTGATCTCGGGGACGATTCTTGCCGCCTCAGTTGTCATTGGTCTAAGCGTGGGCCTATCACTGTTTTTCGTCCGACCCAGTGTCGAGCCGAAGCAGCAAGTCGCGCGCGCTTTTACCCCGAGTTCTGTTGTCGCGGCGCCCGCGAAACCGGGCGCCTCGCAGGAAGAAGAGGCCTCAGCGAGACCGATTCAGGCCGTGTCTGCCACGGCGGAAGCTGACCTGCCGCCAAAGCCTGCGCAAGAGGCGGTAGCGGTGCCTGAGCCACAACCGCCGGCGGCAAGCATTGAACCGCCGCCCGTCGCAACAGTCGAGCATAAACCCGAGCCCACACCTGCGCCTGCCCCACAACAAGTGGCCAAAGTCGAACCGGCTGCTCAACCGCTGCCTTTGCCGGAACCGGCTGCGAAGCCAGAAATCGCGCCGCCGGCAGTGACGGGACCTCGGGCTGCGGCTGAGTCCACGCCGCCAGTACAGAGCCCTGAAACTAAAGTCGAGCCGGCGCCAGCCTCCGCACCGACACCGTCGCCTGAGCCTTTGCAAACACCAAAGCCCACCAAGCCGGACGAAGTCAAGACGGAACCCTCTCCGGCAGCCCCAAATAAGCAGGAAATTGCCAAGACGCCGGAAAAAGCAGAGAAGACCTCTGCGTCTGCCAAGGCACATAAGGAACGACAATCAAAACCTGCGCAACCCGAGAATCAGCTCGCGAAGCTCGAAGCAAGAGATAAGACGGACGAGCCGCTGCAAGAACCTGCTACACGCGCGAAAGAGGAGGCGAAAGCTCCACAACTCTCTCCCGATACCTCGTCCAAACCAGAGCCTGCCGGCCAACTCCCGGCCGCGTCAACCTCGATCGCGTCAGAGGATACGACAGGAGATCGGGCTCGCTCGAGTACGGAACATGCCGCACTCCCCACCGTCCCGAGAAACGAAGCGAAAGCCCCTAAGAAGGCTGGACGGCCTATGGACATAATGTCGTTTCCTGCGTTGCGCGAAACGGACAAAAAAGAGTACGGTCTCTCCGACGTTCACGTGAACATGGTGCGGCCCGCAAGCAAAGCGCGCCCCTATGCTTCTGCCATCATCAACCTCCAACCGGTCCAGGTCGGCGAGAGAATCCCCGGCTCGGAAGCCCGGCTGATTGGCGTTGAGTCGCGCGCAATCGGCATCGAAATCGAGAGCACAGGCGAACGTTTTCACATTCGATTCTGAACAGGGGCGCCTCTTTAGCCGAGAGTGTGTGACATCCGGCACGGGCAGGAAGGGGAAGGCCCTTTCCAAAATCCAGAATCCGGTTGCGATTGCACTCCACTGTGCTAGAATGTGCCCCGGCTCTACCTAGGATCGAGTCGCGACTTGACGCTTGCGCTGTACATTCTGTCCCTTAGCATTTCCGGCGGGATCGTCGGGGTGTTCGTGCGGCACGTGCTCGGAAGCCAAGGCTATGTTCACGGTTTCCGGATGGAGCTGCTTCTTGCCGGAGGTTGCGCGGCGCTCTACATGGCCGCGCAGCTCGGCTATATGTTCCTGGTCCGGCTTCTGAAACCGACGCGTTCTCCAGGGCCGCTTGTCTGTGAAGTCCTCTCGCACGTTGCCACGCTTGTCTTCCTGCCGTTTCTCTTGCAGATCCACGTGCCGTGGCCGCACCCCGCGCTGGCCAAGGCTGAGTTGCTCGTTTACCTGGGCGTGTTTTGCGTGTTCCACGCACTGTTCAAGCTTGCCGCTTTTTTTGCGGCGATCCGAGGAGAGCCTGCGGGAAGGCTGGGCGCAGCCGGGTGGTTTATGGGCATGTGCGCAAGCGCGGCGGCGGCATTCATCATGGTTTCAGGCTGGCTGAGTGAGATGGAGCAGATCCGCCCTCACGCGCCGGACGCTCAGCAGGTTCTACGTGCTGGCGATGCCTATGCCTCGGCACGAGAGGTCCCTGAGGGGGCGGAAGTGGACTACCGTTTCGATTACTTTCCGGGCATGTGCCTTAGCATGCAATGGGCCGCGTCGGCAACGCAGGAGCGCGACGGGGTCGAACCGCCGGAACGTCTCTACGTCACTGTAACGTTTGAAGGCGCTAAGACGGAACCGTTGACGCCTGTCGTCACGCTAAGTCCCACCGGCTGGACAGCGCTGCAGATCCTCAACGAAAGCATTCCTGAAAACGCCCATGCCTGCAACATTCTGTGGGAATCGCAAAAGGCCCCTTCGTGGCGGAAACTCGTTCGCATCCGGCCTGTAGTGCGCTCTGGCCTGACAATGCTGCTGTCAGGACCCTTCTCTCACGAGCAGCGACTCGCAGAGCAGGACGGGCAGAACTCCGAACCAAGCATATTCCTGCTGGTCGCCGAGGGACTTGCCGCGCAGCACGTTTCGTGCATGGGCTACAAGAGAAACACCACGCCCGCCCTTGATCGTTTCGCGCAATCGGCTCAGGCGTTTGCCAATGCCTACCCGCCCGCGCCCGAAGCCGCGGCAGCCTGCATGACTATCCTGACCGGCGTTAACCCGCTCCGTCACGGCTTTCTCGGCTCGCGGCACGGGCCGCTCCCAGACCAGTATGACACCCTCGCCCAAGTGCTTCAGCGAAAACATTACGCTACCGCAGCCTTTACCGAGGGCAGGGGTGAAGGGGACGAGGATCTCGTCTTCGGGAATGGCATTGAACGCGGATTCGAGCTATTCGATCCCTCGTACCGGGCTGTTGCGATGGCGCCGGAAGAGCCGGCCGGATCCGCCGCTACGATTCGGAAAACCGCGGATTGGGTTGAGAAGCTCGGCGCGCAGAAGTTTTTCGTGTTTGTTCGGCTCAGGGAACTGCGCGACCCGCATTGGTCTGATCGGTACGCCCCAGGATTCGTTTCGGATCCCGACACGCCTCTTCCTCTTGATGTCTATGACAGCGCCGTTGCATATCTTGATAGACAGATCGGCGACTTGATCAAGCGCATCCGTGCCGTGCCCGGCGGCAAGAACACCTGCATTGTCGTGACTTCGAGTTACGGCCTCGATTTCGGCGGGGGACGACTGGCGCTTCCTACCGTCGGCCTTTCGGAAGGCTCGTTACGCGTTCCTTTGCTCATGTATGTGCCGGGTCTGGACAAGATCGAGCGCCCTACCGTGGTTGCCCTTGAAGATGTCGCGCCCACCTTGTTGACGCTCGCGCGAACGGGTCTTGATTACCTGATCGACGGGAAGGAACTGCTCCAGAACCCGGCGGATCGTTCGCCCATTTCCATCTTCGGAAGCCCGCTTGCGCTATCCATCCGCGCCAACCGTTGGCGCCTCACCTGGCAGTCCGGCCGGACGCCGTTAGCCCACGGAGGGGCAGGCCCCGAGTCCGTCATCGAACTCGTAGACGTTCTCGATGCACGCAAGCGCGGGTACGCTATTAACGTGATGTCGCAGCATCCCGAGCTCGTCACGCGGTATCGCGCCCGCCTCGAGTCCTTCTTGAAATAAGGCTAATCGCGTTCTTCGTGCTGGTGCATTTTCCTTCGATTAGGATTACGAGTTGTCATGAAACCGGGGGTTTCTCCCGCAAATGATGAAAATGTTTGTTGTACACCCTTTAGGGTGGCAGGCTGTTGCTGTAACTCCCGGCTAAAGCCGGTACAACGAACATTCGCATTTTCGGAATAGCACGAGCAAGAGCACGAGTATGAGTATGAGCGCACTTGGTTCCCCGGAGCGTCCATTGCGGGCGGCGATTGTCGGCAGCGGGCCCGCGGGTTTCTACGCCGTGGCAGCGCTGTTCAACGCACCGATCAACGTACAGGCGGACGTTATCGAGCGGTTGCCGACGCCGTATGGCTTGGTGCGGGCGGCCGTTGCGCCGGATCATCCGAAAACCCGGACGGTCATCAAGGTGTTCGACAAGCTCGCCGAACGCGAGGCGTTCTCATTCCTGGGCAACGTGCAGGTCGGGCACGACATCTCCGTTGAAGAGCTTCGTGCGCATTACGACGTCGTGATATTCGCCACAGGGGCCGAAGTGCCCGCTGACCTCGGCATCCCCGGCGAGGATCTTCTCGGGAGTCACGCCGCGGACGAATTCGCGGAATGGTACAACGGTCACCCGGATTTCCGTGACAGCCGGTTCGACTTCTCGCATGAGACGGCGGTCGTCATCGGGCAAGGCAATGTCGCCACCGACGTGGTGCGCATGTTGGTCCGGCCGACCGACGAGCTCAGAAGCACCGACATAACTCAATACGCCTTGGACGCGCTGGCCGAGAGCCGCGTCCGCGAAGTCTTTCTCATCGGGCGGAGGGGACCGGTGCAAGCCAGGTTCACTCAGCAAGAGCTTCAGGAACTCGGTGAGTTGCCGGATTGCGACGTCGTGCTTGACCCAGCGGACCTCGTTCTCGATCCCGTGAGCCAAGCGGAGTTGGATGACCCAAAGAACTTCAACAGCAAGCGGAATATGGCCGTCTTCGAGGACTTCGCGAAGCGCCGCGCCCCTGCGGTAGGGTCGCGGCCCTCCGCGACCGCGGTCGAGCAGGAGCTCGACCCTACCCGATCGAAGAACAAGAGGCTTTACATCCGCTTTCTCCGGAGTCCTGTCGAAATCCGAGGTCACGAGCGCGTCGAATCGCTCGTCCTCGAGAGGAATCGCCTCGAGGGAGAGCCGTTTCGCTTGAAAGCGCGTGGAACGGGTGTTATCGAGACCCTGTCATGCGGACTGATCTTCCGTGCCGTGGGCCATCGCGGCATACGGATGCCGGGCGTGCCGTTTGACGAAGCGCGCGGTACGTTTCCAAACCAGGGCGGCCGGATTCTGCAAAACGGAAAACCCGTGCCGGGCCTGTACGCAGTCGGCTGGATCAAACGCGGCCCCACGGGGTTGATTGGCACGAATAAGGCCGATGGCATCGAGACGATTGGCTGCGTCCTTGCGGATCTTCCCCTGATCGCGCCATGTCCCGTTCGCGACAGTGCGCCCCTTCATGCGCTTCTGTCCAGCCGCGGTATTCGCGTCGTCAGTTACGATGATTGGCGCCGGATTGACGCCGCCGAGGTCGCGCGAGGCGAGGTCAAGGGCAAGCCACGCGATAAGCTCACGACCTTCAACGAGCTTCTTGCCTCAGCCACACCTACGAACGAGGGCGGGTAGACGTTGGGCCAAGCGACCCAAGTTCGTAGAGGATGAGGGATGCCGCGAGGGTGGCGGCGACCTCCGAGCGATATGTTGCCTCGCCGAGCGAGATGGGGATAGCGGCATGGTCTGATGCGAGTTGGAGTTCTTCGGGGGAAAAATCGCCTTCAGGTCCTGCCAGGAGTGTGATGCTCGAGCATGTCTCGCCGACGCCGCGCAACGCCTCAGCAATGGGAACGGGTGCGAAGGCTTGGGTCGCAATCAGGAGGGGGCCTCGAACGAGATCCAATGCCGCATTCAGATCGGCAACGACCTGGAACGTAGGCAACCACGCTCGAGCGCATTGTTTGCAGGCTTCGATGGCGTATCGCTGCCATCTCGCGTTTAGGCGTGGAGCTTTCTCGGAATGCCTTGCGCGGAAAAAGCAGAATTGCGAAATGCCGATCTCGGTCCCGTGCTGTATGAGGTACTCGATGCTCTTCTCGCGGAGGAGCCACGCTTGGAGTAGCGTAACCTGCACGGTGGGAGCAGGAACTCGCTGCTCGGCGCCGGGAAGGATGAAGACCTCGCGTTGGGTAAGGCGAGAGACGGATCCCTCGATTTCCCGGCCTTGACCGTCAAACAGCACCACGCGTTCCCCGGACCTGACGCGAACCACATGCACGGCATGATGCGCTTCATCGGGCGGCAGCGGTATCTCGAAGCCGGCTTCAGACCCCGGCGGAATGTAAAAACGATGGACGTGGGCCATGCTCCGAAGGATATCATCCGACGCCGATCCACGCCAACACCTACCCGAAACCCTTGACACGCGGCTACTCATTGGCTACGCTTCCTTGTGAAGTGCGGGAGGTGGTTCTCACGAAAACACGACTCGCACTGCTTGACGGGCCGAAGGCTATCACAGAAGACTTGGGCGAGCGGCTGATCGCCTGGGCGAGCCTCACTTGGGACTTGATGAATCGCAATAGATTTAACAAAACGAGCCGGTTACGTTTTGAGAGTTCGGTGACAATGCGGTTAGACAGACCGAAGGTCATCCGGCCGCGCATTGGGCGCCTGTTGCTGTTGGTGGTAAGCTTCGTTGCCATCGTGGCCCTGGCTGTTTGGGGGGTGCGTTCGTTGCGTCTGCCCGTTCGCACGGTCAAAGGCGATGTTGTCGCTCGCGCGGCAGGCGCTGTCCTTAGCGCCCTCAAGTCCGGCTCGATGGAGCAGGCGCTCGATGTCTGCGCGGAGGGCGAGGCCGGAGGCAGGATATTGGCCGAGGACGACAGTCAACGCGCAAAACCGGCCGCTGCGCCGGCGGGGGCAAAGGTATCCAGCCCGAAGCACGGTTCGGTTTCAGCGGCGGAATTTCTGACCAACGTTCGCGCCTCTCTAGCGAATCAGGGCGTCGCATGGGAGCAGATTCGTCCGCTCGCGTTCGGCGGCATGCAGGCAAATGTTCAAGACGCGCGGCATATGAAAGACGCCGCGGTCTCGGTGGTCGGCGAGGTCTATTTTGGGGCGCAGGATCAGGTGTATGCCCTCGAGTTGTCCGCGCGCTGTTGCGGGGACAAGGCCGTGATCACGGATTTCTGGCGTTGCGCGCCCATCGGTGTTCCGGCAAGCGCCCCCCTAAGCGTGCTCGAGGATCGTACGGCTGCGCGGATCCGAGCCTTCACCCAGGAGCCCGTCAAGCCCGGCGAGCGTGTCGCCGTCAAGAGCCCGCGGCTCGTTTTCACGTTGTTGCAGTGATCGCAAGCTTGAATGAGCGGATCACACCTGCTTGGCGTTGCGACGTTTCAGTTCCTCGACCGCATACCGAACGTCTTGTGCCCGATCTTTTGGAATGACCAGAACCGCGTCATCCGTGACGACCACTACGAGGCCCTCAGCGCCGACGACGGCGACCGACATGTCATGTTTGCTCGGATCCGTCGAGTCATAAACGATGCAGTCCCTGCACCCAATGGCAACCGGACTGCCCACCACGGTGTTGCCGTTGTTGTCGCGTGGTTGGATTCTCTCGAGGGCGGGCCATGCACCGACATCGTCCCACGAAAAATCCGCGCGCGCCATCACGACGTTTCGCGCGTGTTCCATCAACGCATAGTCGATGGAGATGTTCTCGATTTCTTCAAAGATTCCGGCGACTGTTTCGTGGCGGCCGGATCGCATCGCTTCGGCCATGGCAATAATGGCGCCTGCGACGGCGGGCCGCGCAGCCTCGATCTCTTGCATGAACGTGGATATCTTCCAGAAGAACATTCCCGAGTTCCAGAAGCACCGGCCTGATTCAACGAACTCGCCGGCCTTCTCGCGGCTCGGCTTTTCGTGGAAGCGGGCGACTCGATACACCTTGACGGGGCCGTCATATCCAGCCAGAGGCCCGTTTTCGGCGGAGATCCGGACATAACCGTAGCCTGTGTCGGGGCGCGTCGGCACGATGCCTACAACACCCAGTGCCTCGTGTTGTTCAGCAGCGGAAAGCGCCGCGGCAATCGTCTTGCGGAAGGACTCGCCGTCGCTGATGGCGGGGTCCGCCGTGACGATAGCCATCGAGAAGCGCGCCTGCGCGAGGGAAGAAGATAGTTCATCCGCGTCGTCCGCGTATTTCGCGAGGATGTGTGCCGTGGCATAGGCGAGGCAGCCCGTTGTGTTTCTCTTGCAGGGTTCGGCGATCACATTCTCATCCGGGACGCCGACGTGCGCCTCGCGGATTGGCTCGATGAGATGCTGCCCGGTCACAACGTAAATATCCTTTGGAGGGATCATCGGCACGAGCCGGGATACGGCTTCCTCGAGCATCGTCTGATTAGGACTTGTGAGGCGCAACAGTTGTTTGGGCTTCTTCTGGCGCGAGAGAGGCCAGAAACGTTCTCCTGAACCCCCGGCCATAACCACTGCGATTCGCCTTGTCGATGGATTGCTCGACATCATGGTATCCCCTTCGGCATCCCGGTTGTGTTTCATGCCGTATGTTAGCACAAGTCGGGTTTGCGCTTTAGGCTATAGGGTCGTCCGACCGGTCCGACGTGTCTGACCCCAATTCCCAAACCCTAGACCCTGTACTCACCCACGTTGCCGTGCAAGGAACGACTTGACGAACGGCGTGGCGGGCGCGTTCAGGATTTCGTCACGAGTCCCGATCTGGTGGCAGGCGCCGTCTTTGAGCACGGCGACGCGCTGGGCCAACGCGAGCGCTTCCTCCTGGTCGTGCGTGACGTAGATCGCGGTGATACCGACACGCCGCTGGAGGTCCGCGAGCTGTTCGCGCGTGGCATAACGGAGTTCGGCGTCGAGATTGCTGAGGGGTTCGTCCAAAAGGAGGATGTCAGGATGCACGGCGAGTGCGCGTGCAAGCGCGACGCGCTGCTGCTGGCCGCCGCTCAGTTCCGTGACCGGGCGCTTATCGAGTCCTTGTAGCTGTACAAGATCGAGCGATTCGGCCACGCGCACAGCGATCTCCGGCTTGGGCATTCCGCGGGCCCGCAGCCCGAACGCCACGTTCCCGAAGACGCTCATATGCGGAAACAGCGCGTAGCTTTGAAACACCATCGCAGCGTTGCGTTTTTCCGGCGGCACATCCGTCACATCGCGACCATCGAAAAAAACCACACCGCTGTCAGGCACCTCGAGACCCGCGATAACGCGCAGCGTCGTGGTCTTGCCGCATCCGCTTGGCCCGAGGATGGCAAAGAACTCGCCGTCGCGGATCTCGCAGGAGAAATCGCGAATGCCGCCTCCCGCGGGGTAAAGCTTCGTGATGTTCTCGCACCGTACGCTGCTCATCGCGGTTGATAGACCTCCCGCTCCCAGCGATCGCACCACGCTTGTTCCCTTTGCGAGAAGAACGCCCAATCGATCGGCATCGCATCGATGGGTTCGCGCATCCACGCCGGCAATGCGCCTGGATCAATGTCGTTTCGTGCGGGCATCTTTGCGTATGCGTGCGCATGACGGACGGCCGCGTCCGCCGAGGTCACGAAATCATAGAAGCGCTTTGCCCATTCAGGGTGTGGGGCGCCGTTCATGATGGCGATGCCCTCCGTCAAGACCGGCGTGCCGTGCGGGATCACGCCATCGAAAGGGTAGCCGTTTCGCTCGCGCTGCAAAACGACGTCGGCCATGAGCCACACGCTGACAAGCTCCTCGTTCTTCTTGATGTGGTCGAACAGAAACTGCGGACTCTCCGGATAGGATTCCGTGGCTTCGTGCAGATGTTTCAGCCAGGCGATTCCGGCGTCTTCCGCAGGCGCGCGGAGGATCATCGCGCCGAGGAAAACGCGCATCGTTCCCGAGGCCGAGGGTTTTCTCAGCGTGATCTTCCCGTGCCATCGGGGCAGGAGAAGATCGTCCCAGCTTCTCGGCGCGGTGTCTTTCGTGTAGCGGCGATTGTTGAACATGATCGCAAGGGGAGAACGATATGTCCCGTACCAGCGATGCTCGGGATCGCGGAATTCTTTCGGGATTGCACCGCTCCATGTAGGCTCATACGGAGCAAGGAGCCCGGACTCCGCGGCTTTCACGAACAGCGTGGAAGGGCCGCCCCACCATACATCGCCCGCCGGGCGGGTCCGTTCGGCATTCACGCGGTTGTAGACTTCCTGTGAACCCATGTCAAGCCATTGAAGGTCAACGCCCGGATAGGCGGCCTCGAATTGCTTCTCGGCGTCGCCCAGCATCTCCGGCCCGTGCGGACTGTAGACTACGACAACTTCCTTGGAGGAACATCCTATGAAAATAAGGAGCAGAAAAAGAAAGAGAAGCGGCTTCCGCCTATCCATTTTCTAGAACCTTTTCCAGTGCCGCCAGGGACGGCTCGATGGTCCTGACTTCGGGAGGCGCGAGTGCCGCCAGATCCTTCAATCCGGTGCCCGTGACCACGCAACACACTCGCGCCTGCGCGTCGGCATCGGGCAAGTGGCGCAAGGCGGCGATGACAACCGCTGCGGTAGGCTCGCACAACAGACCCTCGGTCTCCGCGAGCATTCGTTGGGCCGCCGCGATCTCGGAATCCTCGACCGCTATTGCAGCGCCGCGGGTTGTTCGTATCGCCGGCAGCGCCGTGTGGCCGTCAAAGAGGATATCATCGGCGATGCCTCCGGCGATGGTCTTCGGGTTGGGCCACGGATGCTTCAACGTCTCGAGGTACGGAATGCCCCCGTCGATGGCTGTCTTGAGGGGCGCACAGCCTGCCGCCTGAACGCCGGCCAGACGAGGCAAACGTTCAATCAACCCGAGACGTTGCAGGTCCAAGAACCCACGCCATATCCCGCCAAGAAGACCTCCGCCGCCGACAGGCGCAACGATCCAATCGGGTAGATCGGGCGCGGTCTGAGCGTAGAGTTCGTAGGCAATGGTCTTCGCGCCTTCGACATTGAAAGGCTCATACATCCCGGCCGTCGAGAGGTGATACCAGCCAAACCGGCGGCACGCTTCGATGCACAGATCGAACACCGCGCGCGCCGACGGCGTATCAACGCGGACCACGGTCCCGCCATAGACCGACGCCTGCGCGATCTTGCCGGCCGCCGCGTGACCGTGCATCAGCAACACGGCCCGCATGCCTGCGCGGGCGGCGTATGCCGATGTTGCACATGCCACGTTGCCCGAGGAGACAACGGCCACCGTCTTCGCGCCGATCTCCCTGGCATGGCTGATGCCGACTGAGACTTGGCGATCCTTGAATGACCCAGTCGGATTGGCCATTTCATTCTTGATGAGCAACTCGCCGAAGTTGAATCGATTGCCGAGACGAATCGCTTCAACCAGCGGCGTGGCCCCTTCCTCCAGTGTGATTACACTCACGGGCGATGAGACCGGCAACAGATCGAAGTAGTTCCACATCGAGGAAGGAACTTTGTGGAACAGGGAAGGTTCGGGCGTGGCCAGTGACCGAATGCTCAGCGGCTCACCGCATGCGGAACAGGGGCTCGCATTCCATACCGGCGCCGTGGCGCCGCAGCCATGGCAGACGAAATCGTAGCGCAAGGGGATTCTCCCTGGTCGCGGAAAGGAGCAGCTTCTCTTCCGCCGCAACCCAGTGCTACCTCTCACATCCGACCCCGAAGGGGTCCCATGTGAATAGCCGTGGGTAAAACCCACGGGACAGGTTTCCGAATTCGTCGACCCTGAAGGGGTCGAACACGCTATCCTATCGCAGCGTTTTCGCCATCGGTTCGACCCATTCAGGGTCGTCCGTTACGGCGGACCGGTTCCGTGGGTTCTACCCACGGCTATTCACGTTGTTCCCCTTCAGGGAAAAAGCAACACATTACATGTAATCTTCATCCCAAAATTCGGCGAATTGCCGGATGGAGACGCTAAAAATCAAACTTCTCAATATTGGCCTTATCGAAGATCAACGGATCGCCGAGGATAATCTCGCTGCCGGCGATCTTCACTTCTCCGAGATGGCCGGCTTTGAAGCTCGCAGCGCCGGGTTTCAGCTCGCCTCTTGCCGTAGCGACCGCGGCATGGACGGCCAGGTAGCCCAGGTCCACCGGATTCCACAATACGAACTTCCTCACTGTACCGTCCATGACGTACTCTTTCATCATCTTCGGCGTGGCAAGTCCGGTCAGGAATACTTTGTTTGCCGCGCCGGCCTTGCGGATCGCTTCGGCGGCGCCGGGCAATGCCACCGAGGTTATGGCAAAGATCCCTTGAAGATCAGGATAGGTCTTGAGGCAATCGGACGTGACCTGAGTTGCAAGGGCTTGATCCTCACCGGGGGCCTTTGGCGTCTCGGACAGGTTGACCATATTTGGATACTTCGCCTTGCGGCACTTTTCCATCTCGGCCATCCACCGGTTCTGATTGTCGGCAGTGAGCGTGCCGGTCACGATGATGAATTTGGCATTCGGCCCCGCCCCTTCGGCCATTACGTCCATGAGCGCCCTCGCGACGCTCTCGGCGGTGCACTGGTTCACAAAAAAGTCTCGCGCGTTTTCGAGCGCGTCGGCGTCCCACGAGATGACCTTGATGCCGCGCTTACGCGCCTTTGCCAGCACCGGTGCGATGGCCGCCTTGTCATTTGGTGCGATGGCTATCGCATCGTATCTTTTTGCGATCCACGTTTCGAGCATCTGGGCCTGGAGCGCTACGTCGGCCGTCACGGGACCGTCGAAATCAACCGTGACCCCAAGTTCCTCGCCGGCCTTTTTAGCGCCAATCTCCGTTGCATTGAAGAAATCGATCCCGATCAATTTCGGCATGACGCCGATCTTGAGATTGGCTTTAGCAGCTTCTTGAGCGCTGGCGTATCCGACCGACAGACACAACGCAATCAATACCGCCGCAATGACAACCTTCCTCATCCTCGATCTCCTTTCCGCGCGCAGGCTAAGACTTTCATCCCGAGATGACGCGCCCTCATATAGCCCCCCTTTGAAGGGGGATTCAGGGGGATGTATTTACCCGGCCGCCCGGCAACATCTTCATTGTACATCCCCCTAAATCCCCCTTCAAAGGGGGACTTCAAAGGGGATTTCAAACGGGAACTTCAAAGCGGGCTCTACGCGATCTACCTCACGCCTCGTGCCCGGACCCGAGCCAGCCACTCGTTGAGAATGGCGGTGATGATCAACAGCGCGCCGACAAAAATGACCACGTATTGTGACTTGATGCCCGCCATTTCAAGCCCATAGCGTAGAATACCGATTATCAGCAGGCCGAGCAAGGACCCAATGACGGAGCCCTCGCCACCGCTGATACGCGTGCCGCCGATGACCACGCAGGCGATTGCGTCGAGCTCGAGGCCCATGGCCGCATCGGCCTTGGCGGTGGCGTAGAGGGCGGTGTTGAACAGGGCTGCAACGCCGCAGACAGCGCCGCAACCCGTGTAAAGCCAAAACGTCATGCGGCGGACGTCGATGCCGGCGAATGCCGCCGCCGTGGGGTTCTCCCCGATGCATTCCGTGAAACGCCCTATCCATGATCTCCGCATCAGCACCCAGCCCGCAAGAACGACGGCAATAAGCGCGATAACTGGAACCGGAGCGAAAGCGGTCTCGCCTCCGCCCAAAGGAAGCTTGAAGGCATCGCCCTGGCTGATCCAAAGGAAAGATTCAGAGAAATTGCTCACCGTTCGCGCCTTGCTCAGGCCCATGGCCACGCCGCGGAACATTGCCATCGTGGCGAGCGTCACCACGAGCGGCGGAATCCGCAGATAACTGCTCACGCCGCCGTTGAATGCGCCTGCGCCGACGCCCACAGCTACTGCGGCAACCGCGGCGAAGAAGATCGGCCAGTGGGCGTCGCTGTAAAGCAGCCCAAGGATGATGCCGCACATGGCGACGATCGAACCAACGGAGAGATCGATGCCCGCCGTCGTGATGATGAGAGTCATCGGCACCGCGATCATACCGGGGATCACCCAGTAGCGCGCACGTTCGAGCAGGCTGAACCAATCCATGAAACCCTCGGTGAACACGGTGAAGGCCGCGAATATTGCCGCGAACAGGCAACACAAAACGGCTTCACGGGAGAAGATCGCTCGCCGGATCATCGCGCGGCCCCCCGTGCCCGTTGCAGTAACGCGTCGGCTGTCACGGCGAGCAGGATCAGGCCGCCTACAAAAATGCTCTGCCAATAGCTGCTGGCCTCGAGCAGGATGAGCATGTTGTACAAGAGGGCCACGAGAAACGCGCCGAGGAGAGTCCCGAGTGCCGACCCTCGGCCGCCGAGGATGTTGCATCCTCCAATGACGGCGGCGGCGATGGCCTTCAGTTCCATGCCCTCGCCCGTGTTCGCTTGAACGTTGCCGTAGAAACCCGGAAGCAGCACGGAGGTCAGACCTACAAGTGCGCCCGAGATCGCAAACACGAGCAAGGTCAGCCTCGTCTTTGAGAGTCCGATCAGTCGTGCCGCGCTTTCGGAATTTCCAAGAGCCAATACTCGCCGGCCCGGCAGCGTATAGCGCAGGAAGAGATGCGTCAGGAAGGTAACGATGATCACATAGTAGCAGATCTTGGGCAGGCCGAGGAGATTGCCGTCCGCCAACGCGCGATATCCCGCGGGAAGCTGCAAGACCTCACTTCCGCCGGTAACAATTCGCATGGCTCCCCTGTAGATGCTTAGCCCGGCCAGCGTGACGATGATGGGGTGAATGCGTGCGACAAGTGCGGTGCCCGCATTGACCAGACTCAAAGCGATTCCCAGGGCCATGGCAAAGGCAAGACACGCAAGAGGCGGCACGCCCGCTTTCGCAGCCAGAGCCGCGGCCGCAGCCACGAGACCGACCATTGATCCAACCGAGATGTCTATGCCGCCCGCGCAGATTACCAGCATCGCCCCTTGCGCCATGATTGCCGGCAGGGCCGCGCTCGCGAGGATGTCGAACAGGTTCCCGGGATTTGCGAACTCGGACGGCTTGAGCGCGGTCATTACGCCGGAAAGCACAAGAATGAAGGCCAACAATCCGACCTCGCGGAATCGAAGCAGTCGAACGAGAAGCCCTGCCTTGCGCCGCGTGGCGGTTTCGGCTCCAGAGCTTTTAGGAACGGCGGCGGCGGCAATGGTCTGCTCGGTATCCTTGCGCGGGTCGAAGACGCCCGTAACCTGACCCTCGGAAAGCGTGACGACCCGGTCGCTCATGGACATAATCTCAGGGAGTTCGGAACTGATCAGCAGGACGGCTGCGCCCTCTGATGCCATTTTGCTGATTAGCTTGTGTATCTCGGCCTTCGCGCCCACATCCACGCCTCGCGTCGGCTCATCCAACAGCAGCACTCTGGGCGCTGTCGACCGCCAGCGCCCGAATACGACCTTCTGCTGGTTGCCGCCGCTGAGGGTGCCAATCGGCTGCTCGATGGATGACGCGCGAACGTTCATCTCCCGCACGACTCGAACGGCAAGCGCACGCTCAGCGCGGTTCCGAATGAGGGTGATCCGGGATAGGTTGCGCAGGGAAGCGATGCTCGCGTTTGCGCGCAAGGGGTGTGTCTTGAAGATCCCCTGGACGAGCCGGTCTTCAGGCAGGTAGGCGAGGCCCTCGCGGACGGCTTGCTGCGGCGAACGGATGATGACTGCCTTGCCGTTTATCCAGACGGACCCGGAAGCCAAAGGCTGCAAACCGAAGAGCGCCTGCGCAAGTTCGCTCCGTCCCGCGCCTACGAATCCATACAGACCGACGATCTCGCCCGAGCGTATCTCGAATGAGACATTGCGAAACGTCCCGCTGCTTGAAGTCGCGCCATCCACCTTCAGCCCCACGACAGCAGTCTGCTCAACTTGACCGGCCGGTCTTTCTGCGGCCTCTCCGGAACTGAACCCCGAACCGCGCCCAACCATGTCCGCCACGATGCGATCCATCGTGAGTTCGGATCGCGGTTGCATCTCGACGGTTTCACCGTCTCGCAAGATAGTCACTCGATCGCACAGGTCGAGCACTTCATCGAGACGATGGCTCACGTAAACGATTCCAACACCCGCGTCTCGCAATGAGCGTATCTGCGCGAAAAGGTTCTCGATCTCTTTCAAAGTGAGCGACGACGTGGGTTCATCGAGGAAGAGGACGCGCGCTTTCTTCGATACGGCGGCCGCAATCTCAGCCATCATTCGCCGCGCGACCGGCAGTCCGCCCGCTTCATCGCGCACGTTGAATGATTCGCCCATGGCGGATACGAGCCGGTCCGCCTCGCGGTAGGTGGCCGGCCAGTTGACGAGTCCGCCCCGGAAGCGCACAAGGTTCCGGCCCAGCAACATGTTTTCCGCGATGCTCAACTGTGCAAACAGGTCCGCCTCTTGATGGACCACCGCGATTCCCATCGCGGCCGCCTGGCGCGGATTCGACAAGCTGAGCCGTTGCCCGCCGAGCAGAATATCGCCGGCATCGGGCTTGAACAGACCCGTGGCAATGTTAATGAGGGTGCTTTTGCCGGCCCCGTTCTCCCCAACCAGCCCGTGGATCTCCCCAGCGCACACCTGGAATCGCACGTTGAGCAACGCCGGCACGCCGCCGAAGCTCTTGCAGATCCCGGCAAGCTCCAGAACCACTTCTTTCATGGGCCACGATGATAAGGGCGCTGCCCAGTCGCGTCAACTTGGCGTTTATTTTGCCAGGCCGCGGTATTTGCGGATGCGGCCGGCGGATTTCCATCCTTTTAGCTCGTGGCGGTTCTCGACGATCTTGGCTACGGCGGCGGCGATGTCGTCCATGTCTTTCTTGGGGCCCATAAGGGCGAGATGGTGGACGACCATTCCGGAACGTTCGGTGGCGTCGGTGCTCACGGGGACTTTGAAGCGCTTGGCATCAATCGCTTTCCAGTATGCGGCGCTGAGATTGTGGCGGCGCTTGGTGTGAGGCTTGTACAGGTCGCACTTGTTGAGCGGGTCATAAGGCGGCTCGAATGCCTCGGGTGTCCCCAGTTCGGCATTCAAGGCCGGGGCAAACTCGCGACTTGTGAGACCGTCGAGTTTCGCCACGTCGAGGCGGAACGCGAAGTTGAAGTAGCTCTGCTGAGTGATCTCTTTCCTGCGCCGCATCGGATGGACGCCGGGGATCTGTTCGAGCAGCGAGTTGAGGTAGATCGCGTTCTCGTCACGGTGTTTCACTTGCGCCTCGAGCCGCTTCAGGCCGCTGAGCAGCATGGCCGCCTGCCACTCGGTGATACGGAAATTGCCCGACTGGATGGCGTTGGTCATGTCTCCATGATAGCCGCGCCCGCAGTTGCGCAGCGAATACAGGCGCTCAAACTGGACCTTGGTCTTGCAGGTGTTGAAACCGCCCTCGCCGCTGCTCAGGACTTTGGACTCCTGGAAACTGAAGCAGCCGACGTCTCCGAAGCTGCCCACGCCTTTCCCTTTCCAGAAGGAACCGTGCTGGTGGGCGCAGTCTTCGATGAGATACAGGTTGTGCTTCTTGCAGAGGTTTGCCAGGCGTGTCATGTCGGGCATGCAGCCGTAGAGGTGAACGGCGATGATGGCCTTTGTCTTCTTCGTGATGGCGGCTTTCGCTTTGTCGATGTCTACGCACCACGTGTCCGGCTCGATATCGACGAGGACGGGAACGGCGTTTACGTCGATGCACGCGGCGGCGGTGGCCTGCCACGTCATGCCGGGGACGATGACCTCATCGTAGGCGCCGATGTCCAGACACTCGAGGGCAAGCTGAATCGCCACGGTGCCGTTGGCGCAGCAGATGCCGTGCTTGGCGCCCAGGTATTTCGCGAAGGCCTCGGCGAATTTCCACTCGATAGGCCCGTCATAGGACCAACGATTCGAACGGGTCACCTCGGAGATCAGTTTGACATCGTCTTCCTCATGAATGGGCCATTGCGGCCAAGCGGTTTGCCTGCCGCGGACCGGCGTTCCGCCTAGCAGTGCCAATTGTGCCATGGTCAATCCCTCCTCGCGCCAAGTAGACAAACAATCGAGCCAGAAAGCCGAATACGGCCACGCAAAGCTAGCATATATCCGCTGGATTGCGCAACCATGAGTTAGCACCACCAAAGGGTTACGGGCCTCTCTCCTCCTTCCTTGCCTGAGAACGCCTCCGAGCGAATACGAAAGAGGCTCAGAGCCTTTCTCGGAACCTGTAATCTTCCGGTAATTCTCCTCGCGGTAAAATGGCAACTAAGGTCTGGCAAGATTGAATGAGCGGCAGACAAGAAACCAAGATGCAAGACTCTGCATTGAGAGGAGGCACTTAATGAACGCACTGGATCGGACGCGACACGCAGATGCAAGCCTCGCAGGGCGACTTGTGGTTGCATTGGCAGGCTGTGCCATGGTCATGACTCTGGCTGGATGCCCGTGGTTATATAACCCCGACATCGACCCTTCGGATTTCGTTGCCTCTATTACAAACCCCCTTCTTGCACTTGTTCCTGGAACGACCTTCCTTTATGAAGCCACAACGCCCGAAGGGCTCCAACGGATTGAGGTGGCGGTAACGCAGGACACGAAGGAGATCCTGGGGGTGACTTGCACGGTTGTGCGGGACAGCGTCACTCTGGATGGACAACTGATAGAAGACACGCGCGATTGGTACGCGCAAGATAGCGCCGGGAATGTCTGGTATTTTGGAGAAGACTCGAAGTCGTACGAAGGCGGCGTGGTCGTGAGCACGGAGGGATCCTGGGAAGCGGGTGTGGACGGCGCCAAGCCCGGCATAGTCATGGAGGCGGACCCGCAGGTGGGCGACACCTACCGCCAGGAATATCTTCGGGGCGTGGCGGAGGACATGGCGACGGTGGTAGGCTTGGGCGAGAGCGCAACCGTACCGTACGATTCCTTCGATAACTGCCTGAAGACAAAGGACTTTTCTCGTCTGGATCCGGGTGTTGTCGAGTACAAGTTCTACGCACCCGGGGTCGGTCAGATCCTGACGCTCGACGGCGATGTCCGCGAGGAGCTTGTCAGCAAAAGTGTGAGTTGAAGGCCCGGCCTTTCGGCGATAGGCCGAGGCCCATTTAGGGCAAAGGAAGGCGCAAGCCCTATCGATGCATATCAGGAAGGAGGCGGCCATGAAGAAACTCATCACTGTCTTAACGGTGGCTGCGTTGGCGCTATTCGTGTTCGTGCCGAAGTCGATTGCGGGTTCAACGTCTTGGACCGAGGATTTTGGAGTTGACAAGGCTGACCTATCGTCCACCGGAAGCAACCCATATTTCATCCTGGAGCCGGGTTACCAGCTCTACTTCGAGAGTAAGAAAGGCGACCTGACCATCACGGTCCTTGGTGAGACCAAGACCATCGACGGCGTGGAGACAAGAGTGGTCGAGGAACGGGAGACGGAGGGCGGGAAGCTCGATGAGGTGTCGAGGAATTACTTCGCCATATCGAAAAAGACCAACAGCGTCTTCTACTTCGGGGAAGACTGCGACATGTACAACGCAAAAGGTGAGATCACCGGCCACGAGGGTGGTTGGCATGCGGGATCTGATGGGGCCAAGGCAGGGCTGATGATGCCCGGCCTCGTCTTACTCGGCGCGCGGCATTATCAGGAAATAGCTCCCAAGGTAGCCATGGACCGCGCGGAGATCGTCAGCATGAACGAGACCGTCCAAGTACCGGCCGGCAAGTTCGAGAATGTGCTGAAGGTTGAAGAGACCTCACCCCTTGAGCCCACTTCCAAAGAGTACAAGCTTTACGCTCGCGGCATCGGGCTTTTGAGGGATGGCAGTTTGGAGCTTGTCAGATACGGGTTCGTGAAGAAGTAACGATGAAACATGCTGCAAGGTTGCGAGCGAATCGACACCTGAGGCGCGGATGACAACGCGTATCCGCTCCGCGTGAAGCTTCCGGTGTTTTTCGTTGGACGGGGAACTAGTACATGCAATTCTGGACGTGAATTCTTAACCAGTGGTTCGAAAGGAGACAAAGAAATGAGCAACTGTAAAACGTGCGGTCGGATTGTGGTGGTGTTTGTCGCGATTTGTGGTTGCGCCCTGTTGGCGTCAACGGTCTTGGCAAAGGAAAAAGCAGCCTCGGACAAGAAAGATGCAGAAAAGTCAACTCCTGTCGAGAAGGCGCCCCAGGCCGTCCAGGCCGCGGTCGACAAGGTACTGCATGGCGCCAAACCGACCTCCCTAAAGAAGGAAGTCGAGGATGGTTTTGCGGCGTACGAGGCGGAATACACTGCCAATGGTGTAGAATGCAGTGTGAGACTGTCAGAGGATGGTGCAACTCTCGAGACCGAGGAAGGAGTGGCCGTTTCCGCCATGCCTGCAAGCGTGACGGCACAGATCGAGAAGCGGTTTCCGAAGGCGACCGTCAAAGAAGCTGCCCGTGTCGTATCGACCTTCTTCGAGATCACACTCGACGTGGACGGCAAAGAGCGTGAGGTCAAGATGTTCGCAAACGGCCAGCAGGTCGAGGATGAGGACTGACATTGGCGGCATTTTCCGACATGCTGAATCAGTAAGAACCTTTTCGAGGGGATCCACGCGGGTTTCCTCGAACTTTCTCGACGCTGAGATGCTCAATTATGCGGGTTCTGTTGGTTGAAGACTCCGCACGTTTGCGGACCTATTTGGCCCGGGGTCTACAGCGGGCAGGGTTCGCTGTGGACACGGCCGCCGACGGCGAAGAGGGCCTGCATTACGCCCTGAGCGGCGACCACGACGCGATCATTCTCGACCTCATGCTCCCCAAGTTGGACGGCCTTTCCCTCCTGAGGAAGCTGCGCGCCCACGGCATGAAGACCCATATTTTGATTCTTACCGCAAAGGACACGGTCGAAGACCGCGTCAAAGGTCTGCAAACCGGCGCCGACGACTACCTCGTCAAACCTTTCGCCCTGGCGGAGTTGCTTGCCCGCGTACAGGCCCTAGTGCGGCGAACTTACGGGATCAAGACATCAAGATTGTCCTTTGGCGAACTTGAGATTGACATGGCGCGCCGAGTGGCCTCCCGTTCGGGAAAAGAGCTGACCCTGAAACCGCGCGAGTACTCCCTTCTTGAATACCTCGCTCTGCGGGCCGGGGAACTCGTTACGCGCACGGAGATTGAACAGCACATCTACGATGAACGTGTCGAACCATCGAGCAACGTCGTGGATTCGGCCATCTGCTCGTTGCGAAAGGCGATTGACACCCCTGGCGGGGCATCCATGATCCATACCCGCCGGGGCATGGGTTACATGTTAGAGGGACCGCGCGCATGAACTCGCTGCGAGTGCGGCTTCTCTTCACCCTTTCCGGGGGGGTGCTGGTTGTACTTGGCGCCTCCGGGTTTTTGCTGTACTTCTATCTCCGTCATGTCCTCCTCTCGAGCTTCGACGCAAGCATCCTCGGCAAAGCGCAGTTGCTCGCGCGGACAACCGAACGCGCGGAAAGTGGAGGTCTGGAATTCGAATTCGCCGATGCGGGGTTGCCCGAGTACCGGCCACAGACAAAAGCGGAGTACGTCCAAGTCTGGACGGAAGACGGAAAGACGATAGCGCGCTCGCCTTCTCTGGGCGCTCAGGATCTGCGTATCACACCGGTGAGTGTCGCGCAGCCCCTTTTCCAAAACATAGCTCTGCCGGATGGCCGGCCGGGAAGGGCCGTGATGCTTGGGTTTGTGCCGCAGGAGAGTGATGAGGCGCCCGCAAAGCTCGATCACAGGAAAACGCGCTTGATCCTTGCACTGGCCTCTTCGACATCAGGCTTGGAGATGACCCTGCGAAGAGTTGTCGAAGGGCTGACGGTGGCCGGTCTTGCCCTGATTGTGAGTGTGATATCCACGGTGTGGTGGGCCATTCGCAGAGAATTGCGTTTGCTCGGTGTGATTGCGCATCAGGCAAGTACCATTCACGCGGACAATCTCTCCTTCCGCTTCACAACGGAGGGTATGCCGCGCGAGCTGTTCCCCATTTCTCAACGCCTGAACAACCTGCTCGAACGCCTCGAGACCGCCTTCGCCCGTGAGCGGCGTTTCACGGCGGATGCGGCACATGAACTGCGCACGCCCATTGCCGAGCTGCGGACACTGGCCGAGGTGGGACTCGTTGAGGCAAGGAGCGTGCACTCTCGCATGGAAGAGTACTTCGAAGATGCGCTGGGCATTGCCCGACACCTGGAAACCCTGGTTACAACCCTGCTCGCGCTGGCGCGTTGCGAAGCGGGCCTTCAGCAAGTGAACCTTCGAACCGTCGATGTGGCAGAGCTGGTTCGAAGCGTTTGGGATTCTTTGGTTCAGGAATCGTCTCGCGGCGGCTTTACCACCGATCTGAACATGCCCACTCAGGCCTGTGTTGAATCGGACGCCGATCTGCTCAAGAATGTACTCGCGAACCTGTTTTCGAACGCCATCTCCTATACACCCGACGGCGGCCGGATTGACGTATCCGTGGCTCCGCGTGAAGAGGCCTGGGTCGTAAGCATTAGCAACACGACCAACGAGCTGTATCCCGACGACCTTGGTAGGCTCTTTGAACCGTTCTGGCGCAAGTATCAGGTGCACCGCGGCGAAGTGCACTGCGGCGTAGGACTGTCTCTCGTGGCCGCGTACGCAAAGCTGCTCGGGATTAGGGTTTGCGCCGAAATGCCCGCGTCCCACGTCTTCCGGATTGAACTGGTTTGTCCTGCTGCCACATGATTCTTCGACCTCACAACACATCCGCCCCCTCAAGCGATCCCCGTTTTCGTGATAAGATGCCGGGCGGATAGTTGCGACGGAGGAGAAGGGACGGTGAGACAATGCGGTCTACGCGGCGCGAGTTTCTCGGGACGACTACGGCGTTGGGCGCGGCGGGACTTTTGGGAAGTACGACGAAAGTCGCCGCGGAGAATCCACAATCGCGGCGGTATCATCTCAGCACATCGCCGGATGCGCTGGAGGCGGATCCGGAACTGCTCGGCATTGTGCGGCGCGCGGGAGTGACGGACGTCTGGGTCACGGGCTTTCTTTATGGCTATTGGTATTACCCGATTGACGTCATTAAAGCGTGGCAGCGCCGCATCGAGCAGGCAGGAATGGCCGCGCACGTCATCAACGTGCCGCTCGGCCATCCCGGAGACTCCCTCGGCGCGCAGGCCGGTGCGCTCCCGTTGACACCGCCGAAGCACTGGCGGCTCGGCGCCCAACCGGACGGGGCCACCTATGCAGGGACGTCTCTTCACCGGCCGGCCACGGAGGAAAACGTCGAGGCTTTGCGAAAACTCGAAGCCGCGGGCGTAAAACGCGTCTTTCTTGATGACGATTTCCGTCTCGCGCGAGGGCCGGGGATCATCGGCGGGTGTTTCTGCGAGGAACATAAAA
>Ga0315279_10000438_pt1 | contig 83478 bp, 89 predicted proteins | sample YL17G06_20_MG_FD_203694 | JGI IMG/M metagenome (GOLD analysis project Ga0315279, IMG submission 203694) | Sediment microbial communities from Yellowstone Lake, YNP, Wyoming, USA - YL17G06_20 | ecosystem: Environmental > Aquatic > Freshwater > Lake > Sediment | place: USA: Wyoming | collected...
GTTCTCTTTAGCAAAGAATTCCTGCGCAGTTAAGGCTAATTTTTCAAAAAGCTCTTTACTTATACAAAGCAATTTCATTAACTTCCCTCTGTAGGGGAGGGGGTAACGATCTATGGTATCATTCCCATTAACTAACCTTAATTGTATTTACAAATCCTACACTCTATACTATAATAATACCCAATAATTAGGCATACGCGATGATAAGATATATCGGTTTTGATAATGAAAAATACCTCAAAGAGCAGACCGCGGCAATTTTAGAGCGGGTTAAAAAATTTGATAATAAACTTTATCTGGAATTCGGCGGAAAGCTCTGCTTTGATTACCACGCCTCAAGAGTCCTGCCGGGTTATGACCCCAATGTTAAGATAAGGCTGTTGCAGTTATTAAAGGATAAGATAGACATTGTTCTTTGTATCTATGCAGGTGACATTGAAAAGGGAAGGGTGCGCGGTGATTTCGGGATAACTTACGATGCAGCCACGCTAAAGTTAATTGACGATTTAAGGAAATGGGGTCTGGATATAATCGCGGTTGTGATTACCCGTTTTACCAGTCAATCATCGGCGGTTATTTTTAAGAATAAATTAGAGCGTAGGAGCGTTAAGGTGTATTTACATTATCCCATCGAAGGCTACCCTGCGAATATAGATTTAATTGTAAGCGATAAAGGCTTCGGACAAAATGAATATATCGAAACCAAAAAACCAATCGTAATCGTTACTGCCCCGGGTCCCAATAGCGGAAAACTTTCGACTTGTCTTTCGCAGTTATACCATGAGCACAAACGCGGGGTAAACGCAGGCTACGCCAAATTTGAGACATTTCCCATCTGGAATCTCCCGCTTAAACATCCGGTAAACGTTGCCTACGAAGCTGCTACTGCCGATATACAGGATTTTAATTTAGTCGACCCTTTTCACCTCAATGTCTATAACGAAACCGCTATAAATTATAACCGCGATGTTGAGAGTTTCCCCATATTAAAATTGATATTGAGCAAAATATTCAATAAGGACGCAGACCTTCCGGTGTATAACTCGCCCACGGACATGGGAGTTAACCGCGCAGGTTTTGGAATAGTAGAGGATGGAATAGTCCGGGAGGCAGCCAAGCAGGAATTAATCCGCAGATATTTTCGATATAATACCGAATATGTGCTGGGAATAGAAAAGAAAGAGACCGTAGATAGGGTAGCGCTCCTCATGGAAGAATTAGGAGTAAAGATTACGGATAGAGAAGTGGTTGAGGTGGCAAGGCGCTCAGCCGAAGAGGCAGAATCGCAGGGTAAAGGCAATGCCGGAGTATTCTGCGGTGCAGCCATGCAATTACCCGATGGTCGTATTATCACAGGAAAAAATTCTAAACTCATGCATGCCGCCTCCAGCCTTATACTAAATGCGGTAAAAGTTCTGACCAATATTCCGGATGAGATACTTCTGCTTTCCCCGCATATCATAAATCAAATAGCCAAATTAAAAGAAGGTATTTTAGACGCGGAATCCGAGAGCCTGGATTTGGAAGAAACCCTGATTGCCCTTTCCATAAGCGCAGCCACCAGCCATACCGCGGAATTGGCCATGAAGAAACTAGTGGAGTTAAAATCCTGCGAGGTCCATATGACCCACATCCCTACCCCGGGCGATGAAGTTGGTCTAAAAAGATTAGGCGTCAATGTTACCACAGACGGAAAGTTTTCTTCCCGCAACCTCTTTGTAACTTAATGGATAACAATAAAATTAAATTTATAGCCTTCGTCATTATCCTTATTTTGCTTATGGCTATTGGAAGGTATTTCCATATTGATGTCGAGAGCCTGCAGGCGTCTTTGGCGAAATATCCGGTTTTATTAGCCGGGATAATCTTTGTTGTGCTTTATGTGGTGGTTACATTTTTTATCTGGTTTTCCAAGGATATATTTAGGATTAGCGCCGCAGTATTGTTCGGGCCAATTTTAAGCACCATTTTTGTATTCATAGCTGAACTGATCAATGTCCTTATATTATTTAACTTTAGCCGATTTTTAGGCAGGGGTTTTGTCGAAGAGTATTTAAAGGGGAGCGCCAAAAACCTGGATGGAAAGATAGCCCGGGTTAATTTCCTGTGGCTTTTTATATTCAGGACAGTCCCGCTCATACCTTTTCGTTTTATGGACCTTGCCGCAGGTCTAACCAAACTCTCTCTACGCAAGTATCTTATCGTTGCGGTTTTAGGCTCGCCTGCGCGCATATTCTGGTTGCAGTGTATCTTGGCTACTGTAGGAAAAGGCATATTTGCTAAGCCCGAAGTTATGATAAATTACCTCATGCTGAATAAGTCCGCGTTTATATTTACGTTTGTGTATCTGGTATTGACTGTTGCGGTCTTGGTTAAATTAAAACAAAAAAGCAGGTAAAGATGTCGGTGATTATAAAATTTCTGGGCGGGGTCAGGACGGTTACGGGTTCAAGCCACCTTATCACCGCGGATAGATCGCAGGTCCTGCTTGATGCCGGGCTCTTCCAGGGGCATCGCGATGAATCTTACAAAATAAATACCACCTTCAGTTATAATCCGCGTAAACTAAACGCGTTTATTTTATCCCATGCGCATATCGACCATAGCGGCAATACGCCGGTAGTGCTAAAAAACGGGATGCGCTGCAAAATTTACACCACATCCGCCACCCGGGACCTATGCAAACTAATGCTTGAAGATTCAGGCAAGATTCAGGAAGAAGATATAAGGTATGTAAATAAAATTAATAAAAGGATGGGCCTGCCTTTAAGAAAACCCCTCTATACCAGAAAAGAGGCACGCCGGGTGAACAAAAAATTCCATACCCTTTCTTACGGAGAGCGTTTTTGTGTAGCCAGGAATATTTTTGCCAACCTTTGTGATGCCGGCCACATATTGGGCTCAAGCATTATTGTATTGGATATAAAAGATGATTCGAAAAATATCCGTTTAGGGTATGCCGTGGATTTAGGCAGAAAAAATCTACCTCTGCTAAATCCGCCGGTTGTCCCCAAAGATCTTAACTATTTGATTATCGAAAGCACCTACGGAGGAAGGTTACATACTCCGATAGAGGAAGCCAGGCTTAAGTTACAGGATGTGGTCAGGCGCACAGTAGAACGCGGTGGGAAAATTTTGATACCTTCTTTTACTCTGGAGCGCGCCCAGGAGGTACTCTATTTTTTAAACGAGCTTTTAAAAGAAAAAGCCATACCGCCGATACCTATATATGTGGATAGCCCCTTAGCCACAGGTATAACCGAGGTATTTAAAACCCACTTTGCCTACCTAAATGCTCAAACCCGCGCTGCCATAGCTCGTGGCAACAGCCCCTTTGAATTCGTAAATCTTAAATTTATCCGGGAGCAAAGTGAATCTAAAAAACTTAACACGGACAAACGGCCGATGATTATTATCGCCGGTAATGGCATGTGCGAATCCGGAAGAATTTTGCACCACCTTAAAAATAATATTGAAGAATCCAGAAATACCATATTGGTTGTTGGGTATATGGCAAAAGATACGCTGGGTAAAAGAATAGTCGATAGGGTGCGCATTGTGCGCATATTTGGCGTAGAATACGAACTTAATGCCGAGGTGGCAGTGATTAATTCCATATCCGGACACGCGGATAAAAACGAACTGCTTGATTTTATTAGCGAGTGCTTACCTCTAAAACAGGTATTTTTAGTCCACGGTGACCTGGAGCAATCCCAGGCGCTTGCCGATGCTTTGTCCGAGAGAGGCATAAATTCTAGAATTCCCGAGAAAGACGAAGAGGTTGTTTTAGATTGAGCAAGGGCAATTTATCCTCGCCAATTTCCATTTCTAGATACTTGAGAAATTGGCAAGGATTCAATTCGCAGACGCTGGACATTACTTAACGAAGCAGCTACAACTTACGTCGTTACACTCCGCAAGTTGTCTGCTCATTGAAGGAGGTATTAAAAATGACAGGTGGTTTCTCAACGCCCAAAAAAGATAAAGGAGTCAAGGTTTCAGCTGGCCAGGCCGTTAAAGCCGGACAGATTTTGGTTAGAGGACTGAGTGTTTATAAAGCCGGCCAGAACGTTAAAGGTTTAAGTACGCTGTTTGCTTTATGCTCCGGTAAGGTTGATTTTTCCAGGAGTAAAACCTCGCATGGAAAATCGAGGACATTCGTCCATATCCTGCCGGGTTTGCCTAAGTCGGCCAAAAAATAAAAATGCCCAGCCTTCAAGATAAGGCCAAGAGATATTATTCTGCTAAATATACTTTAAGCCTGGTTGAGACAGCCTATCTTATTATACTTCTAGTTTTATTTCAGGCTTTAGGTTTATCCAAAATATTGGCTGGTGTAATTTCGGGTATCACCGCAAAAGATTACCTGGTTTTGCCCATATATTTACTGGCAGTTTATATTGCGTATTACACCTTAAATTTTCCTTTGAACTTTTATCATTCCTTTGTCCTGGAGCGAGTTTTTAGCCTCTCCAATCAGAAAATAGGAGACTGGCTAAAAGACCAGCTCAAATCCGCCATAATATTTTACCTAATCTCGCTAATTTTATTCTGGGTATTTTACTATATATTGGGACGCTTGCCCCATGCTTGGTGGCTGGTTGTTTCTTGTGTATGGATATTTTTCAGCCTGATTATGGCAAGGCTTACCCCGCTAATTATTATTCCTTTATTTTTTAAATATAAGCCGTTGGCTGATGAGATTCTGCGCCAGCGCATTATCAATTTAGCCAATAGGATGAAGATTAAGCTACTCGATGTTTTTGAAATCGATTTTAGCAAAAAGACCTTAAAGGCCAATGCCGCATTCGTAGGCTGGGGTAAAACTAAACGCGTGCTTCTTGCTGATACTCTAAAGAATAAATATAGCCATGATGAAATTGAAGTGATCCTGGCCCACGAATTTGCGCATTATCATCTGAAGCATATCTTTAAACTCATTGCGGCAAATTCGTTGATTACGCTAGCGACATTCTACCTGATATTTAAAAGCAGCCGTTATTTTTTAGACCTGCTGGGATTATCTTCATTGCAGGATATCGCGGCATTTCCGCTGATAATAATTTACTTTATTATCGTGGGAGTAACCCTGGGTCCGCTCCAGAATTATTTTAGCCGTAGGCTCGAAATAAATGCGGATATGCTGGCACTCAAAGTCACTGGACTTAAAAGCGCCTTTATTTCCATGATGGATAAACTCGCTACCCAGAATCTGGCTGACCGGAACCCCTCCGTGATAATCAAGATATTCTTCTTTGACCACCCGTCCATAGATGAGCGCATCAAGATGGCCCAATCATTTAAATAACCAAAAGGGACATCCTCCCGATTGATTCTAGGAGCGGCTCCCGAACACCTGCAAGGGTGTCCCTAAAATTATAAACCGAGATTTTTGAAGAGAGGTATGGCAATCTTTACGATATCCGGGTCGAATTGTTTTCCGGAAAGTCGAATTATTTCTCTACAGGTAGCCTCAAGGGTTAGGGGATTGCGGTAAGGCCGGTTCGAGGTCATGGCATCAAAGGCATCGCAGATACACAGGATCCTGGCTCCCAGCGGTATCCGGCCGTCTTTTAAGCCTAAAGGATAGCCTGAGCCGTCGAAGTATTCATGGTGGCTGGAAGCAATTGGCACAATATCATTTAATGAAGTAATCATTGAGGTTATCTCTTTGGTAAAATGGGCATGCTCCTTTACTTTTTTATATTCACCGGAAGTCAGGCTAGAGCGTTTGCCCAGGATACGCCTGGATACATTAAGTTTACCGATATCGTGAATTAAGCCTGCCCATTTGATGAGCGTTATTTCATCGTGGTTTAAATCCATGGCCAAGGCAATTGCCATGGCATAGCGCGAAACTCTTAAAGAATGTCCAGAACTGTAAGGGTGTTTCATATCAATAATCTGGGAGACCACTTCCAGAGTGGTGCCCACCGCATCGATTTTCGGGGGTATATGGATGGGCCCGATTTTATTTTGCACGTCATTAAAAATTTCCGGAACATTTGAGCGCCGGCATATCTTATTAAAAAATCTGTTTTTGGTAAGCATATCAAAGGAAGAGTTAAACAGAGACTTGGTATACTCCTTATCCACATTTGCGGACATCTTATTTTTTAACTCTCTTAATGTGTAGGAATGAGCGCTCTGTAAAAATATATCAATAGTATCGGCTATCCTGATTAGTTGTGCACCTTGCGAGATACTGTTTCCGGATTTGGAGCGTGGGTAACCCCCGCCATTTATCCACTCATGATGGTCAAGGATTAATTTTGCCGCATCAGCCATTTGCGGTATGCCGCAGACAAGCTGGGCTCCGACAATGGGATGAGAAAGAAGAATGCTCTTACTGGTTTTATCGTTGCGCTGTAAATAATGAATGATATGGTAGGGAAAACCCACCCCACCGATATCGTGGAGAATCCCCGCATAAAATATATCTTTAAGTTTTTTGGAATTACTTTTGTCATCGGCAATTTTTGCCGCTAAAATAGCCACCCGCCAGGAATGAAAGATTTTTTTATCCCCTTCAATATCAGTGATATAAGTAATGATGTTGATTAACTCGTTTATAGTTTTAGTAGGGTCGACCGTTCTCATTTATTTAAGAAATTAACGACGAGCTGCGCAGCTCTTTGGCTTGCTCCTTTTTCACCGAGGGCTTGCGTAACCTCCAGTAAATCCCGTTTTATCCGATTTATTTTTTGTTGATTATTTATAGTAGCCATTATATAACTGCTGATTTTTTGGGCTGTTGCATCATATTGAATAAATTCATCAATAATTTTTTCTCGTCTTATGACATTGACCAATCCTATATAGGGTATCTTAATGGCTATTTTAAGATAGGCCCAGGTAAGAAAAGAAACTTTATACATTATCACCATGGGTATTCCTAATATAGCGGTCTCTAGCGTAGCTGTACCTGAAGCTACCAGCGCAAAATCAGATGCGGCAAGACCAGCGTAAGTCATATCTGAAACTATAGCTATGGGCAGTCGATAATGCGAAATCCTCTGGTTAAATATTTCCGGTTTTACGGTCTGGGACCTTAAGATTAAAAATTGGGAATCCGGTTTTTGCCTATGGATCATTTTAGCAGTATCCAGCATTATGGGCAAAAGTAATTTTACTTCTTTTTCCCTTGAGCCTGGTAAAAGAGCAAAGGTAAATTTTTTTACATCTAGCGAATATTTCTTAAAAAGTTCCTCTTTGGAAAGCGTAGATTTTACCGTATCAAGGAGCGGATGCCCCACAAATGCTACAGGGATAGAGTTTTCTTTATAGAGCTCTTCTTCAAATTTAAAGACGACCAGCATCAGGTCTACAAGTTTTTTAATAGTCTTTATTCTCGCTTTAGCCCAGGCCCAGACCTGCGGGCTTATGTAATAGATAATCGGGATTCCCCTTTTTTTAAGTTCGGCTGCCAGGCGCAGATTGAAACCCGGATAATCAACAAGTATAGCCAAATCCGGTTTTCGCCTGTCCACCTCTTTTAATAAACCGGAAAAAATTTCCTTAAATTTTTTAAGATTTTTTAAAACCTCGGATAGTCCCACCACTGCCAGCTCAACAAGATTAAAATATAAATCCACGCCTTCCTGTTTTAGTTTTTGGCCTCCTAAACCGAAAAATTTTATTTGGGGTTGTATAGCGTTTATCGCGCGGGCAAGACTCGCAGCGTGCAGATCCCCTGATGCCTCTCCAGCGACAATCAGGATGAGTTTGTTTTTTTCCATATTAGTTTTTTGATGCTTAAAGCCACAGCCAAAGCCTGGCGGCCGACAGTGCCGGAAACCAGAGGCTCTCTGTTTTGGATGATGCAATCGATAAATGCGCTCAGTTCTTTTTTAAGAGGTTGCTCTTTCTCAATGGGTAAGGAAACCTTGGTGATACCAGAGGGGGTTTTGCGATAGATGAACGCTTCTTCGTTCTTATAATCCAAGGAGATATAGGCGTTCTTTAGAAATATGCGGATTTTACGCATCCATTCATCAGATACACGGCTAACCGTAAGGTTACAGACGCAACCGTTTTTAAAATTAAGCCGGGCATTGGCAATATCTTCAAATTCAGTTAAGACCGGCACGCCCACTGCCTCGATTTTTTTAAGCGGAGAATCAACCAATCCTAACACGATATCGATATCATGGATCATTAAATCCAGGACTACCCCTACGTCAAGCGAACGGTTGGGGAAAGGGCTTAAGCGATGGCATTCGATAAATTTGGGGTCCCGGATGAGTTTTCGCGTAGCGCTAAATGCACAGTTAAACCTTTCGATATGGCCTACCTGTAAGATAAGTTTATTGTTCTTGGCTAGTTTAATCAGGGAATCCGCTTCTTTTAGGTTGGAGGTAAACGGCTTCTCAACTAATACATGGATACGGCGTTTTAGGAAATCAGCGGCTATTTGATGATGGAGCCTGGTGGGGACAGCGATGCTGACAGCATCGACTTTATCGAAGAGTTCTTTATAGTCGGAGTAGGCAGAGGCCTCTAATCGGCTGGCAACTTCATTCAGGCGTCCCTCATCAATATCGCATACAGCTACAAGAGAGCAATTTTCGAGCTCACGGTATATCTGGGCATGGATACTCCCCAGATGTCCTAACCCTACCACCGCCACTTTTATTCTACGCATTTTAAAAGATAATAGCAAAATACTCGACAAAAGTCAATGGATATGCTACAATACTTTCACTTTTTAAATCAGGAACGAAAGATGAAGGATTATCTAAAGTTACTTAAGTTCGTAAGACCCTACCTTGGTCTATTTAGTTTGGCTAGCGTATGCATGCTGTTTTCCGCTATCTTTGACGGCGTCTCCTTAGCCATGATTGTGCCGCTGACAGATAAGGTTTTAACCAATAAGAAGATTATCATTCCTACAAAATTGCCGCATTTTATGGATAATCTGATAAGTTATGTAAATAATGCACCGTCGTCTCTACTCTTAAATTATATGGCCATAGGCATTATCATTTTATTCTTTCTAAAAGGCCTATTTGGGTTTTTTCAGGGGTATTTTATGTCTGATATTGGCCAGCGCGTAGTCCGGGATATAAAATCCAGGCTTTACGCCAAACTCCAGATACTATCTTTGGATTATTTTACCCATAAACGCGGGGGTGAACTCATTTCTCGGGTAACCAATGATGTGAAACTGGTTGAGAATGCGGTATCCTATGGCTCAACCGATATGATCTATCAGAGCTTACAGGTAGTTTTATTTACTTTTTTAATATTTGTAATCTATGCGAAATTAGCTTTGATTGCCCTGGTATTATTGCCCATTTTAAGTTTTTCCATCGTAAAGGTAGGCCGCGTATTAAGAAAATTATCCCGCCGGGGTCAAGAAAAGATGGCCGATATCAATTCCCTGCTCTATGAAACCATACTGGGAACCAAGATTGTAAAGGCCTTTAACATGGAAGATTACGAGATAAAGCGGTTTGACAGCGTTAACAGGGATTATTATAAAATATCCATGAAGTCAATAAAGCGCATGCTTATCCTGAGTCCGGCTACCGAATTTTTTGGTTGCCTGGCAGGTATATTCGTATTTTTATGGGGAGGTAGGGAGGTAATTGCCGGTAGGATTTCTTTCGGCGTCTTCGGTCTTTTTTTGGGCTCGCTTCTTTCGCTTATCCGGCCATTTAAGAAACTAAGCCAGGTGCATTCCCTTAATCAGCAGGCAGTTGCCGCAAGCGAACGCATCCACGAGGTATTAGAAGCGGTTCCTACAGTTATCGAGGAAAAACAAGCTATCCAGTTAACCGGTTTTAAAGACAGGGTTGGTTTTGAGAATGTCTGGTTTAATTACGCTGACCAGGAGATTTTGAAAGGCATAAATTTAGAGATAAAAAAAGACCAGATCATGGCGATTGTTGGTCCCAGCGGCTCAGGTAAAACCACGCTCGTAGATTTGATTCCGCGCTTCTATGACCCCAAAAGGGGGAGGATAACCATCGATGGGGTGGATATAAAAAGATTCACCTTAAAATCCCTGCGCCAGCAGATCGGTATCGTTACCCAGGAAACTATACTTTTTAATGATACGGTAAGGGCCAATATCGCTTATGGTAGCTGTTCGGCCACTCAGAGAGAAATTGAAGAGGCAGCAATTAAGGCTGGAGCCCATGATTTCATCAAAAATATGCCTCAGGGCTACGATACTTTTATTGGCGATAGGGGGATGAAGATTTCCGGAGGCGAGCGCCAGAGGATTGCCATTGCCAGGGCGCTTTTGAAAAATCCTCCTATTTTGGTTTTAGATGAAGCCACCTCCCAGCTAGATTTAAAGAGCGAGCGGGTTGTCCAGGAAGCCCTGGATAAGCTTATTGAAGGCCGGACAGTTTTTATAGTTGCGCACCGGCTTTCTACTGTGAGAAATGCCAAAACAATAGTTTTCCTGGATGAAGGCAAGATTGTTGAGCAGGGAAGCCATGAAGAGCTGCTGAAAAAGGACGGTTTATACCGCCGTCTTTACCAGATACAGGAGGTAAAAAAGTAATTGCACATTTTAAAAAATGTGGTATACTTACACGATTATTTTCGCAAAACGAAGCAAAAGTTAGCTGATAAACAAATTCATAGTCATCAGAAAGGGAGGATTCAGATTTGCCTACAGAATTGATAAAGCAGCTTTTAGAAGCAGGCGTGCATTTTGGTCATAAGACTTCGCGCTGGAATCCGAAGATGAAAAAATTCATCTTTGGCGAAAGAAGCAATATCTATATCATTGATTTGGAAAAAACCCAGGATTGCATAAATTGCGCCCGGGATTTCCTTTTAGATATAACCTCAAAAGGCGAATTTGTGCTCTTTGTGGGCACCAAAAAACAGGCCCAGGAGGTCGTCCATCAGGAAGCACTCCGCGCAGGTATGTATTACGTAACTGAACGCTGGCCAGGAGGGCTACTCACCAACTTTTCTACGGTAAAGAAAAGCATAAACCGCCTGAAAGAGATCGAGCGGATGAAGGAAGACGGGACTTTCGATAAACTTACCAAAAAGGAAGTGGCGCATCTGGAAAAAGAATTAGGCAAGCTTAAGAAGAACTTTGCCGGGATAGTATCTATGGAGCGTATGCCCCAAGCTATGTTTGTAGTGGATACCAAAAAAGAGGGAACTGCAGTCAAGGAAGCCAACCGTTTATCCATACCCGTAGTCGGACTTATCGATACTAACTGCGACCCGGATGAGGTTGCCTATCCTATACCTGGTAACGACGATGCGACTAAATCCATAAAGCTAATAACCAGCATTATCGCCGATACCGTAATCGAGGGAAGAAAAAAATTCTTATCCTATCTTTCAGAAAGCGGGGTAGCCATAAAGAAAGAAAAAGAGTTGGAAGAAGTCCCGGCTGTGCTGCCTGAAGAAGAGGTCAAGATAAAAGAAATTGAAGAGATAGTCGAAGATGTTGCAGCCCCCGAAGATGTAGATAAACCTGCCAAGAAGGGACACTCAAGGCCAGCATCGGAGGAAAGGCCCCGGGTAAAAAGGAAGGTGTAAGCTTAAAAGATGAAAATATCATTGGAATCAATTAAAGAATTAAGGAATATGACTTTTGCCAGTATCGCAAATTGCAAGAGCGCCCTGGAGGAGGCCAAGGGAGATATACAGAAAGCCAGGGATATCCTGCGTAAGCAGGGGCTGGAAATTGCCACGAAGAGACAAGACCGTCTTATTAAAGAAGGTAGGATAGAGGTATATGTGCATACGGGTAATAAGATCGGCGTCTTAGTGGAGGTTGCCTGCGAGACGGATTTTGTGGAGCGTAACAGCGATTTTATTCAATTCGCTAAAGATATTGCCATGCAGATAGCCGCTCTTTCTCCCACCTATATAAAAACTGAAGATGTTCCGGCAGACATTATAAAACAGGAAAAGAATAAAGAGCAGTTTTATAAAGAGCATTGTCTACTGGAGCAGGCGTTTATTAAGGATCCCACCATCACCATAAAAGACTACCTGGGGACTATAGTGGCAAAATTCAGCGAGCATATTTTTATCCACAGGTTTGTACGCTATAAAATCGGCGAATGATTCGTCAACCCATCTATAAAAGGATAGTTATCAAGTTAAGTGGCGAAGCCCTCCAAGGGACTCAATCCCACGGTATTGACCATAGCGTATTATTATCTATTTCCCGACAGATAAAAGAGATACGTCAGCTGAATGTCGATGTGGCTATTGTCCTGGGCGCAGGCAATATCCTGCGCGGACAAGAAAATTCAAATTCCTGCGGCCTGGATATGGATAGGTCCGTAGCCGATTATATGGGGATGCTGGCTACGGTTATAAACGGATTAGCCCTTCAGGATGTGTTAGAGAAGATGGATATGCCTACCCGGGTGATGACTGCCATAGAAATGCAGCGGATTGCCGAACCGTATATTAGAAGGCGTGCTATACGGCATTTGGAAAAAGGCAGGGTGGTTATATTTGTGGCGGGAACCGGCAATCCCTATTTTACTACCGATACCGCAGCTGCGCTAAGGGCAATGGAGATAAACGCTCAGGCCATATTGAAAGCCACCAAGGTTGACGGAGTTTACTCCGCCGACCCTTTAAAAGTCAAGGGTGCGAAGAAATTCAGCAAACTTAAATACATCGACGTGCTGAAAAAAGGGCTTAAGGTTATGGATGCCACAGCCGTAAGTTTATGCATGGATAATAAATTGCCCATCGTGGTATTTAATCTGAATAAAGAGGGCAATATTAAACGGGTGGTATTGGGGGAGAAGATAGGCACCGTGGTCAGTTAAAGAAATTAGAAACAGGGGGTTGCTATGACTACCAAGGAAATTTTGCACAATGTCGAAGAAAAGATGAAAAAAACCATTGAGGCAGTGGCACGGGAATTTTCCGAGGTAAGAACTGGCAGGGCGCATCCGGGTTTAGTGGAAGGCTTGCACATAGACTATTACGGCACACCTACACTCCTTAAACAGTTGGCTTCGGTTTCCGTTCCCGACGCGCATTTAATTACGATACAGCCCTGGGATATAAGTATTATTCCTGAAGTCGAAAAGGCAATCCTGAAATCTAGCCTAGGGATTAATCCTTCTAATGACGGGAAATTAATTAGACTTGCGGTACCTGCGTTATCCCAGGAGAGGCGCGAAGATTTAGTTAAAGTAGTGCATAAAATGGCAGAAGAGGGCAGGGTGTCTTTGCGTACGATACGCCGGGATGCCAAGGAGTCTCTGGAGAAATTGGAGAAAGACAAACTCATCGCCGAGGACGATAAATTTAGAAGCATCGATGAACTGCAGAAGCTGATTGATAAATATACTGCGAAGATAGACGAGATACTTAAGGCTAAAGAGAAAGAAATCACCACAACTTAAGAAAATAAATTTCGGGCCACTAGCTCATCAGGTAGAGCACCACCCTTTTAAGGTGGGTGTGCCGCGTTCGAGTCGCGGGTGGCTCATGAATTTTCTTATACATCGTGGAAAATTCATCCCGAGCAGCCATCTATTAAATCAAGCTGCAAGAGATAAGATTTTACCGCGGACGTGGCGGAATTGGCAGACGCGTATGGCTTAGGACCATATGGGGTAACCCTTGGGGGTTCAACTCCCTCCGTCCGCATTATTTTGTGCGGCGGTAATTCAGCAGTAGAATGCCTGTCCCGACAAAATCTTATGCGGGAGTGGCTCTTCTCGAGTAGAAGACACTCGAGGATTCGCCACTCACATCAGATATGCGGGAGTGGCTCAGTTGGTAGAGCGCAACCTTGCCAAGGTTGATGTCGCGGGTTCGAATCCCGTCTCCCGCTCTTTTTGCCAATATTTTAACTCGAGGCAAAAAGATCCTGAGGAATTTTTTAAAGAATAGATATGTTAAATTCCGAAGGATCCAACGTTTATATTTAAAAGGAGAAGATGGATTATGAAAATTATTGATTTTTTGTCTAAAGAAGCAATCATATCTGATATCAAGGCCACCAAGAAAGAGGACGTGATTAAGGAATTGGTGGATGCCTTACTCAATGCTGGGCATATCGATAAGCGTAATCGGAATAAACTTATTGAAGCGCTTATGGCCAGAGAGGCCCTGGGCTCTACTGCCATAGGCCAGGGGGTAGCTATCCCGCATGGCAAATGCGACTGTGCGGATAAACTGATGGCAGCCTTCGGACTTTCTAAAAAGGGAGTTGATTTTGATTCTTTAGACGGAGAGTTGGCCTATATCTTCTTTCTCTTGATTGCGCCCGCGGATTCTGCCGGCCCGCACTTAAAAGCCCTGGCCCGTATCTCCCGTCTTCTCAAAGATAAATATTTTCGCGACAATCTGCGTAACTGCCAGGATAAAGATTCCATTATTGCTACAATAAACCAGGAAGATGAGAAAAAAGTTTGACCTAAATATATTAAGGGGTAAATTGCAGGGTTCTTTTAAATGGCTATATCCCGGTATAGGCATAAAACGCTGGATTCTGGTGGCGAGTTTAGGCCTTTTCTTTATCGTCATTGGCTCCAGTCGCTTCCGCTCTGAAGAGTACTGGATAATTCAGATACTGGATTTATTGGTAGCCACCTGTGGAATTATAATTTTAATTTTAGGCATCGAGCGGATGATGCGTTCTTTTATCGCCACTTTTATACCGTCATCAAAAGACACGGAATTAGTTGATAATTTATTCTTGCGCAAACAGCTTAGCCGCGGTCCTAAGATTGTTGCTGTTGGCGGCGGCACAGGCTTATCTGTGCTTTTAAGCGGCTTAAAAGAATATACCTCTAATATTACGGCTATTGTTACGGTGGCAGATAGCGGCGGTTCTTCCGGACGGCTACGTCAGCAATTTGATATATTGCCTCCCGGTGATATACGCAACTGTCTGGTGGCTCTGGCTGACGCGCCGGCTCTGATGCGTGATTTATTCCAGTTCCGTTTTGATAAATCCTCAGAACTATCCGGGCATAGTTTTGGAAATCTCTTTATTACGGCGATGACCAAATTAACCGGAGATTTTGAGAAGGCAGTTAAAGAAACCAGTAAAGTCTTGGCTTTGAGAGGGCAGGTCATCCCATCCACATTAAACAATGTGATGCTGGTGGCCCAGCATAAAGACGGCTCAATCACCGAAGGAGAAGATCAGATCCCCCTGGTACGTAAACCCATAAATAGAGTTTACCTTAAGCCGGAAGATTCACCCGCAACACCCGAGACACTAAAGGCAATAGAGGAAGCACAGATTATTGTTTTAGGTCCGGGTTCGCTATATACAAGCATCATTCCCAATCTTTTAATAAAAGAGATTACCCAGGCCCTGGTCAGCTCCGGGGCAATTAAGGTATACGTATGCAATGTTATGACTCAGCCGGGTGAGACGGATAACTTTTCCGCTTCCAGCCACATCCGCACCCTGATCAATCACAGCCACCCCCAGGTTCTTGATTATTGCATCGTCAATACAGGCGAGATATCGGCGGATATACTTAAGCGTTATGTCCAGCAGGATTCTTATCCTGTGGTTAATGACCGCAGGATTATTGAAAATATGGGTTACCGCGTTATTCAAGAGGATATAATTGTTACCGAAGACCTGGTCAGACACGACCCTCTCAAACTGGCCAATATTATTTTAGGTTTTATCGAAGAGATCTAAACTCAAGATGCCCTTGGTTAAAAAGAAATTAATTGTAAAAAATAAACAGGGTCTGCATGCCCGGCCAGCGGCGTTGTTTGTGCAGATGGCGAATAAATTCGATTCCCGTATCACGGTCAGGCGGGATAACGAAGAAGTGAATGGGAAATCCATCATGGGGATTCTTATGTTAGGCGCAGAAAAAGGAACGCAGATTATCGTGGAAGTAGAAGGTGAGGATGCCCATTTGGCTATTGCGGAACTGGAAAGAATTTTAGGTAGCGAGGAATAAATATGTTGAAGTTAAAAGGCATAGCCGCAGCATCAGGTATAGGAATCGGGCCGGCTTACCGGATGGACAAGGAAGAATTCGTTGTCCCCAAGCAGCCTATACGCGAAGATGAGATCCCCCTGCAGATACAGCTTTTTGAAGAGGCGCTGATACAGACGCGGCGCCAGATTATCGGGCTGCAGAGGAGGATTGCCAGCGATATGGGCCAGGAAGAGGCCCAGATATTTGACGCCCACCTCTTGGTTCTGGAAGACCGCATGCTCATTGAGGAAGTTATTTCGAGGCTTAAAAAAGAGCGGGTCAATGTGGCTTACATATTTTCTGAAGTCTTAAAAAAATATATCGATGTATTTTCTAAAATTGAGGATGAGTACCTTAAAGAGCGCACCGCAGACGTAAATGACGTGGGTAAAAGGATCCTGCGCAATCTTTTGGGCAAAAAACCAAGAAGCCCGGAGAATTTAAAAGAGAAGGTGGTGGTGGTGGCGCATGACCTGTCACCTTCAGACACCGCAGCCATGCACAAAGAAAATGTCTGTGGTTTTGTTACGGATATCGGCGGTAAAACTACACATACGGCGATTATGGCCAAATCCTTGGAGATTCCTGCGGTGGTAGGCTTAGGGGAGGCAACCGCAAAAATCAAGACTGGCGATATTTTGATTGTTGACGGCAGCATGGGGATAGTAATTGTTAATCCCGATGAAAAAACCCTCAAGGAGTATCACCGGGAAGAAGAAAAACTCAAAGGCGTGGCTAAGCGCTTCTGGGCGGTAAAGGATTTACCCGCGGTTACCCGTGATGGCAAAACACTAAATATATTCGCAAATATAGAATTTCCGGAAGAAGTTCCTTCGGTCAAGCTTCACGGAGGAGAGGGTATAGGGCTTTACCGCACCGAATTTTTCTATATGAACAGAAAAGATTCGCCCTCCGAAGAGGAGCATTACCAGGCTTATAAATATGTTGCGCAAGAGATGCAACCGCAATGCGTGATTATCCGGACCTTGGATTTGGGCGGCGATAAATTTTTATCGCAATTCCAGATGCCCAATGAAATAGAGCCGTTTTTGGGATGGCGCGCCATCCGTTTTTGCCTTGCCCGGCCGGATATATTTAAGGTGCAGTTGCGCGCCATATTAAGGGCCTCAGTCCACGGAAACTTAAAGCTTATGTATCCGATGATTTCCGGAATAGAAGAATTGCAACAGGCAAATAAAATACTTGAAGAGGTTAAAAAAGAATTAAAGAAACAAGGCACGCCCTTTAACAACGATATAAAAGTGGGAGCAATGATTGAGGTTCCTTCGGCAGCGATGACTGCTGACCTGTTGGCGAGAGAAGCGGATTTCTTTAGCATAGGTACTAACGACCTTATCCAGTATTCTCTGGCGGTTGACCGGGCAAATGAAAAGGTAGCCTACCTTTATGAACCGGCGCATCCTGCGGTTTTAAGATTGATTAAAAATATAATTGATTGTGCCCATGATGCCGGAATCAAGGTGGGTATGTGCGGTGAAATGTCCGGGGAAGCAGCATTTGTTTTAATCCTCATGGGTCTGGGCTTAGATGAATTCAGCATGCCTCCTTCGGCTATCCCAGAGGTAAAATACATCATTCGCTCGGTTATTTATACACAGGCACAGGATATCGCCAAAAAAGTACTCAAGCTATCCACAGGTAAAGAAGTGGAAGAATTCAGTCAGTCGAAATTACGGGGGATATTAGGATAAAACGTTCGCTGCAGCCCGACACTATAAAAAAGTTTGACCGCTCTGGGATGCTGGAACTATTACTTGATTTCCCAGCTCAATGCCAGTACGCATCCGGTATTGCCCAAGATACGAAAATAGCCTTTACCAAACGGGATTTTAAAAATATTGTTTTTGCCGGATTAGGCGGCTCGGCTATCGGAGCGGATTTAGTAAAATCGTACCTTTATTTTGAAAGTAAAGTTCCGATTAGTGCCGCGCGCGAATATGAACTGCCCGCTTATGTGGACAGCTCAACCTTGGTATTTGTATCCAGCTATTCCGGAAATACCGAAGAGACCTTAAGCGCTTATTCCGAGGCCCTGGGGAAAGGTAGCCATATAATTGCGTTTTCATCCGGAGGTAAATTAAAGGAATATGCGGCAAAGGATAAGATAACCTTTATTGAGATACCCAAAGGTTTACCACCCAGGGCAGCCTTAGGTTATTCTAGCATTGTTCCTTTAGGCGTATTGGCCAAGCTTCGCTTAATCAAAAACATCACAGGAGCACTTAATGAAATGATCAAGACGCTGGAAGAGTTAAGGGATAAATGCCTTAAACCCGCTATAGCGCAAAAAGATAATATCGCCAAATATATAGCCGCTAGATTATTCGATAAACTCACCTTCATTTATTCTAGTTCTGTGCACTTTGATGCTGTGGCTACGCGTTTCAGGGGGCAACTCAACGAGAATTCCAAGACCCTGGCATTGACGCATGTGTTCCCCGAGATGAATCATAATGAAATCGTGGGCTGGGAAAACCCCAAGAAGCTATTTAAGAATTTTGTGGTAATAATGCTCAGGGATAAATATATGCATCCTCGAGTATCTTTGCGGATGGATATCACCAAAGAGGTGATTCGGAAGGAAGGCGTAAATGTCCTTGAGATTTGGTCAAGAGGCCAAGATCTATTAAGCCGGATGTTTTCTTTAATCTACATCGGCGATTTTATTTCCTTTTATCTGGCGATACTTTATGGAGTTGACCCTACACCCGTAGGCAAGGTTAACTATCTTAAGCAAAGGCTAGGCGAAGTATGAAGGCATTGATTTTAGCTGCAGGGTATGCTACGCGTTTATACCCTTTAACTAAGGAGTATCCTAAATCGCTTCTTAAGGTTGGTGCAAGGTCAATCATCGATTATATTATTGATAAACTTTGCGTAATCCAGGATATAGACGAGATTATCGTGGTGACAAACAGCAAATTTATATCCGTGTTCAGAAAGTGGGCCGATGAGACTAAAAGCTCCAAAAAGATAACCTTGGTTGACGACCTGACTAAAGACCATGCGGATAGAAGAGGCGCCATCGGCGATATGAATTTTGTTATTGAAGACAGGCATATCGAGGATGATGTGTTAATCGTCGGCGGGGATAATCTGTTTAATAGCCAACTGCGTGAATTTTTATCTTTTGCCAAGGGCAAATCCCCCAGCCCTGTAATCGGCGTCTATGATATAAAAAACAAGGAACAGTCCACTAAATACGGGGTGATTAAAATGGATCAGGATAACCGGATAATTGACTTCGAGGAGAAGCCAAAAATCCCTAAATCCACGTTCATTGCGATGTGCCTTTATTATTTTGCAAAAGAAAAATTAGCCCTGATTAAAGAGTATCTTGATACCAAAACCGACAAACACGATGCCACTGGTTTCTACATAGATTGGTTAAGAAAAAAAGAGAAAGTTTACGGTTTTGTATTTAGCGGAAAATGGTATGATATCGGTCACTATGAATTTTATCACGAAGCCAACCAAACATTTATGAACTAGGAGGTTTTATGGCAGCGCGCAAACATTTTTTCACCTCGGAGTCAGTGGGAGAAGGGCATCCGGATAAGGTCTGCGACCAGATATCCGATGCCGTGCTGGATGATGTCTTAAGGCAGGACCCTTACGGCAGAGTTGCCTGTGAGACCTATGTTACCATGGGTCTTTTGATTGTGGGCGGTGAGATTACTACTTCGGCTTTTGTGGATGTGCATAATCTTACCCGCAGTGTCCTAAAAGAAATAGGCTACACTCATCCCAAATACGGTTTTGATTACCACACCTGTGCTGTGATTAACACCATACACAATCAATCACCGGACATATCTCAGGGCGTGAATAGGGGTGGTGCAGGCGACCAGGGATTTATGGTGGGCTATGCCTGTAGGGAAACTCCGGAATTGATGCCTTTACCGATAATGCTGGCGCATAAACTGGTCAGGCGGACTGCCGAAGTCAGAAGACAAGGTATTCTAAAATACCTGGGTCCGGATTGTAAATCCCAGGTGACTGTGGAGTATCACGATGGTCATCCCAAAAGGGTTGATTGTGCGGTTTTGGCCTGTCAGCATACCGAGGAAATACTCGATTCTACCAAACAGAAGATTACTAAAAAGGCGCGACAGGAATTAATCGATGTCATTGCCAAGCCCGTACTCAAAGAGTATATCGATAAAAACACGAAATATTACGTTAATGAAACCGGTAAATTCGTCATCGGTGGGCCGCAATCGGACACCGGCATGACCGGTAGAAAAATTGTTGTGGATACTTATGGCGGAGCAGCTGCTCCAGGAGGAGGAGCCTTTTCCGGTAAAGACCCGACCAAGGTGGACCGTTCTGCAGCGTACATGGTAAGGTATGTGGCTAAAAATATTGTCGCTAGCGGCCTTGCGGATAAGTGCCTTATCCATGTTGCTTATGTAATCGGTAGAGCTGAGCCTTTGGCCGTTATGGTGGATACCTTTGGGACAAGCAGGATTTCCGAGTATCAGCTGGTAAAACTGATCAATGAAAATTTTGACCTGACTCCTAAAAGTATGATCAAAGAACTTGACCTTTTGCGGCCTATATATAAGAAAACTGCCTGCTACGGTCATTTTGGCCGAAGCGAACCCGAATTTACCTGGGAGAATACAGATAAAGTAGCTACTTTAAAAAAACAAGCAGCCAGGCTATAGACAAAAAACCAAAGGTTTAGGCCAAGGTTAAGGCTTATACTCAACCTTAACCTCAACCTTAGCCTTTGCATATGCGAGGGAGAATATGAAATATGATGTCAAGGACATTAAGTTAGCTAAAAAGGGCGCCTTAAGAATAGAGTGGGCATCCAATAATATGCCCGTATTAAGGTTGATTGCCCAGCGTTTTAAAAAAGAGAGGCTTTTAAAAGGGTTGCGTATTTCCTGCTGCCTGCATGTGACTACTGAAACAGCGGTTTTAGCCGAGGTATTAAAAGCCGCTGGTGCGGATGTGTTTATTTGTGCCTCCAATCCTCTATCTACCCAGGATGACGTGGCTGCATCTTTGGTTAAAAACCTTAGAGTTTGCGTATTTGCCATAAAGGGTGAAGATACGGACACCTATTATAAACACATAAATTCGGTTTTGGCTATTAAGCCGGATATCACCATGGATGACGGAGCAGACCTGGTGAGCACTGTTCATCAGGCAAACCCTTTAGTTTATAAAAATATTATTGGCGGCACTGAGGAAACAACTACAGGCGTAATCAGGCTGCGTTCTCTGGCAAGACAAGGTAAGTTACGCTATCCGATTATCGCGGTAAACGATGCCCAGACCAAGCATTTATTTGACAACCGTTATGGAACAGGTCAATCCACTTTAGACGGAATCGTTCGCTCTACTAACAAACTGATTGCTGGCTCAAACGTGGTAGTTTGCGGCTATGGCTGGTGCGGCAGAGGTGTAGCCATACGCGCAAAAGGCATGGCAGCAAAGGTTATTGTGGCAGAGGTTGACCCTTTGCGTGCCTTAGAGGCGGTGATGGATGGATATGAAGTCATGCCCCTAAAAAAAGCAGCCAAAATCGGAGATATATTTGTGACCGTTACCGGCGATATCAGTATCATCCGTAAAGAGCATTTTATACTTATGAAAGACGGTGCGATTGTCTGTAATTCCGGACATTTTAATGTTGAAATCGATATACCCGATTTAGAGCGCCTGACGAAAGCTAAAAGAACCATTCGCGATTTTGTCCAGGAATACACCTTAAGAGGCGGAAAGAAAATTTATCTTTTGGGCGAGGGCCGGCTCATAAATCTGGCTGCTGCCGAGGGTCATCCGGCGCAGGTTATGGATATGTCTTTTGCCAACCAATCCTTAAGCGTAGAGTATCTGGTTAAGCACCACAGTAGCTTAAGTAAGGATGTTTACAATGTCCCTGAATCAATAGATAAGAATATTGCCGCCTTGAAATTAAAATCCATGGGTCTAAAAATAGATACGCTGACTAATAAACAGAAAGATTATCTTTCCAGTTGGCAGATGGGAACCTAAAGGCAGAAGTTTAGAGGGGCGCGTTAATGAGTATAAAAAGAATCGGTGTTTTAACTTCAGGCGGAGATGCCCCGGGCATGAACGCTGCGATTCGCAGCGTAGTGCGTTACGCTATCTCTAACAAGTTAGAGGTTATGGGCATATTCCGCGGCTATATGGGGCTGATTAACGAAGACTTAAAATTATTGAACCACCGCTCCGTATCTAACATCATTAACCGCGGCGGAACGATTTTAAAAACCGTACGCTGCCCGGAATTTTTGGCTGAAGAAGGCCAGGCTCGGGCTGTAGAGACAATCAAGAAAAATAAGATAGATGGTTTGGTTTTAATTGGCGGAGACGGGACATATCGCGGCGGTATCCAGCTCGCCAAAAAATGGAAAATACCCTGTATCGGTGTGCCGTGCACAATTGATAATGACCTGAATGGCACAGATTCTACAGTCGGCTGCGATACGGCAGTAAATACTGCTTTAGAGGCAATTGATAAAATCCGCGATACCGCTACTTCTATGGAGCGGATTTTTGTGGTAGAAGTCATGGGTAGGGAATCTGGCTTTATTGCCCTGGAGGTAGCTATGGCTGGAGGCGCAGAAGAGGTAATTCTTCCTGAGCGTAAATACGATTTTCAATCCATGTGCCATGAGATAGTCGAGGGAAATCTACGGGGTAAAATTAGCTGGATTATTATTGTGGCTGAAGGCGCAGGCGACGCTCGCGATATTGCCCATAAAATCACAGAGATCACGGATTTAGAAACCAGGGTAGCGGTTTTAGGCCATGTGCAAAGAGGAGGAAGCCCTACTGCTAAAGATAGAACCCTGGCCACGCGCTTAGGAGCCAAGGCTGTGGAGTTATTAATTGCAGGCCAAACCCACAAAGCCGTGGGTGTAATTTCAGATAATATAAATGTGGTGGACCTTGAGTTTGCGGTTAGACCTAAAAAATTTGAAGTAGAAAGTCCGTACAGATTAATTAAAATATTAACATAAGAAGGGGTTTGGAGTATGGGGAGAAGACCGTTAGACATTGAAAAAATTGCTCTGGATTTAATTATGAACGATGACCTTAGTGTAAAGAAAACTTTAGCCAAGAGAATCCGGGAGATCGCTTATAAAAAAGGCATTTATCCATCCAGCATACATCAATTTTATCAGGCCCGCGGCCGTGGTGAATTTAGCGGTTTTACGGTTCCGGCGATAAACTTAAGAAGCATGACCTATGATTTGGCTCAAGCAATATTGCGCGTGGCTAAAAAAAATAATTCCGGAGCGTTTATATTTGAGATTGCCAAGTCAGAGATGGTTTATACTAATCAGGTACCCCTGGAGTACTCTAGCCTTATTTTAGCAGCAGCAATAAAAGAAGGATATTCTGGGCCGGTCTTTATTCAAGGTGACCATTTTCAGGCTAATGCGAAAAAATTTAAAGAAGATCCGGATAGAGAAATTGAAGGTTTAAAAAGTTTAATCAACGAGTCTATCGCTGCCGGCTTCTTTAATATTGATATTGATTCATCCACACTGGTAGACTTGACTATGGCCGATGTTAAAAAGCAGCAGGTTTTAAACTACGAGGTCTGCGCAAAACTGACCCAGTTCATCCGGCAAATCCAGCCGCGTGGAATTGAAGTTTCGGTTGGCGGTGAAATCGGAGAAGTGGGTAGTAAAAATTCTACTCCTGAAGACCTGCGGGCTTTCATGCAGGGTTACCTAGAGAGATTGCGTAAGGGCCGTACAGGTATAAGTAAAATCAGCGTGCAAACCGGTACCTCTCACGGTGGCGTAGTCTTACCCGACGGCTCAGTTGCCCAGGTAAAATTAGATTTTGAAACCCTAAAGACACTATCCAAGATTGCCAAAGAAGAATTCGGTTTAGCCGGAGCAGTCCAGCACGGAGCTTCCACTTTACCGGCTGAGGCCTTTCATAAGTTTGCTGAAACCGAAACCGCAGAGGTGCATCTGGCCACTGAGTTTCAGAATATGTTTTATGAATCCAAGCATTTTCCAGCGGAACTAAGGACTAGGATTTATGACTGGCTTAAGACCAATTGTCAATCGGAGCGAAAACCGGATGAGACCGAAGAGCAGTTTATTTATAAGACCCGCAAAAAAGCACTCGGGCCTTTCAAGAAAGAGATTATGGCTCTGGCGCAAGAAGTGCGCGAGACAATCGCTGGAGAAATCGAAAATAAATTTGATTTTCTCTTTAAACAACTAAACAGCATAAATAATAAAGAGTTAATTGATAAATATGTGACCTTAAAGCGGGTGATCGTGCGTAAACACAAAGATAAGGAAGAAAAAGTAGTCGTGCATGACACAGAAGGAGCAGATTAAAAAACAGTAGTTAGTAGGTAGCATACAGTAGGTAGGGAAAACAGGAGGAATGATGCGTTCGGATACCATAAAAAAAGGAATAGAGAGAGTCCCTCACCGGGCGCTTTTGCATGCTACGGGTTTAAGCCGAAAAGATCTGGATAGACCATTTATTGGTGTAGCTACCTCATTTACGGATTTAATCCCCGGCCACATTGGTATGCGCGATTTGGAGCGCTACCTAGAGCGCGGTATTTGTTATGGAGGAGGTGTGCCGTTTTTCTTTGGCGTGCCGGGAATTTGCGACGGTATTGCCATGGGCCATCTGGGGATGTGCTATCCTTTGGCTTTAAGAGAAATAATTGCGGATACAATTGAGACTGTCTGCAATGCGCACCGGTTGGATGGTATTGTTTGTTTAACCAATTGTGATAAAATCACTCCGGGAATGCTGATGGGGATAGCGCGGTTAAATATACCCGCAATTATTCTGACTGCCGGGCCAATGCTTTCCGGGCGTTTAGGCAAAAGGAAACTTGCTTTTGTGCATGATACCTATGAGGCTTTAGCTAGGGCAAAAAAAGGAGATATCTCGGCAGAAGAATTATCTTGCTTGGAAATGGAGGCTTGCCCCGGCGCCGGTTCATGCCAGGGTTTATATACAGCTAATACCATGGCCTGCCTTACTGAGACATTGGGTATGTCATTGCCAGGATGCGCCACTGCCCTAGCAGTTTCTGCGAAAAAAAGAAGGATTGCTCAGGCTAGCGGTGAGCGCATTGTGGAATTAGTTAAGAAAAATATCAAACCACTGGATATTATCAATAGGAAGTCCCTGGAGAATGCCATTATCGTGGATATGGCCTTGGGCGGCTCAAGCAATACGGTTTTACACCTGATTGCAATAGCCCATGAAGGGGGGATAGATTTGGAACTTAAGACATTTGATAAAATAAGCAAAAATACTGCGCATATTACCAATTTAGAGCCAGCAGGCACGTATTATATGGAAGACTTAGAATATGCCGGCGGAATTCCCGCGGTATTAAAGCGCCTGAAAAATAAATTACACAATACCATGACCCTAAGCGGCAAAAAAATATTTACAATTGCTGATGAGGCCCAAATTTTTGATGATGATGTGATTCGTCCTTTGAATAAGGCATATCATGACCAAGGCGGGATTGCGGTTTTATTCGGCAACTTGGCTGCGGACGGAGCAGTGGTGAAACAATCCGCAGTCAGCTCCAAGATGATGAGATTTAGTGGACGCTCGCGCGTGTTTAACCGTGAAGAAGAAGCGATGCAGGCGATTTTAGCCGGCAAAATTAAAGCAGGAGAAGTTATAGTTATTCGCTATGAAGGCCCCTCAGGCGGACCAGGCATGCGCGAGATGTTAGCTCCGACTTCAGCAATTGTGGGTATGGGTTTAGCGGATTCCGTGGCTTTGATTACCGACGGAAGATTCTCCGGAGGCACAAAAGGCCCCTGCATAGGACATGTTTCACCTGAAGCTGCAAGCAAAGGCCCGATTGCCATCTTAAAAGATAATGATATAATTACAATAGATATACCGAATCGGAAATTAGAAGTTAAATTAAGTCAATCCGAAATCCAAAGACGCTTCAGAACATGGAAACCCATTGCGCCTAAAATCAAAACCGGTTATCTTGCGCGTTATTTGAGGCTGGTTTCTTCGGCGGATAAAGGTGCGATATTAAGGTAAGATAAGGAAGATCCTGCGCGTATAGCGCAGGATCATACAAAAAATATACGACGGAGGCATTTTTTGATGAGCGGTGCAGAGATATTACTTGAATGCTTAAAACGCGAAGGCGTGGATGTTATTTTTGGCTATCCGGGCGGGTCGGTTTTACCCATATTCGATAAACTCTATGATGCACCCATAAGGTTTATTCTCACCCGGCATGAACAGGGTGCAGCCCATGCCGCTGATGGTTATGCACGAGCCACGGGTAAAGTAGGAGTCTGCCTGGCTACTTCCGGGCCCGGAGCAACCAATCTAACTACCGGCATTGCCAATGCCTACATGGATTCAATTCCGATGGTGGCAATTACCGGACAGGTCAAAACCTTTCTTATAGGAAACGATGCCTTTCAGGAAGCAGATATCACTGGCGTGACCAGATCCATAACTAAACACAATTATTTAGTTAAGGACATCAAAGATTTAACCCGGATTATCCGCGAGGCATTTCACATTGCTTCGACAGGCAGGCCCGGTCCGGTTCTAATTGATATCCCCGTAGATATACAGCAACAGGATACGGATTTTATCTGGATAAAAGAGGTGGATATCCGCGGTTATAAACCCACCTACTTCGGCCATCCTGGCCAGATAAAAAAAGCAGCCAAGCTTATCAGTGGTTCCCAAAAACCCATAATCTATGCCGGAGGCGGAATCATTACTTCCGGAGCGTATAATGAAGTAAGGCAATTGGCCGAAAAGATTAATGCCCCGGTGACCTGGACGCTGATGGGTATAGGCTCATTTCCGGCCACCCATAAACTGGCTTTAGGAATGCTGGGTATGCACGGCACAGCTTATGCCAATCACGCCATTATGGAATCGGATTTGATTATTGCTATTGGCGCGCGTTTTGACGACCGGGTTACGGGAAGGCTGGATAATTTTGCTCCCTATGCCAAGATTATTCATATTGATATCGATCCCTCTTCCATCAGTAAGAACGTTAAAGTCGATGTCCCTATCGTGGGCGATGCCAGAAATATCTTGGCTGAACTTTTGGAGGAGATTAAAAAGATACCCGATACTTCAGCCTGGCTTAAGACTGTTGAAGCATGGAAGCAAAAATATCCTCTTGCCTATAAAGAGGGAGATAAAATTAAGCCACAGTATGTTATGGAACAGATCGATGCTGTTACTAGAGGCGAGGCAATTATTACTACTGAGGTCGGCCAGAATCAGATGTGGGCAGCGCAGTGGTACAAATATCGGTATCCGCGCACATTTATCTCAAGCGGCGGATTAGGCACCATGGGTTTTGGATTTCCGGCGGCCATGGGCGCAAAAGTCGGTTGCCCGGAAAAAATAGTTTTTGATATTGCTGGCGACGGCTCCATTCAGATGAACATCCAGGAACTGGCAACCTGTGTTTGTAATAAAATAAACGTTAAGGTCGCTATATTAAATAACGGTTATTTAGGCATGGTCAGGCAGTGGCAGGAGTTATTTTATAAAAAGCGTTATTCCTATACCCGTATGAGTAGTCCGGATTTTGTGAAATTAGCCGAAAGTTACGGCGCAGTGGGAATCCGGGCTACCAAAAAAGAAGAAGTGCATCCAGCAATTGAGAAAGCTATTGCTATTGACAACACGGTTTTTATTGATTTTCAGATTGAGCCAGAGGAGAATGTTTTTCCCATGGTTCCGGCTGGGGAAGCCATTAACCGCATGATCGGAGGTATGGCTTAGTCCGTCAAGCTCGTCAATCTCGTTATGCCCGTTAGGCTCGTTAACGGGCTAAACGCTAAACGAGCAAAACGGGCTAAACGAGCAAAACGATTATGAAACACACAATATCAGTGATAGTTGAAAATAAGCCCGGAGTCCTGGCGCGTATCGCCGGACTTTTTAGCGCCCGCGGCTATAATATCGCTTCCTTGGCAGTCAGTGAAACCCTCGACCCAACTATTTCCTGTATGACCATGGTCGTTGAGGCTGAGGATGAAAAGATACTGGAACAGATTAAGAAGCAGCTGAACAAATTGATTGACGTAATCAGAATAACTGATTTTACTAAAAAAGAACACGCAGAACGCGAACTCATTCTGGTTAAAGTCAACTGTCCATCTAAAGAGAGGGCAAGGTTAGAAAACCTGCTTAAAAAATATATGGCTAAGATTATCCAGCATAGAGAGAGCATCTGTATTATTGAGGCAGTGGGCCAGCAACATCAGATTAAGCAACTCCTGGAGGCATTGACTCAGTTTGGCATTGAAGAATTAATTCGTACCGGTAAAATTGCCATGGCATGAGGGAGGTAGATAATGGTAAAGATTTATTATGATCAAGACGCGGATTTGAATCTTTTAAAAGGAAAGACAATTGCAATTATTGGTTACGGTATCCAGGGACGCGGCCAAGCCCTGTGTTTGCGTGATTCTGGCTGCAGCGTAGTTATCTCAGAACTGGAAGGTACGCCTAATTTTGAACAGGCCAAAAAAGACGGGTTTAATCCTATTTCAGCGGCGGAGGCGGCAAAATCCGCGGATATTATCCAGATTTTAACCCAGGACCATGTCCAGGCTAAGGTTTATCAGGAAGCAATTAAGCCGAATTTAAAGAAAAGCCTGCCTGTCGGCAGGCAGGGCAAAGCACTGTGTTTTTCCCACGGTTTTAATATCCACTTTAAACAGATAAAGCCGCCTAAGACCATTGATGTATTTATGGTGGCGCCTAAAGGCCCGGGTGCTTTAGTAAGAAGGATGTATGAAGAAGGTAAGGGTGTTCCTTCTTTGGTAGCGGTGTTCCAGGATGCAACAGGTAATGCTTTAAAATTAGCTCTGGCTTATGCCAAGGCCCTGGGTGCAACTAAAGCTGGAGTTATCGAAACTACCTTTAAAGAGGAAACCGAAACTGACCTTTTTGGCGAGCAGGCAGTTTTATGCGGGGGAGTAACTGAGTTGATCAAAGCCGGTTTTGATACTCTGGTAGAGGCAGGTTATCAACCTGAGATTGCTTATTTTGAAGTATTACATGAACTAAAACTTATCACGGATTTAATTCAGGAAACCGGAATATCCGGTATGCGTAGGAGAGTTTCCAATACTGCCTGCTACGGTGACCTTACCCGCGGCAGGAGAATTATTACTGAAAAAACGCGCAAGGAAATGAAGAAAATTTTAAAAGAGATACAAAAAGGCAAATTTGCCCGCGAATGGATTAAGGAAAATGAAGCGGGTAGGCCTAATTTTAATAGATTGTTGCAGGAAGGCGACGCGCATCAGATTGAAGTAGTAGGGAAACAACTGAGAGAGATGATGCCTTGGATGAGAAAATAAGCGTTAGATCCTGCGCAGAGCGCAGGACAAAACAAAAGCTAAACGCCAGAGGCAGCTTTTGTTTTGAATGATGCCTTGGATGAGAAAGTAAGGTAAGATCCTCGCCGCCTGCGGCGGCAAGGATAAATTCACCCGAACAACTTACGTTCACTGTCGTTCCGTAAGTTGTGGGCTTATTTATGCCGTGGATGAAAAAATAAGGTTAAGGCTTAGGCTAAGGTTGAGTATTTCTCGACCTCGACCTTAATCTCAGCCTAATTATATCATGGAAAAGATAATTATATTTGATACAACGCTTCGCGACGGAGAACAGGCACCCGGTGCCAGCCTAAACCCTGCGGAAAAACTTGAGATTGCCCAGGCGCTTTCGGATTTGGGCGTGGATGTGATTGAAGCAGGGTTTCCTATAAGTTCAACTGGCGATTTCCAAGCAGTTAAGACTATTGCCAAATCCATAAAGAATTCGATAGTCTGCGGCCTGGCCCGCGCAGTCAAGGCCGATATCGATGCTGCCCACGGTGCACTAAAGCCAGCAAAGCGAGGGCGCATACATGTTTTCTTAGCTACCTCCAAGATTCACATGCAGTATAAATTAAAAAAAGCCGAAGATGAAATTTTGCGGCTGGCAGTTGAGTCAGTCAAATATGCCCGCAATCTCTGCGCGGATATCGAGTTTTCGCCGGAAGATGCTACGCGCACCGAGAGGGACTTTTTATTTAAGGTAGTAGAGACCGTGATTGATACGGGTGCCACTACCGTGAATATTCCGGATACAGTGGGATATACTGACCCCGAGGAATTCGGCAACTTGATTAACGCCATCAAAAACAACGTTCCCAATATAAATAAGGCGATAATTTCCGTACATTGCCATAATGATTTGGGCCTGGCTGTGGCAAATTCACTGGCAGCAATTAAAAATGGAGCCCGCCAGGTTGAATGCACAATTAACGGTATAGGTGAGCGTGCCGGAAATGCGGCTATGGAAGAAATCGCAATGGCGATAAAAACCCGCAGGGATATATTTACGGACATCGAAACCCAGATAAAAACTGCGCATATCTATAAGATTTCGCGCTTGGTCAGTAAACTCACCGGTTTTACAGTTGCGCCTAACAAAGCGATTGTAGGTGGCAATGCTTTCCGGCATGAATCCGGTATTCATCAGGATGGCATTTTAAAAGAGCGCACCACATATGAGATAATTAAACCCGAAGAAGTAGGTTTTACCGGAACCGGAATTGTTTTAGGAAAACATTCAGGAAGACATGCGCTTACTGCGCGATTAAAAGAATTGGGTTTTAATCTAAGCGATGAGCAAATTAATAAAATAAACCTCCGCTTTAAGGCCCTGGCGGATAAAAAGAAAAATATCTTTGACGATGACCTGATTTCAATAGTCGAAGATGAAAGCGGCGTGATTAAACCTATCTGGAAACTCCAGGATTTTGTCATCACTTCTGGCTCAAGCATTACACCCGCTGCCCGGGTTACTTTGAAATATAAAAATAAAAGTCTTTGCGCAAAGTCCTCGGGAGACGGTCCGGTGGATGCCTGCTTTAAGGCAATAGATAAAATTACTGGTGTCAAAGGCGAACTTCAGGATTACCGCATTGAGGCAGTCACCAAAGGAAAAGACGCCTTGGGTGAGGTAAGCCTGAAATTGAAAGCCAAAGGCAAGGTGGTGGTGGCTAGGGGCGCAAGTACCGATATCATCGAATCATCAGTCCGGGCTTACATCAATGCCCTGAATAAAATCGAAAGTCTCTAAAATCCCTTCTTCATGGATAAGGAATCTGCTACGAAAATCTACGGCATTTTAGGTTATCCTGTCAAACACAGCTTTTCTCCGGCAATGCATAACGCCGCCTTTAAAGCCCTGAATATTAACGCCGAATATAAACTATTCGAAATAAAGCCGCAGGAGCTGGTTTCGTTTTTGGGGTCATTACGAGAAAAAAATATCCTGGGTTTAAACGTAACCATACCTTACAAAGAGAAAGTCATTGCCTATCTCGATACTATTTCTGAGAATGCTAAATTAATCGGCGCTGTAAATACCATTAAGGTTAGTGATAAAGGCCTCCAAGGGTTTAATACCGACGGAGAAGGTTTTCTAAAACATCTAACCGAAGATTTGGGATTTAATCCTAAAGATAAAACCATCGCAATAATCGGCGCAGGCGGAGGAGCTCGGGCTATCTCCGTTTATTTAAGTAAGGCTAGAGTCAGGCGATTAAACATTTATGATTTAGATAAAGCCAAACTTTTGGCAGTGCTTAAATCTTTAAGAGATAATTTCAAAGATATAGAAATAAGACAGGCAAATTCTATTGCAGAATTAGATATTAAAAATTGCGATTTGCTTATTAATGCTACACCAGTAGGAATGAAACTTGCTGATCCCTGTTTAGCGAATGCAACCGCAATGCATAAGGATCTTTTAGTCTATGATTTAATCTATAATCCTAAAGAGACAAAACTGCTTAAGTTAGCTAAAGAAAACGGCACCAGGACCTCTAACGGCCTAGGTATGCTTTTATATCAGGGGATACTTTCCTTTGAAATCTGGATGACTCAAAAGCCACCCAAAGAAGTTATGCGAAAGGCCTTAGAGTAGGAACAGGAGGGACGGTTCTAATGTTGAACTAAAACTGTCCCTGTTCAGGGGACAGTTTTGCTTTATCGGCAGAACCGTCCCTCTTCTAACAGGATAAATAATGCTTGAGAAAATACTGGTTTTTATTTTTGGCTCTCTCGTCGGCAGTTTCCTTAATGTCTGCATCCACCGCATGCCGCTGGGCGAATCCATCGTTAGTCCGCGCTCGTATTGCCCGAAATGTAAAAAAACAATTTCCTGGTACGATAATATCCCTTTTTTAAGTTACCTTGTCTTAGGCGCCAGATGCCGATTCTGTAAAGAGAAAATATCTTTCCGATATTTTATTGTTGAGCTGCTTACGGCAGGCGTATTTTTGATATTTTATAATCGCTATGGTTTAAGTTTTAACTTCCTTTTTTATATCATCTTTGTCTCTGGTTTAATTGTAGCTACTTTTGTGGATATAAAACACCGTGTCATCCCCGATGAAATCTCTTTAGGCGGTATTGTCGTTGGCCTCATATTGAATCTTATAAAAACCTACCTGCTACCTGCTACCTACTACCTGCTACCTATCTACGATTCTCTGTTGGGTATTTTGATCGGTGGCGGAATTATCCGGTTAAGTGGTTTTCTTTTTGACCTGGTTTATTTTAAACTGCTTAAAAAAGGTCCAATACAGGGTGAAACCGAATCCATGGGTGGCGGTGATGTTAAACTCCTGGCTATGATTGGCGCATTTTTAGGCTGGCAGGTAGCATTGTTGACTTTTTTCCTAGCTCCCATTTTTGGCGCAATTGTTGGCGTAGTTAATCTTATTACCACTAAAGACCATACAATTCCCTACGGACCATTCTTATCTTTAGCTGCTTTTATTTCCATATTTTGGTTTAATCAAATTCTCAATCTTATTTTTGTACGCTAAAAATTTTTCAGGAACTATAAATGTTCGAGCCGGACTTAAGCAGTTATATACTTAAAAAAACTTGTGCAGATAAATGGGAAAGAATCGGCTTACACAAACGAGCCGGAGTTTTAACTGCGCTATTTTCCGTATATTCTAAAAAAAGTTTAGGTATAGGCGAATTAGACGATTTAAAATTGCTGGTTGATTGGTGCAATCAAACCGGACTTTCCATTATCCAGCTTCTGCCGTTGAATAACCTGGGCGCTACCTTTTGTCCCTATGATGCGTTAAGCTCTTTTGCCCTGGAGCCAGCCTACCTATCTTTACGTTTATTTTCAACCTCTAACCAAAAATCAATTCAGGAGGAAATAGAAAATTTTAAAAAAACCTTTCCAGCCGGTAAATCTTACTTGGATTACCGCATTAAAGAAGAAAAGATTATGATTTTATGGCAAACATTTGAAGAAGAGAGTTCTTTGGATTCTTTAGCATTTCAACAATTCTGCGAAGACCACGTTTACTGGCTGGATGATTTTGCGCTTTTTTTGGCGCTTAAGGAATATCACAAGGGCAAGCCCTGGTATGAATGGGAAGAAAAATATAAAAACCGCGAAAAAGAAAGCCTGGCAAGTTTTCGACAGGAACATGAAAAAAAGATTATTTTTCAGATGTGGCTACAGTGGCATATCTATAAACAATTTAAAGATGTAAAAAATTATGCTCAAAGTAAAAAGGTTTTCATCAAAGGGGATTTACCGATTCTAGTTTCAAGGGATAGCGCGGATGTCTGGCAGCATCCGGAATTTTTTAAACTGGATTTTGCCAGCGGTGCGCCGCCGGATATGTATTGCGCCAAAGGTCAACGCTGGGGCATGCCGCCTTACAACTGGAAGAAAATTGCCCAAGACGGATATTGTTATCTAAAAGAAAAATTAAGATACGCCGAGAATTTCTACGACTTATTACGTATTGACCATGTAGTGGGTTTATTCCGTATCTGGAGCATTCCTTATAATGAACCCCTGGAGAATCAGGGCTTGCATGGATTTTTTGACCCGGCTGATGAACACAAATGGGCTAAAGCCGGAATGAATATATTATCCGTAGTGTTAGATAACACGGATATGCTTTTATGCGCTGAGGACTTAGGCATAATCCCCAAGGCCTGCACTGAGGCCTTGGAAAAATTAGGCATACCCGGCAACGATGTTCAGCGTTGGGTCAAGGACTGGAAAATAAAACATGATTTTCTATCGCCGGCGGATTATCGTATCCTTTCCGTAGCCATGCTCTCTACCCACGATACTACCAACTGGTCAGCCTGGTGGGAAAATGAGGCAGGAACCATTGATGAGAGGCTTTTTGTAAGAAAATGCCAGGAGCACGGAATAAATTATCATCATATCAAAGATAAACTTTTTGATTCAACCCGTTCAAAACACAATCGCTTGCGTTGGCTGGATAGCGTTTCATCAGTTGAAATTTTAGTATCTATTCTTGGAAAAAGAAAAGAAGAAGTGGCGGATTTTATCGATATATATCAAAACTCCTATCAGGAAAAAGAAAAGCTCTGGAAACAATTTAAAATTTCCGGCCCGATGCGCGAAAATGTAGATAGTGAAATCCTGGCTCTAGCATTAAAACTCACCTTAGGCTCAAACTCGGTATTTTGCATTGAAACAATCCTGGATTGGTTAAGTTTGAACAATATCTTTCAAGGCGACCCATATCAATATCGTATCAATACTCCCGGCACAACCAGTTCCCAAAACTGGTCGCTGGTAGTTCCCATAACACTGGAAGATTTACTGGAACACAAAGTTTGCAAGGAGATTAAAGAATTGGTTTTGTCCTCCGGTAGATAGGGACACCCTTGAAGCCAATCGGGAGCCGCTCCTTAAATCTCCGCCACAAAACGTGGCGGATCCGCCTCTGGCGGAAATCGGCAGGCTGTCCCCTACAGCGAAAATTTTCAGCGGCCGCAAGACAGAACCTAAAATTAAAAGTAAGCTTAAAATGTCACTTATGCAGGGCACAGAGTTTTATATTTCAAAGAGAGTGGGTAAAGCTATCACTGATTATGATATGCTGGCGGATGGAGATAAAATTGCTGTTGCCGTATCCGGAGGCAAGGATAGTCTGACACTTTTACGGGTTTTGAAGGACCGCCAAAGGTTTGTGCCCATAAAATACCAACTTTTGGCTGTGCATATTGATTTGGGATATCCTTGTATGCATCCAAAAATCTTGGCTGAATATTTTAAATCTCAAGGATTAAATTACCATATTGAAAAGGTGGATATATTAAAAGGCAAGACCCGTAAGGATATTACCTGTTTCTGGTGCGCCTGGAATAGACGTAAAGCCCTTTTTGAAACCGCTGTGCGTTCTGGCTGTAACAAAGTTGCCTTGGGTCATCATCATGATGACATTGTGGAGACAATTCTCCTAAATTTATTCTTTAATGGTGAAATCTCAGCCATGGCTCCCAAGCAGGAGTTATTTAATGGGAAAATTATCATCATTCGTCCTCTCGCCTATGTAGAGGAGGATATGATTCGGCGCTTTGCGAGGGGAGCCGCCTTTCCCCATGAAAAGTGTTCCTGTCCTAATTCTTTTACTTCCAAGCGCACTAAAATCGAGCGTATGATTAAAGAATTAGAGAAGATATGTCCGGATATAAAAAAGAATATATTCCGCAGCGTAAAAAGGATTAAGAAAGATTATTTGCTTTAACAAAGTGAATGTAGTGATATAATTAATATAATAAAGAGAAGGAGGGTGAGCATGACTACAGGATTAGTTTTAGTAAAATTAATACCGGGTAAAGAGAAACAGGCATTGGCTAAAATTAGACAAATTAACGGCGTCAGGGGCGTAACCGGAACTTTTGGGCCCTGGGATGCCATTGCCACAGTTGCGGGTAAAAATCTGGAAACCTTAGCCCAGGTAGTTGTGGGTAAAATCAGGGCAGTAAAAGGCGTAGAGAATACCGAGACACTTATTGAAGTAAAAATTTAAATAAGTAGTTAAAGTTTTCAAGAGATAAACCGTAAGGGTAAAAAACTATGGTCTGGTTAATCGGGGCACTTTTTTTATTTTTATCTATAGCGATTATCAGTATTATTTTAAAGATTTTTTCTCAGGTTAATGAACGGCTAAATACAATGAATCAGTCTATCCAGGAAGCAAATAAAGTTATTGCTCAGAATTTAGGCGGAACGGCTGAGGTATTCGGCAATATCCATGAAAAGTTAGGAGAATTGCACCAGACCAACCGACAGATTTACGAAATCAGCAAAGATATATCCAGTCTCCAGGAGCTTTTACGCGCACCCAAATTTAGAGGCCAGATGGCTGAGACGCTACTGGAAGCGCTTTTATCCCAGGTATTGCCCAAAGATCATTACCAGATGCAATACCGCTTTAAATCTTCGGATACTGTGGATGCGGTAATTCGCTTAGCGGATAAGTTGGTGCCGGTAGATGCCAAGTTTAGCCTGGAGAACTTTCAGAAGATGCTTACCGTAGCGGATGAACCCACTAAAAATTCCTACCGCAAGAAATTCATCCAGGATGTAAAGAACAGGATTGATGAGATTGCGGCAAAATATATCCTGCCTGCAGAAAACACCTATGATTTTAGCCTGATGTATATTCCAGCTGAAAACGTATATTATGAGGTGATGATTACCGAAGACCTTTTCTCTTATGGCGTGGCTAAAAAGGTTTTTCCGGTGTCGCCGAATACATTTTATGCCTATTTAGAGATAATCTGCCTGGGCTTAAAGGGTTTTAAAATCGAAGAAAACGCTAAAGAAATCTTAAAAAATTTAAATATGCTTTCAGTTGAAATCGGCAAATTCAAAGAAGATTTTGACCTTATGGGTGGACACCTTTCCAATGCTTTTCGTAAATACGAAGATAGCCAAAAAAAGCTGGATAGATTTTCTGACCGGCTCATCAATATCCAGGACACCAAGCAGTGATTTTTAAGCACCCGGATTTAATTTGCGCTTTTAGCCAAAGGCCAAAGAATATGTCCCTGGCTTTTGGCGATACCAGATATTCCTTACTAAACCGCAAAAAATTTTTAGCCAGTCTTGGCATAAATCATCAAGATTTAGTCTGCGCCAAACAAATTCACTCAAGTCGAGTAGCTTATGTTTGCGAAAAAGATAAGGGCAGGGGCGCTTTATCCTATGACAGCGCAATTGCCGATACCGATGCCCTTATCACCGATAAAAAGAATATTCCCTTAGCTATTTTTACCGCGGATTGTTTATCTATATTTTTATACGATTCTAAAACCGCAAGTATTGGGTTAGTGCATGCGGGTTGGCAAAGCACAAAAGAAAACATAACTACCAAAACAGTCAAACTCATGCAGAATAAATTTAATACCAAGCCTCAGGATTTAGATGTAGGGTTCGGACCAGCCATAAGGGATTGTTGCTATGAAGTTGGCAGAGAATTTCAGGATTTTTTTAGCGACGGTTTAAAATTACGAAACAACAAGTCTTATTTAGATTTGGCAGGGATAAATAAAAAAGAGCTCCTTGATTTGGGAGTAAGGCAGGAAAATATATTTGATTCTAGAGCCTGCACCTTGTGTCAGAACAATGCGTTCTTTTCTTTTCGTAAAGAAGGAGAGTCCTGCGGCAGGATGATGTCAGTGATGATGTTGAAATGATTCCCCAGGAATTAGCCAGGTATTTAAAAAACGTATTTAAGAAAGGCAAGGTGGTTTGCCTTACCGGCGCAGGCATATCCGCAGAAAGCGGTATTCCCACATTTAGAGGTAAAGGCGGTTTATGGGAAAAATATGATCCGAGTCTTTATGCAAATAGCGAAAGTTTAATTTCACTGCTGCATGAAAAACCCGCTAGTCTTATCGATTTTATCGTTGATTTTTATTCCGTACTTTTTAAGGCCAAGCCAAATCCAGGGCACCTTGCTCTATCTATTTTAGAGAAAGAAAATAAGTTAGGCGCAATTATTACCCAGAATATCGATAACCTGCATCAGCAGGCGGGAAATCGCAATGTAATTGAACTACACGGTAATTGCTTTAGAATAAGATGCACCACTTGTTCAAAGACGCTGACGCTAGAAAAAGATAGGCTTAAAGAAATGATAGCCTGGCTCAAACGAAGCAAAGATTCAAAGATAAAAATACTTAAAATCTTAAGCCGCTATTTTCCCCGCTGCGCTTGCAGTGGTAGATACCGCATTGATATTGTTTTATTCGGAGAGGTCCTGCCGCAAGAGGAGTTATCTGGCGCTTATCAGTATTTAGATAACTGCGATACTCTTTTAATCGTGGGCACGTCTTTAGTAGTTTATCCAGCAGCTAGTCTTCCCTTATATGCCAAAGAAAGAGGTGCCAAACTTATTGAGATTAATAGTGAAAAGAGCGCTTTTTCCCAGATATGCGATTACAGTGTTATGGGCAAAGCCAGCGAAGCTCTACCTGCGATTTTAAACTTAATAGAGGAGGGTTAAAAAATGGCAAAAGCACTGGTTGTTTATTATTCAAGGAGCGGCAACACCAAGAAGATGGCGCAGATTATCGCGGATGCCATAAACAAAGAAGGAGTAGAGGCAACCTTAAAGGATGTCAAAGAGACAGAGGCGGATGAGCTCTTAAAATATGAGGCTCTTGTTGTTGGCTCACCCACTTATTACGGGACTATGAGCTCTGAAATTAAAAAACTTTTCGATGACTCAGTGAAATTCCACGGCAAATTGGACGGTAAAATTGGCGCAGCCTTTGCCTCAAGCGCAAATATTGCCGGAGGAAATGAGACCACTATTTTAGATATCTTGAATGCCATGCTCATCCATGGTATGATTATCCACGGTGACCCGCAAGGCGACCATTACGGTCCAGTATCTATTGGCGAACCTGGCGAGCGCGCTGTCAAGGAATGTTCCCGTTTTGGCATGCGTCTGGCTAAATTAGTCAAGAGATTATCAAAGTGAGAGAGATTTTTTAATGTACGCGGTAATTTTAGTTACGGTAGGTAGCAAAAAAGAAGCAAAAAGTATTGCCGGAGCGCTTCTTAAAAAAAAGTTAGCTGCCTGCGTGAATATAATAGACAAAGTAGAATCTTTATTTTGGTGGCAGGGAAAAATTGACACTGCTAAAGAATTACTTTTGGTAATCAAATCTAAAAGAGAGCTCTTACCCAAAATAATCAAACTGATTAAGTCTAAGCATAGTTACGAAATCTGCGAAATCATTGCTTTGCCAATAATTGCTGGCAACCCTGATTATCTAAGGTGGATAGATGATTCTCTCTGAGAATCCCATTGATTATCTGAAAGCATTTTTAGGCGGAGTGGGCGTGAGTTTTACTCCTTGCGTATATCCGCTTATTCCCGTGATTATCGGTTATATCGGGATAAAAGCTGGCACGACTAAATTTAGAGGTTTTACTTTAAGTTTAACTTATGTCACCGGAGTTGCCATTACCTATTCCTTGTTAGGTTTATTTGCTTCTTTAACCGGAAAACTTTTTGGTACCATTAGCTCAGCTGGCCTAACTTATATTCTGGTGGGATTGGTAATAATTATTTTTGGATTATCTATGTTGGAGGTATTTAGCCTGCCCTTGCCGCGTTTAATGAAATTACCTCTTTTAAAAGAGAAAAATTATTTTTCGACATTTTTACTGGGTCTAAGTTCAGGCCTGATTGTCGGACCCTGCACTGCACCGGCGCTGGGTGCAATCCTGGTTTATTTAGCAGCCAAGAAAAATTTAGTATATGGTATGTCCATGTTATTTAGTTTTGCTTACGGCATGGGTTTGGTTTTAATTCTGGCAGGAACGTTTGGTTCGATTTTGGTTAACCTTCCCAAGGCCGGAAAGTGGCTCATCTATATAAAAAGATTAGGCGCAGTTATTCTAATGGGCGCGGGATTATTTTTTATATTTGCAGGTATAAGGAGATTTTAACTTTTGAAAATTAAGAGTTGTTTAGTTCTGCTAGTTATATTTATTTTTTGCTTTAGCCAATATGCCTGGAGCCAGGAAAAAAACCTTGCCCCGGCTTTTACTTTAGAGGATCTGAATCAAAATGCCTTTACCTTAAGTAGCTATAAAGATAAACAACCAGTGATGTTATTCTTCTGGACCACCTGGTGCCCTTTTTGCCGCGAAGAATTAAAATTTCTTAAAGAGAAATATCCGGATTTGGTAAAGGAAGGCCTGGAGTTAGCGGCCATAAATGCCGGGGAAGTATTCTCAAAAGTGGATAATTTTACCAAAATTCATAATTTGCCTTTCCGGGTGCTTCTGGATAAAGATTATGCCGTAGCCTATGACTTCGGAGTAATGGGCGTACCCACTTATGTATTAATCGACAGGAAAGGTTATGTGCGTTTCATCGACAATTATTTCCCGAAAGAAAAATATAAAAGCATAATCTCAGAGTAAATTTTTAATTAAAAGACATGGATAAGAATCTTTCTTTATTAGTGGATTTGTATGAGCTGACTATGGCACAGTGTTATTCTATATATAGGAAAGATGCGCGGGCAACTTTTGATTTGTTTGTGCGCCAACTGCCTCAGAACCGCGCGTATTTAATTGCTGCGGGACTAAAGGATATCTTGGATTATATAGAAAACTCAAAGTTCAATCCGAGCGATATTGATTACCTCAGGAGCCAGAAAATTTTCTCGGAAAATTTTTTAAGTTATCTGGCTAAATTTAAATTTCAAGGTGATATCTGGGCCATGCCAGAGGGTACAATATTTTTTGCAGATGAGCCGGTTATACGCGTTACCGCACCACTAATCCAAGCCCAGATTATTGAAAGTTTTCTTCTTAATACGGCAAATCTGCAGGCCATGATTGCCAGTAAAGCCTGCCGCGTGGTTTTAGCAGCAAAAGGAAAAAAAGTTTTTGATTTTGCATTAAGAAGGACGCACGGCTCGGATGCAGCCATAAAAGTAGCCCGCTCTTCTTATATTGCTGGTTTTAATGGCACAGCCACGGTGTTGGCAGGAAAACTATACGACATCCCAGTAGTAGGCACCATGGCGCACTCATTTGTCATGTCTTTTAAACAGGAGATTGATAGTTTTCTGGCTTATGCTAACACTTTTCCCGAGCGTACAATTCTTCTGGTAGATACCTATAATACCAAAAAAGGGATTGAAAATGCTGTCACAGTTGGTTTATACCTTAAAGAGAAAGAATACCGTCTTGGCGGTATAAGGCTAGATAGCGGCGATATTGTGTATTGGTCGAGCTTAGCCAGAAAAATGCTAGATAAAGCTGGGCTTGATTACGTAAATATCGTAGCCAGCGGAAATCTGGACGAGTTTAAGATTAGGGATTTGCTTAAACGGGGCGCTTGTGTGGATAGTTTTGGAGTAGGTACAAATATGGGTACCAGTATTGACGCGCCATGCTTAGATGTCATATATAAGATAAGTGAAATCACCGACGAAGATGGCAATTTCTTACCCACCATGAAATTAAGCCAGGCCAAGGTTACTTACCCAGGTAGAAAACAGGTTTTTAGAGTCCGGGACAAAAAAGGAAGATTTGTTAAAGATATTCTCGGCCTGGAAAAAGAAAATATCCAAGGAAGGCCTTTATTAGTAAAAGTAGTGGATAAAGGTAAAATAATCTATAAGTTGCCGTCTTTAGATTGTATCAGGTCACTTGTGCAAAAGAGCCTCAGGAGTTTTTCAGAACAGCTTAAAGATATCAATGCAAAATATAAATATCCGGTTAGGATTAGCCCCGGCCTGGCTAAATTAAGAAGAGATCTGGCTGGCCAGTTAGAAAAAAGGCAGTAAATGGATAAAAAAATCGAAGGCCTGCTTAAAAATTGGCAGAAAAGGAATATCCAGGGTATATATTGCGAAAATAAAGAAGAAGCAGTAAGTAAAATCTTAACCATGATTCCGGTTTCTAGCAGCGTAGGTATTTCTGGTTCAGTTACTTTAGATCAACTCGCTATTGTCAAAACACTTGAATCCCGGGGTAATAAAGTTTTTAATCAATATCAACAGGAGTTAAGCAGGGAAGAGAGCCTTAAACTAAGAAGAGAAGGCTCAAGCGCTGATTATTATTTAACCGGAGTGAATGCAATTTCCCAAAAGGGAGAACTGGTATTTTTCAGCACTTTTGGAAACCGCACTGCCGGTATTTCCTATGCCAAAAATGTAATTGTAGTCTCAGGAATCAATAAAATCACTCCTGATATTACCAGCGCACTAAAGCGAGCCAGGGAATACGCTACTGCGCTTAACTGCAAGCGGCTTAACTACAATACTCCTTGTTTTAGTGAAGGTATCTGTCAAGAAGATATCTGCCTTTTTCCAGAATACAAAAGAATGTGCTGCCAAATTTTGATTATTGAAGCTGAAGTTAGCCCAGATAGATTAAAGGTTGTTTTAGTGAATGAGAATCTTGGATTTTAGGTTTTGCTTCCGCGTGCTGAAAATTTTTGCCGTCGGCTACGGTTTACTCCTCGCTCCGAGTAGCCTGTATCGGATTAGCGTTCTGCGCTCGTCGTAACCCCTTGCCGACCAAGCCGTAAGGCGAAGTGCCAAAAATTTTCTTATGCACGCTCCAGCAAAAACCTAAAATTATTATCATCACCAGAAATTAAAACTTTGTCTGGCTAAGGATAAGACAATGACAAAAATAAAAGGTTTAGCTACAGGGATCGGGAGCCTGCCGCACAAAGATGCAGAGGCGGCTTTGGATTTAATTTTTAAATATTGCCCCCAGATTCCTTTTTGGCCGCAATTACCCAAGAGGGATGTGCGCGAAGGGATGCTGGCGCAATTTAGCCAGAATTTGCCGTGTGTTGAAGTAAGTAGCGATGGTCTATTCTTTAATCCCGCGGATAAAGAGAAAAAATTAGAAGTTTTTTATGAGCACATAATTAGCAATGACATAAAATATTTCGGTATAGGTGAAGATTTTGCTTCTGGTTTACATGCTTTTTGCCAGAGACTAAAGAATTCAAATTTAAAAAATATAGAATTTATCAAGGCGCATCTAACCGGGCCGTTTACCTTTGCTGCTGGTATAAAGGATGAAAAGGGAACAGCGCTTTTACATGAGCCAATATTTATGCAGGCTATCTTAAAAGGGCTCGCCATGAAAGCGCTCTGGCAGATAAGCATTTTTAAAAATTTTGGTAAAAAAATAATCTTATTTTTAGATGAGCCATATTTAGGATGCTTCGGCTCAGCCTATACACCCATAAATAGAGAGGATGTAATCAAGACACTTTCAGATTTGACTAAAGATATCAAATCCCAGAATCTTCTTTTAGGCGTTCATTGTTGCGGTAATACTGATTGGTCTATCTTTACGGATATACCAGGTGTTGATATTATCAGTTTTGATGCTTTTTCATATTTAGCTAAACTGATGCTTTATGCGGATAATTTAAGTGAATTTTTTAAAAGAGGCGGAATTCTTTGCTGGGGGGGTGTGCCGACACTTGAGTTTAGCGGAAATGAAACTCCGCAGTCATTGGTAAAAATGATTGGTTCAGGTATTGAGGTTTTATCCAAAAAAGGAGTGAGTAGAGAATTATTAATAGAAAACCTGCTTATAAGCCCGGCTTGCGGTTTGGGCACTTTGGATGCGTCTAAATCTCAAAGCATTTTTGCGCTACTATCCGAGACATCCGCTTTGCTTAAAAAACTTTCTTAAAATGGGACACCCCCGCGGACAAACCCAAGGTGCCTGTATTTACCCGCCACAAAACATAGCGGGTTATCCGCCGGCATGATTGAACTTGCCCATTTAGTGACATCCTCCGCAGGAGGATAAAAATAATTTGACAAAACCTACCAAAAAGCGTATTATAGAGAAGTTAATTTTTCCCATTTTTTCGTTTTTTAATCAAGGGTGTATTTGGTGAAAGAAATACGTATTCATGCCCGGGCTGGCCAGGGCGCCATAACCACGGCAGCATTATTGGGTCATGCCTATTTTTTAAAAGGCATGTATCCTTATGCTGTTCCGCACTTTGGCGCTGCGAGAATGGGTGCGCCGATGAATGCCTTTGTGCGCGTGGATTCCAAACCCGTGCGGCTGCGCAGCCAAATCTATGATCCAGATTATGTGATTATTTTGGACTCTACGCTTATGCGCGGATTCAATTGTTTTTCCGGCTTAAAAGAAAACGGCATTGCCATTATAAACGGTAAAGAGGAAAGTTTGGAATTGCCTAAAGTAAAGCCAAGCCAAAAAGTCTTTGTGTTGCCGGCAAATGATATTGCCCTAAAAACCATTGGCCGGCCTTTAGGTAATACTGCCCTATTGGGCGGGTTTTGTGCTGCTACCAATGAATTAAGCCTGGATATTCTCTTGGAAGCCATTAAAAAAAGATTCGCAGATAAGATTCAGGAGGCAAATATTCAGGCAGCAAAAGAGGGTTTTGAATTTATTAAAAATAAGATTAAAGGATAGGATATGTTCGGCCCATTAGTTAGTAAACCTGGAACAAGCAAAAGTAATAAAACCGGCTCCTGGCGTATTGAGCTAAAACCAAAATTCCTGCAGAAAAATTGTATTGCCTGCAATATGTGCGCCTTAATCTGTCCGGAAGGCTGTATTCACGGCGAGGGCAAAAATACCTATGCGTGCGATTATAATTTCTGTAAAGGTTGCGGGAATTGCGCAGAAATCTGTCCTAAGGCCGATATTATCATGATTAAAGAAGAATCCTCTTAACTATAAAAAGATTAGGTTATGAAAGAGTTTTTAGAAGGCTCCCAAGCAGTAGCAAAAGCAGTGCAACTTTGTAAGCCCGGGGTAATTTCCGCTTATCCCATCACTCCCCAGACCCACATTGTTGAAGAACTGGCTCAGATAGTCGCAGACGGCTACCTTAATTCCCAATTTGTGAATGTAGAGTCAGAGCACTCCGCAGCCTCAGTGGTATTGGGCGCAGTTGCTACAGGGGTCAGGGCTTATACTGCTACGAGTTCCCAGGGCCTATTTTATATGGCAGAAGTGGTTTTTAATATTGCTGGCTTGCGGCTACCCGTAGTGATGACTGTGGCTGCCAGAGCAATATCCGCTCCCATAAATATCTGGAACGACCATCAGGATGTGGTTTCTTTGCGCGACTCTGGCTGGGTGCAGTTCCACGCTGAAGATATCCAGGAAGCAGTGGACCTACATTTAATTGCTTATAGATTGGGCGAGGATAAATCCATGATGCTACCGGTAATGGTCTGTATCGATGGTTTTATTCTCACCCATGGCATTGAGCCAATTGATATGCCGACTCAAGAACAGGTGGATAAATTTTTACCAGCCTACCAGGCGCTTTATAAATTAGACCCGCAAAATCCCCTTACCCTCGGCCCTTTAATTGACCCTGAGTATTATATGGAGGCCCGTTACGCTCTTGACCATACCCATAAAGAAGCCTTAAGCCTGATTCCTAAAATAACTGCAGAGTTTGCAAAAATATTCGGCCGTACTTACAACGGTCTTATTGAAGAATACCGCACCAAAGATGCCGAGCGTGTTATTGTGGCTATGGGCTCGGTATGCGGTACGGCCAAGGAAGTGATTGATGAATTAAGAGCCAAAGGAAAAAAAGTAGGCCTGCTTAAAATTACCTCCTACAGGCCATTTCCGGCACAGCATATTTACGAAGCCTTAAAGAATATCCCAAAAGTTGCGGTGATTGACCGGGCTTTATCTTTGGGCTCTTATACTCCGTTATCTGCGGAGATTAAAGCGATATTTTTCGGCAAGGCCAAAAAACCTCAAGGGATCAGCAGTTTTGTGGCGGGTTTAGGTGGCCGCGATATTACCAAAGATTCGATAAAAGAGATTTTACGGCTACTTACCAAAAAAGAAAAACAGTGCGAATTTATTGATTTAAAACCCGAACTTTTAAAGGAAAGCTATGACTAAGAGTCTATTTAGCCCAGGGCACACTGCCTGCGCAGGCTGCGGTCAATCCCTGGCAGCGCGGCTGGTTATTGATGCGGCTGGAGCGAATACCATTGTGGCTAATAACACCGGATGCCTTGAGGTTTTTTCCACGAAATACCCGGAATCCAGTTGGGAGATACCCTGGATACATTCTTTATTTGAAAATGCAGCTGCGGTTGCCTCAGGAATAGAATCAGCCTTGAAATATTTAGGTAAGAAAGATTCCATTAATGTAATTGCTCAGGGCGGGGATGGCGGCACTGCTGATATTGGTCTACAGGCATTATCCGGGATGTTAGAGAGGGGCCATAACATTTTGTATTGTTGCTACGATAATGAAGCCTATATGAATTGTCTGAGCACTTCATCACTGATTTTAACTAAGGAAGGCCTTAAAAAAATAACAGAAGTAAAAGTTGGCGATGAAGTTTATGCCTTTGATCAGAATACCCGTCAGCTGGTTATTAAAAAATGTAGCGGAGTATTTGATAATGGCAAAAAAGAAGTGTTTGAGCTTAACACTCACCATCATTCTATAAAAGCAACGGCTAATCATCCTTTCTTGGTTCTAAAAAGAAATGGCAGAGGTAGAGAGAATAGCCTGGTCTGGAAGGTCCTTGAAGATATAGAAATCGGCGATAGAGTCGTAACCTTAAAAAGTATGAATGGCCGCCAGCTAGCTTTTAAATTCCCCCAGACAGAGAGAGTAGAAAAAGGTGATTATAAAGTTAATAAACTTAATGCGATAAATTTACCGGCAGAATCCGACCCTGATATAATGAGGTATTTGGGAATATTTGTCGGCGATGGCTGGAGAAGAATAAAAAGAGGTGAAATAGGTTTTTCTCTGCCTATCGGCAAGAAAGCAAGAAATGTTTTGGTTGGCCTGCATAAAAAGATATTTGCCAGTAAAATATCCAGTGACAAAGATTATGTCTATATTAATTCTGTTAATCTTGCTAAGTTTGTAGATAATTTAGGTTTAGGGCAGGGGGCAAAGCATAAAACCATACCCGGCTGGGTATTTACTCTTCCTCAAGCTCAAAAGGAAGCGTTTGTTGATGGTCTTATGCTGGCTGACGGTTATGATTGCAACGGAAGTAAAAGATACGTTTCGGCAAACCTAGACCTTTTAAAGCGTTTACGTTTGTTACTCCAGACTCTAGACTATAGAGTAGGTAAAATTCATACACAAATAAAGAAAAAAGGAACCATATGCGTATACAGAAAACTATTGTCAGATTCCGAATACGGTTATATCTGTTTTAGCAAGAAAAGAAAGTGGAATATAGACAAATACCCTTCGCAATATAAGTACCAGGATTTTTTAATTAATAATAAATTTTTTCAGACTGAGGAAGTTACAAGTATAAAATCAAAAGGCATAGAGCCGACCTTGGATTTGCGGGTTGAAGATGAACATAATTTTATTGCTGACGGCATTGTAGTTCATAATACCGGCGTGCAGAGAAGCGGACTGACTCCTTTTCAAACCAATACTACCACCAGCCCCGTGGGCGCTCAGTCTTTGGGTAATATCCATCCGAAAAAACCCATGCCGGAAATTGCCAATGCCCACGGCATACCTTACGTGGCTACTGCTTCGGTGGGGTTCCCTCAGGATTTGCAAAGAAAGGTTAAAAAAGCCTTGAACATCAAAGGGCCCAAATACATCCAGATTCATGTTCCCTGTCCTTTGGGCTGGAGGCATGAGTCTGCGCTTACATTTCAGATAGCCAAGTTAGCAGTAGAAACTGGACTTTATCCACTAATTGAATACGAGAACGGAAGTTTAAGTTCAGTGCGTAAACTGGCGCAACCTAAAGCTGCTATTGAGTATTTAAAGCTCCAGGGCCGCTTTAAACATTTATTAAATAACTCCGAAGGAATTAAAAAGATACAGGAGATTGCGGATTACAACATTCAGAGGTATAATCTAAGTGAGGCCACAACTTAGCCAACGATAGTGAAGCTAAGTTGCCTGGCTGAACTTACCCCCTTTATTGTAAGAAAGCAGGGGGGATTAATTCGCAGACGGCCTTACGGCCTATGACTTACGTCGCTATCGACGTAAGTAAAAGCTCCGTAAGTCATCTGCTCATTTAAAAAGGAGGTGCAGTATGGGTAAACAGGCAAGGGCAATTGTGGATTTAAGCCTAAAGGAGTTAGTCAATGAGTTAAACAAGGCGTATGCGGATGAGTGGCTGGCATTTTATCTTTATTGGTATATGGCGCAGACCGTCTCAGGCCGGGCTTACGAAGATATGAAAGAGTTCTTGGAAAAAACCGCCAAGGATGAATTGGAGCATGCTGGGGAATTGGCAGATTTAATTATTAAACTGGGTGGTCTACCCATTGCCAACCCCATGGATTTAGAAAAGAATGCCAATGCCTCTTATATGATGCCGCCGAAGAATACCGCAGACATCAACAGGATAATCCGTATCGTTACCGAAGCTGAGGCAACCGCAATCGAGATTTATAATAAGATTGCCAAAAAAACATTAGGCAAGGATAATGTGACCTACCAGCTGATAACGCACATATTGTCCGAAGAGGTTGACCACGAAGAAACTTTTGAGAATTTGCTGGAGAGATAATAATAGGAGGAAGATAATGCCTAAGGTAACTGTAGATGCTTCAACGTGTGTGGGCTGCGGTTTGTGTGAACAGGATTGTCCTGAAGTTTTCCAGGTTCAAGGCGACGGCATTGCCCATGTGAAATCCCAGATTTGTCTTGGCTGTAATCTCAAAGAGGTAGCCCAGCAATGCCCGGTAAATGCGATTAAGGTAAGTTAATCTTTTAAGAAAAAGGCTTGCGATTTTTTTCTTAAGTTTTCGGTGAATTTTGTAAAATATTCGGACTTTTTCTGCAAAATTAGGTTCTTGGTGAATTCGGCTCTCTCTTTATTGAATTTATTTTCATCAATAGCAATCTTGGATTTTAACCCGATAATATAGAAACCCGCGGGTGCGCTTATAATTTGGCTAAAATCATCCCCTTTTAATCCTTGAGCTTTCAGCCAGAAAATATCCGAACCGCCTATTCCCTCGATATAACTTCCGTATTTGAAGAGCTCCGTTGAGCCTGATTTTAAACCCTGCTCTTTTGCGACCCTCTCAAAATCCACGGTTTTAGGATTAACCTTGCTCCTTGCGGTTAATTCATTTAAACAGTTCTCTATTTTGACTCTGGCTATTTCCTGAGATTTATCTTTAATAAAGGCTTCTTTTACCCTCTCCTTTATCGTCTCAAAATCAGGAATAAAAGGCGCTTTAATTTCTTTAAGCCTCAATACATAGTAGGTTTTATCCATATGTATAACCGGCAGGTAATCTCCGGGTTTGGTTTTGGATAAGAGACTGATTACCTGAGGCACCCAGCCGATCCCGGGTATAGGGTCGGTTTCCGAAAATAATCCGGTTTCTTTTACCTGTAGCCCAAATTCACTAGCGGCCTCAAGAAACTTTTCTTTTTTAGACAGCCGCAGAAAGAGTTTCTTTATTTTATCTTTTATCTGGTCTTGGTTTTGCTCTTCGGCACCCATTGAAACATATTCCACGTTAAAGGAGAGGGGTTGCTTGAAATTCAATGAGTTTTTGGCAAAGTAATCCTTAATCTCCTTTTCGGAAGCAGCCAGGTCTTTTGCAAAATCAGCAGGGATGCTTGCAATATAGTAGATGCTCAATTCTTCATTGGCCTTTTGATATTCATCTCTAATTTGGGCATCGGTTAAATTTACTTCGGAAGTTAGTTTACTGTAGAGTTTAACCAGAATTATATTCTGCCGCATCTGTTCTTCAAAGACCCGAGGCTGCGTATGGAATACATACTGCAAAAGTTGTGAATATAGCCGTTCGTCAAATTGACCTTGGCGTTTAAAAAAGGCGTATTTTTGGATTGTCTCTACGACTTCGCTATCGCTTGCAGTTAATTTTAGTTTTTTGGCTTCAGTCAGCAATATCAATCTTGTCCAGGCCTGGTCTGGCAGGTTCACATACTTTTGAATTTCCGCCCGGTTATCGCCAAATTGTATAATTGCCTGGTTGGTTACTGCCAAGAGGCTATCCCGGTAATCCGTGATGGGTATCTTTCGGCTGGATATGGCGCCCGCATACATAGTTTCCGGCTTGCTGCGCATGACGCTACCTGAACCCCAGAGGATAAAAGCCGGCAGGATTAATATTGCCAGGACAATCCAGATTCTTTTGGCAGTTTTTTTACGCCGCAGTTTTTTAAGCACCATTCCTAATTTCTCCTATCAGTTAGGACTTTATTATAATTAAAAATCCAAATATTGCAATTAAAAATAGTCCCTTGTTCATTATAAGTCCAAAGAGTATTTTAGGTTTTGCTTCCGTGGGCTGAAAATTTTCTTATGCCCACTCCAGCAAAAACCTAAAATTAACTTCACTATATTCAAAATTCAAAGCCATTGACAGAAAAATGGAGGAGGGTAGAATATAACTAAAAGGAGGAATAAGCAAGGATGAAGAAAGGCTTTACATTGCTCGAATTAATAGTCGTGATTATTATTTTAGGCATCCTTGCCACCTTGGGTTTTACCCAATACACAAATATAGTGGAAAAAGGACGAACTACTGAAGCCAAAGTAATTATGGGTACTATTCGTACTGCTGAATGGGGATATCATCTTCAATATGACAGGTATACAGGTTCTTTTTCGGATTTGGGGATAGACAATGTTCCTACCTCTTGCACGTCAACGAATTATTTCCGCTATGAGCTTTCAAATGATGCATCACCGTTCCGATGTTGGGCGTGGAGATGTACCTCAGGAGGCAAAAAGCCGGATTTGCAGGGGACGCAGTACTATTTGGGGTTGTACTATGATGCGGGGACGGGATATTGTAGCTATGTAGGCGGGGGTTCTTGTCCCTATTGGTAGCTAGGCACAGTGTTGAGAATAGCGAGGAGTAGATAGGTTCTCAAATCTGTGGGTGACTTTTGGTTTACCTCTCGATGCGGGTACCAAGTTGTTTCTCCCCAAACTCGTCTATTTGGTCTTTGCCTGCCTGCCGTCAGGCAGGGACTTTAGCTCTTTGAAATATCTTCGCCGCAAGGCGAACGAAAATAAAAATTTAATCAGGGACACCCTTTAAGCCAATCGGGGCGTCCCCTTTTTGTTTATTCTGACAAGAAAAGAGATTATGAAGATATCACAAATTGTGATATCTTTAAAATTCTCATTTCTTCCCAATCCTATCCTGTCCATTTTTTCCCTTTACAAAATATTATTAAATCTGTATAATAAATTGTTTGATGCAAGTCAAGCGCGTAAAAATCAGAAAGGCCTGGGTGATAAACCCCCCGCAGGCGGGTAAAGGTAAGTAAAAAGGTATATTCGCGCTCAAGAGTCAAACAGAATACGATAAGGATAATTAAAAATGAAGAATAAGGTCTTGAAATTAGGTTTGCCAAAGGGGAGTCTCCAGGAGTCCACTTTTAAGATGTTCAAAAAAGCAGGTTTTAATGTTTTCCTGCCTTCTGAACGCTCATACTTTCCGTCGATAGACGATCCCCAGATAGAGCTGGTGCTCCTGCGCGCCCAGGAGATGTCCCGCTATGTAGAAGACGCCTCCCTTGATTGCGGTATCACCGGTAATGATTGGATATGGGAGAACGCTTCCAGCGTGGTCAGGATTACGGATTTGATGTATGCCAAGCAGGGTTTAAACAAAGTGCGCTGGGTCCTGGCAGTTCCCCAAAATTCAAACATAAAATCCTTAAAAGCCCTCAAAGGCAAACGCGTTGCCACGGAGCTAGTAAACGTAACCAAGGAATATTTCCGCAAAAACAAAATCGATGTCGAGGTAGAGTTTAGCTGGGGCGCAACCGAGGTTAAAGTAAATTCGGGCCTGGTAGATGCGATAGTTGAGCTGACCGAGACAGGTAGGAGCCTGAGGGCGAATAGACTGGCGATACTGGATACCATCTGTGAATCTACTACCCAATTTATCGCCAATAAAAACGCCTATAAAGACGCCTGGAAGAGAAGCAAAATGGAGCAAATCGCCATGCTTTTAAAAGGCGCTATCGCCGCCGAAGATAAAGTGGGTTTGAAGATGAACGTGCGTAAAACCAACGTCAAAAAAGTAATCGCTCTTTTGCCGGCATTAAAGAAGCCTACCATATCGGATCTCGCCGAGCCAAACTGGGTGGCCGTAGAAACCATTATTGACGAGTCGGTTGTACGCACCCTTATACCCGCATTAAAAAATGCAGGCGCAGAGGGTATTATCGAGTATCCGCTGAACAAAGTGATATATTAAAAAGTGTACAGTGAACAGTGTACAGTTTACAGCATAAGTAAGTTAGCACTGTTAACTGTAAACCGTAAACTGTAAACTTTCTTGCGATAAAAGGAACAAAGACATGCCTTGCGGCAGGAAAAGAAAAAGAAGAAAGATAAGAACCCACAAAAGAAAGAAGATGCGTCGTCGTCTTCGCCATCTGAAGAAGAGGGCCTGGGGTTAATCCACATTTTTAAGAGATGATTTTTAGATTTACTAAAGGCAGACAGGGGCTGGTTTTTTGTCTTTTAGTCCCCGTGTTTTTATTATACGCCCAGGTTTTTGCCTTAGACAAAAAAGCGTCTTCGGCAGTAAGCCATTATATCATGGCTGGTTTCTACGATGACCTCGGCGATATCGATAAGGCTATCCGGGAATATCAGAAGGCCTTAAATGCAGATTCCCATAATTCGCTTATTCATTTAAAATTGGCAGCCAGTTACATAAAAAAAAATAATTTGGATAAAGCCAGCACAGAGTTGAATCTGGCCATAAAATTTAACCCGGATGCAGTTGAGCCGCATGCGATACTGGCCCTTCTTTATTCCACCCAGAATAAGTTTGACTTAGCAGCGCTCGAATATGAATCCGCACTTAAAAATGCCTCTAAGATTTCCCCCAATAATATCGAGATTTATAGAACTTTAGGTATTATCTACCTGCAGCAGAAAAAAATCAAAGAAGCGGAGAGCACTTACTGGCTGATACTGAACCTTTCGCCTGGTGATTCCCAGGCGCATTTTTATTTAGCCAATATCTACGACCAGTTAAAAGATAAGCAAAAAGCCGAAGAGCACCTAAAAAAAGCCCTCCAGTTAAAGCCGGATTATCACCAGGCCCTTAATTATCTGGGCTATCTTTATGTGGAAGAGGATAAGGATTTAGGTGCTGCAGAAATGATGATCAGGAAGGCATTGGAGATAGAGCCGGATAACGGCGCCTATGTGGACAGCCTGGGATGGTTTTATTTTAAAAAAGGCAAATTAGAGGAGGCACTAAGAGAACTGGAGAGGGCAAGCAGTTTGTTAGAAGACCCGGTAATCTATGAACATCTAGGCGAAGCTTACTTTAAGTTGGGCGATAATAAAAACGCCAGACTTAATTGGCAGAAATCTTTGAAATTAAACCCTGATCAAGATAAACTCAAAAAGAAGATAGGGGCATTGAACCAGGAATCTAAAAAATAACCTTCTTTAGGAAAGATGCCGGATTCTAAGAACCAGATTAAAGAATTAGAAAAGAAATCCAAGACCATCCGCAGACTTATCGTGGAGATGTTAGGAAAGGCTGGCTCAGGCCATCCCGGCGGAAGCCTATCAGCCACAGATTTAATCACGGTTTTATATTTTCTAGTGATGCGGCATGACCCTAAAAATCCAGACTGGCCGGACCGGGACAGATTCCATATGTCTAAGGGGCATTGCTGTCCGCTCTGGTATGCGGTATTATCCGAAGCAGGATATTTTCCGCAGGATAAGCTTTGGACCTTGCGCAAATTAGGTTCAATATTACAGGGCCATCCGGATAGACGCACCCCAGGTGTTGATGTAGCCTCAGGTTCTTTAGGACAGGGTCTTTCAGTGGCAGTAGGAATGAGTCTGGCTGCCAAGGTTGATAAAAAAGATTACCGCGTTTATGTGCTTTTGGGTGATGGCGAAATACAGGAAGGTAATATCTGGGAGGCTGCGATGTCTGCTTCTCATTACAAATGCGATAATCTCTGCGCTATACTTGACTATAACGGGTTTCAGATTGACGGAAGAACTGATGTAATCATGAATTTGGAACCGCTTATCGCCAAGTGGCAGGCTTTTGGTTGGCATGCGATAGAAATAGACGGTCACGATATGAAACAGATTATCTCGGCTTACCATAGAGCCCAGACTGTAAAAGGTAAGCCCGCTATTATTATTGCCCATACCATAAAAGGCAAAGGTGTTTCTTTTATGGAAAATGTGGTTGACTTTCACGGCCGCGCTCCCACCAAAGAAGAGACAGATAAGGCTATAAGAGAGTTAGAATAATTTTCGTTAATCTCATTAAACCCGTTATGCCCGTTGAGCTCGTTTAAGTCGACGAGCAAAACGAGCCTAACAAACAAAACACATATGCCAGAGATGCTTTATCAAAGGGATATTTACGGCTCAACACTTGTAGAGTTAGGCAGGCTCAATAAAGACATTATGGTTTTGGATGCGGATTTAGCCGGTTCAACACGCACCAGCCTTTTTGCCAAAGAATTTCCGGAGAGATTTTTTAACTTCGGCGTGGCTGAGCAGAATATGATGGCTACCGCAGCGGGCCTTGCTAGTTGCGGCAAGATAGTCTTTGCCTCCAGTTTCGCCATGTTTGCCACAGGCAGGAGCTGGGATCAGATAAGGAACACCATCAGTTACAATAATTTTAATGTCAAAATAGTGGTTTCTCATGCGGGTATCACGGTTGGCCCTGATGGAGCAAGCCATCAGGCATTGGAAGATGTAGCGATTATGCGGGTAATCCCGAATATGACTGTGGTTATTCCTTGCGATGGGCCGCAGACCCGGGAAGCAATAATTTCCTGCACCAATACGCCTGGTCCATTCTATGTTCGCCTGGGAAGAATAAAGTTTCCCACCATTGATAATAAAGGTGAGTTTAAATTGGGCAAGGCCCAGATTTTGGCTGAAGGCTCGGATGTGGCTATTGCTAGCTGCGGAGTGATGGTCCAGGAGGCCTTAGTTGCTGCCAAAAATCTTCTTAAACAAGGGATAAAAGCCCGTGTAATTAATATACATACAATTAAACCTTTGGATAGAGAGGCTATATTGCAGGCGGCGGCGCAGACCAAAGGTATTGTCGCTTGCGAAGAGCATTCAGTAATAGGAGGCCTGGCTTCAAGTATTGATGAAGTTGTTGCTGAAAATTACCCTACCCGAGTCTTACGCGTAGGTATAAAAAATAAATTTGGTCAGTCAGGAGAACCAGCTGACCTTCTGAAAGAATACGGTCTTACGAGTTTAGATATCGAAAAAGCGGTTTTAACTATTATTGCTTAGAGTTCAAAAAGTGGTTCTTAATTCCTACGCCAAATTAAATCTTTACCTTGAGGTCCTTTCTCGACGCAAAGATAAATACCACAACTTAGAGGCCATCTTTGAGAGGACAGACCTAGCTGACAAGATAATCTTAAAATCCCGTCGCGATAATAGAATCAGAATCACCGCCAATTCCCGAGAGGTTCCTTGCGATGAGTCCAACCTTGCTTTCTCTGCCGCCAGATTACTCAAAGATAAGTTTAATTTAAAGGCAGGTCTCGATATAAAAATAATTAAGCGCATACCCGTTGCTAGCGGAATGGCTGGCGGCTCAAGCAATGCTGCCTGTGTGCTTATGGGGTTGAACAAACTTTGGAAATTACGCCTTAACAAAAGGAAACTTCTTGAATTAGGTAAGAGTTTAGGTGCGGATGTACCTTTTTTTATGCATAACTGTCCATTTGCCAGGGGCCTGGGTAGAGGGGATGAAATCCATCCATTAAATTCGCTGGGGAAGGTACGGTTTTGGCACATTGTAGTTGTACCCAGGATTCAGGTTTCGACCGCTTCCGTATATCAGAAATGGGATAAAATACCCCAAAAAGTAAGGTTGACCCCGTTAGATGATATCTTAAGCAAAAATAGTCATCTAACGGGGTTGACAAGTCCGTATTCTAATGTTAAAATATTAATTTCCGCCTTAAGAAGAAACGACTTTTCTTTGATAAAGAGGGGTTTGTTTAATAGCCTGGAACAGACAAGCATTAAACTATACCCTGAGATAGCCAGGATTAAAGAGGAATTGGCTCGCCTTGGCCTGAAATCAATCCTGATGTCCGGTAGTGGTCCGGCAGTGATGGCAATAGTTTCTTCAAGAAAGGAGGCGCTATCGTTAGGTAGACAACTTAAGCGAAACCGGTTTTGGCGGATATACGTAACCCGAACGATTTAAGACTTGCATTAAGGAGGTAAACTTAAATGGAGATAACTGAAGTTAAGATATTCTCGAAAGACTCACCTGACAAAAAATTAAAGGCATATGCTACCGTGACCTTTGACAATGCCTTTGTAGTCAGAAATATAAAAGTTATCGAAGGCTCAAACGGTCTATTCATCGCCATGCCTTCCAGGAAGATAAAACAGCCCTGTCCCAAATGCAATTTTAAAAACGAAGCGCGCAGCAAATATTGCAACCAATGCGCTAGCCCCTTACCGGTTGCTTCTTATCCGGCAGCTCAAGAGGCCAGCGCCGCTGCCCAGTCCGAACACAAAGACATTGCCCACCCCATCACGCAATCTTTTCGGGAGTATTTACAGAAGAGAATACTGGATGCCTACGAACAGGAAAAGACAAAAGGCAAGGTGAGCTCCGGGCAAGAGTTATAATAGATAAAACTTTAAGAGATAAAATAGTAAATATTAGATCTGCCCGGTAGTGTAATGGTAGCACATCAGAATTTGGGTCTGACTGTTGAGGTTCGAATCCTCACCGGGCAATTGTTTGAGGGATACGTGGTTCTCCCGCCAAAAAACGGCGGGATTAATTCGCAGACGTGGTTGCATCGAAACGCAACCACTACAACTTATGTCGTGCTTCGCGCTCCATAAGTTGTCTGCTCATTGAGAGTCCACACGTCCCAGCCAGTTTGCAAGTGTCAAGATGCAGAATATCGCAGTTAAAAATATGATACTATACGGAGAGATACTACGAGAATTCCAAAAGCAAAAAGTAAAATATGTAATTGTAGGAGGTATTGCGGTTAATCTGCTTGGTTCTTTACGAAGCACGGCCGATATAGATATCCTTGTTGAGATGAGCGATACTAATCTTAAGAAAGTGGTGAGTATTTTAAAAAAGAAGGGGTACGTTGTAAAACAACCGGTGGACCCGATAGGCATAGCAGATGCCAAGATACGACACGACTGGATTCATAATAAACATATGAAGGCATTTAATTTTTACAAAGAAGATGCGTTAAAGGAAGTTGATATCATAATAGAATCTCCCGTATCTTTTGAAGAAGCAAAAAAGAGTGCCCTGCGGATTAAAATAGACGATATAATATTACCCGTAATTTCAATAGATAACCTTATTAAGATGAAGCAAGCTACAGGGCGCAGTATAGATAAATTAGATATTGAAGAGCTTAAAAAAATAAAGAAATTAAAGAGGGTCAAGTGATTTTTAAGTGGGAAAGCGAAGAAGAGAGGTTATTAAAGTTTATGAGGATTCCTCCAAAGAAGAAATTGGAGTGGTTGCGTCAAATGAAAGAATTTTTGTGTAAGGTTTCAACAAAGAGGCAGAGGGATATTTACCAGAGATTGAGGGATGGCAGGTAAGAAAGGTTCGAGCGTCCATGCATCGTTAGTTAGCAATGCCAATGGACGATAACCAAAAAGAAAAAGTCATTGTCTAAGATGAAATTATGAATAAGAAAATCGCGGTGATAATTTTGGCTGCCGGTAAGGGCGAGAGGATGAAGTCCTCCACCCCCAAGGTTCTACATAGGATATGTGGCAGGCCGATGCTCCTTTATGTTTTAGACCTGGTCAAGAGCCTAAAAGTAAATAAGGTTATGGCGGTGGTGGGCTATCAATACCAGATGCTTACTCCCCTTATCGGACCGTCGATAAAAGTAGTCATACAGAAGAATCTCAAGGGCACAGGCGATGCTGTCAGGGAGGCTTTATCTAGCTTAAGCAATTTTAAAGGCACGGTTCTGGTTCTTTATGGAGATAATCCTTTATTAAAGAAAGAGACTATCGCTAAACTGCTCAAGTATCATCGTGAAAACAATTATTGCAGCGCTACCTTATTGACTGCTACGCCAGATAAACCCGCAGGCTACGGCAGGATATTAAGGGATAGATACTCCAGTGTCAGCGGTATTGTCGAAGAAAAAGATGCTGATGATTTTCAGAAAGAAATCAAGGAGATAAACACCGGTATCATCTGTTTTAACAAGGATAGCCTAAAGTATGCCTTAAAACAGATAAAGCCCAATAACCGCAAAAAAGAATATTATCTTACCGATACCATCAATATACTTTATAAAAATGGCTTTTTGGTGGAGAGCGTTAAAACCGAAGATGTCAACGAAGCCCTGGGGATTAATTCGCGCGCCGACTTAGCAAAAGCAAATGCAATTATGCAAAAGCGCATCAATGAAGATTTGATGAAACAGGGTGTTACCATTATTGACCCTGATTCAACCTTCATAAGTTACGGCACAAAGATCGGCAAAGATACCACGATTTATCCCTTTACAGTAATTGGAAGCAATGTTAGAATTGGAAAACGTTGTCTGGTGGGTCCGTTTGTTCATTTGAGAGAAGCGACTCACATCCAGGACAATGTGGAAGTGGGAAATTTTGTTGAGATAGTGCGCTCTAAGCTCTCTTGCGGCACGCTGGTCAAGCATTTTGCCTACCTCGGTGACAGTCGTATCGGCCGCCTGGTAAATATAGGCGCAGGGACTGTTACCGCAAACTTCGACGGCAAGAAAAAGAATATCACGGTAATAAAAGATAAGGCTTTTATCGGTTCGGATACGATATTAGTGGCACCGGTAAAAATCGGGAGGGGTGCAAAGACCGGCGCAGGTTCGGTCGTAGTTAAAAATCAAAATATACCCGACGGCGAAGTAGTGGTGGGTGTGCCGGCAAGGGCACTTAAAATAAAGAGGTAAATATGGATAAATTAGCGGTTTTTAACGGTAATGCCCATCCGCGATTGGCAAATGACATTTGTAATTATCTTAAGATACAACTTTCCGATGCCCTGGTGGGTAGGTTTAGCGAGGGAGAGATACGCGTTAAGATTAACGAGAATGTGCGCGGCAAGGATGTCTTCATTGTTCAGCCGACATGCCCTCCCTCTAACGATAACCTGATGGAACTCCTGATTATGATTGATGCCTTAAGGAGGTCTTCGGCTAACCGCATTACTGCGGTTATACCTTATTTTGGTTATGCCCGGCAGGACAGAAAAGACCAACCCCGTGTTCCCATTACTGCAAAATTAGTGGCCAATCTTTTAACCACTGCTGGTGCCGACAGGATTCTCACCATGGATTTGCACGCAGGGCAAATCCAGGGATTCTTTGATATACCGGTGGATCACCTTTTTGCAGTAGGCGTATTTATAGATTATTTTTCCAAATTAAAACTTAAAGATGTGGTGATGGTCTCACCTGACGTGGGCGGAATAAAAATGGCCCGGGCTTATGCCAAGAGGCTCTGCGCCAGCCTTGCAATAATCGACAAGAGGCGCGATTCCCCGGAAAAAACCGAAGTCATGCATATCTTGGGCGAAGTGGAAGGTAAAAACGCCATTATTGTCGATGACTTAATTGCCACCGGCAGCTCATTGATTGAGGGCGTGGAGGCTTTAAAGAAGGCTAAAGCTTACTCTATCCGGGCAGCGATTAGCCACGGCGTATTATCTAGCCCGGCCTTAGAGCGTCTGGATAAGTGCAAAGATTTAGAAGAACTTTTAATTACCGACAGCATCCCACTGGATGATGGCAAAAAACATCCGCGGATTAAAATTTTATCCGTGGCCAACCTTTTGGGCGAGGCAATCAAGAGGATTCATAACGAAGAGTCGGTGAGTTCATTGTTTGATTAAAAGCCTGCCTGCCTACCGGCAGGCAGGCCTGTCTACCGACAGGTAGACCTACCGGCAGGCAGGCAGGGAGAGCATATTCTATCATGGAAGAGATAACCTTGGATGTACAATTAAGAGAAGAGACAGGTAAAGCTAAAGTCAAGGATTTAAGGGAAAAAGGTTTTATCCCGGCTGTAGTCTATGGAGAGGGTAAGACCTCACTATCTATAAAAGTTTCGCATCATGAGTTGGTGAGACTTATCCACCAGCACAGGTTAGAAAATGCCGTGCTCAATTTAAAGATCAAGGACGATAAGAAAAATAAACCCCGGTCATGTTTAATTAAAGAAACACAGTATGACCCGGTTACCGGAGATATTGTACATGTGGATTTTAACGAAATCTCCCTGACTAAAGTTATTAAGGTAAATGTTCCGGTAGTAGCCAAGGGCGAGCCGCAAGGAGTCAAACAGGAGGGTGGCTCGCTTGAGCATATACTCTGGGAAATCGAGGTAGAATGTTTACCTACCGATATACCCAAAGAGATCGAGATTGAAGTTAGTCACCTTAAGATGGGCGAATCCATCCATGTCCGGGATATCAAATTCCCTGATAATATCAGGGTGATTAATAGTCTTGACGCCATGGTTCTTTTGGTGGCTGCTCCGGTGAAAGAAGAAGTTCCGGTTGAGGCGGTTGAAGGCGAAGAAAAGCTGGAACCGGAGGTAATCAAAGAGAAGAAAGAAGCGCCAGCTGAGGTTGCTGAAGAAGATAAAGAAAAGGAAAAAGAAAAAGAAAAGAAGTAGTTTTTGCCTATAGATGAAACTCATTGTGGGTTTGGGAAACCCAGGCAGGATTTATACAGAGTCAAGGCATAATAGCGGCTCTTTGGTAATCAAGGCTTTGGCCAAAAAACATAAAATTGCGCTTAAAAAAGACCGCGATACTTTTTCTTTAAGCGGGAAAGGTAAAATCTTTGGCCACGATGTCATATTGGCTCTACCGCTTGCCTTCATGAATTTATCGGGTAAGGCAATCGCGGCTTTAATCCGAAAATACAAATTGCATTTAAAGGATATCTTGGTAGTCTGCGATGATTTAGATTTGGAGTTTAGCCGGATTAAGATAAAAGATTCTGGTTCATCCGCAGGGCATCGGGGGCTTAAATCCATAATCGATGCGCTGAACACTCGAGGGTTCAGCCGCTTGCGCATTGGGATAGGTAGACCCAGCCCAAATCAGGACGTATCCGATTACGTACTCTCCAGTTTTACCAAAGCCGATAGAGAGCGCCTAAAGGATTCCCTCAAAAGCGCTGTTAGATGTTGCGAGTTTTGGATTAGCGCAGGCATAACTAAAAGTATGAATATCTTTAACCGAAGCCTACCGGCAGGCAGGCCTGCCTACCGGACAGGCAGGGAGTAACTTTATAAGGAGCGATTGCATGAGAAAGTACGAAGCAATGTTTATTATCAAACCGGATTTATCCGAAGAAGAAAGAAAGGCGTTATTTAACCAGATTAGCGATGCCATCACTAAGAACAATGGTAATGTTCTGCAGTCAAGCATGTGGCTGGAAAAAAGAAAATTATTTTTCCCGATGAAGAAATACCGCGAGGCAACATATTATCTGGTGAATTTTACGCTTAATCCAGATGCGGTAACCAAGATCAGGCATGCCTATAGCCTGAATGAAAATATACTCAGAATGCTTATAATAAAAACTATAGAGGAGAATAAACATGGCTAATTTTAATAAAGTCCTGCTTATCGGAAATTTAACCAAAGACCCGGAACTGCGCTATACGCCTCAGGGTACAGCAGTGGTAAACTTAAGGCTGGCAGTAAACCGCAGATTTAAAGACAGGAATCAGGAGTTTAAGGAGGAGACCTGTTTTGTTACCGCGGTAGTCTGGGATAAACAGGCGGAGACCTGTAATCAATATCTGCATAAAGGAAGCCCGGTTTTTGTAGAAGGCAGACTCCAATCCCGCTCCTGGGAGGATAATGCGGGACAGAAGCGCTATGTGATTGAAGTTCGGGCAGAGCGGGTACAATTTTTAAGCGCAGGCCAAGCCAAGGCCGTGGAGCCCGGACCGCCGGATAAGGCTGAAGAGCCACCTACATCTACAGAGACAGCATCTACAGAGACAGCATGGTTAGAAGAAAGCGAGGAAGGAGTAAATGAGAGTTAAAGTTAAGAGGGAGACCAAGAGAACAAAAAGTCTCCTGCCTTTACGGAAAAGATTTTGTCGGTTTTGCGTGGATAAGAACAGGACAATAGATTACAAAGATATGAAAATGTTGGAGTCTTTTATCAAAGAAAGAGGTAAAATTGTCTCCAGCCGTATCAGCGGCAATTGCGCCAGACACCAGCGTCGGCTTGCGGAGATGATTAAGAAGGCGCGTTTTCTTTCTCTGTTGCCTTATGTTCGATACTAGAGAATATGGAAGTTATTTTAAAACAGGATATAGTTAGTTTGGGAAAGACCAACACCATCGTAAATGTAAAAGACGGGTTTGCCCGCAATTTCCTGATACCCAATAACCTCGTTGTGCCTTTAAATGCCGTGAATCTTAAAAAGATGGAAGCGGAAAAGCAAAGAAAATCCTTACAGGCTGAAAAGGTTAAAAAGGAAGCCGAGGCACTTAAAGAAAGATTAACTAATTTTTCCTTAACCATTCCGGTTCTGGTGCAGGAAGATGAGCGACTTTATGGAAGTATTGCTGCTTGGGATTTAGTGCAGGCCCTGAAAGAAGAAGGTTTAGAAATCGATAAGAACTGGATTCTTTTGGAGGAACCTCTAAAATCCTTAGGGATTTACGAGGTGCCTTTAAAACTGCATCCGGAAGTTTCCACCAAAATAAAAGTCTGGATCGTAAAAAAGTAGAGATGGCTGATTCCTTAATAGAGAAACTCCCCCCACAGAATCTCGAAGCCGAAATGGCGGTGTTAGGTTCCATGCTCATCGATGATGATGCCATTGCCGTGGCTGTAGAGTTTCTGGATAAGAACTCTTTTTATAACACTTCCCACCAAAAAGTATTCGAGGCCATAATCGATTTATACAATGCGAACAAGGCCGTAGACCTGATTACCCTTACCAATGAACTAAAAAAACGGACGATCCTGGATGAATTAGGCGGAGTGAGTTTTCTTACCGCATTGGTTAACACAGTGCCTACTGCTGCCAATATCAGCCACTATGTCAGCATTGTCAAGGAAAAGAGCATCTTAAGGATGCTCATCAATAACGCTACCCGGATTATTGCCATGGCTTATGAAAGCCAAGGCCATATCGATGAAGTAGTGGATGATTCCGAGAAGCTCATATTTGAGATAAGCGAAAGAAAGACCGGCAGCGGCTATTTCCATTTAAAAGAAATCATCAAAAATAGCATTGAGACCATTGATAAACTTTATCAGAAAAAAACGCACGTTACCGGTATAGCGACGGGGTTTATTGATTTTGACAGTAAAACCGCAGGCCTGCAGGCTTCGGATTTTATCGTCATTGCCGGAAGGCCCTCTATGGGTAAAAGCGCTTTTGCCTTAGGTATTGCCGAATACGCCGGCGTAGTAGCCAAGATTCCCACTGTGATTTTTAGCCTGGAGATGTCCAAAGAGCAACTTGTCCAGAGGCTGCTCTGTGCCCATGCTAAAGTTGATGCGCAGAAAGTAAGGACAGGGTACCTGGCGGCATCAGACTGGCCGCGCCTGACCGCTGCTGCGGGAAAGTTATCTGAAGCGCCGATATTTATCGATGACACTCCCGGTATTTCAGTAATGGAGTTACGGGCCAAAGCCCGCAGACTTAAGACCCAGCAAAACATACAGTTGATTATTCTGGATTATCTTCAACTTATGCGTGGCTCTTCCGGCAGCGAAAGCAGGCAACAGGAGATTTCCGAGATTTCCCGTTCCTTAAAGGCATTAGCCCGCGAGTTGAATGTGCCGCTTGTAGCAATAAGCCAGTTGTCGCGGGCAGTTGAGGCGCGTACTGACCATCGGCCGCAATTATCGGATTTAAGGGAATCCGGAGCAATAGAGCAGGATGCTGACGTAGTTACCCTCATATTAAGGGATGAGTATTACAATCCCACGCCAGAGAACCAGGGCATAGCCGAAATCATGATCGCCAAACAACGTAATGGCCCAGTGGGTTCGCTAAGATTAACCTTTATTAAGGAATACACCCGTTTTGAGAATATCGCACGTTTGGAATAGACCTAAGCGGCGCCCAAAAACCTATTGATTAAAATCTATAATTCCAATATAATGGTAGCAATGTTTAAAACATTTTTTATATCTTTAGCCCTAATATTTTGCATCAACTTAACCGGCCTTGCTCAGGAAGAGCCAAAATCCACAAGCGACTCTAGTCAAAAACAAGAGCGGAAGCTTGAACAGAAAGGGCCGGCGCCTGCAGAAACTCCTGCCACGAAACAAGAGCAAGGTTTGATGCAGCAGCAACAACCAGCCCAACAACAGGAAGCTCCAGCGCCTAAGTCAGTTACCGCCATAGAGATAAAAGGCAATAAATCTATAAGCTCAAATACCGTCATATCCAAGATGAAAACCAAGGTGGGCTCAGCCTATCAGGAGAATGTTATCAGTGATGATTTGAAGCGGCTTTATCTATTGGGCTTCTTTAGTGATATCAAGATTGATACTGAAGGTTATAAAGAAGGCGTCAAAGTTATTATTACGGTCGTAGAGAGACCTATAATCGAAAAGATTGCCTTTTCCGGTATCAGGCGGCTGCGCACATCTGACGAAAAGTTAAAGGCGTCATTAAAATCAAAAGAAACGCAGTATCTGGATTATCCCGCTCTTTCCGATGATGTGAGCACACTTCAGAAAATGTACGAAAAGATCGGCTATAGTCAGGCTCAGATAGAGTATCAGGTAGAAATCAACAAGGAGACCAATAAAGCCAAGGTGAATTTCCAGGTTGCCGAAGGAAAAAGAGTTAGAATCAAAAATATTTTAGTCAGAGGTAACGCTGCCTATCCGGCTAAGCGCATATTAAAACTGATGAAAACCAAACGTACCTGGCTTTTTAACGCCGGTATCCTGAAAGAGGAAGTTTTAAAAGAGGATATCGAACGTATAAAGGCATTCTACCGCAAGAACGGCTACAGCGACGTGGCGGTTGAATACGAAATTAAATCTGATAAGAAGAAACCGTTTTTATATATCACCATAAAAGTGCAAGAAGGAAAAAAATATCTGGTCGGCAATATCTCGATAAAAGGCAATAAGGATATTTCCGAAAAGGAGATTTTGGGCAAAATAAAAGAATGTACGCCCGGTAAGGTCTTCAGCCACGATGCCTTAAAGCAGGATATTTCCAATATCCAGGGGCTCTACTTTGACCGCGGCTATATATTTGCCCAGGTCCAGGAATCCACGTCGGTTAATCCTGATACGCGGCGCGTGGACATAGTTTACAATATTACGGAAAACCAGATTGCCTATGTAGATAAAATTAAAATAAGGGGTAATATTAAGACCAAAGACGTGGTCATCCGCCGGGAATTGCGGATTAAACCCGGAGACAGATTTGACGGTGAAAAATTAAGGCGCAGCAAAGAGAGGTTGCAGAATTTAGGATTCTTTGAAGAGGTAAGCTACGATACTGAGGATTCATCCTTACCCAATAAAAAGGATTTAGTGGTAGAGGTAAAAGAGGCTAAAACCGGCGCTTTTAGTTTTGGCGGCGGCTATAGCACGGTGGAGCAATTCGTGGGTTTTGCGGAAATCGAGCAGAAAAACTTTGACTGGAGAAATTTCCCTTATTTCACCGGTGCAGGGCAAGATTTAAAATTCCGTTATTCCCTTGGAACAATCAGCACCGGCTTTGACCTGAGTTTTACCGAACCCTGGCTTTTTGATTATCCGGTGTCTTTCGGCTTTGATGCGTATAGGCAAAAGCAGAACAAAGAAGAGAGTGTCGGTTACGGTTACGATCAAGATGTTACCGGCGGGGATCTGCGCCTGGGTAAAGATTTAACCGAATACATAAAGGCAGATATAACGTACCGTTACGACATCATCAAGATTTCCAACATCGACGTTAACGCTGCTGCCGATCTTGCTAATGAAGAGGGCATCAACAAAATAAGCAGCCTTCAGTTCGGCCTGACTTACGATGACCGGGACAGCGTGTTTGACCCTACAAAAGGAAACTTATTGACCGGTTCATGGGAATGCGCTGGCGGGCCATTTGGCGGCGATAAAAATTACTTTAAATTTTTTGGACGGGCATCCCATTACTTTCCTATGATTAACGGCTCTTCTTTGGAAATAAGAGGACGCTTAGGGATAGCTGATCCTTACGGCGATTCTGAGACCATCCCTATATATGAAAGATTTTTTGCCGGCGGCGCTTATACCATAAGAGGCTATAACGAAAGAAAAGTCGGCCCGATAGATCCGGTTACTAAGGACCCTCTGGGCGGAGAATCAATGGCGATAGGTAATGCGGAATATACATATCCTTTGTTTAGTTTTCTTAAAGTGGCGGCTTTTTACGATATCGGAAATGTCTGGTCCAAAGTAAGCCAGCTCGGGCAGGGCGGATTTAAAGCAGGCATGGGTGTTGGCGTCAGGATAAAAACGCCTATCGGACCTATAATGCTTGACTTCGGCATACCTTTGAATAAAGAGCCGGGTGAGGATAGAAGAGGTAGCGGAAAATTTCATTTCAGCATGAGTCACGGTTTCTAATATCGGAAGGAGGAATGGGTGAAAAGATTCAGCGTTTTGTTATTGGGTGTGTTTTTCGGTTTAACTGTTTTAGCCGGTACGGCAGCTGCTGCGGATAAATTAGGATACGTCGATTTAAGCCGTACTTTCAGCGAATACTCAAAGACCAAAGATTATGATAAAATCTTAGGCGGGAAGCAGAATGCCTATACCACAGAAAGGGATAAAAAGGTAGCCGATATTAAACAGCTGCAGGATAAACTTAATCTCTTAAGCGATAAAGAAAAAGAATCCAGAAAAGGGGAACTTGAAAATAAGGTCAAAGACCTGCAGGAATTCGACAGGCAAAAACAGACTGACCTGCGTAAGGACCAGGACGAAAAGATGAAAGATATCCTCAAGGACATCGAAGATGCAGTCAAACAGTATGCGGAAAAGGAAGGTTACACCATGGTTTTTAACGACCGCGTATTGGTTTATCAATCTAAGAATATGGATATCACCGATAAGGTCATTGAGATCTTAAATAAAGGTTCCCGGAAATAAAGATTTTAGGCTAATGCGTAAAACCTTAAAAGAAATAGCCCAGTTTCTTGAGGGCGAAGTAGTGGGAGATGAAAATGTAATTATCACCGGGGTCTGCGGAATAAAGGAAGCTCAGCCCGGCGATATAACTTTTCTGGCTAATCCTAAATACGTTTCTCTTTTGGAGGCGACCCACGCCTCAGCAGTTATTACCTCAAGGGATATAAAACCAACCTCCAAACCGATTATCCGTACCGAGAATCCGTCTTTGGCTTTTGCCAAGATGGTTTCTCTGGTTGAGCCCCAGGACATCAAACACCCCAAAGGCATACACCCTACGGCAATAATAGGTAAAGATGTAGCGTTGGGTAAGAATGTTTCGCTCGGGCCTTATACGGTCATCGAAGATAAGGTATCCTTAGGCGATAATACCATTATCTATTCCGCCTGCTACATCGGCTATAATACTAAAGTAGGAAATAATACTTTAATTTATGCGAATGTTTCTATCCGCGAGCAGGTGGTTATAGGCGACCGGGTAATTATCCACAGCGGAACAGTAATCGGATCTGATGGTTTCGGTTTCGCTACTCTCGACGGCATACATCATAAGATACCACAGATAGGCACAGTGGTTATTGAAGACGATGTGGAGATAGGCGCTAACGTCACCATTGACCGGGCACGTTTTGATAAAACAGTTATTGGCAAGGGCACCAAGATAGATAACCTGGTGCAGATCGCCCACAACGTGGTGATTGGCGAGAATTCGATTATCATAGCCCAGGCAGGGATATCCGGAAGTACGGTTATTGGTAAAGGCGTAACCCTGGCAGGACAGGCAGGCCTGGTCGGTCACATCACCATCGGCGATGGCGCAGTGGTAGCGGCACAGGCAGGCGTTACCAAGTCTGTTCCGGCAAATACATTGGTATCGGGTTACCCGGCCAAGCCGCACAATATCGCCAGGCGCATCAATGCCTGCGTCCAGAATTTGCCCAAACTCTACGATACCGTGGCGTTGCTTAAAAAGAAAATCAAAGAGTTAGAATCTAGGAAAGAAAAATAAAATGGGAAAACAACGCACCATTGCCAGGGAATTCACTTTAAAGGGCGCGGGCTTACACACCGCCTATAAAGTAAATATGGTTTTTAAACCGGCGGATGTCGATAGTGGTATAAATTTTATCCGTGTAGATTTAAATTCAAGACCGGTGATTAAGGCTTCGGTTGATTGTCTTCTTCCGCTTGAGTTAAGGCCGCGGCGTACCTCAATCGGACAAAATGGTGCCCAGGTGCATACTATCGAACACCTTATGGCTGCTCTGATGGGTTTAAATATCGATAACCTGTGTATCGAGATTGATAATGAGGAATTGCCGGCCCTGGATGGCAGCAGTTTAAATTTTGTAGAGGCCCTGACTAAAGCTGGATTTAAGGAACAGGAAAAAGAGCGGCGATACTTTGCGGTTAAAGAGGCAATTTTTGCGGAAGAGCCCGGCGCACTGATTGTCATTGTCCCTTGCGCGGATTTTAAAATTTCTTATACCCTAAATTATAACCACTCCCCGCTTAAGACACAATACTTAGCCCTGGATATAAATAACGAAGTATTTAAAAAGGAACTTGCGGCTGCGCGCACCTTCTGCCTGGAAGATGAAGCCAACGGCTTACAGCGGCAAGGCTTAGGCTTGGGCGCAACTTATGAAAATACCTTAGTCGTGGGCAAAAACGGCGTAATCAAAAATAAATTGCGTTTTGACGATGAATTTATCCGGCATAAGATACTAGATTTATTAGGCGACTTATATATCCTGGGAGAGCCTATTAAGGGACACGTCATTGCTTTAAGAAGCGGACATTCCTTAAATCTTAAGGCCGTAAAAAAACTGCAGCAGCAAAGGAATAGGTACTCTTTGGGCGGTATTGGTACAGGGGCTCACACCGAAGCAGAAGAGTTAGACATCAATGAGATTATGAAAATACTGCCGCATCGCCAGCCTTTCTTATTTGTGGATAAGATTATTCACCTTGAGAAAGGCAAACGCGCTACCGGGATAAAAAATGTGAGCATGGACGATTACTTCTTTAAAGGACATTTCCCGGGTAGGCCGGTTATGCCCGGAGTTATAATCATTGAAGCCATGGCCCAGGTAGGCGGGGTAATGATGCTGGCTCCGGAAGAAAACCGGGGGAAACTTGCTTTTTTTATGGCTCTGGATAATGTGAAGTTCAGAAAAACTGTGATCCCCGGGGATCAACTTGTACTTGAAGTTGTGGCTGGCAAGATAAAATCCAAGACCGGCCAGGTCCATGCCAAAGCCTTCGTAGATAGTAAGATTGTAGCAGAAGCAGACCTTATGTTTGCCCTGGTTGAGAATTAGAATGCAGATACATCCTAGCTCAATAGTCTCTAAAAAAGCCAAATTAAGCGATGATATTCAAGTCGGACCCTATACCATTATCGGAGATGATGTTAATATAGGTAAAGCGGTTAAAATCGGAGCAAGTTGTGTAATTGAAGGTCGTACCAGTATCGGTTCAGGCTGTCAGATTTTTACCGGAGCAGTGATTGGCAGCCGACCCCAGGATTTAAAATATAAAGGCGAAAAGAGTTTTCTTGAGATTGGCGAAAATAATATCATCCGTGAATACTGCACCTTTAACCCCGGCACAGAAGAAGGCAGCAAGACCATTGTCGGGAACAATAATCTATTTATGGCTTATTCTCATATTGCCCATAATTGCAAGGTGGCTAATAACTGCGTGATTGCCAATAACGGGACGCTGGCCGGCTATGTAACTATCGAAGACAAAGCCGTAATCGGAGGCCTGGTTGCCATACATCAGTTTGTAAGGGTAGGCATACTTTCCATAATCGGCGGTTGCTCCAAAGTGGTCCAGGATATACCGCCCTATTCCACTTGTGATGGTCATCCTGCCCGCGTCTACGGTTTAAATCTTGTGGGCCTAAGGCGTAACGGTATCTCTAAAGAAACCATAGAAGAACTCAACCGGGTTTTCAAACTATTATTTAACTCCGGTTTGACTAAGGCACATGCCCTGGAGAGAATAAAAAAAGAAATAAGCCCGAGCCAGGAAGTGTCCTATCTGGTAGATTTTGTAAAAAATTCACAAAGAGGCATAAGCCGCTCCTGCCACCTGAAATAATTAAATCTCTTATGAAAAAAATAGGTTTAATCGCCGGAAACAGAAGGCTGCCGATTATCTTTGCCGAAGCAGCCAAGAAAAAAAATCATTATCTTGTTGCCGTTGCTATCAAGGGCGATACCTCCCCTAAGTTAAAAGATTATGTGGATAAAATTTATTGGCTAAGCTTAGGCCAGTTTTCGAAGATGTTCGAAATATTTAAGAAAGAAGGGATAACCAAGATAATCATGGCTGGCCAGATTAGTCCGGCGAGGCTCTTTAGTAAAGATATAGGTAAAGACCCTGCGCTTAAGAATTTGCTGGAGCGCATAAGGGATAAAAAGGCAGATACCATATTTGGCGCAGTAGCGGATAAATTAAAAGAATCCGGTTTTGAATTAATGGATTCCACCACTTTCCTGGAAGAATTTTTACCTAAAAAAGGCACGCTTACCAAAAGAGAACCTAACTTTGATGAATGTGAGGATATCTACTTCGGCCTGGATTTAGCCAAAGAGATTGCTTCTTTGGATATCGGCCAGACCGTAGCTGTCAAAGACAAAACCATCGTAGCAGTGGAGGCGTTGGAGGGTACGGATAATCTCATTCGGCGCGCAGGTAAGATTAGCCGTCATGGAGCAGTCATAGTAAAAGTCAGTAAACCTAAACAAGATATGCGCTTTGATATACCGGTAGTGGGGTTAAACACCATCAAGAACCTTATAAAAGCAGGCGCAAGTTGCCTTGCCATTGAAGCCGGGAAGACCCTCTTTATTGATAAAAAACCCAGCCTGGAATTGGCCAACAAGCATAAACTCTGTATAACCGCAGTTTAGTAAAAAACTTATAAAAAAGTTTTCTTGACAGAAATTGAATTATCGTGTAAATTAAATTGCTACAAAGGAGGTTTAATATGATTAGAGCGGTCAGAGCAAAAGCCACGGAATTTAAGCTTCACGCACCCAATGCCAAAAAAGTAAGCATTGCCGGTACCTTCAACAAATGGGACATCAAAGCCAATCTTGCCCGGAAAGATTCCCAGGGTAAGTGGATAGCAAAGTTAAATTTAAAGCCGGGCAGATACGAATATAAATTTTGTGTTGACGGCTCCTGGACTAATGATCCCGGTTGCACCAGTTGCGTTACCAATGCCTTTGGCACCCAGAATTGCGTTAGAGAAATAAAGTAGAATTTACCACCCCACCTTAAAAATACACGGATTTATATATCAAGCAAAAAAGAGGTGGGGTGTTTTATTAATTCACCCTTACAACTTACTCACACTTCGTCCTGTTCCTCAGGACGATCCTGAACGAAGTGAAGGATCTCGTGTTCGTAAGTTGTGGGCTCATTTAAGATGAAATACATATACGGTCCGGTAGAATCCCGCCGATTAGGCCTGTCGTTGGGCTTTAGCCTAACCCCTTATAAGACATGCAGTTTTGACTGTGTTTATTGCCAGCTGGGTAAGACAACAAATTTCTCTGTGCAGCCGCAGGAATGCATACCCATAAAAGATATTCTGGATGAGTTAAAGTCTTGGCTGCAGAATAACCCTGAGCAGGCGCAAAAATTAAACTATATTACCTTTTCCGGAGCCGGAGAGCCTACCTTAAATATTAAATTCGGAGAGTTAATCAGTGGAATTAAAAAGATTGTTTCTGTGCCGATAGCAGTTATTACCAATGCCTCTTTGTTAAACATGCCTTCAGTGCGCCAGGCCTTATCAGGAGTAGATTTGCTTGTTCCTTCTCTGGATGCGGCAACTACAGATATCTTCCAGAAGATTGACCGGCCGCACCCCAGCATTAGGATTGAAGATATAATTGAGGGGTTAATAAGTCTAAAAAAAGAATTTAAAGGAAAACTTTGGCTCGAAGTTATGCTGGTTAAGGGCATAAATGACGACCTTAGGCATATACGAAAACTAAAAGAGGTTATTGATAGAATCAATCCGGATAAAATTCAATTGAATTCGCCGGTGCGCACAACTACCGAGCCGAATATCCTGCCTGTTGATAAAAATAAGCTGGGAAAGATTAAAGAAATTTTAGGAGATAAGTGCGAAATTATTTAGTTGCGCTCGTAGCTCAATGGATAGAGCGCTAGCCTTCGGAGCTAGGCGTTGGGAGTTCGACTCTCCCCGAGCGCGTTTGATAAATTTAACTCAAATAATTCTATTGCAGAGATTTTTTGTTTAGAGTATAATGTTTTGGGAAAAACAGAGATTCATTTTTTGCTACAAAGGAGGTTAATATGGGCTGGAGATTGTTTGGCCAAATAGTTTTATTGATGGTTATTTATGCCTTCATTAGGAATTTTGTAAGGTGCCTGCACGATGCCTACTGCAAAAGGTGCAAGAAATAGGATTTTAGTCTTTAGATAAATCAATATTTCTACTCCACAATAGAAGAATGCCTGCCAACTCCCTGCTGGGCGCATTTTTTATTGGGTCTTGGTCTAAATGAACCTGTCGGTTTTCTCGCTCAAACAGGCAAACGCTCGTAAAACCGCCAGATTCATTTTAGTTAGAAATCAACCCGAGCCACCCGCTAACGCATAAATTCCATTGATCCTGCCTCAATAAAAGAGTAAAATAATTAATAACCACAAAAGAGGTGGAGATGAGGTTTAAATAGGGTTAAATTAAAGGCAACTCTCTAAGATAGGGGGTTGCTTTTTTTATTGAGAAGGAGGAAAGATGAGAGTAACGGGTATAATATTAATTTTACTTAGTATCTTGGGCACTATGGGCGTCTTAATATATAAATGTATTAAAAAAACACAAATGTTTATCGGTCCAAAATCTTCAACTGCTTTTATGATCTTTGGAATTTTACTTATAATGGGGATTTGGTTGTTAGCCAGAAGAAAAAAATAATAAACAAAACCCAATGAATAGTTGCTTGGGGTAAGAAAATATGCCTGAATGGAATCCGCCTGTTGAGTGTCCTAAATGTGGCAGCACAGATACGCGATTTGTTGAGCCTCATGAGGAAATGTCAGTTTATGAGTGCAATATATGTGACTGTCGTTTTGAAATAGAAGAGGATTAATAAGGCAGTTCTCTAAGTAGGGGTTGAGGGTGGTAAGAGATGAAGAAATGCCCATATTGTGCCGAAGAAATACAAGATGAGGCAATATTGTGTAGGTTCTGCGGGAAGGAGTTAGGAGAGAAACTCCCAGAGACCAAGTGGTATCTTAAAACCTCTTGGATAGTTATCGCTTTCTTATGTGTAGGTCCGCTGGCTTTGCCATTGGTCTGGTTAAATCATCGCTTTAGCCAGAAAACGAAGATAATTGTAACGATAATAATTATTATTTTAAGCTATTATTTAGGTTCTTTGCTTATTAATTCCCTGAAGTCTTTAAAGCAATATTACGGGATAATCTTTCAGAATAATTTTTAACTGTCTTAGAAGGTGGCACTAAGGACATTAAGGGAGGGATGAATAAACACCAATTGATAGTTGCCTGGGTGATGGGGATTATAATTTGCCTTCTAGTGGCGAAGAATAAATTAACTCCTGCCTGGTTGGGCTACCCGCCTTAAAATCTCAATAGAAAAAATAAAAAGTTATGCTATAATAACTGACCTACGGGCCATTGGCTTATCCTATCGGGATGGTTTCGCTAAAGGTTAAGCGATATAGATGATCAGTAACTCAATAGCTTTAAGGAGGTGTTGCTATGAGGAAAGTAAAGGTTTTAGCTTTGGTAATTGTTGCTCTAATGTTTTGTCCGGTCATTACTTTTGCCCAAGGCTCTGAAGAGAAAAAGGAACCTATGGTGGAACAGGGGATGAAGGAAAAACAAATAGAGAAAGAACGCATGGCTGGCACGATGATGATGAAGATGATGGGGATGATGCAGAAGCAAATGGTTGCCACCAATGACGGAGGGGTTATTGTTCTGGTAGGCAATAAGCTTCTCAAATACGACAAAGACTTGAATCTCGTAAAAGAAGCCGAATTAAAGACGCCTGTTGAATTAAAAATGGATGTTGAACCTATGCAGAAAATGATGGAAAAGATGAAAGAAAAGTATGAGATGCGCGGTAAAATGATTAAAGGAGAAAGCCAGGATAAATAAAAGAAATAAAGTATAATACAGGGTCGTTAGCTCTCCGCCGCAGGCGGATTCGCTAACGGCTAAGCGATATAGAGGGCCATTAGCTCAATAGGCAGAGCAGGACACTCTTAATGTCAAGGTCGAAGGTCCGACTCCTTCATGGCCCACTTAATTTAGGTTATAGGTATTAGATAGGTGATAGATGAAAAATTACGAACTTATCGAACATACTGCCGATATCGGAATCAGAGTAAGGGCGAGAGACTTAAAGGGGGTATTTAAAAATGCGGCTTTGGCAATGTTTGATATCATTGCTGAAAAGAAACCAGAAACCAGTAGCCAGAAACCAGAAAATATTGTTGTAGAACAAAAAGCAGAAAACGTAGAAGAACTTTTTGTGAATTGGTTAAATGAATTGCTGTCTTTATCCGCGACAAAAGAATTAATCTTTAATGAGTTTAAAATAAAAAAAATAGATGAACATAATTTAGAGACAGAGGTAGAAGGAGAACCGATAAAAAATTATCGAGTCAATACAGAAATTAAAGCTGCCACCTACCATGCATTAAAAATAGAAAAGTCAAAGTCGGGTTGGCAGGCAGAGGTGATCTTGGATGTCTGATTTGTGGCAGGGAACCCTAGAGAAGATCGATGATTACCGCTGGCGCATACCTAAATCCTGTAAGGCAGGCATGCGCGTGCCGGGGGTAATCTATGCGGATGAAAAATTATTAAAAGATATCTTTAAGGATAAAGCCATGGAGCAGGTTGCCAATGTGGCGTTTTTACCGGGAATTGTCAATGCTTCATTAGCCATGCCGGATATCCACTGGGGTTATGGTTTCCCCATCGGAGGCGTAGCAGCTACAGATATAGACAATGGCGGTGTTATATCTCCCGGCGGCGTAGGATTCGATATCAACTGCGGCGTACGGTTATTAAAAACTAATTTTCAACACGACGAAATAAAAAATAAAATTAAGGATTTAGTTTATGCCTTATTTTCAGATATCCCTGCCGGCGTAGGCTCAAAAGGCGATATCCGGGTGAGCGCTAGAGAAGAAAAAGAGATTTTAGTCAAAGGTGCTAAATGGGCAGTTGAGAAAGGTTATGGTACGCAAGAGGATTTAGAGTGCACCGAGGAATATGGAGCAATACAAGGCGCAGATCCTCTGGTAGTTTCAGATAGAGCCTATGAAAGAGGAAAGGCACAATCCGGAACCTTAGGTTCAGGGAATCATTTCTTAGAAATTCAGGTAATCGACCAGCTTTATGATAGAGACCTCTGTGATGAATTTGGTCTTACCTTGGGTCAGATAACGATAATGATTCATTCAGGTTCGCGTGGCCTAGGTTATCAGGTCTGCGACGATTATACTAAAAGCATGATTCGCTGTCTTTCTAAGTATAATATTAATGTCCCTGACCGGCAGCTTGCCTGTGCGCCGGTCAATTCAGAAGAAGGGAAAAGGTATTTGGGAGCAATGAAATGCGCGGCGAACTATGCCTGGGCAAATCGGCAGTGCCTGATGTATCTGACGCGTAAGGTATTTGAAAAAGTCTTCGGTATGTCCTGGCAGAAGATGGGAATGCAGTTAATTTATGACGTTGCCCACAATATCGCCAAAATAGAAAAGCATATCGTAAATGGTAAAGAAAAGACTTTATGTATCCATCGTAAAGGTGCCACGCGCGCCTTTGCCGCCGGACATCCGGCATTACCCCAAAGGTATAAAAAGACGGGTCAGCCGGTGATTATCCCGGGCGATATGGGAAGGAATTCTTATCTTTTAGTCGGAACGCAAAAAGCAATGGAGGAGACATTCGGCACAACCTGTCATGGTGCAGGTAGGCTAAAATCCCGCACCGCTGCCACCAGAACTATAAATGTGGATACTTTATTGAAAGAATTAGAATCTAAGGGTATAATTGTTAAGGCTACGGGTAGAGGAACGATTGTGGAAGAGGCACCTGAGGCCTATAAGGATGTCAATGAAGTAGTAAATGTGGTGCATAATGCCGGGATTTCTAAACGCGTCTGCAGGATGCGCCCACTAGGAGTAATCAAAGGATAAATGTTAGATATAAAATTTATACGCGAGAATTTGGATTTAGTAAAACAGGCGCTTTGTGAACGCAACTTAGATTTGGATCTTGGAGCTTTAATTAAAATTGATGAGTCCCGGCGCAAAAACTTGTTGGAGCTGGAGGAATTAAGAGCAAGAAAAAATAAAGCTAATAACGAAATCAGCGCTCTCTTGAAGCAAAAGAAGGATACCAGAGTTGCCATTTCTTCAATGAAGGAGATATCTACCAAGATAGACGGACTTGAAGATAAGTTAAAGGAATTAGAGACGCAGTTGGATAAAATACTATTAAACATACCCAATATTCCGCATCCGTCTTTACCGCGCGGCGATTCCGCCAATAATAAAATCGTGCGTTCCTGGGGTAAGCTGCCCGAATTTAATTTTAAGCCGGCAACCCACATCGATTTAGCCCAGAATCTAGATATCATCGATTTTGCTCGCGCCTCCAAGATTACTGGTTCGAATTTTGTACTCTATAAAGGCTGGGGCGCAAAATTGGAGAGGGCTTTAATTAATTTTATGCTGGACCTGCATACCAAAAAGCACGGCTATGCCGAAATTTTTCCGCCATTTTTAGTTAATCGCGCTGCCATGACCGGGACCGGGCAGCTTCCGAAATTAGAAGACGATATGTATAGGCTAAAGGACGATGATTTATTCCTTGTTCCGACTGCAGAAGTGCCACTGACCAATATCTTTCGCGATGAGATATTAAGCGAAGAGGATTTACCGATTTATTATACTGCTTATACTGCCTGTTTTAGAAGAGAAGCTGGTTCTTACGGTAAAGATACCAAGGGCTTAATCCGCATACACCAGTTTGACAAAGTGGAGTTAGTGAAATTTGTCAAACCTGAAACCTCTTATGATGAGTTGGAAAAATTAGTAAGCGATGCCGAAGAGGTCTTGCAACTGCTGGGTCTACCTTATCGGGTGGTTATGCTCTCTACCCAGGATTTAAGTTTTGCTGCCAGCAAATGTTATGACCTGGAGGCTTATGCTCTTGGATTAGATAAGTGGCTGGAGGTTTCCAGTTGCAGCAATTTTGAAGCTTTTCAGGCAAGACGAGCCAGTATAAAGTTTCGAAGGAAAGATACCCAAAAAACAGATTTTGTGCATACCCTAAATGGCTCAGGGGTTGCCTTGGCGCGGACGCTGGTAGCGATATTAGAGAATTATCAGCAGCCGGACGGCTCAATAGTAATTCCTGAGGTCTTAAGGAGTTATCTTGATGGCAAAAATAGAATCTCCCAATAATAAAGAAGTTCCCAAATCCGAAAGCAATTTTGTGTCTAAGATATCCGGTTTTTCTCAACGGATTTTTGGCATGTCCAAATTTATCTTAGGTATATGTCTCTTACCGTTTGTCTATACTGTATCCGTGGCATTTTTAACTCAATTCAGCTTAGTTGGGGAAGCCCTTCAGAGATATTTCTGGGCCGGCGTAATCAGCATGCTCATAACTTATCTATTCATCTGGGAGCCGGTAATTGTTTATGCTAGGGGTCAGAAATTGGTAGGAATCATTTTTGACTTTTTAAAACCATTGGTACGCATTGCACCTTATGTCTTACCTGTTTATACCATAGTCATTTTCTTTGCCTACTTAATAATAGCCAACCTATTTGATTTGGCCAATTATTTTATTTTTCTCTTTGGTTTGACTATGACGCTACACCTTATATTCAGTGCCAGGTCCCTGCGCAGCAAAAAAGAGGATTTACTGAAGGGTAACTACATCTTTGGTTTTTCGCTCATTTATATTATTAACCTTACCCTGCTTTCTTTTTGCTTTAGCCTCATTTTCGAAAAATTCTCTTTCGTAAACTTCTGTAATCACTCTTTCCAGATAGCGAAAACTATCTTTGGCGCGGTAGTTAAACAACTTTTTCTATAACTGGTGGGGTTCGGGAGTGGTCTAACCGCCCAGTTAATAAAAAGATAGGCGAGGAAAGCGGCAGTCTTGCGCAGCGAACGTCTATCTGTCGGTAGGCAGGTAGTGAGCGGGGTCCCGAGTAACATTAATTTTCACACTCAGTTACGAGGGAAAAACTGTTGCGTTGATATATGTTGGAGGCGTGGCAGAGCGGTTGAATGCGGCGGTCTTGAAAACCGTTGAGGCTGTAAAGTCTCCGAGGGTTCGAATCCTTCCGCCTCCGAATTTTAAAACAAAAATTTTGGAGAGTTGGCAGAGCGGTTGAATGCGGCGGTCTCGAAAACCGTTGTCGTCGTAAGACGACCGGAGGTTCAAATCCTCCACTCTCCGTAGTTTTGCTGGATTAATCCAGCAAAACTACGGCACCAAAACAATGTGTTTTGGTGCCTTCCGTACCTTGATATGACTTCGGATGTACTTAGCCCCTACGGGGCTAAGTACCAAATTTCATACTTTGTAAATAGCGGTAAATTTGGAGAGGTGGCTGAGTGGTTGAAAGCGCGCGCTTGGAGAGCGCGTGACCCGCAAGGGTTCCAGGGTTCGAATCCCTGCCTCTCCGCCAGTAATAAAATTCTAAATAAATAGAAGAGGGGCTGGCTGCTTGCGTGGAAGATGGTACATTCGGCTTATTATTAAGCGCATGGGTATTCTTTATTTATGGCACCATCTGCATAATATGCGTAATCTTTACCTTTTCATTGGAGACCTATTATAAAATAAATAAGACGCTTAATTTAATTGTGTTTAATTTTCCCTCTCTTGTTACTATTCTTGATAGGATATATATAGATTGGCTTGATGTTTGGATGGAGAGGCATAATAAAACAGTTGGGCCTTTTTTAATAGTATTTTCTTTAATTGATATGCAATCGTGTTTTAATATTATTAATCAAATCATATCTTAAGATTCTGCGCCTGTGGCTCAATTGGATAGAGCGACGGCCTACGGAGCCGAAGATTGGAGGTTCGATTCCTCCCAGGCGCACTTTAACTCCCGCATTTATAACCCGCCATGATTAAAAGGGACATTGAATTTATGCAGGAGGCCTTAAAAGAGGCAAAAAGCGCATTTGACGAAGATGAAGTGCCTGTAGGGGCAATTGTTGTTTATAAGGGTAAAATAATCAGCCGGGCCCACAATCAGGTAGAACGCTTAAAAGACCCTACTGCTCACGCTGAGATGTTGGCGCTCACCTCTGCCACCGCTTACCTTGATACAAAGTGGTTGAGCGGGGTTTCCTTGTATGTTACAATTGAACCATGCGCCATGTGCGCCGGAGCGCTGGTACTGTCTCGCATTAAAAATTTGTATTTTGGTGCAGATGACCCTAAGGCAGGCGCCTGCGGTTCAGTAGTAAATATTACCAATCATAAGAAACTTAACCACAGAATTAAGGTAACAAAAGGTATCATGGAAAAAGAGTGCAGCTCTTTGTTGAAGGGATTTTTTAGAAAAAAGAGACGGAAGTAGTTAAGATTCCCCCTGCGCTAACGGATTAATGGCGCAGGAGGAATCCAAATTTTGTATAGTTAAACGACTGAAAATTTGGAGAGGTGGCTGAGCGGTCGATAGCAGTTGCCTGCTAAGCAATTGGCCCGGGTAACTGGGCCCCTGGGTTCGAATCCCAGCCTCTCCGCCAGTTGAGACGACCCTGCGATTTCGCGATGAAGTCGTAGGGCTTTTTATATGAAACTAAAAGACTTGTGTCTTTTAAGACGAGGTTCGAGCCGCAAATTTTCAAAAAATCTTTTTTGGGGCTTAAAATTTCCTGCCAAGCGACAGAACCTGCTTGATTACAAGTAGTTACGAATTGTTTTGCCGGTTCGAGCCACCCGCCGCCGCTTTTCTCTATCTCTTTGAGCTTATCCTCTAAATCCTTCTTGTCGTTGAGTAATTTCGCCTTCCTCTTGGTATATTCTTCCTGAGTAATCTGGCGGTCAATGAAGATGTCAACAAGGCGCTCAAGCTTTGCGTCAAATTCGCTGACGCGGTTTTTAACTTCCTGAGATAGAGAAAAGGAGGCTTTGCTTTCCTCTTGAAAAAGTTCATCAAAGCGGTTAATCATTTTGTCTTTGGTTGAGTCATCTATATAAACTTTTTTGATCGCTTCGTTTACTTGGGAAAGCAAAGCCTCTTCTCTAAGAAACTTTTTGCTGAGGCAGGGGCCTTTCTTCTTGGTACAGCGGTAGTAAATATGGCCTTTTTGTTTCTCTGCGGTAATAGCGCAACCGCAATACTCACACCTTATTAAACCGGTAAAGCCATATTTTATTTCTGCGGGCTTATGATTCCTGTGGCGGTTATCTAAAATACCCTGCACGCTATCAAAAAGTTTCTTAGAGATAAGCGGCGGGTGGCTTCCTTCGTACATTTCATTGTTAAACTTGAATACACCGTAATAAATCGGATTCCTCAATAGCCTTGCAAGTTGCGACTTACAGACAGGCTTGCCCAAGCTACCTTGAAGGCCCCAGCGGTGGATTTCTTCAACCATTGATGAGAGAGTATAATTATCCGTGGTATAGAGTTCGAAAATCTTCCTTACAAACTGCGATTTCTCAGGATCAAGGTAGATATTATGTTCTTTGTAGTTATTCAGATAACCAAGTGGGGCCCAATTAGGCCAGATACCGCGCCTTAGTTTTTCTCTCATCCCACGCTTAATATTCTCGGAAAGATTATCAACATAATATTTACTTTGCCCGAAGGCAATAGAGAGCATAAACTTTCCCTGGGCAGAGTTATCAAAGCGAAGAGTGGGGAAGCGAAGATCAACAATCTTGCCAACATCTACTAAATAGATAATCTTTCCGCCGTCAACAGAGTTACGGGCAAGCCTGTCTGGATGCCATGCCAAAATACCGTCAGCTTCGCCCGCTTCAATCTGTTTAACCATAAAATCAAAGATAGGCCTGCCGGGTTTCTTGGCGGTTTTTGTCTCAATAAACTCTTCCATTACAGACAGATTTTCTCTTTGAGCGTATTCTCTTAATTCATTAAGCTGTGATTCAATAGAAAGTATTTGTCTATCCTCATCATCAGTTGACTTGCGGGCATATAAGTAGTATTTTGGCATGGTCTAATCCCTCCTTATAAAATTTATTGTTCTGTCGCTTGGCAAAGAAAGTTTTTGAGGTCTTAGATTAACCTCAAAAATTTACTTATCCCGCAAAGCGGGATAGGAAATTTTAAGCCCCAAAAAAGATTTTTTGAAAATTTGTGGCTCGAACCTCGTCTTAAAAGACACAAGTCTTTTAGTTTCATATAAAAAGCCCTACGACTCAGTCGCAAAATCGCAGGGCTGTTCCGACTGGCGGTGTTCTTGCGACGAAGTCAGAATATTTTACCGCCAAAATTTAATTGTTTATTAAGCTCGCGTTCAACGCTTGAGCCGAAAAGTTTTTGTTTGCTCCCGAGCAGTGCGTGTTATAGCGCTCGGATACTTCGTGAATAGAGACTCGCTTTATGCCCCCTCTTCCGCTAAACGTGCCGTCCCCGAGGGGACGGCAGCGGAAAAGCGTAACCTCTCCCCCTTAAACCTCTAAGAGAGAAATCTTCCCCCTCTCCTCAGGGAGAGGGGGAAAGAAAAGACAAATTTTTGCAAAAAGCAAAACTCAAATCAACTACATCATCAAGGGGCGGGCGTGCCCCCACCCACGCCCGCCCCATAAAGAGACGGGCAAAATTTGATGGTAAAATTCTTAATTTATAGTATAATAATTGATTAGATATGATTTCATAATAATGCTATCATAAAAATGAAAGATAATCAAGTAATTTTATGCTAGGAAAGAACATAAAGAAAATTAGACAAAAAAGAAAACTGACGCAAGATAAACTTGCTAGGCTTGCTGATGTTCCATATACTAGTCTAACAAAGATTGAAACAGGAGTAATTAAGCGGCCCTCTGTTCAGGTGGTTGCTAAGATAGCAAAGGCACTTAATATTACAATTGATGACTTAGTAAGAGAGTAAAAATAATCGTGAAGATAATAAAAAATAAAATTTTTCAATGGGCTAAATATCTATTTTGTTTTTTATTTTTCCCAAGAAAGTTTATGCAGATCGCTGATGATTTAGAGCATAAACGAACTATTAGATTAAGAAAAGCAATAAGACAATCTTTTATTATTGTGCTATGTTGTTTTATAATTAGCTTAATTTTGGCTCTTACGACCTCAGTACCTACACAGGTTGTTTTCTGGTTGGGTATTATTGGAACTGGGATTATTCTTTGGGCTACTTTAGGATATTTAGGATGGGAGATTCAAAGTTGGAAGGGAGAGACTTTACCGGAGCAAATAAATAGAATGTGGTTTAGGGTGCTTTACATCGTTGGTACTCTCTTGCTTTTTATAAGCATCCTTTTTAATATTATTAGATAAATAATTATTAATCCCTAATATTAAAAGAAAAATAGTTTAAAGATTTTCCAAATAATAATGAGAGTTTAAAATGCCTGAGCGGTTAAAGAAATTCATCGAAGATTTAAAGGATAACTCTTTAATAAATTCTTTTGATGAGGCTAGGACGAAACAGGGGATAGTTTTACCGATATTACAATGCCTTAATTGGGATATATTCAATACAGATGAAGTAAGCCCTGAACACCCCGCAGGTGGCGAGGTTGATTTTTCGCTCAGAATTAATGATGTTGATAGAGTATTCATTGAAGTTAAAAGAGTTGGATGGAGACTAGAGCAGAAAGAAGAAAGACAATTATGCGACTATTCTTCCTTTAAAGGTATAGAATTAGCAATTTTAACAAATGGTCTAGTTTGGCAATTCTATCTTCCTCAACTTAAGTGTAGTTGGGAGCAAAAAATATTCTGGACTATTAATCTAAAGGAGCAAAATTTAGATGACATTGTATTAAAATTTTCTGATTTTCTTGAAAAAGAAAAGATAAAAGGCGATGAAGCTATTAAGATTGCCGAGATGGTCTATGAAAAACAAAAAAGAGAAAAAAAGATTAAAGAAGCTTTACCTAAAGCGTGGGACAGTTTAATAAATGAACCAAACGAATTGCTTATTGAGTTGGTCCAAAATACAACTGAAAAGTTATGCGGCTATAAGCCCGATGATGAACAGGTAAAATATTTTCTAAAAAGAAGCAAACCAATAAGCCCGCCGTCTATTATACCGCGTACTGATTTTAGGGATCGGTCAATACATTCTTACCCCCCTGGGCCAAAAAAGAAGTGTAATGTTCTAACATAGTATCCAGGTCCACAGCGGGGGTCATTAATAGCCGTTTATCTAAGTCAGGTTTTTTCTCTCT
>Ga0315279_10000439_pt1 | contig 83228 bp, 60 predicted proteins | sample YL17G06_20_MG_FD_203694 | JGI IMG/M metagenome (GOLD analysis project Ga0315279, IMG submission 203694) | Sediment microbial communities from Yellowstone Lake, YNP, Wyoming, USA - YL17G06_20 | ecosystem: Environmental > Aquatic > Freshwater > Lake > Sediment | place: USA: Wyoming | collected...
ATGCGCACTGCTCTCACCATGCTGGGCATAATCATCGGCGTGGGGGCGGTGATCGCCATGGTCTCTATTGGCCAGGGCGCCAATGCCATGATAAAGGCACAAATCGCCAGCCTGGGTGATAACCTCCTAACCATTTTCCCGGGGAGTTTCACCCAGGGTGGAGTCCACGGTGGGGCTGGCAGCAGGACTTCTTTGACCGAGGATGACGCTATAGCCATAAAAAACCGTTGCCCCGCCGTCGCCAGATTGTCTCCCGTGACCAGAGCCGAAGCTCAGGTGGTGGCAGGCGACCAAAACTGGCCCACCCACATCGAGGGATACAATACCGACTTTTTGGAAATCCGAAAGTGGCCTCTCTCTTCTGGTACTTTCTTCACTGAGACTGATGTGAGGGGAGCCACCAAGGTTTGTGTTCTGGGCAAAACGGTGGCGGACCAGCTTTTCCCTGGGCAAGATCCCACTGGACAGACCATAAGAATAAAGAAACTGCCCTTCACGGTCTTGGGCGTTTTGTCTACCAAGGGGCAGAACCCCATGGGACGAGACCAGGATGATATCATTATTGCGCCTTACACCACTGTCCAGAAAAAGCTTGCTGGCATAACCTACATCCAGTCCATCATAGCTTCAGCCGTAGACCGGACTCAGATCGACATTGCCATTGATCAGATTACGCAAGTTCTAAGAGAAAGGCATAGGATAACGCGGCCGGAGGACGATGATTTCACGGTGAGAAGCCAGACCGACATTGCCACCGCGGCGCAATCCACCTCCAAAATTATGACCATACTTTTGGGTGCCATTGCTTCTGTTTCCTTGCTGGTGGGTGGAATTGGAATAATGAATATTATGCTGGTTTCCGTCACAGAGCGGACCAGAGAGATTGGAATAAGAATGGCGGTGGGGGCAAAACCCAAGCATATTTTAATTCAATTCTTGATAGAAGCCTCAACTTTAAGCACAGTGGGAGGGATTGTTGGAATCACCTTGGGTTTCTTAAGCTCCAGTTTGATATCGGTATTTCTCAAATGGCCCACCTTGATTTCTCTCCAGGCAGTCGTCTTAGCCTTCTTCTTCTCCTTTGCAGTCGGAGTATTCTTTGGATTTTACCCCGCGCGCAAAGCCTCCTTTTTGGACCCGATCGAGGCGTTAAGGTACGAATGAAAAACACCTACGGTTTCTTGAAGGTCCACCTTAAAGGGAAGGAAGGATGTTTCCTCTTAAGGAGGGTTAGGGTGAGGTCACACTCTCTCTTCTTGGCAACGGACGCCTCATCCGTTGCCGACGGGCTTCGTTACGGAGAAGATGTCCATGACGAACAAGGGTTTTTGCTTTATTCTACTAAGGCCAACAATCCTCATGCCAGCAAGAGACACTTCCCCGAAGCGGTGCAGGACCATGAATGAACAGATAGTTGATCAGATAGACGACGTCACCGGCATTGATAACGCCATCATTGTTGCAGTCCGCAGCTTCACATACACAAGGTTCTGATCCTCCTATAAATAGGTAGTTGATCAAAAAGACAACGTCAACTGCGTTAACCGAACTATCCCCGTTGGCATCCCCCGGCACGCTCCACCAGGCAAACAATTCACCCATATGGTAACGCAAGGGGAGTGAGTTGCCGAGACTGTCGGACACTGAGCTGAATCCTGGAGGAAGTAAGATAAATGCTTCGCGAAGAGTTTCTGCATCCGGGATACAGCAAATGTCCATGCGGATTTTAAAAAGACAGCGATAGTCGAGACTAGGCGGAATCAATTCTCTCGGCTTCCCCAGCCCCACGGTTCGGACCACCGAACCGTCTTCCTGACACACGCAACTGATGATTGAAAAGTTGCTTGCGGAACAGACGGTGGTGTCGATAAAGCAGTCTCCAGCACTATCGCAGGAGAACCTGGCTGGATCTGATGAGGATAGTTGGAAGAGGAAACTATAGCCTGCCACCGGGACCGGATTTCTCATTAAAACCTCGACCCACTTTTCCGTACCTGGATAGGCAGTGTAGTCTTCGATGGCTATGTCAACTGTGTCACTATCAATTTTTCCGACAAGATCGGGGGGATTGCTATTGGCCGATCCATTGAGACCGAGCAACAAAAGAACGCCGGTTACGCACAGGATAACAACTTTGCTCCTCATACTTACACCTCCTTCTATTCCCGAAATCCCGCCAAAACGGGGATTGTCTAAATGCTTCGCACCGAAAGTTTGAATATTTGTATATTGCTATAACATCCTTCTGTATATTATTGTAATATGCCATTTTGTCAAGCATTTTTTCATCATATTTGCAGATGGGCGCCGCTGTAATTCGTCGGTAAATTCCTGTTTTGAGTTCGTGGGTAAAGCATGTCTTTAGAACTGCTTACAACTACCTCAACCATCTTCGACCTGGCTTGCAAATCCTATGTGTAGTGGTCGAGCTTGCCCTGAACCAGTAGCGGTTCAGGGCTTGCTCGACTTAGTATTTAGTGCAAAGCAAGCTTTGCCACTACGACTTTCAATTTTTCGCTTTGAATTTCCTCCCCTTTGTATTAAATTAGAAGCATGATAAGTGAAGTTTTAGCTAAAGTCTACAAAGGCAAAACGGTGGAAAGCATCCACTTTGGATCGGTGGCGGTAGTGGATTCTTCGGGCAAGCTCATTTACGCAGTGGGTGATCCGAATTTCGTTACCTTCTTAAGATCATCTGCCAAGCCGTTTCAAGCTATTCCAGTAGTGGAATCGGGAGTGGCAGAGGCATTTGGTTTCACTCAACAGGAGATTGCCATAATCTCCGGGTCCCATAATGGTGAGAAAAAACACGTTAAAGCGGTGCAAAGCATTTTGAAAAAAATCGGCTTAAACAAAAGTTTTTTGAAGTGTGGCGCCCATGTTCCACATTATTACACTGCTTTAGGCATAACGCCACCCCAGAAGAAATTTTCCTCTCTTCAACATAACTGCTCCGCGAAGCATGCCGGAATGCTGGCGATGTGCATTTATAAAAACTGGAATCCCAAAAATTATCTAAGGCCCAATCATCCTCTGCAGAAACTGATTTTAAAAAAGATCTCTGAGCTTTGCGAATATCCACAAGAGAAGATCAAGATCGGAATAGAAAATTGTGGTGCTCCCACTTTTGCTTTACCACTCAAAAATATGGCGATTGGATTTTCGAAATTGGTCACATTTAGATCAAAGGATGAGATTGCCTCGCAAGCTTTGCAAGTAGTGGCAGACTCCATGTGGAAATACCCGGAGATGGTTTCAGGCAAAGGAAGGTTGGATTACGCCTTAGCTACCGCCAGCAAAGGAAAACTTATCTGCAAAGCCGGAGCTGAGGCTTTGCACTGCGGAGCAATATTAGATAATGGATGGGGATTGGCGGTCAAGATAATGGATGGTTCGCAAAGAGCGATAGCACCAGCATCCGTTGAGGTTTATCGGCAATTGGGAATTTTAAAGAAAAGCCATTTGAAAAAATTAGGACAGTTCGCCTCTCCCCTCATTTATAACCACAACAAAGTCAAGGTCGGATTCGTCAAATCAGATTTTCGCTTCAAAAAAGCAAGATAACCTCTTTGTCACTTGTAATTCAAATGAGCTGTCAGATCCCTGATCTGACAGAATAAAGCGTCAGAACAGGGTTCTGACGCCTCAAAAAAACGAGTAGAAACCTCTCCATGTAGCGGAAGGCTTTAGCTTTCCACAGTGGAAACCTAAAGGTTTCCACTACGCCCCAAAAACCAGACTTACCCCCGATAATCAAAAAATTCTTGTTGCGATTTTTTAAAAAATCTATAATATTTTAAATCGCAAGAAAAGGACAGCCATGAAAAACGAAATTATAAACCTAATTCCAGAGATCAATCAGATAAACAATGAGGATTTGAAGAAAAAGGTAATCTCTGTCTGGGAGGAGGCAATAAAGCAGGGTGGCTGGAAGATCGAAGACATGGAAAAGATCCCTTTCACCTTGTTGATTCCGGACTGTAAGGTAAATCTGATCGAGCACACCAGAGCGGTTACTCATACCGCTTTGGAGATGGCCAAAGTTATTTTGAAGTTTTATAAAGAAAAAGTCAAGATCGATTTGGATCTTTTGCTGGCTGGGGGACTCTTGCATGATGTGGGGAAACTCTTGGAATATGCTTCGGTGGAAGGTAAGATCACCAAGAGCAAAACCGGAAAATTTTTGAGACATCCCTTTTCCGGATCGGCTTTGGCATACAAACATGGATTGCCCGATGAAGTTGTTCACATGATTGCCACGCATGCCAAAGAGGGGGATGGAGGATACCGCTCCATCGAGGCGATGATCGTCCACTATGCAGACTTTATAAACTTTGAGAGCTTGGGAGGGAAAGTTTAAGGTGAAAGGTGTAAGGTGGAAAGTTTAAAATTCAAAATTCAAAATGCAAAATGCAAAGATAACATGAGGACGAATTGATAATTTTTTTCGAAGTCAAAGAATCTTTTTCTCCTGCTTTTTTTTGTTTTGAATTTTCGATTCGGTCAGGAATCAAGGAAATTAAAATTAACCTGTTAAGGAGATAAAAAATGCCTACCAAACAAAGACAAGTGAACTTGGACATAAAGGAGATGCCTAACCAATGGTATAACATACTCCCCGATCTGCCGGAACCGCTTCCTCCCCCGCAGGACCCGGAGAAAGGGGAATCGAGAATAAAAAGCCTTCCCCAGATACTGTTAGGCGAATGCTTAAAGCAGGAATTCTCAAACGAAAGATGGATCGATATACCGGAGGAACTACAAGAGATGTATCATCAAGCTGGCAGACCCAGACCGTTGTTTCGGGCAATTAATCTGGAAAAAAGACTGGACACGCCGGCGCGACTTTATTATAAATCAGAATTCTACAGCCCCACTGGAAGCCATAAAGTAAATACCGCCCTGGCGCAGGCATTTTATGCTAAAAAAGAAGGGTACAAGAGATTGGCCACTGAGACTGGGGCCGGGCAATGGGGGACGGCTTTAGCTTATGCCGCTTCACTGACAGGCGTTGGGTGCACGGTATATTGGGTGAGGGCAGTTCATGACTGGAAGAAGGACAGAAGAAATTTAATGGAGCTTTATGGGGCAGAGGTATACGCTTCCCCCAGCCCTAAGACCGAGTTTGGAAAAACACTTTACGGTAAGGATCCGAAACACCCCGGATCTTTAGGAATAGCGATCTCCGAAGGGATGGAAGACGCCCAAAAAGATCCCCAAGCCATCTATTGTCTGGGTTCCGTTCTGAATCATGTATTGATGCATCAAACCATCATAGGTCTTGAGACCAAAAAGCAGTTTGAGAAATTTGACGACTACCCGGATATGGTCATCTCCTGTCTGGGAGGGGGGAGCAATTTTGGTGGCTTCGCTTTACCCTTCATGCACGATGTTCTAAAACAGGGTAAAAAGATCAAGTTCATTGCGGCGCAGAGTAAAGCGGCTCCCAATCTTCAGGGTGAATACAAATACGATTTTGCCGACTATGCGGAGATGACTCCACTCCTTAAAATGTATACTTTGGGACACAAGATCGACATGGCTCCCATAAAAGGAGACGGTCTAAGATACCACGGCTGTTCGCCTATCATAAGTCTTTTAAGGGATAAAGGATTGATTGACACCATCGCTTATCCTCAGGACGAAAAATACGTGTTTGAGCGGGCTAAGTGGTTTATCCAGACGGAGGGGTTCTTGCCCGCTCCAGAGTCTGCCTACAGCGTTGCCTGCGCTATCGACCAGGCGCTTGAGTGCAAAAAAAGTGGGGAGAAAAAGGTAATCGCCTTCAATATTAGCGGACATGGGTTTCTAGACATCCCCGGTTACAGAGAAGTGCTGAATTTAAAGTGAGGGAGGATATGAGATTAGATGATGTGATTATCACCAAAGCCATAGTAGAAAACTTCTGCAAGAAATTCTTGGAATATTCGGAGATGGAGGTTGCCGTTGCCGGAGCAGGTCCAGCCGGACTTTGCACCGCCTATTATTTGGCAAAAGCAAAAGTGAAGGTGGCGGTCTTTGAGAGGAAACTTTCCATTGGCGGTGGCATGTGGGGTGGAGGGATGATGTTCAATGAACTGGTGATAGGTGAAGAGGGGAAAAGAATCTTAGATGAGATTGAGGTCAGCTATAAAAGCTATCAGAAAGGATACTATACCGCTGATGCTGTTGAATGCATCTCCACCTTGTGCTCAAAGACGGTAAAGGCTGGAGCAAAAGTTTTCAATCTCATGAGCGTCGAAGATGTGATGTTAGAGGATGAAAATATCTGCGGGCTGGTTTTGAATTGGTCAGCAGTGGAGTTGGCAGGGCTTCACGTAGACCCGTTGACTATCCGCGCAAAATACTTAGTGGAGGCGACCGGTCATTCCGCAGAATTGGTGAAGATAATAGTTAAAAAGATTGGACCCAAGCTTTTTACCACCACCGGAGACATTGTCGGAGAAAAACCGATGTGGGCGGACCGGGGAGAAAAAGAGGTGGTGGAAAATTCAAAGGAGGTCTTTCCCCATGTGTATGTGGTGGGGATGGCGGCTAATGCGGTCTATGGCTCCTATAGAATGGGACCGATCTTCGGGGGAATGCTCCTTTCTGGAGAAAAGGTAGCGAAGGAAATCATAAAAAAATTAAAAAAGCAAAAATAAAAATTCAAAATTTAAGATTCAAAATTTAAAATCAAAAACTCTAAACAGTGATTCAAGCATCGTGAGAAGAAGTATCTAAGAAAGGGGAATAGTCGTGCTTAGAATTCTTTCTTTTGTTTTATTGATCTTACTCGTTTCAGTCATTATTGTTCAGGCACTTCCAGCACAAAATCAACCCGAACAAACATCACAAGTGTCCGCTATAACTGATACTTCAAAAGAGACTTCATCGCAGACGGTGCAGTCGGAACTTGAGAAAAAAGAGCGTCTGGAAAAAGCTATCGAGTATCAAAAGGCAAAAAATATTCATTATTTTGTGGATCAAGGCTATACCATCCTCTTCTTAGTTCTGTTTCTATTCTTAGGAATCTCAGCTTACCTCCGAAGCCGCATTGAGAAGATCACCAAAAAACGATTTTGGGTGGTGGCATTCTATACTCTTTTATTCCTTATTCTAACATTTATTGTCGGATTTCCATCCAGCTATTATGGCTTCTCTTTAGAACATAAGTATGAATTGTCTAACCAGACCTTCTTTCAGTGGCTGGGAGAACAGCTCAAAAGCTTGTTTGTCCTTGCCATTATTGCTCTGATTTCAGTAGAGGGGGTATATCTGGCTTTGAAAAAAGCGCCTCGAACCTGGTGGATCTATGTCTCGGTAGTCTTCATACTTTTCACCGTGGTCATGGTGAATTTAGCGCCGGTTTTGATAATGCCACTTTTTAATAAATATACTCACTTGCCGGAAGGCGAACTGAGAAACAAGCTGGTGAACTTGTCTCATAAAGCGAATGTCAAGGTCGAGGATATTTTCACCATGGACGAAAGCAAGCAGACCAAGACAGCAAACGCCATGTTCACCGGATTGGGCAACACCAAAAGAATCGTATTGGGCGACAATTTAATAGATGAATTTACCCCGGATGAGATCGAAGTGGTGATCGCACATGAGATGGGACATAATCTTCTGCATCATATCTGGAAATTTATCCTTCTTTCTTCCATCAGTGCAGGTATTGGTTTTTTCCTCATTCATTTTTCTGGAGGAAAAATCATCAATAAATTCAGAAGTAGATTAAAAATCGAAAATATAGCGGATGTAGCGGGATTGCCGTTGTTGTTTTTGATTTTTATAGTGTATGGCATAATTACCATGCCCATAGGTCCAGCTTTTTCCAGAGTGATGGAAAGGCAGGCGGATAAATTTGCCCTGGACATGACCCACAATAAGGAAGCCTTTATCTCCGCCATGAACAAGTTAGGATATATCAACCTATCTGACCCCAATCCCAGCCCGATAATTGAATTTTTGCTTTATGACCATCCACCCATATCGAAAAGGATAAAGTTTGCGCAAGAATACAAGTTTTGACAATAATTTCCCAACAGATTAAACAGATGAACGGAGAATTTTCTGGAGTGTCTCGCTTTAGCGAGACCTAAAACCTATTACAAGACAAGGATCGCTCTTATGGTTCGCCTGAAGGCGAACACTCCAGCTACTCTTTCCAGATAGTTTTTCAGAGTTCTCAAACTGGTACGCGGAGATTTTTTATGAGAGGAAAGACCATAATTGAAAAAATTCTTTCTAAGGCGTCGGGGAAGGATGTTTATGCCAATGATCGGGTGTGGGCGGAGGTGGATCTGGCAGTGATTCGGGATTTCGGAGGTCCTAATGCAGTTTTGGAGTTTGATAAGTTTACTGACAACGGTAAGGTCAGAGATCCGGATAAGATTGCCATAACCTTCGACTATCAAGCTCCCGCCAAGGATATGAAGGTGGCACAAAACCAAGCTTTGTGTAGAGAGTTTGCCAAGAGGCAGGGGATAAAGAATCTATTTGATGTCAACTGGGGAATCGGACAACATGTGCTTTTGGAAAGAGGCATGATAAAACCGGGATCGGTGGTGATCGGGACCGATAGCCACATGAATCTTCTGGGATCAGTGGGATCATTTGCCTCCGGAGTCGGAAATACCGACATTGTAGCCGCATGGTATTCGGGAAAACTCTGGTTCAGAGTGCCAGAGACTGTTAAAGTTATTTTCAAAGGGAAATCCAAGGAGCCAACTTCGGCAAAAGATTTGACCCTTAAGTTCGTCAAAGAGATCGGAATGGACAAACCAAATTACAAATCACTGGAACTTTGCGGCGCGCCAATCGATAATCTCTCCTTAGCGGGACGCCTTACTTTAGGAAGTATGATGACAGAGATTAACGCTAAGATCGCCTTCATTCAGCCGAATGGTGAGCCGTTGGAATTTTTGCGACAAAGATGCGGGGACGAACTTGAGATCGTCACCTCTGACAAAGATGCTAACTTTGTGGAGGAGATGGAAATCGACATAGATAAATTGGTCCCTCAGATCGCTTGCCCTCATAGCCCGGATAACGTCAAACCAGTGGAGGAGGTCGAAGGGACAGCATTCAATGAAGGGTTCATTGGTTCTTGCACCAACGGAAGGTTGGAAGACTTCAAGTCGGCGGCAAGGATTTTAAAAAAAGTGGGCAAAATTCATCCAGAGGTGAGACTGATCATTACTCCCGCAACCAAAGAAGTAGCTATGGACATGCTTAAAGCAGGGCTCTACCAGATCTTCATGGGTGTGGGAGCCATGGTGACCAATCCTGGTTGCAGTCTTTGCACGGCGGGACATCATGGGGTGTTGGGAAAGGGAGACGTCCTTTTGTCCACCTCTAATAGAAATTTTCTGGGCAAACTGGGAAAAGGAGCAGAAGTTTATCTTTGCAGTCCAGCCACAGTAGCCGCCTCGGCGGTGGAAGGGAAAATAACAGACCCTAAAAAATACTGGTAAATAAGTTCAAAATTTAAGATTCAAAATTCAAATACCAAAGATTCTCTAAATCAGGTTCTTCTCCATTTTAGTGGCTAAAATTCTTAAGGACTTAATGAAATTGATCTTTAGAAAACCTCACCCCCTATCCCCCGCCTCTGGCGGGATTTTCAACATGAAATGGAGAGGGGTTCACCCTGAAGGGGAACAAAGGGGGAGAGGTAGAAAAAGCCTAAAGTTTTGCTCTTTGTGGCAATTATATATTAGCAACTATTTTGGAGAACAGACTGAATTCTAAACCTTGAATAATTTAATGAAAGGCACATTAGTCAATACCGCCACAGTCATCTTAGGAAGCTCGGTGGGGCTTTTGATCGGAGCAAGAATTTCGGAAAAGATCAAGACCATAGTGATGCACGCTTTGGGCTTGGCTACCCTTTTAATTGGCTTTAAGATGGCTTTTAAAACTGAGAATATTCTTTTGATTATAGGGAGTTTGGCAATCGGAGGGATCATCGGAGAGATTTTGAAGTTGGAAGAAGGCTTGGAAAGAGTTGGTGATTTCATCAAAAGGAAAGTAAAATCTGAATCGGGAAGTTTCGTCTTGGGATTTGTTACCTCCAGCTTGGTTTTCTGCCTCGGTCCCATGACCATTGTAGGATCGATTCAGGATGGGGTGAGTGGAGATGCAAGCGTCTTATATGCGAAATCGCTCTTGGATGGCTTTGCTTCGATGGTTTTCGCCTCCAGCCTGGGTGTGGGCGTATTGTTTTCCTCTCTGACCGTTCTTTTGTTTCAGGGAGGTCTAACCCTCTTAGGGAGTCGCCTGTCGTTTTTGTTAAGACCTGAGGTTTTAAATGAACTAACTGCTACCGGGGGACTGATCATCGTAGGGATCGGAATTTACCTTTTAGGGATAAAGAGAATTAAAGTGGGAAGTTTCCTGCCCGCTTTGGTGGTGGCAGTGGTTTTAGCCTTGATTTTTAAGTAATATGACACATTACTCTTTCCCTCTCCCCTGGGAGACTGTGTCATAATTGTGTTTTGAGGTTGTAGCCGCAATCTTTAGATTGCGTAAGTCATTGGAATTCAACATCTCGATTTCGCAGACTAAAGTCTGCGGCTACAAAAACCGAAATTCTGACACACCCTCTGGGGGAGAGGGTGAGAGGGAGAATCGTATCAGAAATGATTCCTTTTTATTGGATTAAGATTAAGAACCAGCTTTTGCATCCGACAAAACGTATAAAAGAGAAACTTTAAAAAGGAGGGAGATTTTATGTCGCCGGTAACGATGGAAGCAAAAATTTTGGATTTAAGGCCTAAACGTGTTTTAAAAAATCTGGGAAGTAAAAGCATAGTCTGTCTTTTGAACTCCCATGATATCTTCAAAGTCTTAAGGGATGAAAAAGTTATCATTATGGCCTGCAATGCCCGAATAAAACATGTAATTCCCGGAATAATGCGAGCCGCTGAAGAGTTAGATTCTGTTGTAGCCTTTGAACTGGCTAAAACAGAGGGAAGTGTGGAGGGAGGGTATACCGGACAGACTCCTCAAATGTTTTTTGAAACAATAATAGAATATGCAGAGGAAAGAAAATTTTCAAAGCCTTTCTTCATTCACGGTGACCATACGACGGTCAAAGACAGCTCCCCGGAAGCTTTCCAGTCCGCCAAAGAGCAGATCGAGGCAGAACTTGAGGCCGGCTATACCTCAATTGCCATTGATGCTTCTTTTAATGAATTAGAAGATAACATAAGAATAACCAGTAAACTTGCCACCCTTATTCTCCCTTATGATTTAGGTCTGGAAGTGGAGGTGGGGGAGGTAAAATCCGCAGGATCCGTAGGACAGGCAGGGCAGGAAGCTACCATCACCACGGTCGAAGAAGCAACTACTTTTATCAAAGGATTAGAAGGTAACGGGATTCATCCAGACCTTTTAGCCATAAATAATGGATCCAAACACGGTAACTACCTGGAGGGGGAAAAGATTTTCATAGATTTGGAAAGAACCGGTGAAATTTTCAATGCGATCAAACCCAAAGGGATTTGTATAGCCCAACACGGAATCACAGGGACACCCTTGAAGATTGTGGGACAATTCGCTGACTTTGGAATTCGTAAGGGGAATGTCGGAACTGAATGGCAAAATATTGCACACGAATTTATGCCCAAAGATTTAATGGATCAAATGAAAAAGTGGGCTCAAGAAAATAAAAAAGATATAAAATTTGCTACCAAGGTGTTCAAAAAGGATATAGATTCCATTCCCCAAAAGAATGTCAAACAAATAGAAGAAAAGGCTTACCAAACAGCATGTTCTTTCATTACCGCTTTCAGAGCTAAAAACTTAGCCAGTTTGGTCAAAGATAAATTACTAAGTTAAATATAAACGTGCGAAAATGGGTATGCATCCTCGATTCTTACATTCTACTTGGCTACCTCTCACTCTTGCTCTCTCCCCATAGGGGAGATGCGTATGCACTCATACGAGGGGATGCGGTGAGGAGGCAGATTTGTATTTGAATCTATGTTCAGATTTGTTCCACTTAGGTTCAACAAAAAATGCTTGACAAAATCGATTTTCTCCGTATAATAAGAGATAAAATTGAAAGAGAGGATAAGCCTATAGGAAATAGTTAAAGGGTTTTGTTTTTAGTTGTTAGAACCTTTTTAGCCATTTAAAAAAAGCTGAAAAAAATGAACTAAAGAGAAGTATAGTTATACAGTTCATTTGTTTTTGGGTCAAAAAACCCTTTAACTTATTCGGATGAATGCTTCGCATAGGTTCGTCTGCCGAGTTGCTTTGGGGTTTTATGTCCAGACTCACTCGGCTTTTTTATTTAGGGTGAAACAGCAAACTAAAGGATGCGGAAATTGATAGCCAAGAAATTTATTATTTTTATATCTTTATCCGGTTTCTTAGTTTCTTTTTTTTGTGGGGAAAAAGCCTTTTCTGTTTCGGAATATGATGAAATTGAGGTATTAAAATCGGATCAAGAGGGTATAGTTTTCAAGTATTCTGTTCCAGAACCTACTCTTACGAATGTGAAGATGAATGGAATCGATTTTGATCAGATAAGCCTTGATAAATGTGTTCTCTCCGACTCACCGGAAGAACCTCAGTTGCCGGTAAGGATAGTGGTGGTCGGGGTTCCACCGGAGGCTGAGATTGAAGTCGAAATTTTGGAGGGGGAATCCCAAGAGCGGCCGGAGATAAACCTAACTTCGCCCCCTAAAATAGAAAAAAGTGACCAAAGCCGTTTAGGGTATCAAGTGTCATACCAAAAATTAGACCGGGTCTTTATGGTTGACCGATTTTTTCCGGAGAGGATAGTCTCTTTCGACCCCCCGATCTTTTTAAGGAACCAAAGAATAGTAAGGCTTAAAATCTATCCGGTTCAATATAACCCTCAAAGGAAAACCATTAGATACCATCCACAACTTACTATTTCGGTTCGTTTTTTAGGGGGGGCAAAAGAACCTCAAAGAATCGAGAAAGACCTTTTTGAAAAAATCTATCAGCATCTCTTGTTGAACTATGAGGAGTCCAAAACCTGGAGAAGGACCGAGGAGAGGCGGAGTTTTTTCAAGCCAGGAAGGGTTTTTCCGTTTGGCGATTCGGAAAATTGGTATAAGATCGTAGTCAGGGAAAATGGGATTTATAAAATTGATCGAGCCATGTTAATCCAAGCTGGGGTGCCGGTGAGTGAGATTGATCCCAGAACTTTCCGAATATTCAGCGGGGGCGGAAAAACATTGCCCTTGCAAAATTCCAACTCCTTTTTGGAGCTTTCCGAGCTGTCGATTTTCGTCTCCGGAGAAGATGATAGTAGCTTTGATTCAGATGATTTTATCCTCTTCTACGGCTGGTCGGTAAATGATTGGGATTATGAGTCCACGGGAGAGCAAGCCAGCTATTATACTAATCCATTTACCTATGAGAATGTTTTTTGGCTCACCTTTGGTGGAGAAACTTCATTTAAAAGGATGGGAATCAAAAATGGTGACTTGAAGGATCCAGATCCTTTCCCCTCTTATAAGTTCAAGTCTCGAGTGCATGTAGAACAGGACAAGGAACAGGAAAACTACCGCGATTGGTATTGGTTGAAGACCGCCTCTGTTCGGATGTTTTGGAGCTTGCCCGGGGCGGTTCCAAACGATAGCAATTTGCTAAAAGTTCGGACTGCTTCGGTGGGAAAAGTTGATATTCGGGTCAACCAGGATCCCGCAAAGATAATCGATTCGCTTTCCTCATACACCCTCAGGGTTGCCTCCACCTCTGCCTTCCATGGCGGCATTGTAGACACTCTGGATTTCTCCTTTTCGGATACAGTTTTTTTGGATTATTACGAGGTGGAATATTGGAGAGAATTTGAGTGTTACGACAGACAGATCTTCTTCGAAAGCCCGAAAACCCAGAAGGTGGTCCAATACGAAATCTCCAATTTATTTTCGCCTCAGATATATGTTTTTGATGTAACGGACAAATTTGAAGTCAAGCTGTTCGACGGCCTTCAGATTGATACCGTTGGTGGGGAGGCTAAATTTCAAGATAGCGTCAAAATGGATTCCAAATCGAGATATTACTTGGTGGATCAAAGCAGACTCAAAAAACCGGTGAAGTTGTTTTTAGACGAAGCATCCGATTTAAGGAATGTTGCTAATCAAGCTAACTTTTTGATAATAACCCACTCCGATTTTTATGATCAGGTTCAAAACTTGAAAGATTGGAGAGCTTCATTCAACCAGATGCTGGTAAAAACCATTAAGGTTAAAGATATATATGATGAGTTCTCCGGAGGGCTTTTTGATCCGGTGGCTATCCGGGACTTCTTGAAATATGCTTATCAAGAATGGCAAAAGCCAGCCCCTGCTTTTGTCCTATTGGTGGGGGATGGGAATTACGACTTCAAGAATTACTTGGGCACCGGTGTGCCAAATTTCATTCCTCCGTTCACGTTAGATCCTTCCTTCTCCGACGACATGTATGTATTGTTTGGGAACACTTTGGGTATGATCGTCAGCCGAGTGCCGGTAAGGTCGGAAAATGAAGCCGAGGTGGTGGTGAATAAGATTATCGGCTATGAAAGCGAGCCAGAATTTGGGACCTGGAGAAATTTGGTCACCCTTGTGGCGGATGATGAGTGGGACAAAATCGGGGTAATTGATCCCTTGTGGATGTATCATACCCACGATACCGAAACCTTAGCCGAATCCCATGTTTCCCCATCATTTAATCTCTCTAAAATATACTTGATGGAGTATCCCTTTGATCAAAATGGAGAAAAGCCACAGGCAGAGGAGGCCATTATTAATAGCTTCAACTCCGGCTCTTTGATCGTCAACTATATAGGACATGCAAATCCGGATGTATGGGCACATGAGCATGTATTCAAAACAGCTCAGGATATTCCCAAACTTAATAATAAAAGAAAGCTTCCCTTGGTTTATATGGCGACCTGTCTTTCTGGATTTTTCTTCAGCCCTTATACCGAAGGGATGGCAGAGGAATTATTAAGAGCGGAGGGAAAAGGAGCTATCGCCACCATCTCTGCTATTTTGAAGGTTACGTCTATACCTAATGCCGAGCTCAATTACAAGGTCTACGACCTTTTGCTGGATGATTCTCTCTCTTTTTCCGTGGGGGAAGCCCTTTTCACCGCCAAAATCCTGAGAAACTTGGATTACAACGATAGAGAATATGCCCTCTTTGGAGATCCGCTCATGAGATTGGGGAGGCCCGGCTTGGAGGTTGAGCTAACCCAGGTGACCCCGGACACCTTATCAGCTTTGAGCTTGGTAAATATGAAGGGAGAGGTTCGGGAAAGGGGAGGGGATTTGAACACCAATTTTAATGGGAAGGCTTATATTTTGGGTTTTGATTCCCAAAGAAAAAATGTGCATGAGATAAAGACCAACACGGGATCAAACCATGTGAGCTATGATCTTCCCGGTTTAGTTGTTTTTCGAGGAGAAGCCCTGGTGGAGGGTGGCAGATTTGATGCTGACTTCGTGGTGCCCAAAGATATAAGCTATGGAGGCAATACCGGGAGAGTTGGCGTTTACGTTTTCAATGAAAATCAAGATGGAGCTGGGGCGCAAGATTCTTTGGTTATCCTGGGTTCGGACACGACAGTGGTGGATACAACAGGACCCGAAGTAACTATCAGCTTTGAGGAAAATCCGAATTTCCTGGAAGGGGATGTAATTTTACCTTCCGCCACCTTACATCTTTCGATTTTTGATGAGCATGGGATAAATATCACCGGCGAGTTGGGACATGGAATTACTTTGGTCATTGACCAAGATTATCAACACGAGTTCGATTTGACCAAAAACTTTCAATATGATCTGGGGAGCTTCCAGAAAGGTGGACTTTCTTACCAGTTGCCCAATTTGTCCGAGGGGGAACATGTTTTAAGTATTAAAGTCTGGGATAATGCTAACAATTCGTCTTTAGTCTCGGTGAGAGTGGAGGTGAGGTCGCAAAGGGAATTTGAGCTTACCCAGGTAATGAATTATCCCAACCCCTTCTCCAAAGAGACGAACTTTTATTACCACCTCTCTTCAAGTGCGGAGCGGGTGGAGATAGAGATATTTACTTTAGCGGGAAGATTGATCAAGCACATCCCGAATGCCTCCAAAGAGGCGGGGATAAACTTTTCCACCACCTGGGATGGAAAAGATCAGGATGGGGATCAGGTGGCGAATGGCGTTTATATTTATAAGGTAATGGCGGAAGGCAGAGTAGATGGTGAGGCAAAAAAGAAGGAGGTTTTCGGCAAAGCGGTGGTATTACGATAGCCAAATTCGTATGAATGCATACGCATTATCTTTTTTTAATTGTTGCCGATTTTAAACAAAGAGAGTATATTATAAATAATAGTTGGAAGGTTAGAAGGTTAAAAAGTTCGAAGGTTAAAAGTCAAGCCCTTTCACCTTAAACCTTTGACCTTACACCTGATTTTCTGGAGGTTTTTTTTATGAGAAAAATTGTTTTGCTCCTATTGCTTTTAGGAATGATGATTACACTTAGCTCACCCTTGAGGGCAGATGTGAGCAGATCCGGGGTTTTGTTTTTAAGGATAGCCGCTGGTGCCAGAGCAGCTGGCATGGGGGAAGCTTTTGTTTCCATCTCAGACGATGCCACCGCTACCCACTGGAACCCCGCTGGCTTGGGAGTATATCCCTTGACTTCCACCTTTTTGGAGTATCCATTTCCCGCAGGCTTCAAGGCAAAATCGATAGCCTTGCTGAGAAACGATATCCCCGAGATGAACTACAAACGTTATGACATCTGGGCTCTTTTCGATCTTGATTTAGTTAGACTTTCTGGGGGGAAGTGGAGCAATTATGAAAACTACGCCACCTCCTTTGGGGAATCAGCAGAGAGCATCATCAGAAAATACACTCAGGAGAAGGATGAAGAAAGGGTAGCAAAGATGGTGGAGATCACCGCCTCATTTAATAATTCGGTCAGCAAGGATTCGCTTGTGGCTATGAAGGAGAAAGTCCTGAGAAGCTTGTCCCCAGATTCTGGCTTTTTTGCAAAGCTCTCCTCGTCCTGGGAAACTCTTTTGGGAGCCTGGGACAAGTGCCTTTTGAACTCCAAAGAGCTTTCGAATTTGGCAGAGCGGATAAATGATTTTCTGTCAGATGACAGCCTCTCTCCCAAGGAGGTGGAACAGATTTCCTCGATCCTGTCCCAAACCATCGGAAAAAGATTGCCTGAGACGTTGAAGATTCCCTATCAGGCTCTCTTTTCTGATACCCTCACCGCCATTGCCTCCGAGGGGGATCTGCTTTGGGTGGGGACAAAGAAAGGTCTTTTTACTTTCGACCGCAAGCAGTGGAAAAGATATGAGCAAAAGGATGGGTTGCCCTCAGATTTTATCACCACCATACTTCCGATCTCCAAGAGATTAGTTTGGGTAGGGACCGATCAGGGGATAGCCAAATTCGACGGAGTGAATTGGAGCGTCTCCCCTTTCGGGGGTGACTTAACTGACAAGCGCGTGGTGGAGATTGCAAATTTGGGAGAAAGAGAATTTTGGGCGGCTACCCAAAAAGAATTGTTCAAGCTTGACCAAGAAACCTGGCAACCCCACGAGAGATACGTTTTCAAAATCGGCGATGATCTAGAGAGAGTAGTCAAAAGATTTTTAGGAACGGAAGATGAGAAGAAAATTTCCCAGGCTATTGACTTTGTAAAGAATTACAATGTCCTCCAATCTCAAGACCCAGACTTCGGGGACTCCAGTTTAAGCCCGGGTCAAGAAATCAATCTTCCCTTTGGCTTAGCCATAAACGCAGAGATTACTGCCCTGGTTATTGATGACCATCACAATGTATGGGTGGGAACAAAGGGGGGACTTGAAAGATATACTGAGAATGGATGGAGTACTTACGGATATAGGCTCTATACCGTTACCGAAGGGGATGACGTGAAGAAGGTGGCGGAGAAATTCTTGGGATCTGGGGATGAGGAACGAATTGAAAAGCTTTCCCAGATGATCATGGAGTATAACCATCTGGACTCTGCCCCACTGGAACCGGGGCAAAAGCTTTATGTATATCATAATGCCACCGGAAGTCACATTCTCTCTCTGGTGGAGGCAGGGGGAGATCAGCTTTTTGTGGGAACCGAATACGGCACCCTGAGGTGGGACGGACAAGAGTGGGGTCGGTATTATCACTCCGGTTTGGAAAGAGCCCAAACCGAAAAGATCATTTATCGGGATGGGGAACTCTGGTTTGCCACCCCGGAAAAGGTAGTGGTTTACGCCCACGCCAAGAGGGAGTTGACTTTGATGCATGCTAACTGGCTTCCGGAGTTAGCTTCAGACCTATATTATGAGTATCTTTCCTACGTCCAGCATACGGAAGGGTGGGGGACAATCGGAGCTAATCTCACTTTTCTGTCTTTAGGGAGAAATGTGAGAACAGATGAGCAGGGGAATGTGAAAGGTGAGTTTGATAGCTATGAGATGGCTTTTGCTTTTTCTTATGGCACCAAATTGAATCCTAACTTATCCACTGGACTCTCCGCCAAAATCATCTATAGTCACCTTTCGGATCGAGGTGCTGGATTGGAGAGAGGCAAAGGATCAGGTTCCTCTTTTGCTTTGGATATGGGGCTTTTGTATCACATAAAGAGATTCAGCCTAGGAACCGCTCTGACCAATTTAGGACCCAATATTGCTTATATCGATTTAAACCAATCCGATCCCTTACCTCGCAATCTGGCACTCGGCTTTGCTTACCGAATAGTCGATACTCCTTTTAATCGCTTGACCGCTACCTTCGAGGTAAATAAGGAGCTGGTGGGGGTCCAACTCAAAGATGATCCCAGCACTCCAGTGAAGGAAGGGATCAGCAACGAGTTCAAAGAAGCTATCGAAAATATGGGGATTGAATATTGGTATGGATCTTACGTCTCCTTAAGGGCGGGGTATGTGTATGATCAAGTCGGAGATGTCAAGAATCCTACTTTCGGGGCCGGGTTGCAATATGGCATATTCCGGTTTGATTTCGCTTATATACCTTCCTCCAAGACGTCAGCTTTGTCCAACACCATGCGGTTCTCCATGACTGGAAGGTTTTAGTAGCCACCAGGCAGATGAAAAAGGGAGTGCATCAGCTTGCTGATGCTTTTAAAAAACAGCGAAAGCAAGCTTTCGCACTCCGAAATCATTTTGCTTTGTGGATTTTGGAGAAATATCGTTTTGCGAATTCACATAACTTCTTTATCTTTATTAGAACTCTTAATTAAAGCCTGTCTTTTAATTTTCTGTATGGCAGCTCAAGGGTGGGGAAGCTCGGAGAATATTCTACCCGTGAAAAAAGTAACTCAACCACAATTGATTGAAAAATCTTTTGTGAATCATAAAGGTAAGGGATTCAAAAGTGATGTATCTCAAAAAAATCTGCTCAATCTGAAAAGAGAACATCCTTTCTCTCTTCCGATTTTAGCCAAACCACATATTTCGTATACTGAAACTCTAAAGGTTTTGGGCATAAGGGTGGAATTTCAAGAAGAAATCCTGGATGATCCTAAAACCACGGGAAATGGACTTTTCGATATGCGAACCCAAGAGAAGTTCCTTCAAGAGGAAGGGCACGCCATCGATCCTTCTCCTCACGATACCTTGTATTTTAAGAAGCACATTTTGGCTCTGCATAATTATTGGTGGACGGTTTCAAAAGGGAAATTAGCCATAGAGGGAGAGATTTATCCCAAAAGCGAAACCCTGGCTTACCGCCTCCCTGATTCGATGTCTTATTATGGGGCACCCGATTCCTCTCTTTCCGGTAAAGTCGAAATGCTGAGACAGTTTTTTCATGATTCTTTCAACCTGGCGGATTCGCTTTCGAGAGATGGCGATTCCTCAATTTACCGGATAGATTTCGCGAACAAAAAATATGACAGTTTTGTGATCTTTCATGCTGGCGCAGATCAGCAGGGAGATTTAGGAGCACTGGTCGCTCCGACTCCGGGCGATCTTTTCACTGGTTTCATCGTGTTGGGAGACACGGTATATGTTGAAGGGGATATTATTACCGAAGGGCTTTTCATGCCCGAGACAGAGTCGCAGGATAACCGGGTCACTGCCTTAAATGCCGTCTTTGCCCATGAGTTCGGGCATCAGCTGGGTTTGGTCGATCTTTACAATACCCAAACCTTCATGACCCAGGTGGGTGATTTTTCGCTGATGGACAATAATTTTGCGGATGTGGGGGTGGATGTGGGTTATGGAGGCTACGTCTCCGGAGTATTGCCTGCATATCCGGATGCCTGGAGTAAGGCATTTCTGGGATTTATCCAACCGGAAGAGATAAAAGACCAAAAAGACATCAGGCTTTTTGCCTCGGAGATGCTAAGGGATGATCTTCAAACCATCAAAGTTCCCATAAACTCCGAAGAATATTTTCTAATAGAGAACCGACAGGTGGACTTGGACGGCGATCATACCAGCGGGCTTAGAGCAGATAGCGTGACCAATGTGATCTTGGGTCCGGTGGATTCAGAAAAAAATTACAATCGGGAATATGACTGGCTTCTGCCCGGCTCTGGAATTTTGATCTGGCACGTAGATGAAGGAGTGGCATATTTAGATTATGATGGCGATGGGGTGAATAACTTTTGGGACAACGATCTCCAGCTGGATAAAAACAGACGCTTCCTGACCATCGTGGAGGCGGATGGAATTATAGATTTTGGCGGTGATTATTATACCGGCTATGGGCGAAAAGAAGATTTATTTTACAAAGGGAACAACACGGACTTAACCCCTTATACTTTTCCTTCCAGCAAAAGTCAAAACAAATCTAACACCCATATCTGGATCACCAATATCGGTTATTCGGATACCCTAATGAGTCTGGACATTTCACAGGATTGGCATCAAAGCGGTTTTCCCCAGAAGATTATTCCCGAAACCAACATAAGTTCTCTAGTATATGCAGATGTGGACAACAATGGAAATACCGAAATCTTCGCCTCTTCAGATAGGTTTATATATGCTTGGGGTCCTGGAGGGACAAAATTGATTCCAAACAACAATCTTTTCAGAATAATTGAACTGAATGGCGACACCACTTATTTGCCTTTAGCCATATTTGCTGAATCTGATTCAGCCTTTTTCGGACCGCCCTCTTTGGGCGATTTGAATGGAGACGACACTTTAGAGGTGGTGGCGGCTACGGTGGATGGGAGAGTTTATGCCTGGCATCCTTACGATTTGAATCACGATGGAAGAGCTGATCTTTTGAATGGTTTTCCGGTTCAATTGGGGGAAAGAATCTCCATGCTTCCGGTCATAGCCAATTTCGATGCTGATACATCTGATCTGGAGATATTTGTGGGAGGAGAAAACGGAAAATCAAAGGTGCTTTCCCGCCAAGGGTTAGTGAAATACGAGAGGAACTATCAAAAACCTTTAATTGGATTAGCTATGGGTGACACCCTCGGTCTTTTCTTTATGCTGACCGAGGACAAAAATAAAGGGTATGTCAGAAGAGAAAATTTTGTCAACCCCGAGATGCCTCCGATTTTTGAAGCGGAGATTTTGACAACTGGCAATTCGTCACCTGTGAGTGGTGACCTAAATAGAGACGGGTATTTAGAGGTTATGCTGGTTGGCGGAGACGGGAAAGTTTATGCCTGGGATAGTTATTTAAATCTATTGCCCGGCTTTCCCGTTGAGACGAATATGAATATGGTTAGAGCAAATCCTGCTTTAGGTGATTTAGAGAAGGATGGTTATTTGGAGATAGTAGTGGCTTATCAAAATAAAATTTTTGCCTATAATTTCAATGGTGCTCCAGTGAGCAATTTTCCTATCACCATAAGTCATCCGGGTGGACCCACAGATTTAATAAACTCATCTCCAATTTTAGGAGATGTGGATGGAGATGGCTATCCGGATATAATCGTTGGCACAAAAAATAGACAGGTTTTGGCTTACAATAAAGATGGAAAGATGGTGGATGGATTCCCTCTCCCCGTGGGTGGAGCGGTAACTTCATCTCCCATCTTGTTGAATCTGGATAAAGATGTCAATGCTGAACTTTTGGTCGCCAGTGATGATGGTTTCATATGTGCCTGGGATCTTCCGGGAGAGTATAAAGAAGAGAGTTATCCCTGGACTCAGTTCGGCTATGACTGTGGACATACCAATCATTTTCCTAAAGATAACTTACCGCCCATGCCTCCAGTTGTTGGAGAGCTTTTGCCCCAGAGTTTGGCATATAATTACCCCAATCCTGCAAAAGATCAGACAAAAATTCGATATTACTTAAGAGATAATGCGGAGGTTAATATAAAAATTTATGATCTATCGGGTATGTTGGTGGATGAGTTTTCCGGACCGGGAGAGGGACAGACAGATAACGAACGCCCCTGGAATAGCTCCAAGTTCGCCAGCGGAGTGTATTTATGTAGAGTTGAGGCGAAATCGTCAAGTGAAAATAACGTAATATTTTTTAAAATAGCTGTGGTCAAGTAACTTCCCTCTCCCCTCCGGGGAGAGGGTTAGGGTGAGGGGGCACTATCGCAAAGGAGGAAAAGATGAAAGGAAAAAGTTTTCGAACCTTCGGATTTTTGTTATTGTTGGTTTTTGCTCTCTTTTCGCACAGTAGGTCGGGTTTTCTCCCGCCGGAGGCGGGAGGATACCCGACAGAAACATTGTCGGGCAGCTTCGCCGCCCGACCTACAACGATTCTGATTTCAAAAGATGAAAAGACTTCTTCCATACAAGACCAACTTGCTAAAAATAACCTTGAGCATTATCAGAAATTCTCTCGACTGAGCAATTCATATTTTGTTTACGAAGGCGACTCCACGGAAGAAAAGATCACCGCGGATGTTTACGGTTTTAAAGGAAAATCCGTAAAAAGGGCGTTTGTTTACTCCTTGATCGTCCCTGGAGCGGGTGAGCTCTACGCCAATTCCAAAATAAAAGCTGTCCTCTTCTTTGGATTGGATGCCACCTTATGGACCCTTTACTTCAACTATCACAAGAAGGGGAAGAACAAGGAGGATGAGTATAAGGGGTTTGCAAATCAACACTGGAAAGAAGATGATTATAGAGAGTGGCTGATAGATAGCTTAGGGATAACGAGCGGAAGTGATCAAGACTCTTTCTGGAACAAAAAAGAAACAAGGTATGATTGGCTTTCTCATCATCTTCCCGATAAGAAAGATCAGCAGTATTATGAGATGATCGGAAAGTATGATCAGTTTAAGTTCGGCTGGGATGATTTTCCAGTGCCTGATACAAATCAGGCACTTCGCAATGCCTATTTAAACATGAGACGGGATTCTAACAACTTGCTGAACAAAGCCAAATATTCGGTAATGTTTTCATTGGCAAACCATATCCTGTCTGCCTTTGATGCCGCTATAGCGGTAAAAAAACATAATAGAAAGGGAGAAAGATTCAGTCAGATCCACCTCCAGATGAGGCTTTCGGAAAGGGATGATGAGATTGTCCCTAAGCTTTCGATGAGCATGAAGTTTTAGGGAAGGGTCAACGGATTAAGCGGATAAAGCGGATGGGTTTCTGGAGTAGCGACACTTGTGTCGCGAATCGAAGAATTAGAGTAGGTTAAGCATATCGAAGACTGCTTGACAACCTTTTCTATCTGGGAGGTAGAACCTGGAGTGTTCACCTTCAGGTGAACCATATGAAAGCTCTTTGCCATGCAAGAGGATTCAGGTCCCGCTAAAGCGGGACACTCCAGCAAAACTCTTCCCCATCTGATTTCTTCAGAGATCTCTTAGAAATAATTGATATGCACGAGGTAATCTTTTAATGAAAAAGATTTTATTTGCTACAATCGTCGGGTTTATGTTTACAAATCTCTGTTGGGGTCGAGATACGATTATAACGAAGGGTGCGAAGCATCTTGATGATCTTGTAACTCAGCCATTATTATTTAACTTTTATTCTCAAGCTCAAAAACCCGCAGGACCTGAAAGACAAAGAGAGATTTTTGAGATGCCGGGAGAATTTGGGGAAAAAAAGGAAGGTCTTAAGTCCGTGACTAAGGCGGCTTTTCTTTCCTTTTTGCTACCCGGAGCAGGAGAGATTTATGCTGGAGCGCCAACCAAGGGAAAGATATTCATCTCCGTGGAAGCTTCTTCTTGGGCTGGATTTTTCGGCTTTCGGACCTATGGGGGCTGGCTGAAAAAAGATTATAAAGTTTACGCCGCCTCGCATGCAAAAGTGAATTTAGCCGGGAAACCGGATGAGTTTTTTGATAATCTCGCCTTTTATGATAATCGGGATCTGTATAATCAATTTGCACTTTTATACCATAGAGGAGAGGCAAAGCCTTATCCAGAAGACGATTTCTGGAACTGGGAATGGGATAGCCCCGAATCCAAATCCTGCTTTCGAGATCTAAAAAACCGAAGCAAGACCGCTTACCGAAGAGCTTTATATGTGGTGGGGCTTTCTTTGGTCAACCGGGTCGTCTCTGTGATCGACGCCATGAAGGCGGTGAGAAGCTATAATCGCAAAAAAAGCCTGGAAATCTCCAAAGTCAGATTTGACTTGGAGCTAACTCCTTTTGGTCACGATCCAAAGCTGATGCTTCATGTTACAAGGACATGGTGATACTGAAAATTCAAAATTAAAAAAGCAAAATGCAAAATTTAAATACAAAGCTATTTATATAAATGCATCCATGAACTGTCATTGCGAGGAGTCCTCTGCCAAAGGAGGGAACGACGAAGCAATCTCCAAGTAAGTTAGTGAACGGTATAGAGATTGCTTCGCTATCGCTCGCAATGACAATGTAAAATTCTCCAGTGCGTTTGCTATAGTTGTATTCCAGTTTCGCCAAGAAGAAATTGAGAAGATATAAATTCCTGTTAATTATCTTATTTCTTTTCTTCAGATGCGCCTCCACTGGTTTTGTCCCGCAAAGCGGGATCCCCAGCCCCCAAAAAACCATCACTCAAGGTTCGGTCAAAGGCTTAAAGCCTATGGGAATTATAGGGGAAACCAAGCTTGGATCTTCCTTTCTTTCACATCCCACCGGAATTGCCATTGATCCTCAAGGGAACTTATTCATTGCCGACACGGACAACGATAGGGTGGTGAAGTGTGATGGGGAGGGAAACTTTCTCAAAGAGACGGGAGGATTCGGATGGGAGGAGGGACAATTTAATCGTCCTACTTTCATAGCTACGGACAACGGTCTGAACATCTATGTAGCGGATACCCAGAACAAAAGGGTGCAAAGGTTCGATAGAAATTTGAATTTCATTTCTACGATCCCCGCCTATGGCGGGATCTCCGACAAGATCGAATTAAGTGACGATTTTTCCGGCTTCGGTTTGTTAGAGGGGATAGCAGTTACCTCAGCAGGGGAACTTCTTTTGTCCGACATCGAAGACGATTGTGTGATTAAATTGGATAATTTCTATGCTTACAGCCGAACCTTCGGTGGGTTTGGGTATGGAGGGGGAAGCTTGCTCGATCCCTTGGGAATTTCTGTGGACCGAAAAGGAAATGTTTATGTGGCAGACTCGCAGAATGACAGAGTAGCGATCTATGATCTTTTTGGCAATTTCTTAAAAAGTCTGGGAGAGACAACATTGAGAAAGCCAGGTGGGGTCACGGTTGGTGAAGATGGCTTAATCTATGTGGCAAATACGGAAAAGAACAGCATCGCCATCTTTGATCCCGAGGGGAATTTAGTATTAGAATATGGAACTTGGGGATCAGGAATGGGAAATTTTTCGAAGCCGACTGACCTTAAATTGGGAAGAGATAACAAACTATCCGTGGTCGATTCTGGAAACAATCGGATTTGCGTGTTTGAGATTCTGAGATAAAGTTTAGAGCAGAGAGTAGAGAGTATAGAGTTAAAACCGTTGGTTTGAGGTGCGCTTTTCCCGCCAAAGGCTGGATCAGGATGAATCCGTTACCGTAAAGCATCGTTTTCGGACAAGGGCATCCGGGATGAACGTGAATCCAGAGGTGTTAGCCGAAACAGTATCAAAAAGGAGATATCAAAATGAAAGAGCATAAGTCTGAATGCGTGTTTTGTAAAGATATTGATACAAGTTTTAAAAGAAAGCGTCCTCAGTGGATAGCCGACCTGCAGGTTTCAACTGCGATTCTCTGTACTAATCAGATATGTCGAGGTTATACCATTCTTATTTATAATAAGGCTCATATCACTGAACTCTTTCAGTTGGAAAGGGAAGATCGAATAGCATACTCAGAGGATTTAGTTAAGGTAGCAAAAGCCATATATGATGCTTATCATCCTCATAAGATGAACTATGAACTTTTAGGCAACATTTTGCCTCACCTGCATTGGCATATTATTCCTCGTCTGAAGACAGATCCAATCGAGCTACATTGGCCCATCTGGGGCAAGGACTATACTGAGGTCAAACTATCTGATGATCAGTACCGTGAGATAGTTGAAGAGATAAGAATATATCTTTCGTGAATGGAAAATCAAATCGAAAATATCAAGGTGAAACAGAGGAAATGGTCCAAAGCATCCAATGAAATTGGTGAGATTGCATTTCAAAAAGTCAATTGAGAGATAAACTGAAGGATTATTCAAAAAATGTGGCGGGGTAATCCCGCCCTTCGGGTCTGAGCCCCTCAGGGTCGAAGACCAAAGGCGGGACGCCACAACAGTCTCGTTGGTAACGGACACCTTGTCTGTTACCATAAAGTGTCATGGGCGAGTGTCTCCTTGACGAACGATAAATTTAGAGTTTCGAAAAAGATGCTAACCAGTGCAAAAAATTGGCGAAGAACCATCCTGTTACTATTCTTTCTTTTAAATAATTGTCAACACTGTCTTTCGCAAAATAATACAGACTCAAATTTCGTCCAAAACATTCAAATTTATCTTGTCGGGGATGGTCGCACGGTTTTATACCAACTTGGGGATTATTACATTTTGGAGGGGTCAGAAAAGGTCAAAAAAGTCGTGCCAGGTGACGGAAATGGTTCTTCCCTTGAAAGAGATAAGGATTATACTTTTGATTATAACAATGGACTTATAACTTTCCCCACTCCCTTGTCTAACCAGGACAGCCTTTGGGTGAGCTATCAGAAACTTAACTTAAATTTGAGAAAAAAATATTTTCACAGGGAGCTGGTTTATTCAACCCAGGACGGGTCCTTTGGACAAAATGATGAGTCGGAAAGTCAAATTATTCCTAAAACCAAAGAGCGGGATTTTGCGTTTAACAGAGAAAAACTCCCATCCGATTTTATTCTTTCCGGAAGCAAGACCTTCTCGTTCGAGGTGGGATCAAAAACGGATCCCTCCTTAAGACAGGGGCTTTCGCTTTCTGCAAGGGGGAATATGAGCGAAAACCTCGAGGTATCTCTCCTTCTCTCAGATCAAAATGTCCCGGTCACCTCTCAGGGAACCACTAAGAGATTGGAGGAGTTGGACAAGGTTCTAATCCAGGTCAAATCCCCTAATTTTACCGGCATCTTGGGGGATTATGATCTTAAGCTTTCTGGGTCCCAGTTTTCCCTTTATGAGAAAAAATTGAAAGGGGTAAGGGGAGAAGCAAATGTGGGAGACAATTTCTTTTCAGTCGCTTTGGCTTCCTCCAAAGGGGAATATTTTTCCAACAGATTTCAGGGTGTGGAAAACAAGCAAGGTCCTTATCAGCTCAAGGGTAAAAAAGGAGAGACCGGCATTATGATTCTGCCGGGAACTGAAAGGGTATGGGTAGATGGAAAAGAGATGCAAAGAGGTTCGGATAATGATTATACCATCGACTACAGCAAAGGCACTATCCAGTTTACCCCTCACCAATTGATTACCGCGGATTCCCGCATAAATGCGGATTTTGAATACTCGGAGGAGAACTACCAAAGGGATTTTTACAGCGGAAGTCTGGGCACAAAATTTTTTGATGGAAAACTTGAATTCAAAGCCACCGGGATAAATGAAAAAGATAATCAGGATCATCCCCTTTCTTTTGCGTTGTCCTCAGAAGACAGAGACATATTAAGCCGGGCGGGTAATGATATTTCTAAAGCAGACAAAGATGGAGCAGAATTTGTGGGAGAGGGCAAAGACGATTATGATTTAGCTTATGATTCGTTAGGTAATCCTTATTATCAATATGTGGGGAGTGATTCAGGTTCTTACCAGGTTTCCTTTTCCTGGGTGGGAGAAGGTAAGGGGAGCTATCAATATAAAGGGGGAGGGATTTACTCTTATGTTTATCCGGGCAACGGCGATTTTTTGCCAAAAATCTTTTTGCCTTTGCCCCAAAGTCATTCTTTGTTCGATTTGGCCTTATCTTTTTTGCCCACCCCGACGTTTAATACCCAAATAGAATGGGCAAAAAGTAAAAAGGACTTAAATACCTTCTCCTCCAAAGATGACCAGGATAATTGGGGTGACGCTTTTTTTCTAAAGTCGGTTTATGAAAACAACGATTTGGGACTCGCTCAATTGAAATTGGAGGGAGTTTATAGATTTTTGAAAAAGGACTTTTCCCCTTTCGGTCGGGTCGATTTTGTGGAGAAGGAGAGGCTATGGAATCTGCCCGATGATTCTCTTAAGGCAAACGAGGAAACTTATCAATTCAATGGGGTCATCTCTCCCATTAAATCGATTCTTCTAAATCTCGATTATGGAAAATTAAACTTAGAGAAAACATTCAAATCACAAAGGCAAAAGCTGGGTCTGGAACTTTTCCCTGCGAACTGGATTTCGGCTAAAGCCAAAACCGAGAGGATTGAAAGTAAAAAATTCGATCAAGGGAATTTGAACACTGAAGGCAAATGGATTAAGAATCAATTTTCTTTGAATCATAGAATTTCCAAACTTTCAACCACATGGGGCTGGGAGCAGGAGAAGAAAACCACATTCAGCTCTGGGGCGATTACTGATGGAAATAGATTCAATCAGTTAAGCGGAGAGGCTTCTTTGAAACAGTTGAATGAGATAAAAGCCTCCACCGAGCTTTCTTATCGGGAAGACGATAAATTTGAAAAGTGGTGGAAAGACGAGTCTTTCTCCTATATCTGGCGTAATCGGCTATCCCTCAGAGACTATAAAAAGATGCTCTCGTCTGATCTGGAATTCGTGCGAAGGATCAAAAGATGTCAAGATTTATCTGGGGTTGATACCAAAGAAAACTTGCTCTCAACCCGTTTGGATTTTTATCCTCCCAGTCAGATTTTCAATCTTAAATTTTACCATTCGCAAAATCAGGTTCACTCGGCCCAAAGGGTGGATTCTTACATAGATGTAGGTGAGGGAAAAGGGGAATATCGATATGAGGATGGGGAGTATGTCCCAGATCCTGAAGACAACTTTATATTGGTGACTGAATGGGTGGGGGATTTTGCTCCCTCTTTAGATTTGAACAAAAGCATCAGACTGATCTTTTCGCCTTACAAAATGGCATCCAGACGAAGTGCGAACTCGTTTTGGTCCCAATTGGGCAAAATCTTCTCCACCGACTCTTTTATTAATCTCTCCGGAAAGTTTGGGGGCAACAAAAACTGGACCTCCTATTTTCTTTATCCTCTGAACAAAATCCCTGGTGATTCGGTTTTGTCCCAAGATTTCACGATGAGGCACGATCTATATCTTTTGCCCGATTATAGGAGGCTTAATTTCAGATTGAGATGGGAAAAAGAGGATGATGAAAATAATTTGCTCTCTTTAGGTGGAGAGAAGGAAAAAGTCATAAGAAAAAAACTTTTGATCAAATCCTTCTTTTCACCCCGTTATCTTTTTGAGTCTGAGCTTGAGGATGAAAAGCAAACAAAAAGTGGAGGTAGTGAGGCTAAATATCTAATAAACGGAAAAGCTTTCAAGATGAACCTTACCCAAAAGAGATCAAATGCTTTAGAGTTGAGCCTTTCCACAGAGTATAAAAAGAGTGAAGAGAAGATACAAAAATTACGTGCCAACTTTTTTTCCCTTTCGCCGGAGCTTTTGTGGTCACTTTGCTCTTATGGAAGATTAAAAGCCCAATTCAAATGGACCCACTTAAGTTCTTCTCTTAAAGAAAAAAGTTTGCCCTATCAGGTGAGCGAAGGAAAAAGGAGGGGCGAAAACTATGACTGGCATTTTTTCTTTGACTATAAATTGAATCAATATATTACCTCCTCGATTATTTACAGTGGTGAAAAAGAACCTGGGATTAAAACCAAACATACCGGCAAAATGGAGGTAAAGGCATATTTTTAGTGTTGAGAGACCGGTCAACGGATTGAACGGATAGAGCGGATTACGAAAAACGGTAGACGCCCGTATGGGCGTTCCTTGTTGGTCGGGAGTGCCCTTCAGGGTGAATCCCTTCAGGATGAACCCTCACCCCCGGCCAAAGCGCGTAGCCAGGGCTTCACGCCTTGGCACCCATATAGGTGCCTAAGCTTAACTTATCAAAAAACGCAAAAGCTTTGTTATGGAAATAAAGCTCAAAACTATGTCAATGATGAAAAGAAGTTCTTTAATCCTTATTTCGATTTTACAACTCTACTTTCTTACCCCTCCGGCTTTAGCGGATAAGGTTGTAAATAAGACTTATTCTAATATACAAATATCAAATCCTATCGAGATTGAAGGGAATAGATTTTTTCAAAAGCAAGAACTTTTGTCTCACATCATGCTCAAACCTGGTTTGACTTATAGTGATGATCTTTTGGAAAAAAGCATAGACCGAATTTTGATGCTTTATGATGAGAATGGATTTCCATATTGTGAAGTTTTGCCTTCTGACTTTAGGATCACGGATGAAGGCAAGCTTTCCTTCTCGCTTGAAGTGGATGAAGGTCCCAGAGTGAAGATAAACAAAATACAGTTTGAGGGTTTGAAAAACACCAAAGAGAAGGTGATAAGAAGAGAGTCCCGCCTACAGCGGGATTCCCTCGGGTTTTTTTCGCAGAGCAAGGTAAACAAGAGTTTGGAGAGGCTAAGAAAACTTTCTTATATAAAGGATATAGAGGAGGTAAGTCTTTTAGCGGAAAACGATCCCATCCGGGGTCTCTCTCCAGAAACTGCGGTTTTGAAAATTAAGTTGACAGAAAGAAGGAATAATAGCTTCACCGGGATTTTGGGTTATGTTCCTTCAGCCCGAGCATTTAAGACAAATCCGTCTTCAGCCAATAGAAATGGGTATCTTACCGGAAAGATAGATCTGGTTTTGGATAATATCTTTGGCACCGGAAGAAGGGTGGATTTAAATTGGTATAAGAAAGACCCTTATTCATCCTATTTTGCTTTTTCTTATCAGGAACCGTGGATTTTAGGCTTACCACCAACTTTGGAATTGGGGATAAGCCAGACGGACTACGACTCCACTTACCTTCAAATTTCCATAACCGCGGGGCTTTTGTTTAATCCCTTAGAGAAAATCTCCTGGAAAGCAGAAGTGGGATGGGAAAAGGTGGTGCCAGGTCCAGCTGGAGAGGCTTATCTTCCCCATAGCAGGAAGTATAAAGCTGGGGTGAACTTGACCATAAATCTATTAGATGACCTTAGTAATCCCCGGAAGGGTCTTTTCCATCAAACTCAGGTTACCTATGGTCGAAAAAGAAATTATTCTACTGCTGACGATACACCAAAGAAAGAGGTAATATATGATACTAAATTTTCTTTGGATTTAGAACACTTTCTCCCCACCTTCTCTAAACAGACTTTTATGACCGGAATACATTTAAGAGGTATGACCGCAGATGAGGAGTCTGACGACCCTTCTGGGTCAGTTCCTTTTCCTGAGCAGTTCAAGTTGGGCGGAATAAACAGTCTCAGGGGGTATAGAGAGGAGGAATTTTCCGGCACCAAAGTAGCCTGGACAAATCTGGAATATAGATTTTTGTGGAGCTCCGACTCAAGATTTTTCGTCTTCGCAGATTACGGCTACTTTTTCAGGCAAGCCCGATCAACTGAAGATAAAATGTTAAGAAAAGTTTCCGGCAAAAAACTGGGATATGGATTTGGTATAAGGATAGACTCTAGGGCCGGGCTTTTGGGAATCGATTATGGCATAGGAGAAAAAGATAGATTAAGTGAAGGAAAAATCCATTTTGGGATAGTCAACAGATTTTAAGACTTCCTGGAGTGTCAAGCTTCAGCTTGACCAAAAGATACCCGCCTTTAGCCCGAAAGGAGTTAAGGCGTTAGCCTTTTAAAATCCTCACGGATTAACTCCTTATTTGGTTCGAGCTTTGATATGAATAAAATTATCGCATGTCTCAAACTGACTCGTCCCCAGAACAATCTGATCGCGGCTTTATCTGTTTTGGTTGGAGCTTTAGTCTCAGGAGAAATAGAATATTGGAGGGCGGTAGCTTTTGCTTGCATTTCCGCTTTTTTCATCTCTGGGGGAGGCAACTGCCTTAACGATTTCTTTGATGTGGAAATTGATAAAATCAATAAGCCATTTCGTCCCCTTCCTAAAGGAGAAATCTCTCGAAGATCTGCCCTTTGGTTATCTATCTTTCTTTTCCTGGTAGGTCTTGGTGTGAGCCTTTTCATAAAACCTTTAAGCATGGTAATTGCGACAGTAGCTATTACATTTTTGGTCTTTTATGGCCATACTTTAAAGAGAAAGCTTTTTTGGGGCAACTTCACGGTCAGTTTTGTGTCAGCTTTGGCTTTTATCTATGGGGGAATCACCACCAGGGATTTCAAGCTCTCTTTGATACCCGCTGTTTTTGCCTTTTTTTTTCATCTGGGCAGAGAGGTGGTCAAGGATATGGAGGATTTGAAAGGGGATTCTCTTTTAAAAGTTTCAAGTCTGCCTAATAAATTTGGGATTAACTTCTCCCTATCATTCACCACCAGCATCTTCTCATTTTTGATGGTATTGACTTTTTTCCCATATATTTTCGACATCTTTTCCTGGTTTTATTTGGTTTTAGTGATTTTGGGAGTGGATCTGGTTCTGATCTACGTTATCTGGTCGATGTGGAATGATCCTTCTAATTTCAATCTACATAGATTGAGCACCATTTTGAAGGTTGATATGCTTTTAGGCTTAGCCGCTATTTATTTAGGAAAATTTTAGTTGTTGGTTGGGGCAGGAGTTCAACTCCCGCTCCAACTCAGAGGGGTACCCTCATATTTATCGGGCGGGGATTGCACGGACGTGCCCATCTGGGAACCCCCGCCCGAAGTAGGTGACCTTTGCTCCGCCAACCAGGATTTTTCTCTCCTTCAAAAAAAAATAAAAAAAATTGTTGACAAAATAAAAAGGGTGTTGTATACTTTCTCAAAATTTAGCCAGAGGAAAGGGTATATTTAGGTGTTATTAAAAATTGTAACATAAAACCTTAAGTAAACAAAGGAGGTGAAAGAGGAAAAGACATTAAAGGAAAGAGTATTGGGTTTCCTTCAGGATGAGTCCTTATTAACCTTTAACCAAAACGCGAGGAGGGAAGTTTTATGAAAAAGCTGATTATCGTCTTTACCATCGTGGCTTTCTGCGGGAGCACCGCATATGCGATGGATATGTCTAAGCATATCGGCTTTGGCGCCTGGGCCGGCGGTATCATGCCTATAAACGGAAAAGTCAACGCAGAGGATAAACTGTCGAAATTCGTGGGCATGTATGCATTTCCTGCGGCAGAGATCAAATATGTAATTATGGACAAAGCGGCGGTAGGGGTTAACTTCGGCTATGGTTACATGCCCCTCAAGGACGATAAAAAGCCACCAGAGTTGAAGGATCAGACCCCGGCTTTGAATATGCCTTATGTCGCTTTGAACGGCACTTTCAACTTCGGACCCATGATGAAAGCTGAGGGGAACAAGCTCAACCCCTTCGCCACCGCTGGAGTGGGAATGTATATGTGGTATTTCTCCGAAAATGAGAGAACCAATAAGCAAAAGACTGCGAAGGGAGAAGACTTCAAAGCATCCAGCTTGGGGATCAACTTTGGTGCTGGGGTGGAATACTTCGCCATGGAAAAGCTTGCCGTCTTCGGAAGGTTGAACTACCACATGGTAATGATGAAGAACAAGGACAAATTCGGAGAGGACTTTGGCAATCAAGGTTTCTTGACCTTCGGCGTCGGAGTGACATATTATTTCCCCATGAAGAAGGCTGAGTGATGAAAAGAATTCTGTGACACCCCATCCGGTGTAACTGTTTTTCCATAGCTCTGGAGTGGTTTAATTAATGAGAAGGGATGGTTGGATTTTCCTTTGTTCGGGCGGGGGGCAAACCCCCCCCCGAGCGAGAAAAATCCTCACGTAAGGTGGGAAATCCAACCTACTATCGACAAAGGAGGTGATAAGTCAAATAGAAATAGAAGTTTTTTGGTTTGATGGATTTTAATTGTAAACCTTAAAAAAAGAGGAATAAAAAATGAAAAAGGTATCTTTGATAATCATGATTTTATTGGCAGTATCATTTGTTCCGCTGAATTTTGCTTTCTCACAGGGAGAGAAAACAGCTAAGGGAAGGATTGAATTGGGTGGCACTGTCGATTTTACTCGCACTTCTTATGAGAACTTCTCTTCAACCGACATATCGGTTTTGCCTGGAATTGGCTACTTTGTGATCCCTAAGCTCTCGTTAGAGCCAAAGCTTTTGATCTCTCATACAAGCTATAGCCCGGATGAGGGAGAGGGTATTTCTGCAACTCATTTTGGTGCAATCTTCCATGCGGTTTATCATTTTGAAAGAGCAGGTGAAAGCAAGTATGTTCCCTTTCTATTCGGAGGAGCCGGTTTTGTCAGCCATTCCGGTGACGTAGGTGACGCAGATCAGATGACTATGATTCTTCCGGATGTAGGTGGAGGGATCAAAATTTTCGTCACCAATGACGCAGTCATTCGTGCCGCACTTTACTATCAGCGTGCATCCAATGCCGGTGGGGTGAAAGATGCCGATGCTTCCGAGTTCGGACTCAGAGCAGGCGTCTCTATTTTTGTGAAATAGTTTCACCCCCAAAAGGTGTTTTAGCGAAAATGCTGATCCTTTAAAAGGATCAGCATTTTTGTTTTAGGGATCGAGTCAAATTTCTGTTGCATTTTATCTGAAAGCTTATTAATTTAAATAATGAGAAAGATAATATACCTTAAACATTAAACTTGGAGGTAACCATGTCCGGACATTCTAAATGGAGCACCATAAAACGAAAGAAAGGCAAGGCGGATGCGGAACGGGGAAAGATGTTCACCAAACTCATAAAGGAGCTTACCGTTTCCGCAAGGGATGGAGGAGGAGATCCGGAAGGTAATCCGAGATTAAGAGCTGCCATCCAAGCCGCCAAAGCTGCCAATATGCCTGCCGCCAACATCGAAAGAGCCGTAAAGAAAGGAACCGGTGAGCTTCCCGGAGTCTCCTACGAACAGGTCAACTATGAAGGATATGGTCCGGGTGGAGTGGCGATGCTGGTGGAAGTGTTGACCGACAACAGAAATCGGACTGTTTCGGAAATCAGAAATATTTTTACCCGCCATGGAGCAAACTTGGGAGAAGCAGGCTGCGTGGGATGGATGTTCGATAAAAAAGGGCTGATTCAAGTTGATAAGGGATCAGTAGATGAAGAAAAGCTGATGATGGCGGTATTGGATGCGGGAGCTTCAGATATGACGCTGGAGGAGGGTTATTTCGAGATCGTCACTCCCTTCAACAAATTTGAGGCAGTAAAGCAGGCTTTAGACCAAAAGAAAATCCCTTATAGCCAGGCAGAACTTACCATGATCCCCCAGACAAACATAAAACTGGTAGGCAAGGAAGCTGAGCAGATGTTGAAATTAATGGAGGCTTTGGAGGATCACGACGACGTGCAAAAGGTCTATGCGAACTTTGATATTGCTATAGAGATCATGGAGAAGATGACCGCATGATAAGGGTCAAATGAAGAATGACGAATAACGAATAAAGGGCGTAGCAGAGGGTTCATCCCTCTGGGTTTTCCCCGGGGAAATTCCCAAGCCATAAAGGCTTGGCTACGCGGGTGTATATAGTGAAAGGGTTTTGGAGTAGCAATACCTCGCCTCTGGCGGGTCGCTCCTTCTCCATAATTCTTAGAATAATAATTCGGAGTTAAGGCGCACGAAGTCTGTGCCTTGAGGTAAGCCTTTTATTTGACGCAGAGCAAGCTCTGCTACTCCACAATTCAAGGGGAGAACATTTGATAATTTTGGGTGTTGATCCGGGAAGCATCGCAACGGGGTATGGTTTGATTAAATCCAACGATCAAAAAAATGTGCTCTTGGATTATGGGGTCATCAGAACAGATTCGAAAAAATCCCTTCCGGAGAAGTTAAAACAAATTTTTGAAGACTTGTCCCGGATTATAGCCCAAAAGCATCCAGACGAGTTAGCCATAGAAGAGACGTTTTACAGTAAAAATGCCAAATCCGCTCTGGTAATGGGTCAAGCCAGAGGGGTGGCGATCTTGGCCGCCGCTTGTGCGAAAATCTCCGTCTACGAATATTCTCCCAAAGAGGTGAAATGTTCCGTTGTTGGACGGGGGAATGCTTCAAAACTTCAAGTGCAATATATGGTCAAAAATCTTTTGGGATTGAAGGACCTACCCCAGCCTCCGGATGCAGCGGACGCTCTGGCTGTAGCTCTGTGCCATGCTCAGAAAATGAGAGTAAAATCGATTATGTTGTCCAGCAAATCTCCAGGATAAAACCTTTTGCGGCGGACGGCGGACGGTCGACAGTAAAGCTTAAGGTGAAAAGTTGATCGCTTATTTAGAGGGAAAATTAATCGAAAAAAATCCGACTCATTTAATCTTGGACATAGCCGGGGTCGGGTATTCTGTGAACATACCGGTCTCCAGCTATAGCCACTTAGGGGAGATAGGCGAAATTGTAAAAATCTTGACCTATCAACATGTCCGCGAAGACGAGCTCAAACTTTATGGGTTTTCCACTAAACCAGAGAAGGATCTATTTGAGCTATTGATTTCTGTAAACGGAGTGGGACCAAAAGTGGCATTGGGAATACTCTCCTCCATCTCAGTGGAGGATTTTCAAAGATCAGTTCTGGAAGAAGATTTGGACATTTTGACCCACATCTCTGGGGTAGGCAAAAAGATCGCCCAAAGGTTGATCGTAGAGTTGAAAGAGAAATTGACCAAAGTTGACCTGAGAGTTGAGAAAGGAGTGGAGATCAAAGAGAGGATTAGTGCTTCGATTGAGGACGAGGCTGTTCTGGCATTAGTTTCATTGGGATATTACAAATTCGACGCCAAAAAAGCTGTGGAGAAAGTAGCTTCAGAAAGCAAAGAAAGTTTGCCCATCGAGGAGTTGATAAAGAGAGCTTTGAAATATGCTAAATAGATAAGCGGTCAACAGATTCATCCTGAACGGATTCACCGTGAACGGATTAAGCGGATGTTCCGCGTAACGAAGCCTTCATGGCTTCGCCCAGACGGGCGGTCGTCTGACCGTGCAGAGGCGTGAAGCCTCTGCTACGCGAAGGTATAGAATAAACTTTTAATGAAAAAGAGGTAGAATTTTGGGACAGAGGATTACGGTTCCAGATAGGTTAGAGGATGAATTGGAATATGATCTCACCCTAAGACCATCGAGATTTGATGAGTTTGTGGGTCAGGAGAAGATCAAGGAAAATTTGAAGATCTTTATCGAAGCCGCTAAAAGAAGAAAGGAAGCTTTAGATCATGTTCTGTTTTATGGTCCACCCGGCTTAGGTAAGACTACTCTGGCAAATATAATCGCCAAAGAGATGGGGGTAAATATCAAAGGCACCTCGGGACCCGTTTTAGAGCGTCCGGGCGATTTAGCTGGAATCTTGACCAATCTAAGCGAAAAAGAAGTTTTGTTCATCGATGAGATTCACAGACTCAATCATGTGGTGGAAGAACATCTGTATCCTGCCATGGAGGATTTCAAATTTGATGTGATGATCGACAAGGGTCCGGCGGCAAGATCGGTCAAGCTTTCCTTACATCCTTTCACCCTAATCGGAGCGACCACCAGAGCTGGTCTTTTGACTTCACCCTTGAGAGCCAGATTTGGAGTGGTGGGAAGATTGGATTTCTATCAGCCGGAAGATTTATATAAAATCGTTTTGAGATCAGCCAAGATTCTGGACATAAGCATAACCGAAGAAGGAGCTATGGAGATCGCCAGAAGATCCAGAGGCACTCCCCGGGTGGCAAATCGGATTCTTCGAAGGGTTAGAGATTATGCTCAGGTTAAAGCCAAAGGAAAGATCGATAAGAATGTTGCTCACGATGCTTTGTTGATGTTGGATGTGGATGAGTTAGGCTTGGATGAGATGGATAAAAAGATCATGGAGGTGATCATCCATAAATTCAAAGGGGGTCCTGTGGGAATAAATACCTTGGCAGTTGCGGTGGGGGAAGAGGGAGAAACTATCGAAGAGATCTATGAACCTTTTTTGATTCAGGAGGGACTCTTAAACCGCACCCCCCGTGGCAGAACCGCTACTGAGTTAGCTTACAAACATCTGGGGATAAAATTAGATAAAGATACACAAGCAAGATTATTATAGTGCTTTGTCAATTAAATAGCGATCACATTTTTAGGGTTTCGTTTTAAAAGGTTACGGTTTCGGTTAGGTATCGTCTAAAAAGTCATCGTCAGTCGTTTATCGTACAAAATACAATAGACGAAACCGACAGACGAAAAACGATACGTGGCCGAAACCTAAACCGACACACGATAAACAAGGGACTTTCATTTTGTAAACAAAGCATTAGAAAGCGAAATAGTTCAGCTACTGGAAAGTAGCGAAACTTGTTTCGCGTTATTAGGACAAGATGAAACTTCTTCTCCATATCTGCTGTGCATGTTGCACACCCTACCCTTTAAATGTCCTCTCAGAGGAAGGACATCGAGTCTCAGGATTTTGGTATAATCCCAATATCCATCCCTTCACCGAATATCAAAACAGGCTAAATGCGGTGAAATCGTTTGAATCCTTCAAATCATTTCCCGTATTCCATAATGATTCGTATGATCTGGAGAAATATCTTAAAGCGGTGATGAATGATCTGAAGAATAGGTGTGGTTATTGTTATAAGGTAAGACTGATTAAAGCCGCCAATGAGGCTTTAAAGCAAGGGTTTGATGGTTTTACCACCACCCTTTTGGTTAGTCCTCATCAGAAGCATGAGCTGGTCAAGGAGATCGGGGAAAAAATCGGAAAGGATTTGGGTATAGACTTTGTATATCGAGATTTTCGACCGGGATTTTACGAAGGGAAAAATGAAGCTAAGAGATTGGATTTATATAGTCAGAAATATTGTGGCTGTATCTTCAGCGAAAAAGAACGTTATCTCAAAAAACCCCGAGTGGAAAGTTTCAAGAAATTCGTATGAATACTTCGCAAGTTCGTTTTGAAATCTACCCTGATTCATAATGTTTGCCAGCATAGGTAAAATGTTAATAGTGTGCGGGGTGGTGACGGTGGTGATTGGGGTAATTCTTATTTTAATGGGTAAGGTTCCATTTTTGGGAAAACTTCCTGGCGATATTCACATTCAGAAGAAAGATTTTGGATTCTATTTTCCCCTGGGAACATGTATTGTGGTCAGCATAGTGTTGTCCCTTCTTCTTTCAGTTATTTTTATATTTCTCAACCTTTTCAAAAAATGAGAAAATTTTGCAATTTAAAACTCCGCGTAGCCGAGCCTTTATGGCTCGGGGTTTTTGAATCCCAGATGCATAAAGCCTCTGCTACGCTGTAAATGAACCTTTCAAAAAATGAAAATCTCTTTAAAAGATTTCGATTATCCCCTCCCTAAAGATTTGATCGCCTATTATCCGGCTGAAAAGAGAGACCACTCCCGGCTTTTGGTTCTGGAGAGAAAAACCGGAACTTTGGAGCATAAATATTTTTACGAGATCATTGATTATCTGGAGGAAGGGGATGGTTTGGTCATCAATCAAACCAGGGTCTTCCCAGCGCGGATTTTCGGGATAAATGAAAATAACCAGGCGAAAGTCGAAGTTCTATTTCTTAAGAAATTAGAAGATAGCATGTGGGAGGTTTTGGTCAAGCCTGGCAAGAAAGTCCCTTCGGGTTCTGTGATTTCGTTTAACCGAGGTGATTTGCGCTGTCAAATTTTGGGAAGAACAGGGGGAGGTAGTCGATTGGCAAAACTTATGTTTGATGGTGATCTTTTTGAAATTTTGGATGGACTTGGAAAAATTCCGCTGCCCCCTTATATAAGAAGAGAAACAGAACCACAAGATAAAGATCGCTATCAGACTGTCTATGCTAAAGAAAAAGGTGCGGTGGCTGCACCCACTGCAGGTCTTCACTTTACCTCAGAGTTACTTAAAAGAATTGAAGGGAAGGGTATTCATAAAATTCCCATAACCTTGCATGTGGGATGGGATAGCTTCAGGCCGATCCGGGTGGAAGATCCCAAAAATCATCAATTGGAGTCGGAGTATCTCAAAATTGACCAATCTTCTGCAGACAAAATAAATCAAATTAAAGAAAAAGGCAAAAGGATCGTGGCAGTGGGAACCACCACGGTTAGGGCTTTGGAGACGGTGGCGGATAATTCCGAACCTCATCGAATTCAAGCTAAATCCGGTTGGACAAAAAAATTCATCTATCCTCCATATAAGTTTAAGGTGGTCGATTCTTTGATCACCAATTTTCATCTTCCCAGATCAACTCTTCTTTTATTAGTCTCCGCCTTTGCCACAAGAGAGCTGATCTTGAAAGCATATCAGGAAGCGATTAGGGAGCGATACAGATTTTATAGCTATGGGGATGCGCTGCTAATTATTTAGTCAACGGTCATGGGATGAAACGGATTTGAGAAACCTCTCCCCCCGTCCCCCTCTCCACGTTGAGGGTGTGTCACAATCATGTTTTGACTTTGTAGCCGCAATCTTTAGATTGCGTAAGCTGTTGGAATTCAACAAACGGTTTTCGCAGACTAAAGTCTGCGGCTACAAAAAACCGAATTATGACACAGTCTCGTTGTGGAGAGGGGGAGATAGGGGGTGAGGTTGTATTAGCAACTAATAGAATCAAATGAAAACCATTGCCATCATAGCCGCCGGAGGGCGAGGGAAAAGAATTGAAGAGGTTCATCCTGAAGGAAAGCTTCCCAAGCAATTTTTGATGTTAAAAGATAAACCCATACTGGCGCATACAGTGGACAAATTTGAGCGGTGCGGACTTGTTGATGAAATTATTTTAGTTGTCCCCGAAGGTTATTTAGAATATTGCTCCCAGGTGATTGTGGACAAGTATGGTTTCAAGAAGGTGAGGAAGGTTATATGTGGAGGAAAAGAGAGGCAGGATTCGGTCTATTTGGGACTCAAGGCTTGCCCTAATAATGCTTCCATTGTGGTCATTCATGATGGCGTTCGTCCCTTGATTTCGCTTGATAAAATTTCTGAATCAATCAAAATATGTCAAAAGAAAAATGCTGTGGTATTGGCGGTGCCGGTGAAGGAGACCATCAAGAGAGTTGAACATGGCAACATAATAACCACCTTGGATAGAGATAAAATATGGCTAACCCAAACCCCTCAAATCTTTGAATACAAGCTTATTTGGGACGCCTATAAAAAGGCAGAAGAGGATAACTTTGTGGGAACGGATGATTCAGCTTTGGTTGAACGGCTGGGGTTTAACGTAACAATCTTAGAAGGAGATTATAGAAATATAAAGATAACCACAACCGAAGACCTCCAAATAGCGGAGAAGCTTTTGGAGATGGAAGAATAGGAGTGCAAAAGTTTACTTTTGCGGTTTTGTTCGTGCGGGAATTGAATTTCCCGCACGAAAGTGGTTCGGGAATTCCAATTCCCGAACCAACACCAAAAATGGAGTTCTTAGTTGCTTAGAATCGGTTTCGGTTACGATGCGCATAGATTAGTTAAGGGGCGGGATTTGATTTTGGGTGGGGTAAAAATCCCTTATGAAAAGGGACTTTTGGGGCATTCGGATGCTGATGTTCTGTCTCATGCCATAGGCGAGGCCATCTTAGGTGCTTTGTCCTTAGGTGATCTGGGAAAGCATTTTCCTGACACCGATGAGAAATACAAGGGAATTTCAAGCTTGAAAATCCTATCCATGATCAATGACATGGCAAAAAAAGAAAATGCCAAAATCATTCACATAGATTCTACCATCGTAGCCCAAGAGCCTAAATTGTCCCCTTACATAGAAAAGATGAGAGAAAACATTGCAGATGTTTTGAAAATTAAAACAGATCAAGTTTCGGTAAAGGCGACCACCACCGAGGGCTTAGGATTTACCGGAAGAAAAGAAGGAATTTCAGCTTACGCCATTGTTCTTATGGAAAAAGGCTAAGAAAATAATACAAGCACATTTATTCTGATACGAAGTTGCCCCTTTCCCCCGCCTCTGGCGGGATTTTCAACCTAACCCTCTCCCACGAGGGGAGAGGGGATTTAATGAATTTCCCCTCCCTTGATGGGAGGGGGTAGGGGGAGGGTGATTATGTCAATTTATTTGATTCGCTTGAGATAATTTAGATAAAAGAGCAGATGTTCGAGAATATTTGTCTAAGAGCAGAAGATTTTTTGAAGTTGGCAGTTACTTTTGGTCCTTTTTGGTTTTATCTATTTATATTCTTGAGTGGACTGGTGGAAAATCTTTTTCCCCCATATCCGGGAGATACGGTCACCTTCATAGGAGGATATTTGGCAGGCACTGGAGTGTTGACATTCTCCTTAGTTTTCTTCTCCGCCTCCTTAGGATGTTTGGCAGGAGCGATGATACTTTATATCTTAGGCAAAAATAAAGGCAGAGGTATTTTTTTGAAAAACAAAGGAAAGGTCTTCAATAAAGCTCAATTGGAGAGGATAGAAAGCTGGTTCAAAAGATATGGGGAGAAAGTGTTGATTTTAAGCCGATTCTTGACCGGCGTCAGATCTCTAGTAGCTTTGACTGCTGGAGTCGGCAATGTCAAAGTGCAAAAAATGACCGGATACACTTCAATAAGCATCATCCTTTGGAACAGCATAATCCTGTTTTCCGCCTTCAAGGTTCAAAAGAATTGGCGGGAAATTTTGGAGATGATTCAGGTTTATAACAAAGTGGTATTGACGGTCGTAATTCTAATTGTTATTATTTGGCTCATAAAAAATCTGAAAGGTAAATTTGCCAAAAGCTAAACGCAGTAGGAAAATATTTGTAGTTGCCTGATTTATCAGGCAAAGGGGAAAAATTGAAAATATTAGTGTTAATGGGTGGGATTTCAGCGGAGAGGGATGTTTCCTTAGCATCTGGCGAGGCGATTGTTAAGGCTCTGATGTCCTCAGATCATAAGGTAATCGCACTGGATACTGCACAAGGACAGAAGCTTTTGCCTGATACGGGAAAATACATTCCAGATGGCGTAAAAACAGAACCTCCGGACATAGTCGAGCTTGAGAAAAAAGGGAAAGAGCTTGCGTTAAAAGCCATCGACTCCTTTGATTTCTCTGAGGTGGATATAATATTTTTGGCTCTTCATGGCGGGCAGGGTGAGGATGGAACCATCCAAGCCCTTCTGGATTTGACTGGAAAACCTTACACTGGTTCAGGAGTGTTAGCCAGTGCTTTGGCGATGAACAAAGCCATGTCCAAAAAAATCTTCGAAAGAGAAGGAATCTTGACCCCGGATTGGTTCTTGGTTGAGAATTCCGATCTTTCCGATTTGTCACGCATTGCTAATCAAATAGAAAAAGGTTTGGGTTTTCCTTGTGTGGTCAAGCCCAATGATCAAGGGTCAACTGTGGGGCTTTCTATTGTAAATGAAAAGACTGAACTCAAAAAAGCTTTTGATTTTGCTCAAAAATATTCTGCAGAATTCTTAATTGAAAAATATATTTCAGGAAGGGAGTTGACTGTCGGGATTTTGGGTGATAAGGCTTTGCCGGTGATTGAGATTGTTCCTGAACATGAAGTTTACGATTATGAATGCAAATATACAAAAGGAAAAAGCAACTATATATGTCCGGCAGAAATTCCAGAGGATAAGGCTAAGGAAATTCAGACAATCGCCTTGAAGGTATTTAAAGCCTTAGGTTGCGAAGGATATGCCCGGGTAGATTTCAGATTCGGAGACGATTGCCGATTCTATTGTTTGGAGGTGAATACTCTTCCGGGAATGACCGCCACCAGCTTGGTTCCAAAAGCCGCCAAAGCAGTCGGCATCGACTTTTCAGAGTTGGTGGACAGAATTGCCAAGCTGGCTTTGAAGAAAAGAAAAATATAAAGTAAATTTTACATTTGTGGGGAGGTAGCGTGTCCGCGCCGAGGAGAAGGAAAAACTAAACAATTCAGGATCAAAACCGTATTAAAAAATAATTGTGAATTTGGAGTAGCGACACTTGTGTCGCGTCATAGTTTGTTAAGGAACATAAAGGGTTTCGATGAAAAAGCGATTGAAAGCAGTTCTTTTCGACATGGGTAGCACCCTTTTGGAGTTTGAAAATTCCACCTGGGATGTCCTGCGAAGGTTGTCCACAGAAACGGGATATGAATTTTTAAAGGAGAAGAATCTAACATTGCCTAATCTCGAGGAATTCTCAAATGTTCTTTCGGCCGAATTTCTAAAGGCAAGATCAGGAATCGCTCAAAGCCTCAAAGAGTTAAAATTTGAAAACGTCATTTTCGAGTTTTTCAGAGATTTGAATTTGAGCACGTCCGATGGAATTTATGGCAATTTTTTGGAGGTATATTACAAGCCCGTCACCGACCAGGTCACTTTAGTCGACGGGGCAGAAAAGGTCTGGAAATTTTTCAAAGAGAGAAATCTAAAGATTGGGCTTATCTCTAATACCATTTTCCCGGAGGAGTTTCATTTAAGAGAGCTAAAAAGATTTGGACTTTATCCTTATCTGGATGCACATTTCTTTTCATCCCAAGTCGGTTATAGAAAACCTCATCCCCAGATATTCCAACTTGCTTTAGAGAAGCTTAAAGTTGATCCATCTGACGCAGTCTTTGTAGGTGATAGGTTGGAGGAGGATGTGGGTGGATCTCAAAATGTGGGAATGAAAGGGATTTTGAAATATCATCAGGGAAGAGATTATACTCTTCCTATCACACCTGATGGGCAAGTAATGGAATTGAAAGAGTTACCCGAAGTGGTCTTTAATCTTTGATGATAACCTCACCCCCTACCCCCTCTCCATGAAATGGAGAGGGGGACAAAGAGGGTGAGGTAGAAGTGTAGCCACAGTTTTGCTTTTTAGTTTTGAATTTTTCATTTTGCATTTTAAATTTCAATAGAGGTCTGTATGCCGCTCCAATTCTTCAATACCCTGACTCGAAAAAAAGAGGAATTTTATACTATCCATCCGGGCGAGGTGAGGATGTATACTTGCGGACCCACGGTGTATGACTTTGCCCACATCGGAAATTTCAGAGCTTACGTCTTCGGCGATCTTTTAAATAGATATTTAAAATATAAAGGCTATAAGGTCACCTATGTGATGAACATAACGGATGTAGATGATAAGACCATTGCCGGATCACAGAAGGAAAAAATACCATTAAGAGATTATACCCAAAGATATAAAGATGCTTTTTTTGAAGACATGAAGAGTTTGAACATCGAGCCTGCGGATATTTATCCTGAAGCGACTCTCCATATAAATGATATGGTGGAGCTGGTCAAAATTTTACTTCAAAAAGGTTATGCTTATCAGAATGAGGGCTCTACCTATTTCAAAATAGCCAATTTTCCTTCCTATGGCAAGCTTTCGCACATGGACCTGGAAGGATTAAAAGCTGGTGCCAGAGTCAGTGCAGATGAATATGAGAAGGAACAGGTGGCGGATTTTGCTTTGTGGAAAGGCTGGGATGAAAAGGATGGAGATGTCTTTTGGGAGACAGAGGTGGGAAAAGGACGACCCGGCTGGCATATAGAGTGCTCGGTGATGAGCATGAAATATCTAGGAAAGCATTTCGATATCCACACCGGAGGAGTGGATCTGATTTTTCCGCATCATGAAAATGAGATCGCCCAATCGGAAACCGCCACCGAAGAGAAATTTGTCAACTTCTGGCTCCATAATGAATTTCTGATGGTAGAGGGTAAGAAGATGGCTAAATCGTTGGGGAATTATTATACCCTGCGTGACCTTTTAAACCAAGAATATAACCCCACTGCTATTAGGTATCTGCTTTTAGCAACTCATTACAGACAGCAACTGAATTTCACCTTCGACGGGCTGGAGGCTTCCAAGAATGCTTTACAAAGACTTTATGATTTTGTGGACAACTTAAAGATGGTCAAAGAAGAGAAAAACAGTCCTGAGGTGGATGAAATTATATCAAGGACTAAACAGAGATTTGAAGATGCGTTAGACGATGATTTAAATGTTTCCGAGGCTTTGGGAGTGGTCTTCAATCTGGTGAAAGATATAAATATATTGGTGGATGAGAAAAACATCTCAAAAGCTGATGCAGAAAAAGTTCTGAATTTGATGAATGGTTTTGATTCGGTTTTGGGAATCTTGAAAAGAGAAGAGTTGGTTCTGGATGAAGAGATCAGCAAGTTAATAGAAAGAAGATCCAAAGCCAGAGAAGATAAGGATTTCAAATTGTCAGACCAAATAAGGAAAGATTTAGAAACAAAAGGAGTCATCTTAGAAGACACCCCCCAAGGGACCAAGTGGAAGAGGAAAATGTAGTCAGCGGTAGTGGTCGCATTCATGCGACCCGTGGTTACATGTTGGTTCAGGGTGCCCTCACCCTGAACCACTTAGTTCGGACAGGGGGTATACCCTTATCCATCCGTGTACTTTGTTCGGGACGATAAGTTTTTCGAGCCGGGAGAAGGTTGGGGGTGCAACCCCCACCCTAACGAAGGAGTTAGGTGCTGGAATTTTAATACAAAAATCCAATTATCCCATGTTTTCAATTATCGCTGTGCCGAATTCCGATGTCTTTAGCTTGGTGGCGCCCTCCATCAATCTCTCTAAATCGTAAGTCACCCTCTTTTGTTTAATGGTCTCGGTGATTCCCTTGTAGATAAGTTGTGCCGCTTCTTTCCAGTCCATATATTCCAACATAAAAGCACCGGATAAAACGAGCGAGCTGGGATTGATCACATCCTTGTCCGCATATTTGGGAGCGGTTCCGTGAGTGGCTTCAAAAAGGGCATTAAAATCTCCGATGTTTGCACCGGGTGCCATGCCTAAGCCCCCCACTTGGGCGGCACAAGCATCAGAAAGATAATCACCATTCAAATTGGGAGTGGCAACCACATCATACTCTTTGGTGCGGGTCAAAATCTGCTGGAACATGCTGTCAGCAATTCGGTCCTTGATCACGATCTTTCCCGGGGGGACTTGCCAATTATAATCTTTTTCCAATTCGGCTTCGGTTACGACCTTGTCTCTGAACTCCTTCACAGCTGTTTGGTAACCCCAATCCCTGAATGCTCCCTCGGTATATTTCATTATATTTCCCTTGTGAACCAAAGTGACTGAGGGGCGATTGTTCTCAATAGCATACCTTATCGCCTTTCGGACCAGTCTTCTTGTCCCGGTCACGCTGATCGGTTTAATTCCTATGCCTGAATCTGATCTTATCTTGGTCTTCATGTTCTTGTTTAGCCAGGTGATCACCTTTTTTACTTCCTTGCTTCCTTTGGGCCATTCGATCCCGGCATAAACGTCTTCGGTGTTCTCCCTGAAGATGATCACGTTCATATCCTCGGGATGCTTCACTGGTGAAGGAACTCCTTCAAAGTATCTCACCGGTCTTATGCAGGCATACAAATTTAGAACCTGACGTAAGGTCACATTTAAGCTTCTGAATCCTCCACCAACCGGTGTGGTCAAAGGACCTTTTAATGCCACAATGAAATGCTTAATAGCTTTAAAAGTATCCTTAGGGAGGACCTCCCCATACTTTTCCTGGGCATTCTCTCCAGCGTAGATGTCGAACCAGACGATTTTTCTTCTGCCTCCATAAGCTTTTTCTACGGACGCATCTAACACCCTTCTTGCCGCTCGCATGATGTCCCGTCCGATCCCATCTCCTTCAATGACCGGGATGATAGGATGGTCAGGGATCTTTAACTTATCGCCCTTAATTTCGATTTTTTCCCCTACTGTGGGAACTGTGAGCTTATCAAATTTTACCATATCTCCTCCTCTAAAAAGTTTGCATTATAGTGAACGACTTAAATGAGTTAACATTCCTCACCCTCCCCTTACTCCCCTCCCATCAAGGGAGGGGATTTGATGGTTCCCTCTCCCCTTGCGGGAGAGGGTTAGGGTGAGGGGTAGGTAAACCTGATTAATTAACTTTACGTTTACTTTAATTATTCAATATTCGAAGGCATAGCGCCTCTGCTATGTGGTAAATTAACTTTCTGACTTTCTAATTTTTAATCTATTAACAAACCCTCTGCGTCTTTTAATAAGTTACGCGTAGGCGAGCCTTTACGGCTTGCCTGCTAAGGCATGAAGCCTTAGCTACGTGTCAAATTACTTTTTAACCTTCTAACTTAATCAATCTAATTTAAAATCCCCATGCTTTTCGATATGCGCCAGAAGACCACCATCATTCAATATTTTAATCATCACCGATGGCAGGGGAGCAAAATTTAAGGTCTGTCCATTGGTCTTGTCAATTATGGTCCCCTTTTCCAAATCCACCTCTAATTCGTCGCCTTGATTGATTTTATCCGTATCGCAAATCAATACCGGAAGTCCCACATTTATAGCATTGCGATAGAAGATACGAGCAAACGATTTGGCTAAAACTGCGGATACGCCAGCCAATTTGATGATAGTGGGGGCATGTTCTCTGGATGATCCACAGCCGAAGTTTGATCCTCCTACCACAAAATCCCCCTTTTGCATCTTTTGAGCAAATTGGGGGTCTGCATCCTCTAAGACATGTTTTGCTAATTCGGGCAAATTTGACCTTAAGTGAAATAGTCTTCCCGGCGCAATTAAATCGGTGGAAATATCATCTGCGAATTTCCAGGCTTTTCCAGTGAGTATCATAATATTTCTCCTTTGGTAGTTCTCGTCTTTCGGTTATCGGTGTCGATGCTCGTATCGAAGCTCGTTTATCGTGGCTCGACGCTTGAAAATTCAAAGCGTCAACGGCAATTCGATACACTCGCCAGTAGCTTCGTTAATGAGCAAGAACTTTCCCATATCCTCACGGCGCAACTGCTCATTTGCGTTCAAAAGTTCAATGCCATATATGGTGCCGTCTGGCGACAGGTCTACGTTTAACTCGTCACTAACTCGAATTGTTTCCACTCCAGTGCGTTTTCCACTGAAGCGAATATAGGCAATGCTATAACGAGGGTCATAAGTAAAACGCATGATTTCGCCTCCTCGCATTTTAAGTTGGTTCGGGAATTGGAATTCCCGGACCTCAATCGTGCGGTAAATCCAATTCCCGCACGAACAATAAGGTTTTTCAACAGTCCCTAAATTCTGCGTCTACCTCTTTTTCTTCACAGTTTTTCTTTTCGGTCTTTTTTTGACCAAAAATTCACGAGGGTCTGCGATCTCACCAGCTATTGCGGTTGCGGCGGCAGTTGCAGGTGAGGCTAAATAAATAAACCCTTCTGGATTCCCCATTCTCCCCTTGAAATTTCGATTCATGGTGGCAAGACAGGCTTCGCCGTCTCCCAGTATTCCCTCATGCACCCCGACACAGGGACCACATCCGGGAGCCATAATAGCCGCTCCAAATTCAACCAAAGTTCTTATATAACCCGCCTTCATTGCCTCTAAGAAGACAGATTTGGATGCGGGGACAACAATCAATCTGGTTTTCGGATGTTTCTTTTTACCTTGGATTATCTGGACTGCCACTTTCAAGTCTTCCAATCTTCCATTAGTGCACGTGCCGATGAAGACCTGATCGATCTTTATTCCACAAGCTTCATTGATAGGTTTAACATTGTCCACTGTGTGGGGGAATGAGACCACGGGGACTAACTCGGAGGCATCTATTTGGATCATCTTCTCATAGATGGCATCTTTGTCCGGCTCCAATTTCTTGAACTTGCCGACTCTTCCCTTTTGTCTTAAGAATTCCTTCGTGGTATTACCTGAAGCGATCAAGCCTGCTTTTGCCCCAGCCTCCACCGCCATATTGGAAAGAGTGAACCTTCCGCTCATCGACATTTTGTCAATGGCTTCTCCACAGAACTCCAAAGCTTTATAAGTGGCGCCATCTGCGCCGATCATTCCAATAAAATGTAAAATCAAATCTTTGGGATAGACCCCTTCCTGAAATTTTCCATTCACTTCAACTTTAAAAGTCTCTGGAACTCTCAACCAGGTTTTCCCTAAGGCTATGCCGATGGCTACATCTGTCGATCCCATCCCCGTGGCGAAGGCACAAAGTGCTCCTCCGGTACAGGTGTGTGAATCAGCACCGATCAGAATGTCACCAGGATTGAGATACGATTCCGCTATTATCTGATGACACACCCCTTCACCCACCTCAGAAAGGCACGCACCAGTTTTTTCTGCGAATTTTCTTATGGTGATGTGATCGTTGGCTAATTCCCTTCGGGGAGAGGGAGCGGCGTGGTCTAAAAACAGAACCGTTCTTTTCGGGTTTGCCGCCTTTTCCAAATTTATCTTTTGAAGTTGTCTTATGGCTAAAGGACCCGTCCCATCCTGAGTAAGACAAACGTCCACATTCACCAAAACAATTTCGCCTGCGGTCACCTCTCCGCCAGAGGCGGATCCGCCTATGTCAGATTTTCCCGCATGGCTTCCGATTATTTTTTCTGCTAATGTTTTTCCCATGACTTTCCTCTCTATTTCAGCTTTTCGTTTTAACCCCAAAAGCCCCAAAATTTAGTTTGGCCTAATAATTTAGAATAAAACCCGATTTAAGTCAACTATTCTTTTGTGAATGTGTCAACGCAAATCAAAAATGTCAGTAATTCATGGTTACAAACTCTGTTTCTTTTTGTGCAATAACGCAACTGAAGGATTTGATCTTTTCCTTTGATGTCGGTTTGTGTTTTAGCCTTTTGCCTTGATAGAAGACGTTGGTGAAACCATCCAGATATTCATGTACCTCGACCTTGGCCTTGCAGTAGCTTGACCGGTATTCATTGGGCCGTATCTGAAAAGCCTTTCCATTGTAAATTATGGTATTGTCCCCAGCTACAACCCTTTCCTCTTTTAAACAGAAGACCTCCTTTAAGCTTAACCCTTTTGGTAAAAGCCTATAGACAGAACCAAGTTCTTTAGCAAGGCGGAGTCCTCCATAGACAGAAGGGAATAAACTTCCCTAATAAATACTGATGAATATCCAAACATCGTAGAGTCACTTTAGATTTTTAAAATATACAGACATCATGGAGTTGATAGATCGATTCGGGGCAAATGAATGGAAGTTTTGTCAGCGCCTAATAAAATTTACCAATTAGTTCAGAATAGAAAATCATAAAAGCGAGTCTACCATGTCTGTATGCAAATCGGGATTAAAGTCTGTGCTGTGTATATTTTTGGGTGTACGATATCTATATATTTATCAATTACCAACTATAGATATTTGGAAAAAATCCTTGACTTAAAAAGATTTTAGGCGTAATATACTACATGAATAATTTTTGGGGCCCATAGCTCAGTTGGTTAGAGCAACTGACTCATAATCAGTGGGTCGCAGGTTCGAGTCCTGCTGGGCCCAGCTTAAGTAGCAGGTGGTTCGTGGTTCATGGTTTGTAGTAAAAAGCTTTTACTATGAGCCATGAGCGGTGAACCATAAACTTGCGCCGAAGCGCATGGGCGATTAGCTCAGTTGGTTAGAGCGTTCGGTTCACATCCGAAAGGTCACTGGTTCGAATCCAGTATTGCCCACCATAGAATCAGTAGAGAGTTAAGAGTGAAGAGTTTAGAGAAAAACCATAGGATGGGGAAGAGTTAAAAGCGTCAACGATACCCGGTTGGAAAAGTTAGGGAAGGGTAATGGATTTTGACAGGCGTTGCGGTGGTGAAAAAAAGTTGAAAAAATTATTTCTGAATCTCTGGAAGGACCAAACCCATAGGTAATTGTAGAGTGCACAGAAAGCTTGTGCACTCTTTTGTTTTTATAACAAAGATCTATCCTGAGGAATCAAAGGAGAGAGTTAATGGAAAAAGATAAAGACATAGAGATGATTTTAAAGCTCCAGGGAATAGATTATGAGTTGGGAGAACTGGAAAGGTCCAAAGATTACCTACCGGATATGATAAGTAACTTAGAGAGGGAAATGCAAGAAATTTCGAATGGGTTGGAGGCTTTTGAAAAAGAGTCAACCGAGCAAACCCTTCTTCACCGAGAACTGGACATAGAACTTGCCACCCTGAATCAGGAATTAGCCAAATTTCAAAAGCAAATGCGAGACATCAAGACCAACAAGGAATATGATGCCTTGACCAACGAGATCGTCAATCGAAAACTGAAAATCTCCTCAACCGAGGAGGAGATATTGAAGATCTTGACCAACCTGGATGATCTAAAGGAGAAGATCAAACAATATAAACAAAAATTAGAAGAGATGGAAAAATATAATACCGCTCAACTTGCCTATTTGAAAAAAGAGCTGTCCTCCATAGAAGATAAGATAAAGATAAAAAAGGGTGAGCGCAAAAACGTCACGGTGAGGATCGACAAAAGGCTCTTATCCACATACGAGAGGGTGAAAAAGGGAAGGGGGGATCATGTGGTGGTAACCATTAAGAAGAGGGCTTGCGGAGGATGTTTTAAAGCCATCCCTCCACAGAAAATTCAGGAGATAAGAAAAGGAGACCAGATCTTTACCTGTGATAATTGTGGAAGGATTTTAATCTGGGCCGAGGACTCCTCGTAAGGTTCTTTTTAAAAGAATAACACAGGTTGTCCCCCCTAATGCCGGATTGCCCGATAATACGGAATGTCAGGTGGCTTTTCGCATCTTTTGGCGGGGGGTTGAGGTTCGATTCGCCACAACCGGCATATGCCTAAAGTATAGAGGCTTATATGAAAAAGATTGAAAAGGTAGGTTTGACCTTTGATGATGTGCTTTTAGTTCCGCAAAGGTCTGAGGTACATCCCAAAGAAGTAGACGTTTCGACTTTTGTCACCAAGGAGATTAAGCTGAATATCCCCATCTTAAGTGCCGCTATGGACACGGTGACTGAATCGCGACTTGCCATCGCCTTAGCCCGAGAAGGGGGGATGGGAGCGATTCATAAGAATATGACCATACGGCAACAAGCCTCCGAGGTGGACAAGGTGAAAAGGTCGGAAAGCGGAATGATCGTGGATCCAGTCACCTTGCCTCCAGAGAAAATGATAGGTGAGGCTTTAGAGGTGATGAAGAAGTTCTCCATCTCCGGCGTTCCGGTCACCAAGAAAGGTAAGCTTTTGGGGATTTTGACTAATAGGGATCTAAGGTTCGAGAAGGACTTGAGCAAAAAGATCGGGGAGGTGATGACCAAAGAAAAGCTGGTCACTGTCCCGGAAGGAACTACTTTAGAACAGGCAAAGGAGATTTTGCACAAAAATAGGATCGAGAAGCTTTTGATCGTAGACAAGAAGAATAACTTAAAGGGAATGATTACCGTTAAGGACATCCTGAAGAATATTCAGTATCCCAACTCCTGCAAGGACTTGAGAGGTCGACTGAGAGTAGGAGCGGCAGTGGGAGTGGCAAAAGACATGATGGCGCGTGCCTCCGCATTGGTGGAGGCAGGTGTCGATGTTCTGGTCATAGATTCTTCACATGGACATTCCCGGGCGGTGATAAATGCTGTTAGAAAAATAAAAGCGAAATTTTCCCAAGTTCCTTTGATAGCAGGTAACGTGGCCACCAAAGAAGGAACTTTGGATTTGATAAAAGCAGGAGCTGATTGCGTTAAGGTGGGAGTTGGTCCTGGCTCCATCTGCACCACTCGGGTGGTCATTGGAGCGGGGGTTCCTCAGATAACAGCAATTCTGGATTGCGCTGAGGCCGCAAGAGAACATAATATTCCCATAATTGCGGATGGTGGAATAAGATATTCCGGTGACATCACCAAAGCCTTAGCCGCGGGAGCAAATGTGGTGATGATCGGAAGCCTATTTGCCGGAACTGAGGAAAGCCCCGGGGAAACCATTCTCTTTGAAGGAAGGACCTTTAAGTCTTATAGAGGAATGGGCTCTATCGAAGCCATGAAGGCGGGAGGAAGGGAGAGATATTTTCAAGAGAACCAACTGGAGGCTAAAAAACTTGTGCCGGAGGGAATAGAGGGGAGAGTTCCCTATAAAGGGAATTTGTCTGAATCGGTATATCAGCTGATAGGTGGACTTAAAGCTGGCATGGGAATGTGCGGAGCAAAAAATATAAAGGAGCTTTCGGAAAAAGCTGAGTTTATGATGATCACCTGGGCTGGATTGAGAGAAGGGCATCCCCATGATGTGATAATCACCAAAGAGGCACCCAATTATCAAATAAGCCAGGATTTCCAATAACAGAATTGTGGGGGCGATTCATGAATCGTCCTTACAACTTTTTGTTCTGTCAGGAGCTTCTCCTGACACTGCGTCAGGTCTGGAGAACCTGATGCAACAGAAACGGACACCTTGTCTGTTACCCTAAAAGGCCACGGACGTAGGCGTCTATGACGAGCAAGAGATATCCCACAAAGATGGGAAATAATATGAAGTTCGTATATTTTAAGTTAGCGACATCACTTAAGAGGGGCTATTTATCATGAAACAGCAAACAGTTGAAAGCCAGAAGGGTGAGATTGAATTCAGAAAGAAACTCGTTCAACAACAAGTCAACGGAAAATGTATTTTTGATGATGAGTTTGACGCAGAACGTATTGAAAAAATACTGATCGGTAGAATGAGCAAAACCTTTGAGCAGATAACTTCGCTAAAAGAAAGAGGGGTGGTTTTATCTCCATATGTGGAGATAGGCGCAGAAAGATGTCAACGAGCACTGGTTATGGAAAATGATTTTGGTGCTACTGGTGCGGCCGTAGATATTTCTTACCATATGCTTAAAAGCTGTGATTATTACAAGGATGTATTCAATAAAAGTAAAGTTCCGTTGAGAATCTGCTGTGACGCCAATAGTTTGCCATTTATAAGCAATTCTATTCCCTTTGTATTTTGTTATGAAACTCTTCATCATTTTTCCGACCCAACTCCCATTATAAAAGAAATTTACAGGATACTCGCTTTCGGTGGTCGTTTTTTCTTTGATGAAGAACCTTACAAGAAGGTCCTTCATATCAACTTATACAAAGGAAAGAAGGTATATTCAAAGGAGTCGCTTAGTGCAACTAAGATTAGAAAGGTATTCGATTACTTCTTCTCTGAAGGGTCATGCAATGAAGTTGAATGCGGTATTATAGAGAATGATAACATATCTATTAGTCTCTGGAAGCAGGCGCTCGGGTTTTTTGAAGAGAAGGATATAAAATTACAATCTGTAAAATTCATACCATCCGAATTATTTAATCCGAAGTCCTATATCAAGTTTATTTTAGCCTATCTATTGGGTGGAAATATTTCCGGTATTTGTCGCAAGTCTGGTATTAGTATTAAAAGAGATATTAGTATTCTTGACGTTCTCATTTGTCCTTCCTGTATCGAAAGCGGACATGAATCAAAGTTGGCTCAAAAGAATTCCTCGTTTTTCTGCAATGCGTGTGGTAACAAGTTTCCTATAATTGATGGTATAATATTTTTGTTTTCGTATAAGAGATTTCAAGAATTATATCCTGAAATATTTGACAACATTCAGAACAGATCAAAATGATATCGCCTAACAGGGGAGCCTGTCGAAAACCACCTAAAGATCAATTTATGGCTCTGTAAACTCACCATAGGCATTTGTTTTTTTCTCGTTGATAGCGGAACACCCAGTGAGTTACCATGAAGCATTATGCACACAGGAGTGGGTGCCCTATGTAGCGAAAGACTTTATAACAATTTCGAGGTCAGAAATCGTATATTTTTAGTGAATTTGTAAATTTTATAAAGAGGTTAAAAAAATGAGTTAGATTTGCCAAAGCAGAATAGATGATCGTCCCGATCCCGCTTAAAGCCGAATCGGGAAGGAAAGTCCGAGCTCTCCAGGGCAGAGTGCCTCGTAACCCGAGGGCCCGTAAGGGACGGAAAGTGCCACAGAAAAAAGACCACCCTGATCCCGCCTTTGGCGGGAGAAGGGCAAGGGTGAAAAGGTGGTGTAAGAGACCACCCGGTCCGGCGGTAACATCGGGCTGGGCAAACCCCACTTGAGAGCAAGACCGAATAAGGAAGGAGAAGTTGCCCGCTTCGCTCCCGAACCTTTAGGTAAGGGATTTATCCTGAACCGAAGGCGAAGGATAACTTCCGGGTAGGTCGCTTGAGGTGCCGAGCAATCGGCATCCCAGATTGATGATTATCACCCCGCCTTTGGCGGGGAACAGAACTCGGCTTATTTTCTGCTTTGGCAAATTTTTTTTAAAAAAAGCATCGGATAGCTCCGTAGTCTATAGGATACGTCTGATCTTTTGACACAGAATTCGTGCTTACACCTTCTGAAAGCAAGAAATTCGTATGAAGGTTTTGCAAATGCAGTTAAAATGGGAATTTATTCCTGAACCCGATCATCAAGAGATAGAAAGTATCGCTTCTCTCCTCTCTTTGCCTTCTGTTATAGCTAAGATATTAGCCAGTCGGGGACTGGATACAAAAGAAAAGGCTGAAAAATTTTTAACTCCCAGCTTAGAAGATTTATGCGATCCATATCTTTTAAAAGATATGGGTAAAGGAGTAGACCGAATAATTCGGGCTTTGAGGGAAAAAGAAAAAATCATGGTCTTTGGGGATTATGATGTTGACGGAATAACCGCCGCCGCCTTGATGTTTTTAGTCTTAAACAAGTTGGGTGCGGAGGTTTCTTACTACTTGCCCAATCGGTTAATCGAAGGCTATGGCTTGTCTGAGGAGGGGATCATAGAGGCAGAAAAAAGAGGGGCAACGGTGATCGTCTCAGTGGATTGTGGGATCACCGCGGTGAATGAGGTCAAGTTTGCCAAAGAGAGGGGGATCGATACCATTATAACTGATCACCATGAACCTCAGGAAATTCTGCCTGACGCGGTCGCCATTATAAATACCAAACAGAAGGTGGATCGGCCGGATTCATCCCGAGGATTCATCCCCAGGGACTCACTCCGAGCAAGTGCATATCCGGGGGGAGAACTTTCCGGAGTAGGGGTGGCTTTTAAATTTGTCCAAGCCATCTACCAAAGATTGGGACAAGATAAAACGGAGTTGGAGGATCATCTGGACTTGGTGGCTTTGGGGACTGCCGCTGATATTGTCCCCCTAGTGGGAGAAAACCGAATCTTGACCAAATTTGGGATGAACCAGATAGCCCGAACCACCAAACCCGGTCTGAAATCTTTGATATTTGTCTCCGGGATTTTAGGTCGGGAAATAGGAACCGGACAGGTGGTCTTTATCTTAGCTCCCCGAATAAATGCGGTAGGCCGGCTGGGAGATGCCGAGCTGGCCATAAGACTTTTCACCACCAAGGACGAAGCCAAAGCCTTCGAGTTAGCTAAGCTTTTGGATCAGGAGAATCAGCGAAGAAAAAATATAGATGAGACTACCCTGAAGGAGGCTTTGGAGCTGATCGAACAAAATGTCGATCTGAAGCAGGATAAAGCTATCGTGCTAGCCTCTTGCGGTTGGCATCCCGGGGTAATTGGAATCGTCGCTTCCCGCTTAGTAGAGAGATTCCATCGTCCCACCATCATGATCGCTATCGACGAGAATGAGGGAAAAGGTTCTGCCAGAAGCATCCCGGGATTTCATTTGTATGAGGCCTTAAGAGAATGCGAGCAGTATCTGACCAGATATGGAGGACACAAATATGCCGCCGGACTTTCTATTTTGCCAAAAGATATCGATCCCTTTCGGGAAAAATTCAAAATGGTTTCAGGCCAAAGATTAGGAGAGGATGATTTGCTCCCCAGGTTGTTAATAGACTCGGACCTGGAACTTGCTCAAATTGACAATAACTTAATAAAGCTTTTGGATCTCTTTGCTCCATTCGGTCCTCAAAATACCAGACCGATCTTTGTTACCCGAGATCTAAGTGTTTGGGGGGAACCGTATGTGGTGGGAAACAATCATCTGCGGCTTCGAGTGAGAAAGGGGAGCACGGTCTTCGACTGCATTGGTTTTGGCTTTGGAGATATGGCAAAACCCCTTTCCATGAAGGGGGTAAAGCTGGATTTGGCTTACGTGGTGGAGACTAATTATTGGAATGACACTTATAAAATTCAACTGAGAATCAAAGACTTAAAAATCTCCGGCTATTGATTTGATAGTCCGAAGGATTCATCCTGACTTCGTCCCGACGGACTCCTCCTAAAGGGGTATTTGGAGTGTTCACCTTCAGGTGAACCTATAAATGATATGAACATCTTAGAAAGATTTTATCAGGGTAACAAGATAGCATTGTCAAAGCTGATTTCCTATGTGGAGAATCAATCCACAGACTATAGAAAACTTCTTGCTCAGATTTATCCTAAGTCTGGTAAAGCTTATCGGGTAGGATTAACTGGACCTCCGGGAGCCGGGAAAAGCACCATCGTGGACCGACTGGCTTTGCTTTTGGTTAAAGAAAAAAGAAGCGTAGGAATAATTGCGGTAGACCCCACCAGTCCCTTTACCGGCGGAGCGCTTTTGGGGGATAGGATCAGAATGCAGGATTTGACCACCCAGGATGGGGTCTTCATCCGGAGCATGGCTACCAGAGGTTCCTATGGCGGCTTAGCCACCACCACCAAGGAGGTCTCAGTCGTTTTGGATGCCTTTGGCAAGGACTTTATACTCATCGAAACCGTCGGAGTGGGACAGGTGGAGTTAGATGTGGTCAACGCTTGCGATACCACTATCGTGGTTTTCGTCCCGGAGTCAGGTGACTCCATCCAAGCCATGAAGGCTGGACTGATGGAGATTGCGGATATCTTTGTGGTCAATAAATCCGACCGGGAGGGGGCGAAAAGAATGATCTCTGAGCTGGATATGATTTTGGATATTCGTCGAAAAAAAGGGGAATGGGAATACCCCATCGTCTCCACCGAGGCTATAAATAATAAGGGGATTGATCTTTTGTTAGCCAAAATTTTTGAACATAAAAAATTCCTCACTGATAACGGAGTTTTAGAACAACACAGAAAAAATCAGATAAAAATTGATCTGAAAAAAATTATCGAGCTCAAGGTAAAAGAATTGGTAGATGAAAAAATTTCGAACTCATTCAATGTGGACGAAATTACAGAGAGGGTCTTTCGGGGGGAAGATGATCCTTATTCCGCGGTAGAAAGGGTATTAAAACAGATCAGGCTGACCAATTCAGAGTAAAACGACATAATATAAAAATAACTTACCCTAAATTTCCCATTAACACTTGCTACAGATTTTCCTTGACAATGGAGTCCCGAGTCATAGCTTTCAAACGAATTTAGCTAGTTTTTTTTTACCTTTAATGAGCTTTCGACCAAAAAGGTTGTGCAGATGTTTGTCATTGCTCAGTAGGTAAATATGCAAAACACTGAGTTATTTCTAGATATTTTACAAATCCTTGTATTTTTTTCATTGCTTACCCTTCTGGCTAAACTTCTTGGTGGCTACATGGCAAAAGTCTACCAAGGGGAGCACACCATTTTAAGCCCGCTCTTTGTTCCTCTGGAAAACAAAATTTACCGTCTTACCGGCATAAAGAAAGACGCCGAAATGGACTGGAAGCAGTATGCTGTGGCAATGCTTATCTTCAACTGTTTAGGAATGATCGTGCTCTTTTTTCTGCTCACGTTGCAAGGGCATTTTCCGCTCAACCCTCAGAAGTTTTCAGGATTCTCCTGGCATCTTGCCCTTAATGCGGCGGTAAGTTTCACCACCAACACCAACTGGCAGGCTTATAGCGGAGAGTCCTCAGCCACTTACCTTTCTCAGGTATTGGGTTTAGCAGTGCAGAATTTTCTTTCCGCCGCCACGGGAATGGCTATAGTCATTGCATTCATCCGCGGGCTTGCCCGCCGGACCGCGGAAACTATTGGCAATTTCTGGGTGGACTTAACCCGCACTGTCTTCTATATCCTACTGCCCATGGCTGTTGTAGCAGCAGTGGTACTGGTTTCGCAAGGGGTCATTCAAAACTTCAGCGCATATAAAAATGTATCGCTATTGCAGGCTACCAGTTATGAAAAGCCCAAGCTTGATAAAGGCGGCAATCTGCTCAAAGACGCAAGTGGGAACCTGGTGACTGAGAAGGTACAGACAAAGGAACAGACCTTACCGATGGGACCTGTGGCTTCTCAGGAAGCTATCAAAGAACTCGGAACAAACGGCGGTGGTTTTTTCAATGCCAACTCATCACACCCCTTTGAGAATCCAACGCCATTTTCTAATTTCCTGGAAATCCTTCTGATCCTTCTGATTCCCGCGGCTTTGACCAATACCTTTGGCCGCATGGTGGGCAGTTCCCGGCAAGGGTGGGCTCTTTATGCGGTCATGTTGTTCCTTCTGGTCTTAGCCATTGGAGTGCAATACTGGGCAGAATACAATGGCAATCCCCTGGTTGTGAAAATAGGCGTTCACGGCTATAATATGGAAGGAAAAGAGGTACGCTTTGGACTTGGAGGCTCTGTTTTATTTTCTACTTCGACTACCGCAACTTCATGTGGGGCCGTGAATACGATGCACGACTCATTGACACCTCTTGGTGGAATGATCCCCCTGGTGCTAATTCTTCTGGGTGAGGTTGTTTTTGGTGGAGTGGGATCAGGACTTTACACCATGCTCGCCTTTGTCGTGATCGCAGTGTTTGTAGCCGGCCTCATGATCGGAAGGACTCCGGAATACTTGGGGAAAAAGATTGAAGTCACCGAAATGTGGATGTCCGTTATTACTGTTCTAATTGCCGGGGTGGTTGTCCTCTTGTTTGTTGCCATAGCGTTGATTACTCCCGCGGGGGTGGGTTCTATAGCCAACCCCGGCCCTCATGGTTTAAGCAAAGTGCTCTATGCCTTTGCCTCTACCGCTAACAATAACGGAAGCGCTTTTGGAGGATTGAATGCAAATACCGTGTTCTATAATTTGATCACCGCCCTGGCTATGTTAATAGGACGGTTTATTCCAGCTTTGGCAATACTGGCTATGTCTGGTTCTCTGGTTAAGAAAAAATACGTTCCTCCCAGCGTGGGCACTCTCCCCACAGATCAAATCCCCTTTATAATCTGGCTTGTGGTCGTTGTCCTAATTGTAGGGGCTTTGACCTTCTTCCCGGCACTTGCCTTAGGACCTTTTGTTGAACATCTTATTATGCAGGGGGGTATTTAGACATGGCCACATCCAAAGAAAAAAGCAAGGGGATATATGATCCGAAACTGCTGAGAACTGCTCTGATGGACTCTTTTAAAAAGCTCGATCCCCGTTCCCTTTGGCGTAATCCGGTCATGCTATCGGTTGAAATAATGAGTGTCATCACGACGATAAATTTCTTTATTAATATGATTGCAGGAAAAGGAGAGCCGGCTTGGTTTACGGGAACGGTTTCCGCCTGGCTCTGGCTGACGGTCATCTTCGCTACCTTTGCGGAATCCTTAGCCGAGGGACGGGGCAGGGCACGGGCGGACTCCATGAAGAAGACTCAAAAGGAAATCATAGCCAAAAAGTTGAAAAAACCTGAACCGGGTGGAGAGTATGAGCTTGTTCCCTCCACCAAGCTCCGCAAGGGGGACATCATATTAGTCGAAGCAAATGATCTGATCGCCAGCGATGGCGAAGTAATTACAGGGGCAGCTTTAGTAAACGAAGCTGCAGTTACAGGCGAATCTGCTCCGGTAGTCAGGGAATCCGGAGGAGACCGCAGTGCTGTAACAGGCGGAACCAAGGTTATCGCGAACCGTATCGTGGTACGTATTACGGCTAATCCTGGGGAGACCTTTCTGGATCGAATGATCAGCTTGGTGGAAGGGGCAAAGCGTCGCAAGACCCCGAATGAGATCGCCTTGGAGGTGCTCTTGATCGCCTTAACCATAGTCTTCTTCCTGGTGGTACTCAATCTAAAACCTCTTTCTCTTTATAGTGCAAAAGCAATAGGGCAGGGACATCCGGTAACGCTTACCGTTTTGGTCGCCTTATTTGTCTGTTTGGCACCGACAACCATTGCTGCCCTCCTGCCCGCCATAGGCATTGCAGGGATGGACCGGCTGTTCCAGAAAAACGTCATAGCCCTGTCGGGAAGGGCTATTGAGGCTGCAGGCGATGTCAACGTGTTGCTCTTGGACAAAACCGGGACTATCACGTTCGGCAATCGGATGGCCACAGAGTTCATCCCGGCTCAAATGGTCACCGCTGACCATTTAGCCGAGGCAGCCCAGCTTGCCTCACTTGCCGACGAAACTCCGGAAGGACGCTCTATTGTGGTGCTGGCTAAAGAAAAATTCGGGCTACGTGCTCAATCTCTCACCGACAGCCAAGCTAGATTTATGCCTTTCTCAGTTCAAACCAGGATGAGCGGTATAGATGTCCTTGATCCTGACGGTTCAGTCTCCCTTTCCGTCCGAAAAGGTGCCGTAGACGCAATACGTTCTTATGTCGAAGCCAATGGTGGCAGTTTCCCAGCGCAACTTAACGAATCAGTTGATGCGATCTCGCGGTCGGGGGGCACACCCCTGGCTGTGGCTGACGGTCAGTTCGTGTTGGGCGTTGTTCACCTTAAAGACGTGGTGAAGGGCGGTATAAAAGAACGTTTTGCTGAGTTGCGCAGTATTGGCATTAAAACTGTTATGATCACCGGAGACAATCCCCTTACCGCTGCTGCCATTGCCGCCGAAGCTAAGGTTGACGACTTTTTGGCACAGGCAAAGCCTGAAGACAAACTAAAACTCATCCGGGAGTATCAGCAACAGGGTTATATGGTAGCTATGACCGGCGATGGAACCAACGATGCGCCTGCTCTGGCCCAGGCTGATGTGGCTGTGGCAATGAATACCGGCACGCAACCAGCTAGAGAAGCCGCCAACATCATTGATCTGGACAGCAATCCGACCAAACTATTGGATATTGTCGAGATCGGCAAACAGATTCTCATGACCCGTGGAAACCTCACCACCTTCAGCATCGCCAACGATGTGGCAAAATACTTTGCAATTATTCCGGCTGCCCTTTGTACCATATACCCGCAGCTTTTGGTTCTCAATATAATGCACCTTTCCAACCCCTATAGCGCTATCCTTTCGGCGGTTATCTTCAATGCGATAATTATTCCTCTGCTTGTGCCCCTGGCATTAAAAGGAACGCGGTATCGCCCCATGCCCGCTGAAAAACTGCTGATCCATAACCTGTTTATTTACGGACTGGGTGGGATTTTGGCTCCTTTTGTCGGGATTAAGTTGTTGGACCTTTTGATAAATGTTTTGATTTGATAGAGAGAAATCACATGAAAGAGATAAAAAAAGCAGTTTTACTTTTTGTTGTCTTAGTATTGTTGACCGGCGTTCTTTACCCTATGATGGTAACCGCTCTTGCCCATGTTATTTTTCCACACCAGGCATCAGGTAGTCTGATTTATAAGGCTGACAAAACGTGCATAGGCTCGTCCTTGATCGGTCAGTCTTTTTCCGATCCCAGATATTTCTGGTCGCGTCCTTCTGCAACCGCTGACTTCCCTTATAATCCATTAGCTTCAGGCGGTTCGAATTTAGGTCCCACGAATAAGGATCTGGTTAACCGAATAAAAGAATGCGCCACCAACTTTCAATCCACAGGCATCAAGAGACTGCTTCCGGCTGATCTGGTAATGGCTTCTGGGAGTGGGCTCGATCCGCATATAAGTATAGAAGCGGCGATCATACAGATACCACGCATAGCCAAAGAACGGCATGTTTCCGAAGAAAAAGTTCGCAACCTAGTGCAGAATTACCTTGAAGATCGTCAGTTCGGTTTTTTGGGCGCAAAGAGGGTTAACGTATTAAAGTTAAATCTGGCATTAGATAACCTATAGGAAATTATGGCTGAGGAAGAATTCAAAAGGCCGTCTCCTGAAGCGCTGCTTGAGTTGGCACAGAAGGTAGAGGCACAAGAAAGACGAGGCCGGCTGACGATCTACTTCGGATCGGCACCTGGTGTCGGGAAAACTTATGCCATGCTTAGTGATGCGAGGCTGAGAAAACAGGAGAAGGTAGATGTGGTGGTGGGTTACGCAGAAACTCACGGTAGGCCTGAGACCGATGTCCTATTGGAAGGGCTGGAAATAATTCCGCCACTGGTTGTTGAATACATGGGGCTACAACTTAAGGAAGTTGATTTAGGAAAGGTTTTGGCGCGTAAGCCCAAACTGGTTTTGGTGGATGAGCTTGCTCATACTAATGCTCCCGGTTTGCGCCATGTCAAGCGATATCAGGACATACAAGAGATAGTCAATGCCGGTATCGACGTCTATACCACACTGAATGTCCAGCATATAGAGAGCCTTAACGATATAATTTTTCGGATCACCAACATACGTGTGCATGAAACGGTTCCAGATACGATTATTGAAGTAGCGGATGAAGTCAAACTGATCGATCTGCCGCCAGAGGAACTGCTCAAAAGGCTGGATGAAGGAAAGGTTTACGTGAAGGACATAGCCGGAGTTGCAGTGGATGAGTATTTCCGTCCAGCGAATTTGCTTGCGCTTCGGCAACTGGCTCTAAGGGTGGTAGCGGGCAGTGTGGACGAGAAAATGCGCCATTACATGCAGGCCCATGCCATAGCCGGACCCTGGCCCGTAAAGGAACGGGTGCTGGTAGGAATATTTGCCAGCCCTTATGCAGAAAAACTTGTTCGTGCCGCTTTTAGGCTGGCAAGTCAAATCGATGCGGAATGCATTGCCTATCATGTGGAAACAGAAAGAGATAAGAGGCTTTCAGAAAAGGAAAAGGATTGGTTAAATAACGCGCTGGAGCTGGCAAGGAAATTAGGAGCGCAGGTGGTCTGGATAAAAGGATCTGATGTAACCCAGGAGATCGCCGATTATGCACAGGATCATAATGTAACCAAAATCGTAATAGGGAAACCTCGGCACTTTGGCATATTCCCTTCGATTCCTCGAAAATTATTGATGAAAACGCCTAACATCGATATTTACTTGTTGGATGCCAAAGCCAAGCCCAAGTCCCTACCCCGAAAGCGTGTCCTTCATTCCCGACCGGCTAATTATGCTATAAGTTTTCTGGCAGTTTGTATTATGTCTTTGATTGCCTTTCTCCTTCGTGGTACTCTTAGCCAAATTAATTTGCTGTTTTTGCTTTTTTTGCCTCTGATTTTAAGTGCTCTTTACCTGGGGAGAGGACCATCTATTTTTGCGGCGTTAACAGCTATTCTTATTTTCGATTACTTATTCGTCCCCCCCTACTTCACTCTAACCATTTCTGATCTGGAATACTTCCTCTGGTTTGTGGTCTATGTCGTTGTGGTCCTGGTGATAAGCAATCTAGCATTAAAGCTGCGCAGTAAAGTCGAGATGCTCCGGCAGAGTGAATCGAGGAGTACCACACTTTATGCATTAAGCCGGGATCTTGTAACAGCTCATACTGTGGAACAAGTCCTCTCTATACTTGTCCAACATATCACTCAAATTTTCCCTTGCGAGATGGCAATCTTCCTACCTATCGATGGTGAACCAATTGTTAAAGCAAAAACCGTAGACTTTGACATAAATCCTAATGTGCTTGGGGTGGCATCATGGGTTTTACTTAACAAGCAACCAGCTGGGCGTGGAACCGGAACCTTACCTGAAGCTAAAGCTCTCTACTTACCCATGATGACAACAGACAATGTAGTGGGGGTGATGGGTTTACTTTTTGAAAAAGCCGACAAAGTACTGACTCCAGAGAATCAAGTGATAATGGAAACTATTGCCCGTCTTGGTGCCATGGCCATTGAACGAATCAAATTCCAATAGTGTAGAATCTTCTGTATAACTATGCAGTAAAAGATTTGGGCGAGGGTCAGCATCCCTCAACAAGGTTAATAGTCTGGAAACCTCACCCCTGATGCGTCTGCATCTTAGGGGCGATGGGAAAATCAAGTAGAATGTAGAAAAAATTTCCGAGCTTCCAGCTTCCGTTGTCGAGCATCGAAACGAGCCTCGCCAACATTAACCGAAAGACGAAAGAAATGAGGTGATTTTATGTTAAGCCAAACTACATTAAAAAAGATTGCCGATCAAAAGGAAAAATGGGAACAGGATAAAGAAAAAAACAAGTGCCCATCGGATAGAAAGTTTATCAGCGTGTCTGGTGAGCCGGTGAAGGAACTTTACACCCCATTGGACATCCAGGATTTCGATTATAATCGGGATTTAGGTTTTCCCGGCGAGTATCCTTACACCAGGGGAATCAGGAGAGATATGTATCGAGGACGGCTCTGGACCATGCGGCAGTTTTCCGGAATGGGAAGTCCAAAGCAGACCAATCAAAGATACCATTTTCTTCTGAATAGGGGACAAACCGGACTTTCGGTGGCGTTTGATCTCCCCACCTTGATGGGGTGGGATTCTGATCATCCCCGGTCATTGGGAGAGGTCGGAATTTGTGGAGTGGCGGTCGATTCACTTGAGGATATGGAGATACTCTTTGGTGGCATAGCTTTGGACAAAATCTCCACCTCCATGACCATCAACGCACCCGCCTCCATTCTTTTAGCCATGTATATTGCTGTGGGCGAAAAACAAGGAGTCCCTTCAGAGAAGCTGACCGGAACCGTGCAAAATGACATTCTGAAAGAATACATTGCCCAAAAGGAATGGATTTTCCCTCCAGAGCCTCACATGAGATTGATCACCGACTTAATGGCTTTTTGCACTCAACACGTGCCTAAATGGAATACTATTTCAATATCCGGCTATCATATTCGAGAAGCTGGATCGACGGCGGTTCAGGAGTTAGCCTTCACTTTGGCTGACGGCTTCGCTTACGTGGAAGCAGGCATGAAGACAGGACTGGATGTGGATGATTTTGCTCCACGGCTTTCGTTTTTCTTCAACTCCCATCTGGACTTCTTCGAGGAGGTGGCTAAATATCGAGCCGCCCGAAGGATCTGGGCAAGACACATGCGGGAAAAATACAAAGCCAAAAAGCCGGAATCATGGCTTTTGAGATTTCATACTCAAACTGCAGGGTGTAGTCTGACCGCCCAACAGCCAGAGAACAACATTGTCCGCACCGCTTTTCAAGCCTTAGCCGGTGTGCTCGGAGGAACCCAGAGTTTGCACACCAACTCCATGGATGAGACTTATGCTCTGCCATCGGAGAAGGCGGTCTTCATAGCTTTAAGAACCCAACAATTGATCGCTCACGAAACTGGAGTGGCGAATACAATCGACCCTCTGGCTGGCTCCTACTTTATTGAGGCTTTGACCAACAAGATGGAACAGGAGGCGGAGAAGTATTTTGATGAAATCGAAAGACGTGGTGGTGTTTTGAAATGTATCGAGGAAGGTTATTTCCAAAGGGAGATTGCAGAAGCGGCTTATAGATATCAGAAGCAGATAGAGAAGAAAGAAAGGATAGTGGTGGGGATAAATGACTTCATCTTAGAAGATGAAAAAGTCGAGATCCCCATTCTGAAAATCGACCCGGAGGTGGAAAGAGAGCAAGTGAGAAATCTTAGGAGAGTTCGGGAAAACAGGGATAATGATAAAGTCAAAAGGTCTTTGGAGAATTTAAAAAAAGTTGCCCAGGAGACAGAAAACACCATGCCCGCTCTGATAGAATGTGTCCGCTGTTATACCACCGAAGGGGAAATCTGTGATGTCTTGCGTGAAGTCTTCGGCGAATATGTGGAACCTCCGTTGATATAAGGTCAGGATTCCCTCTCCCCACCGGGGAGAGGGCCGGGTGAGGGGGAAAATGAAGAATTTGTAGCCGCAATCTTCAGATCGCGTTTTAATCGTTGTTGTTTCGGGGTGCCCTCACCCCGAAACATAAAAATGGTCAGGGGTAAGGGTATCCCCCCTAACCAACGAAAGGATTGAGATTCATTGCACAAGAAAGGAAAACCATGGAACGAAAAATCAGAATTCTTTTAGCCAAGCCCGGTCTGGATGGGCATGACCGGGGGATTAAGGTGATCGCCGCCGCCTTTCGGGATGCCGGATTCGAGGTGATCTATACGGGTCTCAGGCAGACCGCGGAAATGATTGTCGAAGCCGCCATTCAGGAGGATGTGGATGCTATCGGGATGAGCATTCTATCCGGTGCCCACATGACCCTCTTCCCCAGAGTGCTTGAGCTTTTAAGAGAAAAGGGTGCAGATCATATCCTTCTTTTCGGGGGAGGAATTATCCCCAAAGAAGACATTGAGAAATTGGAGAAGATTGGGGTCGGAAATCTTTTTACCCCGGGTGCCACCACCACCGAAGCCATAGAATATGTAAAGAAAGCTGTCTCTGAGAGAAGAAAAGAAGAGAAGATTTTTTGAAATAAATTCCCACCAGATGAAACAGATGAAGAAGATCGGCCAACGGATTAAGCAGAGGTAACGGATAAACTCATCTGTTTAATCCGTTTAATCCGTTGACAGTTTAATCTGTTGGGAATTAAAACATTTTCCCTAACAACCCCTTACTTGCCATATAGATCGCACCCCACGTTTTCCTTGACACCCAAGAGAGTTGATTCTATATTGTGATTCAAACATTCTTTTCGAGGAGAAACCTATGGAAGAGACAAGCGAGCTTCTGCTGCATAGAAGGGAGAAGTTAAAAAAATTAAAAGAAAGAAATATCAATCCATATCCTTACAATTTTAAAAGGACGCATACCTCTTCGGAGATAATTGCAAATTTTGAAAAACTCTCCAGTGATAACGCTGAAGTTAAAATCGCTGGGAGGATGATATCGATTCGGCTTCATGGAAAGACTTTGTTTTTTCATCTTTTGGATAGTGCAGGGAAGATTCAGGTTTATGTCAAATCAGATGAGGTGGGAAAGGAGAAGTTTGAGCTTTTTGATTTATTTGATATAGGCGATCATCTGGGAGTAACCGGAAAAGTTTTTAAAACTAAAACCGGCGAAATCACGGTCAGAGCAAGTGATTTCTGTATTCTTTCAAAATCTTTACTGCCACTTCCGGAAAAATGGCATGGACTTCAGGATAAAGAAACAAGATATAGACAAAGATATGTAGATTTAATGGTGAATGAAGAGGTAAGGAAGATATTCCTGGTAAGGACGGAGTTGATCAAAGCCATAAGAAAATTCTTGGATGATTTGGGTTTTGTGGAAGTGGAGACGCCTATCTTGCAGCCCCTTTATGGCGGTGCCTTTGCCCGCCCATTTACGACTCATCATCATGCTTTAGATGTGGATTTGTATCTCCGTATTGCAGATGAGCTTTATTTGAAAAGATTGATCGTGGGGGGATTCGAGAAGGTTTATGAGATCTCCAAAAGCTTCAGAAATGAGGGAATGGACAGAAATCATAATCCTGAGTTCACCATGCTGGAATTGTATCAAGCTTATGCGGATTACAATGACATCATGGAGCTTTACGAAAACCTTTTGAACTCCGTATCCAAAGAAGTTTTAGGCTCAACTAAGTTTGAGTTTGAAGGAAATCAGATCGATTTGGCTCCGCCCTGGAGAAGACTACCTTTACTGGATTCAATTAAGGAATATGCAGGAGCGGATTTAGCCAACAAAAGTGAAGAGGAAATAAGAAGGATTGCATCTGATTTGAACGTAAAAGAGGACTTAAGTCGCCCCAAGGGGAAGCTGATAGAGGCTATATTTGAAACTTTAGTTCAACCGAATTTAATACAGCCAACCTTCATCACCGACTATCCCATAGAGATGTCCCCTTTGGCCAAGAAGCATAGGGAAAAAGAGGGTTTGACCGAGAGGTTTGAATTATTTTTAGGCGGCTGTGAGATGGGCAATGCCTTCTCTGAGCTAAATGATCCTCTGGATCAAAGGGAAAGATTTGAAATGCAGATGGAGCTTGCCAAAAGAGGTGATAAGGAGGCACAAATGCTGGATGAGGATTTTTTGCGTGCCTTAGAATATGGGATGCCGCCCACTGGTGGATTAGGCTTCGGGGTAGATAGATTGGTCATGGTCCTCACCAATACCCACTCCATAAGAGAGGTGATCTTCTTTCCCCAGATGCGACCGGAAGAGTGAAATTCACAGCTGATTAAACAGATTAAGCAGATGAAAAATGGATGAAAATTGTAGGTCGGGCTTCCGAAGGATGCCCGACAAATATATCTAATTTTCATTTTGCATTTTTAATTTTCTATGTCGTACGAATTCTTCATAGCCAAAAGATATCTGAAATCCCGAAGGAAAACCAAGTTCGTTTCCGTCATCACCATAATTTCGATAGGTGGGGTCTTAATCGGCGTTGCCGCTTTGAACTTCGTTTTATCCATGATGAATGGATTTGAAAAGGAGGTCAGATCGCGCATCATCGGCACCACCGCGCACGTGAGCGTCTTCGCCTCTTATGCCGAAGGAATAGAAAATTATCAAGAGCTTTTACCCAAAATAAAAGGGACCAAGCATGTGGTTGAGGTCGCTCCCTTCATCTACTATAAAGCCGCCATTGCCTCAAAAGAGGGAAGCGACGGAATCGTAGTCCGGGGAATCGATCCAGAAAAAGAGAAGCTGGTCACCGACATCGAAAGAAACGTCAAGTTGGGGAGTATGAATCTGGAAAAAGAGGAGGATGAGTTCCCCGGAATTCTTTTAGGAGCAACTTTGGCCGATAGATTAGGGGTAAAGCTTGGAGATAATGTGGTTTTATTCAGTTTGAAAGAGGGCTCTCTCTCCACAGGCTGGAGCACCCCTAAAGCGTCAAAACTCAAAGTAACGGGGATATTCGAAACCGGAATGTATGAATACGATGCTTCCTTAGCCTACGTCTCTCTTTCAACCGCACAGAAGCTTTTTAATTTGGACCACAAAGTAACTGGACTTCAAATCAAACTGGATGATCTTTATAAAGCAGAAAAGGTGGCAAAAGAGTTAGAATTAAAATTAGGCTATCATTATTATGCCCTGGACTGGATGCACATGCATAAAAATCTTTTTTCCTGGATGGCTTTGGAGAAATATGCCATGTTCATCGTCTTGAGTTTGATCGTGGCTGTGGCCGCTTTTAATATCATCAGCACTTTGATCATGGTGGTAATCGAAAAAAGAAAGGAGATCGGCATTTTAAAGTCGATGGGTGCCACCAATACCAGCATCATGAAGATCTTCATGTTTGAGGGTTTGGTAGTGGGAACAGTGGGGACTGTTTTAGGAAGCGGTTTCGGTTTTCTTTTATGCTGGATCCAAAGGACTTTTAATGTGATTTCTCTCCCGGCGGAGATATATTTTATCAGCTCCCTTCCGGTAGATATGCGTGTCTCAGATTTCACCATCGTCGCTTTGTCTGCCATCGTCCTCACTTTTTTAGCTACCATCTATCCTGCCAAAAGGGCATCCCAGCTTACGCCGGTGGAGGCGATACGGTATGAATGACGGATGATGAATGACGGATGGAGGTGAGCTTGCCGAACCACATAAATGACGATAATCATTAGCTATACCCTAGACTAATAAAAGAAATGAATCTGAGTTTACTATCCCGATATAAATCCGCTTTTACTTCATATTCTTTTGGGAAGACTTTCTTGAAATATCCCCCTTTATTTTACTCCATCGAAGCGACCAATATATGTAATTATCGCTGTAAATATTGTCCCCAGAGTGTTCCGGATCAAGTAATAAAAAAGGGGCAGATGAGCACGGTTTTATTTGAGAGCATTCTAAAAAAGATCGCCCAGCTAAAACCGGTTTCACAAATTTATCTCACCGGCAACGGTGAACCCCTTATGCATCCTGATCTGGAGGAATTTATCTCCCTTTCTAACAAATATGGTTTTATCCCCAGTTTTTCTTCGAACGGGTCTTTGTTTTCCAAAGAGAGGATAAAAAGCCTCTTCGACGCAGGAAAATTCTCCCTAACCGTAGACTTTTCTCCAAGCAAGGAAATTTACGAAACCTATAGGTTGGGTGGCAGTTGGGATACCGTTTACGCAAATCTCAAAAATCTTCTGGTTTTAAAAAAGAAATTGGAAAGAGATTATCCCAAAATAGAAATTCGAGACATGTCCACCATTGCCCTAAGCCCTCAAAAAGAAAAGTATTTACCTAATTTGAATCAAGTCAAGCTAAAGCTTGACACTCCAGAAAGACTTTCTCAGAAAGAAAAGTCGCTATCGGATTTGAAGGGCTTGTTTAAAGATCTGCCAGTGGACAGGTTTTCGCAACTGAAAGTTCATAGATGGATCGGTAATATCGACCAAAAGATAATTCCCACTCAAGTGAAAGGTAATAAATATAAACTTTGCACTCATCCCTGGTCGCTTTTCGTCATCACTTGGAAAGGTGAGGTGCTGGCATGCTGTAGGGATTTTGGATCGGAATATGTGATAGGAAAAATTGAGGGGGAAGATGGAATTTTGGAGATTTGGAACAATGAAAGAGTCAAATTCTTAAGGGAGGCATTGATCAGCAAAAAACCAGATAAAATCAATATATGTAAGAATTGCGATCGTCCCTGGACCGGAGGGAGCGTTGCCCGTTCCAAACCTGAGATGATTAAAAAGATTTTGTGGGAGAAGATAGCTGGATCTTTGTGATGTTTTGGAAAACTTCCTGGCTTTTAGTTCCTCCCTGTAACAAAATTCTGCTTTGCCATTATATTTTGGCTTGAATTAAATAGCGAGTCTCTTATCTGAATCATTTTCTATTTTCCAGCAATTAAGATTGAGAATGGATGTGAGGGGAGAGATTTAAAACAAGATGCTTCGCTTCGGTCAGCATAACACTTATGCCATTTTTGGTTTTTCAACAGCTCCAAAAGTCTGACGTAAATTCTTTTTTTGAAATTTATCATTGACAAAAATTTTGATTTAACATAATATTGAAAACGTGAAGAAACAAAAAACAAAACCAATCTTAGATCAAGTTGAAGAGAGCACCCAGACATTAAGATTGAGCGGATCGAGAAATCTGAAGTCGATCTACCGGGAAATCTCCAACCTTAAGGAAAGCTTGATCGGATTGAATTCGGACCCCTCCCAAGAGAAGCTGACTGAATCTGTGGAGAAGATTTTATCCGCCTTGGACAACGTGGAAAAGAAAGCTACGACTTTGGAAAATTCCTTTTCGGAAAATATCTCTAAGCTGGGTAGTGAGTATCAACGATTCAAGGCTGAAGCCAAAGATCTGGAAGATGAGCGACAGACGTTTAAAACCCTTTACGAGCTTTCCAACATAATTTCCTCAGAAAGGGACGTCAATGTTCTTTTGGAAGAAGTGATGGATGCGGTGATCGAGATCACCTCTCCAGGACGGGGATTTTTGAAGATATTTGACGAAAGCAAAAACGTAAAATTAACCATTGCCAAAGATGGAGAAAAAAAAGTTCTTGAGGAAGAAAAGACGGGGATAAATGAAAAGATGGTGGAGGTGGCTTTAGAAACGGGCAACCCCATCTGCGCCACGGGGCTTTTGACCGCAGAGGTAGACGAAGAGAAGGAAGACCAAGAAAGAGAGTTGGTTTCCATCCTTTGTGTCCCCTTGAAGTCGAATGAAAAAATCTTAGGGGTGATCTATCTGGACGACAAAAGACCGGATTCGTTTTTTACCCAAAGCGACGCCGAGCTTTTAAGCTCTTTGGCGGAAAGGGTAGCGGTGGCTTTGGAAAATAATTTTCTTTTCATGGAGTTAAAACAATCCCAGGAGAAACTCTTAGAGGATCTTCGGGGAAAATTCAAATTCGACGAGATTTTGGGAAACAGCCCCCAGATGGCGGAGGTCTTGAAGACCGTAGCAGACGTGGCGGATACGGATGCCACGGTTTTGATCGAAGGGGAATCGGGCACCGGGAAAGAGCTTTTAGCCAGAGCCATTCACTTCAACAGCAGTCGCTCAAAAAAACCTTTTGTTCCCATCAATTGTGCCGCTATTCCAGAGACTCTTTTGGAAAGCGAGCTTTTCGGATATGAAAAGGGTGCTTTCACCGGTGCGGTGCAAAGAAAGTTAGGAAAATTTGAGGTGGCAAATGGAGGGACCATTTTTTTAGACGAGATCGGAGAGATGAGTCCCCTTCTTCAGGTGAAGATCTTAAGGTTTCTCCAATCCCATGAGTTTGAGCCGTTAGGCTCCAACAAACTGAAAAAATCGGATATAAGGATCATCGCCGCCACCAACAAGGAGCTTTTGTCTTTGGTCAAAGAAAATAAATTCAGGGAGGACCTATATTATCGCATCAACGTGATTAACATCATGCTTCCACCCTTGAGGGAAAGAAGGTTAGACATCGCTCCCTTAGCTGAATCGTTTGCCCTCAAGTTCGGAAAGAAGAACGGAAAGAAAATCAAAGGGGTTAACTCTGAGGTTTTGAATATTTTGGCACATTATAATTTCCCGGGAAACATAAGAGAGTTGGAAAATATAATCGAGCGGGCGGTTATTTTAGCTCAGAGCGAATGGATCACCAAGGAGGATCTTCCTAAAACCATCTTCGAAGGATCGGCTTTCGACTACAAAACCAATATCCCGGAAAATTATGGGGAGATGAAAGCGTTGAGAAAGAAAGCCATCGAGGAAGTGGAGAAAGCTTTTTTAAATAATATCTTAAGTAAGAATAATGAAAACATCTCCAAAGCCGCCCAAGAAGCCCGGATGCACCGCGCCGAACTGCACAGATTGATAAATAAGTACAAATAAAATTTAAGGCCCTCTGTTAGTGAAAAACACCAGCAGAGAACAAAGCTAAAAGAAGGGCAAAACTCTATAAAATTCCAGAGTCGACCATAACAAAAATGAGAGTTTATTATAACAAGGAAGTAGATGCCGTGTATATAAAGTTAGGCAATAAAGCACCGGATGGAGTTATAGAAGTTTCTGAAGGTGTTAATTTAGACACGACCTCTGACGGTAAGATAGTAGGGATAGAGATTTTAGACGCTTCTAAAAAGATGGATGTCAAAACAATATGGTCTTATCAACTTGAATTAGACAAGAAATTACTGACTCAAAAGATTGCCTAACAAGGTCAGGAAGCCGGTGTTTCTAACACTCCTCATTTGTCAGCTGCGCAGGGTACCTCGGCTACGAGGCTATCGAAGAATAAACAACTCGCTTTGTTGTTTACGTGCACGCTGTCCGTTACCATAGAGCGTCACGTCCTACGGATCCCGCCCCGCGGGAGACGGGATGTCCGTGACGAACAACGAAAAGAAAAGATGAAAACGCGAGAAGAGATAAAGGAAATACTGAAAAGATTTAAACCCATCCTGAAGGAGAGGTTTAAGGTCAAAGAGATAGGGATTTTTGGCTCTTGCGTGAGAGGAGAAGAATCCGAAGAAAGTGATGTCGATATTTTAGTGGAGTTCTCCGAACCTATCGGATGGGAATTTATTGATCTTTTGGAGTTGCTGGAAGAGATTTTGGGCAGAAGGGTAGATCTGGTTACCGTGAGAGCCTTGAAACCGCAACTCAAAGATAAGATCTTGAAAGAGGTTGTTTACGCATGAAAACAAGAAACCACAGACTGTTTGTAGAAGATATATTGGAAGCTACGGAAAAGATCAAGCGTTACACAAAAGGTTTGACTTACGAGGCGTTTGAGAAAAATGATATGTCGGTAGATGCAGTTATAAGAAATCTTGAAATTATTGGCGAAGCGGCGAGGAATATTCCAGAAGATATCCGAGAGAAATTTCCCGACATACCGTGGACAAGGATGATTGGATTACGGAACATCGCGGTTCACGAATACTTTGGTGTTGATTTGGGTATTATTTGGGAGATTATAACCAAGAACCTTCCGGAGACGAAGCCTAAGATTGAAGCAATGTTAAAAAGTCTCAATGAAGGGGAATGATGAGGTCATTTGTATAAAGTTCCAATTTGGGAGGGGTATTGTCTCCCTGAGTGAAGTGAAGCATCTAACTTTTACTCCTCGTCGAGGATGTTATTCTCCTCGATAGAGTCCTTTTGTTGGTAACGGACACTTTGTCCGTTATCATATAGCGTCACGGACGGGGCGTCCGTGACGAACAACGAAAAGAAACGATGAAAAAAATTGTGATATTGCTTACTTTTTTCTTAATCCCTTTGCCGTCAGCCCAAGCCCAACTAATTAAAGGTTATGGCTTTAAGGCCGGTATAGCCATTACGAATCAAGACTTCAATTCCATTATGGGAGTGGACTTCGATTTTAAGAATAGATTTGGATTTGATTTTGGAGGATATATTGAATGGTTTGATCTGAGATTTTTCTCAATGTTAACCGAAGCTCATTATGTGCAAAAGGGGATGATTCATGAACTAACAATAACCAGTTTTCCACAACCTTATTTGGAGGAAACCGTTAAGTTAAACAACCGTGTGGATTATCTTTCTTTTCCCATTCTTGCAAAAATGACCTATCAGACTGATAAGATTTCTCCCTACTTTTTTGTAGGACCCAGATTTGATTTTCTTCTCGACTACCGATCCGAATGGCATTTGTGGGATCAGATATATAGGAAATTCAAGGATGTGGATATTGGATTAGATGTTGGAATAGGGACAGAAGTTAAATTCACCTCAAAACTGACGATATTAGCCGAATTTCGCTTCAGCCCAGATGTCACTTACGCCTATAAAACCAAAGCGCTAAAAGTGAAAAACAACTCGTTTGAAATTCTGACGGGAGCAAGGTTCTGATGCATTGTTTGTGGGTCAAAGGTGCTCCCATCTTCGACCATTTCGGGGAGCGGGGTGAGGACACTCCGCTCCAACAAAATTATTCCCTCAAGTAAAGCAATCTTTCATCAATCTGCCAATAAGAATCGAAAAATCCGGCGCAGATAACTCCACCCCACCCTTTTTGTTTCACCTCATCATCAAAAATAATAAAATCGGGCAGTCCGGCACCGGAATAAATGGTGTTGAAGAAATCCGAAAGCGAAAGTCCAGCCAAACCATTTCCTTCGTGAACAAAAACAAACTTCTCAGGCTTCAATGGATTCGGATATATGAACTCTAAAGCTATTTGGTTTCCCTTAATTTTTCTACTCCCAAAGAGGACTTCGCCATTTTTCACTTTTATGGGGAGCCTGTAATTTATCTTTGAAGTGATGAAATTCTCATCTGGTCCTCCAAAAAGGATCAGATTATAATCATCCATTATTTCTTTTGTTACCTCTGTATCGGGAAGAATCTCAGTGAAGCCGTTTCCCCTTTCCCACCATCGGGTGGCTTCCAGCCTTGCCTGATGAAGTAATAGCTCGGTTGTGGCGGAGTCACCTTTGGTCCCGTAAACCAAAACAAAAGGAGAAAAATAAGCCTGTTTTATGGGACCATAAAATCCAGATGTTTTTTTCAATCCCCGATGTTCAAGCTCTCCAATTTGAAATTTATTTGCTATTTTTGAAAATGTCAACGCTCTGCTCTTGTTGAAAACATAAGGGATTTCTTTCCCATTTATCGAAATAGAAATTTTACCGTAAGGGAGAAGCTGGTCAGATAAAGATATGGTGAATTGACTTATGTTTTTTGCGTTTATTTCTATTCGATCATCTTTTATTTTTGTTTTTTCTCGTCCGACAGAAACGTCGGACGCTACATCTTCAAATTTTTTTGTTTCCGCCTCAATTTGAGACTCAAAGAATGGTTTTTCTTGCTGGTCTATTTCCACCCAAAAGTTTTTGTTATTTTGTCCGAGATCGGTGGTTTTAAAAATAATATGTTTCGGATACGGATTTCTGGTTTTGGCTTTTAAGAATTCCATAACTTCTGGATCATCTACACAGACGATATGGTTGACGGTATCAACTTCAAACCAGTGTCCTTTGCCTGGTAATTCCTTATATTTATATTCATAGCCTAACTCATCCAAAAGCTGAGTAAAAAGCCGTGCATGCACCGGCGGGACGTCATTATCGGAGCCGCCTTGGTAGATGAAAATTGGCAAGTTAAGCGCATTTTCAATGAAATTGGGGGCGATGTCCTCTCTTAAGCTCATATCCCTTATCCCAATCTGTTGAGGCTCGGCAAACAGGTAGCTTTTTTGCAGAAACCAGGGAATATAAAGCTGAAAGCAACTCCAGCCTGCCTCAGGAGCCGCAGCGGCGAAAAGATCGGAATGGGCTAATGCAATGTGCCAGACTCCATGTCCACCCATCGAATGACCGGTAAGATAAACTTTGTTCGTATCAATAGGAAATGACTTTTTTACCTGGTCAAGGACCTCCAGTGCATCCAGTCTCCCCCAATCCTGCCAGTCAAATCCAAATCTTCTTCTATTGGTAGGGGCAACCACGAAAGCCCAATCCTTTTGCTTATATGCGTCCACCTGTCCAGGAGCTTCAACTCCAGCGCCATGCAGGGTAAATATGAGGGCATATTTTTTCTGGAAATCATAATCCTTCGGTGGGAGAACCGCATAATATTGGCAGGAATTGTCTATTTTGGAAATGAACGTGATCTTATATGATTCTTTTTCCTTTCTTACTCTAAGGCTAAGGCGATCTTCAAAAATGTGATCCTGATATGATACTTTGACTGGAATAGAAATCGTATCCAATCCGATAATTGGTTTATTTATCTTTATTTCAATCGGGACTTTCTTAACACAGAAAGGCATAAGATCAGAGATGGTGATCTCATTTTTGTCAAAGAATTCTCCATCACCGATGGAGAGCTTGACATCTTTTAATCTTTTTGGGGTAGTATTCAAAATTGCAATCCCCGCCCACAGCCAATCCTTTTCGTCTTCAATTATGTCTGGCAAGGTAGCATCTTTTGTAATTAGCATTACCGGAGCGGGCGCAGGAATAAGCTTGAATTTAAAGCGATGATCTCCATAGCCACTCAGGCTCAATAAAACCCGATTTGTCCCTTCCTCCAAAATCACGGGAATCCTCATAAAATCATGCCCATAAGGGTCGCCACTGTAACGTTTGCCGTTCAAATAAAACGATCCAACCTTTTCTGCGATTACCAGCGCTCTTTTCTTGCCATTATTTATAAATTCCGAATAAGCATATCCGGCGTCGAGAATGCCTGCCACACCGTATATGTCCATAAGAGTATCCCACCACACGTTCTCATACTCCAAGCTTACCCAGCCCAAAGAGTCGACGCTCACCTTTTTCCACTCCACCCATCCTCCCTGGGAGAGTATGCTGGGGTGCTTTTGCCCTTCTTGAGGGCGGAAATTTTCGATATCTTTAATGATTCCTACGATTCCCTCCCGAGCACCTACGGAAAAAGGACCAGCATAAAGCCAATCCACAGGACTTATGGTATCCTCAATCGTGGGAATAAATTCATTTTGTCCAAAAAGAGGAACTTCAAGAAAAACAAAGAGAAAAACAAATAGCAAGAACTTCTTCAAAATCCAGCTTCGACTGATATTCGGCACAGGTGCCTCCTTGTGATTTATTGAGATAAAAAACTTTGTTCATTGAATTTGCATGGCAAATAAACCCATTTTTATTACATATAGCACATCAGGGTTATGTTTGTCAATCAAATTCCTAAAGGTTCTGAAAAAATCGATATAGTAAGGTCACGTTGGAGTGTCAAGTCTCAAGATCCTGCGGACTTTAGCTTGACTTAAGACTTTTTGTCCGCGGTATCTTCGCCTTTGGCGGGAAGAAAACAAAAAGCTTTTACAAGGTTCACCTAAAGGGCGTGTTGAAAAACCCTCTTGTTCGTGCGGGAATTGGATTTCCCGCACCAACTTAAAAACCGCGAAAGCCCCGCAAAGCGGGATATACGCTTCGCTCCGACAAGCTTTCGCACTCCAAAACCACTTTTTCAACAGTCCCTAAAGGTGAACACCCCAAATTCAGCTTTTTGCGAATCTGCTTGACAAACAGCTTCTTTTTTATTAGATATAACGCATAATTATTGGGGGTGGGATCCATGTGGTCAAAAATTACTTAAGGATTTTATTGCTCTGGTGGAGAGGTTATGAAATATATGATTGGAATAAGACGGGAGGATAAAAATAAATGGGAGCGGAGGGTTCCGCTAACTCCGGAGCATGTTCGGGAACTCATACAGGATCATTCGGTAGAGGTTTGGCTCCAACCCTCTCCCATCCGCATTTTTTCAGATGAAGAATACATCCAAGCTGGTGCTAAGATACAGGAGGACCTTTCCCCATGTCCGGTCGTCTTTGGGGTCAAGGAGATGCCTTTGGGTTTTTTCCAACCTCATAACACCTATGTCTTTTTCTCCCATGTCATCAAGGGTCAAGATTATAATATGCCCATGTTAAAAAGAATGCTGGAATTGAGGTGTCAGTTGATAGATTACGAAAAGGTGGTAGATGAGGAAAAAAGACGTTTGATCTTTTTCGGAAAACACGCTGGGATTGCCGGGATGATTGATACCCTTTGGGCATTGGGGCAGAGGCTTTCCTGGGAAAAAATTCCTAATCCGTTTAAACAGATAAAAATTGCTCACCAATACGAAAGCTTGGCAAAAGCTAAGGAAGAAATATCTGAAGTGGGAAAGAAAATCAAAAGTGACGATCTGGATAAATTTTTACTTCCTTTCATCTGCGGTATTAGCGGATATGGAAACGTCTCCCATGGAGTTCAGGAGATTTTAGATCTTTTGCCGATCAAAGAAATTAGCCCGGATGAGATTTTCCCCCTTGTCGAGAGTGCCGAATACTCCAAAAATCACATTTATAAGGTGGTATTCAAAGAAAAGCATACCGTCGAACCGATCTCTCCTACGGATCGTTTCGAACTTCAGGATTATTATGACCATCCGGAGAAATATCGTTCCAAATTTGAGACCTACATTTCACATCTTACCTTGTTTGTGAATTGCATCTATTGGGATAAACGATATCCTAAGTTAGTTACAAAAAAATACTTAAAACAATTATATGCAGGGAAGGAAAAACCTCGTTTGCGGGTAATTGGAGACATAAGCTGTGACATTGAGGGATCGGTCGAATGCAATCTTAAATGGACCGAGCCTGATAAACCTATCTATGCCTATGATCCATTCCAGGATAGGGCTATCGATGGTTATGAGGGAAAGGGACCGGTGGTGTTGGCAGTAGACAATCTCCCTTGTGAGATTTCCAAAGAAGCATCTATCTATTTCAGCCAGGTGCTTAAGCCATTTATCCCGGAGATAGTAAAGGCAGATTTCTCGGTCGATTTTGATCAATGCAATTTACCGCCACCCATTAAGAATGCAGTCATTGTGTATCACGGGGAACTAACTTCAAATTATCGATATCTCAAGAATTACCTTTGAGCTTTTGAACAAACTAAAAACGAAAAAAGCAAAGTGAAAAACTGAAACGAAAATCAAAGAATGACCTAAACGCAAAAAAGAATTTTTTGAATTTAAAGTTGTAATTTTATATTTTGCTATTTAAACTTTAAATTTGAATGAAAGGAGAAACCCAAGATGAAAAACGTTTTGATTTTAGGGGCCGGGCTGGTAGCAAAGCCGTTGGTTCGTTATCTTCTGGACCAACCTGACTTTCATGTGAAAGTTGCCAGTCGGACTGTAAGCAAAGCGGAGAAATTGGTCGGAGGCCATCCTCACGGTGAAGCTCAAGGGCTTAACGTTGACGATACTGCCACTTTAAAAAATCTCATTTCCCAGGCTGATCTGGTCATCAGCATGGTGCCATATACTCATCACGTGACGGTGGCCAACCTCTCGATTGAGCTAAAGAAACATATGGTGACCACCTCTTATGTCAGTGAAGCTATGAGAAAATTAGATCAGAAGGCGAAAGATGCGGGCATTCTGATTTTAAATGAAATAGGACTTGATCCGGGGATAGATCATATGTCCGCCATGAAGATCATCCATGACGTTCAGAACAAAGGCGGAAGAATCGCCAGTTTTTATTCTTATTGCGGAGGGCTTCCCGCTCCTGAGGCTAATACCAATCCCTGGGGATATAAGTTTTCCTGGAGTCCCAGAGGAGTGGTCCTGGCTGGGAAAAATTCCGCCCGCTATCTTAAAGACAAAAAGGAAGTGAACGTTCCATCCCAAGATCTTTTCGCACACTTTTGGCAGATGAATATAGAAGGTTTGCCAAAGTTAGAAGCTTATCCCAATCGGGATTCTCTCCCCTACATAGAGCTATATGGAATTTCGGATGCCGACTCTATGTATCGAGGAACTTTGCGATATCCGGGTTGGTGTCAAACCTTGAAGAAGATTGTGGAATTAGGATTCTTAGATGATAAGGAGCTGAATGTAGCTGGGCTTTCCTATGCTAATTTCTTGAGAAAACTGATCAAAAAGGAAAAGGGAACTGAGCTAAAAAAGGACCTGGCAACTTGTCTGAAGATAGATGAAAATTCAGAGCCCATCAAAAGATTTGATTGGCTTGGTCTTTTAAGCGACGAAAGGCTGCCCTATGAGAAGAGCTCTCCTCTGGACATCTTCGCAAACAGGCTTTTGGAGAAACTTCAATATGAAGAGGGCGAAAGGGATATGATCATTTTGCATCATGAGTTTATCGCAGAATATCCTAAAGATAAGAAGAAGGAAAAAATCACCTCCACCCTCATAGATTTTGGGATTCCTCATGGAGATTCAGCTATGTCAAGAACTGTAGGTTTGCCGGCGGCTATCGGTGCTACGTTGATTTTGCAGGAAAAAATAAAAGCCACCGGGGTTTTTATTCCCGTGAGTCCTTCAATCTATGAACCGACCCTGAAGGAGCTTGAAAAGCAAGGGATAATCTGCAAGGAAAAAAGCGTAGCACTTAAATCTTAGCCTTGATGACGTCGCTTGTGAGGTGACAGAACCTTTCGGGATTAAATCTCTGGTCTGAAACGACCGGGAGGCTTAGATTGTTGGAGCGGGGTACCCTTACCCCGCTCCCAAAAAATCGAGGTGGCAGAACTTTTCTTCTGCCACCTCGTGATACTCTTTTCGCTTTTAGTTGAGGATACTCACTTTATGATTACGAATTTCCCTATTTGGGTTTCGCCTGTTTCCTTATCCTCCACACAGAAAAGGTATATCCCCGAAACCACCGCCTGAGTATTGCGGGAGACCAAATTCCAATAGTGATAGGTGGCATCCAAATCCCCCTCCTGTTTGTCATGCTCCAAAGTCACCACCAGATCACCATCTAAAGTGTATATCCTGATGGTGCACTTGAGAGGAAGATTGATGAAATTCAGTATTTTGTCAAGACTCCCCTGTCCCTTCTCATACTCCGGATGATAATTCCCATCTATCCGGTAAGGATTGGGATAAACTCCCACCTTTAAACCCTCCTTTTTCACCACCTCCGGATCATCCA
>Ga0315279_10000441_pt1 | contig 83034 bp, 69 predicted proteins | sample YL17G06_20_MG_FD_203694 | JGI IMG/M metagenome (GOLD analysis project Ga0315279, IMG submission 203694) | Sediment microbial communities from Yellowstone Lake, YNP, Wyoming, USA - YL17G06_20 | ecosystem: Environmental > Aquatic > Freshwater > Lake > Sediment | place: USA: Wyoming | collected...
GGGCCGGGCACACTCCACTACGATGTCGAGATTCCTGCCTGGGAGGATGACCTCGGGTCGTTCGATGGGTCGGAATAAACCTCCCGTTGGCTTCCGTTCCCGAACCGCGACGATTCTCCTGGCGCCGCCTGGGCCAAAGTGTGCTTTGGAGAGGATGCCAAAGGGGGTGGAGCGGCGTCCGGTGAGCTCGCGAGACGCCCCTCCGCCCCCTTCGTCTCTGTTCAGCTCCGTTTGTGGTCTCCAACCGCACCTGCAACCCGGTCGCGGGAATATTTCAGCAGACTTTCGAGCCCCACCTATGTTATTTTCTGCACCGTCCTAAAAAGCGATTTCCTATCATTGGAGATGAATCCATGAGACGAGTTGTGATTCTTGAAGCAATAGCGGCGTTGTTCACGGCGGTCGGCATCGTCACAGGCCAGCAGTCGGGCTCCGACCGGTTGACGGCCGACGTGTTCTCCGCGATGGCGGTTCGGGATCTCGGTCCGACGCTGGTCACCGGCCGCGTGGTCGACATCGAGATCGACCCGAACGATTCGAATACATACTACGTGGCGTCCGCGTTCGGCGGCCTGTGGAAGTCGGTCAATCGTGGATTCACCTTCACCCAGATTTTCCCGCGGTCGGGCGAGGTCGAGGCCTTTTCGCTGTGCTGCGTGGTCGTCGATCCGAAGAACTCGAAGGTCGTGTGGCTGGGCACGGGGGAGAACGCCAGCCAGCGCAGCGCCCATTTCGGCACAGGGCTCTACAAGTCGACGGACGCGGGCAAAAGCTGGACGCGAGTTGGACTGGAGAAGTCCGAGCATATCGGCAAGATTCTGATTGATCCTCGTAACTCGGATGTGGTGTGGGTTGCATCCCAGGGACCGCTTTTTTCAGCCGGCGGCGACCGGGGTCTGTACAAGACGACCGATGGCGGCAAGACGTGGACCCGGCCGCTGTTCATCAACGACGACACCGGCGTGACCGATATCGCCTTTGATCCGACCAATCCGGATACGATGTTCGCCGGCACGTATCAGCGCCGCCGGCACGTCGGCCAGATGATCGGCGGTGGTCCGGACGGCGGGGTTTTCCGGACGACCAACGGCGGCAAAAGCTGGGACAAGTTGAAGAACGGGCTGCCTCCCGGTGAGGTTGGCCGAATCGCGCTGGCGACCGATCCCAAGGTCAAAGGGCGCGTCTACACGCTGATCGACGCAAAGATGCCCGGCGGCGCCCGTGGGCGTGGCGAAGAGCCGCCGATGGAAGCGGAGGCACGTGGCCGTGGCGCAGCGGCGGCGGAGCTGCAGGCCCGTGGTCGTGGCGCAGCGCAGGCGGCGGAACCGCCACCCTTGCCGCCTACGCCAACCGCAGACAACGCACGGGGGTTTTACCGCTCCAATGACAACGGCAACTCGTGGACGCGGATGTCGGATTATCGAGGCGGCGGTCCCGCCTACTACAGCGAGATCTTCGTCGATCCCCGGCATCCCGACACAATCTGGTCGGTCAACGCGAACTTCCAGTGGAGCCACGACGGCGGCCGTACGTGGACCAACATCGGCATCGAGAGCAGCACGGGGGACATGGGCGTCAGCGGCGCTTTCAACGTGCACGTCGACCATCATGAGGTCGTCTTCGATCCCAAAGATCCAAAACATATCCTCATCGGCAACGACGGCGGCGCGTACGAGACGTACGACGACGGCGACACGTGGCGCTTGTTTGCCAACCTGCCGATCACCCAGTTCTACCGCGTCTCGGCCGGCAACGAGGAGCCGTTTTACACTGTCTGCGGCGGCACGCAGGACAACTTCTCGTTGTGCGGGCCGTCACGCACCACGCATCTCACCGGCATCCGGACAAGTGACTGGTACATGACTCTGGGGGGCGACGGCTTCCAGAGCCGCCACGATCGGGGCGATCCGAATATCGTCTATGCGACGTCCCAAACCGGCGGGCTTTCCCGGTTCGATCGGCGCACGGGCCGGGGGACCAGTATTCGGCCCAGCGCCAATAACACACTCAACCTGAGCGCGCCACCCACACCCGAGGGCAGGGAAGGCGGTGCCGGCGCTGCCGGTCGGGGAGCCGATGCTGCCGCTCGGGGAGCCGGTGCTGCCGGTCGGGGTGGCGGCGGTCGCGGTGGTGGAATGGGCGACCGGGTTAACTGGGATGCGCCGTACATCACGAGCGCTCATTCAAACACGCGGCTGTACTGGGCGTCGAACTTTGTGTACCGCTCTGATGACCGTGGTAACACGTGGATGCGCATCAGCCCGAACCTGACCCGCAATCTCGACTATCGCACGCTGCCGATCATGGGCAAGGTCTGGCCCGAGGATTCGATCGCGTTCCATGAGTCGACGACCGCGCTCAGCAACATTGTTTCCATTGATGAATCGCCATTGCTCGAGAGCATGGTCATTGTCGGAACCGATGACGGCCTGGTGCAGATCACTGAGGACGGCGGTGCGAACTGGCGCCGGGTTGAGGATTTTCCCGGTGTGCCGAAGTGGACCTATGTGTCCGATGTTGCCGCGTCGCCGCGCGACGCGGACGTGATCTTCGTCGCGCTCAACAACTGGCAGGTCGGCGACTACAAGCCGTACATCGTCAGGAGCGACGATCGCGGTCGCACCTGGAAGAATATCTCGGGCAACCTGCCGCCGCTTCACGATGTGTGGGCGATTGCGCAGGACCACATCAACGGCGACCTGCTGTTCGCAGGAACCGAATTCGGGTTGTTCTTCACCGTTGATGGCGGGAGCCGCTGGACGCAGCTGCGCGGCTCCATGCCGCCGACGCAGGTGCGCGACCTGGAACTCCAGCGGCGCGAGAACGACGTAGTCATGGCAACCTTCGGCAACGGCTTTTGGATTCTCGACGACTACAGCCCGCTGCGCGAGGTGAGCGTCAAGGCGCTGGCCGAGGATGTGCAGCTCTTCCCGCTGCGGCATGTCTACCAGTTCCAGCCCTGGGGCGTTGCCAATGCCGGCGCGGCCGGCGTGGCGACCCTGGGTGGCAACTACACCACCCGGAATCCGCCAAACGGGGCGGTGTTCACGTATCACGTGCGGGAAACCTTGCCCGAGGGCGCCGAGCTCGTGCTTACAATCCGGAATACCCAGGGAAACCAGGTGCGCCAGATGGCCCTCAACAAGACTGCCGGCCTGAGGCGTGTCGAGTGGGATCTGCGGGGAGATCCGCCGCAGCAGGCTGCTGAGGCCCAGCAGGGTCGCGGTGGCCAGGCTGCGGCCGCCTTCGGCCCGGGCGGCCGGGGGGGACGTGGCGGTCCTGCGGTTGAGGCCGGCCGTTACTCCGCCCAGCTTGGCCTGAAGAAGGGGGACACGGTCACCAATGTCGGGCCGGTTCAAAGTTTCCAGGTAAAGCCGCTGCCGCCGCAGAACTACATCCTGTACAGATAGCGAGCCGCGGGACAGACGCAGGGACGGGCAACCATCCCGTCCCTGCGCGTCTTCAGCAGGCAACAGCCAAGCTGCTCTCAGATCAGCGTGAACACGATGCGTGCGAGACAGGTTTCAGGCTGTCGGCTGATTGAAAATCGACCGCAGCAATCCCCGGACGAGGCAGAATCCCGAAATCACTGAGAAAAAGATCGCGCCGGCCTTGTCAATGGTCCGTGCTAACGAGAGGATACTGTCAAACCTGCCGAAGAAGGAGGAAATCACAAACGATTGCTGCTCGGGATCCACGCCCTTCCATTTGTTTGGGTCTGGGGTCGGACCACGCGAAATAGTTGCCCAATCTGAGGATGACTCCGTTAGAAGAAGATGAAAGGGGCCTTGCGTAAAGATTTCGTGCCCCTTTACTGCTTCTAAGCCAAATCACCTATCGGAGGCTTCTCTATGCCACGGGCCAATCGTTACATCCAGACAGGATACGTCTATCACCTGACGCACCGCTGCCACAACCGCGAGTTCCTTTTGCGCTACAGACTCAACAGAATCGAATACTGCGCCCGCTTGAGGGCTGCTGTCCGCAAACACCGGATTGCTCTCTTTGACTTCTGTGTCACCTGCAACCATGTCCACCTCCTTGGGATGTGCGACCGTCTGCGGGACCTCAGCCGTTTCATGCAACAGTTGGAGGGCGAGTTTGCTGAGTACTATAACCTCCGCAAGCACCGCAGCGGCTCCTTCTGGGGAGAACGATTCCATTGCACCATGATTGATGACGGCGATCATCTGTGGAATTGCCTGCGCTATATTGACCCCAACATGGTGCGCGCCGGGGTCGTATGCCATCCAAGTGAATGGGCCTGGTGCGGCTATCAAGAGCTCGTCGGTAAGCGCGAGCGCTTTCGCTTAGTGGCAATCGACCGGCTTGTTGACCTCCTTGGTTTGAGCGACAGAAAATCCTTGGCCGAGATTCACCGGCAACGAATTGTCGAAGCTATCAGAGACGGACGCCTGATTCGCGAAGGAATCTGGACAGAGAGCATAGCGGTGGGGAGCGAAGCCTTTGTGAGAGAGATCGCCTCCAGAAACAAGATAAGGAAAAAGCTGAAGATAGCCAGGACAGGGGATGGCTCCTGGTACGTGAGAGAAAACCAAACCGGGTATGCAAGAACCTAAGATTCAGAAAAAGGCCTCAAAAAATGGCGCCAAGCCCCGGTTTAAGAAGTCCGGCGCAACATAAATTCAGTTATTTCAAAAATAAGCGTGGTCCGACCCCATGCCGATGCAATTGCTGGATTCCGCTTCCGTGTTAACTCGGCGTGGCCTGCCTGGACGTGGCGCTGCTCAGCGCCTGAATGAGGGCCAGAACGAGAATCAGAATTCGCCAAGCCGGCGTCTTTCCGGCAGGAAATGCCCTGCGTGGCTGAACGTCCATTGCTTCTTGCTCCTGATGCGCGCCGTTACTCTAATGCGAGCTTATGCTATCGTGACTTGTCCGCTACTGGATCCAGATTCAGTCTCTTCGCTTCCGCATTGAAGGCGGCGAGATCGCGCGTGACGACCTGCTGCAGCTTGTCGGTCTGCACTTTGAGTTCCGCGACCAGGTCCTTGAACACCGCCTCGGCATTGCCGATCGGCTTGCCGTCTCCACGATTGACTATCGAGAGCAGGGTCGCCAGCCGGTTGTTGAGCTTGATCGGGAAATTCAGCGGATCCTGTCCGCTCTGGTTGCGCACCTGATAGATCTCCTCTTCCACCGCACTCAAATTCCTGGTAAGTGTGTCACCGGGCAACTTGAGCCTGGAGTCCGGTGACTTCGACAGCCGATCGGCCACCTGGCTCTTAACGCTGCGGATTTGAATCACAGCGTTGTTGGCTTCGCTGACCTTGTCGCGGATCTGGACGGCCAGATTGAACTGCTCCACCAGATCGGCATCGGCGGCCGAGTAGAGCGGATGACGCTTCACGATAAGCGGCTGCGTTTGCGTCTGGCCGTCGACCGTCATGCGCACCTGGTACGTGCCCGGCGGCGCCGCAGGACCTGTGACGCTGCCGCCCCACAGAATCATCCCCGGGAAGCTCGTCGCGTCCGGATAGCGGAGATTCCACGAGACGCTGTTGAGTCCCGGCGACACCGATGCAAAGGCGGCGCCGCCTCCCCCGCGGCCGCCGCGCCCCGGACCGGCAGCTGCGGCAGCTGCCCCGGCCGCACCTGCGCCGCGCGCGCCGCCACCGCCGGGTGCCGTTCCGCCGGGGATCGATCGGACCATCTGACCTTTGCCGTCGAGGATCTCAATCGTCAGGCTCTGCGCCGGACGATTGAGCAGGTAGGTGATGGTCGCGCCACCGGCAGAGCGGATCGCGTTCTCCGGCTTGAACAGATAGGCATCGGCGGACGCGACCGCAGGCGAATACTGCCGTAGCGGCTCGACATGGTCCAGTATGTAGAATCCGCGTCCGTGTGTGGAGATCGCGATGTCGTTGGCCTCGACCCAGACATCGGAGACCTGCGTGTCTGGCAGATTCAGCGACAGCGACCTCCATGTGTCGCCATCGTCATAGGAAATGTAGAATCCGTGCTCAGTGCCGGCGTAGAGGAGCCCGCGCAGGGTCGCATCCTCACGCACCGCGTGGACGTAATCCCTAGCACCGATGCCGTTTACGATCTTCGTCCACGTCTTGCCGAAGTCGCGTGTGCGGAAGATGTAGGGTGCCATGTCGTTGAGGAGCGGTTTCTTCACAGCTACGTACGCCGTGCCCGAGTCAAACGCCGAGGCATCGATGACGCTGACGCGGCCAAAGTCCGGCATGTCCTTCGGTGTCACATTCGTCCACGTCTTGCCGCCGTCGCGCGTGACGTTGATCAAGCCGTCGTCGGATCCCGCCCAGAGGACGTTGACGTCGGTCTTGCTCGGACCAAGTGCAAACACCGTTGCGTAGACTTCCGGCCCATTCATGTCGTGTGTGATCGGGCCGCCGGAGTCGCCCATTGTTTTCGGATCGTGGCGCGTCAAGTCCCCGCTGATCCTCTGCCAAGTCTGCCCGCCGTTGGTTGTCTTCCAGACGTGCTGGGTGGCGGTGTAGAGCACGTTTGGATCGACCGGCGAGAAGATGATCGGGTATGTCCACTGCACGCGCTCGACCAGTGCGCTCGACGGCTCGCCGGAGAACATGCGCGGGTACGGTCCGACCTCCCGGTTTTCACCCGTCCGGCGGTTGAGCCTGGTCATGAACGAGCCATTGTTGCCGCCGGCAAAAAAGATGTCGGGGTCCTTCGGATCGGGCGCGATATAGCCGGGCTCGGCGCCGCCCGGACTGTACGTGGCCGGAGCGCTGCCGCCACGTCCACCACCGCGTCCACCGACGCTGCCACTGCCGAAACCACCTCCGAGATTCGTGTTGCTTGGCACGCAGACGGTGCTGCCATCCTGCTGCGCGCCGCAGACGTGATACGGCGCATGCTTCGTCGTTATAACATGGTAGAACTGCCCGGTCGGGTAGTCGCGCGCAGTAAAGGTGGCGGGCTGCGACAAGGCGTTGAACGTGACCGCGCCGCCGCTATCGCTGCTGTGTAATACGTGATTCGAGTCGTCCGGATCGATCCACAGATCGTGCGAGTCCCCGCCCGCGAAGTTCACCATCGTTTTGCCTCCGTCCGTCGACTTGAAGGTACCTACGTTTTCGACGTAGACTAGGTCCTTGTTCTTCGGGTCGGCGGAAACGTGCGTGTAGTAAAACGCGCGCTGGCGGAGATTGCGGTTCGGATTGACGAGTTTCCACGTCGCGCCGGCATCGTCTGAGCTGAAGAGGCCGCCGTTCTCGGCCTCGATGATTGCATAGAGGCGATTCGAGTCCGCTCCGGACACCGCAACTCCCATCTTGCCGATCACGCCCGGCGGGAGCCCGGGGTTGCGTGTGATTTCCTTCCATGTTTCGCCGCCGTCGGTCGATTTGAACAGGCTGCCACCCGGCCCGCCGCTCGACATCTGGTACTCCTTGCGATATGCTTCCCAGAGCGCGGCGTACATCACGCTGGGATTGTTCCGGTCGATCGCGATATCGACCGCGCCGGTCTTATCGTCGCGGAAAAGCACCCGCCGCCAGGTTTTGCCGCCGTCGGTGCTCTTGTACAAACCCCGCTCCTCGCTCTGGGCGCCATACTTCCCGAAGGATGCGACGAAGACGATGTCGTGGTTGGTAGGATGAATGCGGATCTTCGAAATCGCATCCGATTCGGAGAACCCGACATGCGTCCACGTCTTCCCGGCGTCCGTCGATTTGTAAACACCGTCACCCGGCAAAATGTCGCCGCGGATGCACGATTCGCCCATCCCGATGAACACTTCGTCGGGATTGGTTTCCGAAACCACGACCGCGCCGACTGACGAACTGTGAATCTGCCCGTCGGTGACGGGCACCCAATTCTCGCCGCCGTCTGTGGTCTTCCATAGCCCCCCACCCGTCGCACCAAAGTAGCCTTCCTTCGGGCGGCCCCTGACGCCGGAGATCGCAATCGACCGTCCGCCGCGCTGCGGGCCGATGCTCCGCCAGTGAAAGGCGTTGAGGATAAGCGGATCTATCGGGCCGCTTACCGCCGGCACAGTGCCGGCTTGCCGCGCCCCTTGAAGGCGCAGGCTCCAGGCACCGTTCAACGTGAGGACAAGAATGCCTCCGAACGTGAAAAGGCGGGCAAAGTGACGCATACGACCCCTCCTACCAGCACATGTGAGCGTTTTTATCGCGAAACCGGCTCGCCCCGGCTGCCACCGCAAACGAGGACGAGACCTATCGGCATTTTCATCTCATGGGGGTGTGGGGAGCAAGTGAATTCCGGCGACGTGTGGCGTTTGCGGCGTACATTCTCCCGAAATCAGTGCTCAGTTCCCAAGAAGCGTTCACAGGCGCTCAAAACTCTTTCGATTGAAATCTCGTTGATGCATTTCGGCTCGCCGAAGGCGGCACACGTGTATCCGGGGCACGGCATGCAGGGGAGGTCCAGGCGAATCGACTCATATTCGGTTTCCCAGGGATGCCAGGCGCGAAAGTCCGATGAGCCCCACACAACTACCAGAGGCTTGCCCAACGCTGCGGCGGCATGAGTCGGGCCGCTGTCGTTGCCTATGAAAAGCCGGCAGCCTTCGATGAGTGCGAACAAATCATCCACTCCGAGATCGGACCAGTAACGGTGCGTGCGCTTTGCATACCGGCCGATGTCAACCAAGACCTGGCCTTCGCGCAGTGCCGCGGAGAAGACCACTGGAAGCGCGTAGCGCTCATGCAGCCGGTCGGCAAGCTGAGCGAAGCTTCTTTCTTTCCATTGTTTCGACGGCAGCGTCGCTGTCGGATGGATAAGCAGGTACCCGACAGGCTGGATCCCCGCAGAATCCAACCGCTCCTGCACACGGGCGCGCACGTCATCCTGCAGGTATAGCTTTCCTCGCGGCCTCGTTGGCACTGGGAGACTCAGCCAGGGGAGGAGCGTGAGTTGATCTTCCACGGTGTGAAGATCAACGCGCCGCCACACGGAGGATGGGTCGGGCATCCGGGCATTGTAGGCCCAGACATGGCGATATTTCTGCTGGCCAATCCTGATGCCTGCGCCGCTTGCGAGGGTAAAGAGCAGTGATGTTGTCCCGCCGTGGAGATTCACCACCGCTGCGTAACGGCGTTTGCGGATCTCAACGCAGGTGCGGAAACGTGACCAGCCCTCCGGGCCAGGCCAATTGCGTGGCTTCACTTTCAGGGTTTCGTGCACGGCTGGATGCCGGGTGAACACCCCCGCGTACGGCGCTTCCACGAGTACGTCGAGCTGCAGATCGGGTCGCCAGGCGTTGAGTGCTTCCACCAGGGGCAACGCCAGAATGGAGTCGCCCAAAGACCTCAGGCGGATAACGAGAAGCCGCGTTACGCGCTCCAGCTCCCGGCGCAACGCATTGAGACCTTCAGCGGCAGGCTTCAAGGAGCGGCTGGATTCGGGGCGCGTGGCCTTCGGCAAAATAAATGATTTCTCCAACGATAAACGTAGCCACGAATTCGACGAGGGAGGCCCTCCACCTGATAAGGATGGTTAGCGAAGACACTTCGCGACATCCGTCAATTCAGGGCGGGCTTTGCGATTCAGCCTTCCTCTTCGATCTTGGCCTCATCGATGAGCATCACGGGGATATCATCGCGAATCGGATAGACACGATGGCACTTGACGCATTTGAGCCCATTGCCGTCGGGCGTCAGACGAACTTCCTCCTTGCATAAGGGACAGGCCAGAATCTCGAGCAGTTCCTTACTGATGGCCATATAGCCTCCGAAATACGCGATTATCCTGAACGCCCCCCGAGCGCGAACTTGTTCTCTTTGCCCGAAAGGAGCCGCCGGATATTTTGGTGGTGCCTTACAATGATGAGCGCCGATCCGATCAAGGCCGACCAAAAGACTATGGAAGGTTCGCGGTAGAGATAGACCCACAAGGGATAGGCTGCCGTGGCGAGGATCGACGCAAGCGAGACGTATCCGGTCAAGATCGCAGTCAGAAAGAACACGATCATCGTCGTGCCCACTGCCGCCGGAGTGAGCGCTAGATATGCACCGAATCCAACGGCAACTCCCCGGCCGCCCTTAAATCCGAGAAAGACGGTGAATGCGTGACCCAGTATCGAAGCGAGTGCAGCCGCAGCCTGCCACCTGAAATCGCCGCCCAGCCAACCTGCCGCCAGGACCGCCAGATAACCTTTGCCCGCATCCAGAAAAAACGTCAGAAAGCCGACCGTGCGGCTCTTGCGGAAGGCGTTTGTGGCGCCGATATTTCCGCTTCCGGCTTTGCGGATGTCTGTGCCGGTGGTTGCCTTCACGAGAATATAGCCGAAGGGGATGGCGCCAAGGAAATAGCCCAGCACCGGGATCAGATACTCGGGTCTCATCGCAATCAATCTCCCTTCAGCTCGATCTTCACCAGCACGGTATAAAGAGCCCCCTGGGGTCTGAGAGTGCTTTGATAGACGTTGAAGTCTTTCACCGCGAATGCGTGTTCCAAGGTGCTGCCGATTTTAATATAGTCCAGGAGCGGCTGCAAATTCGTTTTGTCGCGGACTCTGCCCAGAGTCAGATGCGGATGGAACGGCCGTTCCTCCGGAGCGAATCCGGCGTCCACGCAAGCCATTTCCACTTTCTTTTGGAGCGACTCGAGAGTCGGCAGTTCCCCATCCAGGCCACACCAGATCACTCGGGGATTATGGAGGTTAGGAAAGCTTCCCAGGCCGCGCAGGCGCAAGGTGAATGGGCGCTCGGAAGCGGCGGCCGTGCACAGCAACTCAACCAGCCGGGGCAGGACGGCTGGTTCAATCTCACCCAGGAATTTCAGGGTCAGGTGAATGGAAGGAACTGCGATCCACTTGACGTTGGCGCCGAATGAGCGCAGCGTCTTCTGCATTTCGCTGAGCAGCGCCCGGGCCTCGGAAGAAAGCGGAATGGCGATGAACGTCCTCATGCTGCTTCCTCCGTCGGCATCAGGAATCTGCGCAAGTGTCCGAGAGCAAGCGAGGTTGCGAGCTCGCGTACGGTTTCCCGATCTCCAGGAAAGATCCGGCGCGTGTGGATGCAGCGCGCCTCGTCGGCAAGGCCGATATAGACCAGGCCAACGGGCTTCTGCTCTGACCCGCCGCCGGGACCGGCAATGCCGGTGACGGAAAGACCAATACTGCTGTGCGCCAGCTCACGCACACCGCGGGCGAGCGCCTCAGCCACTTCAGCGCTGACTGCACCGTGCTGCCCCAGGAGTTCATGCGGGACGCGGCACAGATCTGCCTTCAGCTCATTACTGTAGCAAATGACTCCGCCTCGAAAATAGTCGGAGCTTCCAGCAACCCTGGTGATGGTCGACGCTACCATCCCAGCCGTGCACGATTCTGCGACCGCGAGAGAGCGCCTGGCTTCGCGAAGGAGTCGTCCCACAACCTCTTCCAATCTTTCGTCAGTCGTCGTGAATACCTTGTCGCCCAGCTCCGTGTGGATCTTGCCGGCGAGTTCCTCGAGATCCGATGGTTCCTCGCCGGGCGCAACCCATCGTTGCAGCCGCACGGAGACGCAACCCTTGCCTGCGAGGATGGTCGTCTGGATCTGAGGATAGCGCCCATAGATCGGTGCGATCCGAGTATCCACTTCGGATTCCGGCAGACCATGGAGGCCGAGAGACATCTGTTTCAGGCGCCTCTGGCTACCCAGCCTGATTGCGCGTGGCAGAACCTGCGATTCAAACATGGCCCGGAGCTCGCGGGGAGGCCCGGGCAAGAGGACAAGGAACACTCCCACCTCCTCGATCCACATGCCGGGCGCCGTGCCGACTTGGTTGTTCAAAATCTCCGCACCTTCGATGACTTCCGCCTGCCTCTCGTTGATCTTGGCCATGCGGTGTCCGCGCATGGCGAATCTGCGCCGCAGGGCCTCGAGGATCTCCTCGTGCAGCGCCAGTCGGCGCCGCAGTGCGCGCGCGGTTGCCACCCGGGTAAGATCGTCCTCTGTCGGGCCCAGCCCCCCGCACAGCACGGTCAACTGCGAGCGCCGGAGGGCAGCGCGCAGAAGATTCTCGATGTCGTCGGCGTTGTCGCCCACGACCGACTTGAGGCCGACCTCAAAGCCCGCTTCGTTCAGCTTCTGTGTCAGATAGAGAGAGTTTGTGTCCATGTGGTCGGGTGTGAGGAGTTCGGATCCAATCGCGATGATTTCCGCTTTCATAGTCTGGCCCGCGACACCGCCGATCACCTGTGCATAAGCCGGTTCGCGAGCTGGAGAATGACGTTGGCATAGACGCCGGCCAGCAGGTCGTCGGCCATGATACCCACGCCGTTCCTAAGCGACTCCAGCTTCCGGATCGGGTATGGTTTCCAGATGTCGAACAGACGGAAAAGAAAGGTTCCGGCGGCGAGATTAAAAAAACTGATCGGTAAAAGCAGGAGAGCCGCGAGCTGTCCGGCGACTTCGTCGATTACAACAACGCGCGGGTCGTCCTGACCCAGGCGGCGGCTGACATGCGCCGAGGTGACAATGCCGGCGGCGGTAATCAGGCAGATGGCGCTCAAATGAAGCTCAGGCAGAATCCGGAAGGAGATGCGGTAGATCAGGTAATAAACCAAAGTCGTGGCCAGGGAGGCGTACGTCCCGGGCATGCCGGGAATCATGCCGACATAGCACCCAGTGGCTACAAAGAAGGAAACGCGATCTCTCATGGATCTTCAGACTTCTCGCCCGCCTTGGGCCGTCCGTCTTCCCCTTCTTTCTCTCCTGCCGGAACACTGTAAGAGTCTGACAGCCATTTCCCTAAATCCACCAGCTTGCAGCGCTCGCTGCAGAAAGGACGAAACGGGTTGCTTTCGAAGAGTGTCTCCTTACCGCACTTGGGGCACTTGACCTTCATACCACTCCCCGCACAATCCAACCACAAAGACCTCGAAGACCGCAAAGCATCTGAAGGGTTTTCCTCGAGGTTTTTGAGGTCTTCGTGGTTGGCATTTCATCGAACGATTGTCCCCAGGAGGTCGTGCTCGAGTGCCTGCGTGATCCGAATGACGCGAAACTCACCGGCGTTGACCCGTCCGACTTCCGAGTCGTTGATCAGGCAAACGCTGTCAATCTCGGGAGCCTGAGACTCGATGCGCCCCTGGAGCAGAAGCTCGCTTTCCTGTGACAGTCCTTCCAGCAGCAGCGGAAACTCCTCGCCGATCAGGCGACGATTCTTCGCCGCGACGATTCTTGCCTGTTGCTCCATCAGCTCGCGCCTGCGCCTTTCGGCGGTGCGCGCGGGTACCTTCTCCGGCAGCTCGTACGAAAGCGTGTTTTCCTCGTCCGAATAGGCGAAAACGCCTAACCTGTCGAACTCCATGTCCCGGCAGAATGCCTTCAGCTCCAGGAAGTCCTCTTCGGTTTCGCCGGGATGCCCGACAATCATGGTGGTTCGGAATGTCACGCCCGGAATGCCGGTGCGGATGCGATCGATCATCCGTTCGAAGCTGGCACGGTTGCCTCCTCGCCGCATCGACTTCAGCATGCGGGTGTTGACGTGCTGCAGGGGCATGTCGATGTACTTGCAAATCTGGGCGTGTTTGTTGATCACGTCTATGAGCCGATCGCTCACAAGGTCAGGATACACGTACAGAAATCGAATCCAGCGGAGGCCGTCCACCTTGGCAAGGGCCTCCAGCAGATGCGCAAGGCCATCGCGCACACCGAGGTCAACGCCGAAGCTCGTCGTATCTTGCGAGACCAGGGTGACTTCCTTGACTCCTCGCTCCGCCAGGTTGCGCGCCTCCTGAACCAGCGAGCGAATGCTTCGGCTCCGGAAGGGGCCGCGGATCTTAGGAATTATGCAAAAAGAGCAGGCGTGATCGCATCCCTCTGCGATCTTGATGTAAGCGGTGTACGGAGGTGTCGCCAGCGATCGCGGCGTCGTGTGATCGTATAGGTAGTAGTCGGCATTACTGCGGCCGAAGGAGGTTGGCGGCAACACCCTGCCTCCAGAAACGGCATGCCCGATCTGCTCCACCTGGTTTGTTCCCAGGATGGCATCGACCTCGACAAGATCCGACTGGATTTCCCTTGGATAGCGTTCGGCCAGGCATCCGGTGACGATCAGACGCTTGCATTTTCCGGTCTTCTTTAGTTCCGCCGCTTCCAGTACGGTTTCGATCGATTCTCTCTTTGAACCTTCAATGAAGCTGCAGGTGTTGATGACAATGACTTCGGCTTTGGACCTGTCGGATGTGACGGTGTGACCTTCCTTTTGGAGCAGTCCGACCATGACCTCCGTGTCCACCAGATTCTTGGGACACCCCAGGCTGATGAATCCAATCTTCGCCACTCGGCCGCTCCTTCACCGGGGACCCTGTTGCTCCCGGAACCAATGAATACTAGGCTCTCCGCGGGGCTGGTTCAAGGGGCATGCCCCCATAAGCGCTAACTTAAGCCACTTCCACCGCGTGATGGTTATCTGTTCCGCCGCATCTCGCGGCTTTGGTTTGCTTGTTCTTTGCCACCCGACGAATGGCGCATCACTCGCAACGAGCGGAGCAGCTCACGCACCTGGGAGACATCGCTTTGACCTACGGCCCGTCCGAAGCGAACGCGATTGTAAAGTGCCGTGAGGGAGAACAAAACATTGCCAAATGGCTCCTGCGCGAGATCTCGCGTGAACTCAAGCGGTGTCTGGCTTCTCCGGCGTTCCCAGCCGCGGCTTTTCAACAGGTCAAGAGCTTCAACATACAAACCTACAATAGTAGTACCGGAATCATGCCTGGATCGTGTGGGCCCAATGAAGTGCAAGAGCCGCTGTAACAGTCCGATGGAGGGCTTGAAGAACATTATTGCCGTCAGGAGGAGCACTGCCGTCAGGGAAACAACCAAACCTGCAGGAGAAACGATCTGTGGATGAAGGTACAGTTTGCCCAGCCAGGCGTCGACTCCCCGGCCGGCTCTCCGAACGTACTCCCATGCGCCGCTCTGGAGGCTGTAGATCAGAGTCTGGCCCGTCTGCACGAGCAGGGACTGCTTCCGCAGGTCGTAGTCGACCACGTTGTCAGACCACCATAGATCAAGGGAATCGAAGAGATTCGCGATCGTCTTGAGGAAAACCGGTGCCTGAGGCTCGGGCTCGGCAGGCGTGGGATCAAACTCGACCCAACCATAGGGGCTGAAGTAGGCTTCCACCCAGCTATGGGCGTTGTACTCGCGCACCGTCCAATGGTTGGACAGGCTATTGTACTCTCCGGCTCGAAAACCGTTGATCAACCGCGATGGTATGCCCAGCTGCCGGAGCATGGCGGCCATCGCGGTGGCAAAGTACTCGCAATGTCCGCGGCGCACGCTGAACAGAAACGTTGCGAGCGGGTCGGCGCTTTCGGGCGTCCCCTTGAGCTCGAGGCTGTATCCATAGGAATTGCGGAGGTAGCGCTCGAGAGCCAGTGCCTTGTCGTAGGGCGTGGCTGCCGCAGCGGTCACCCCGCGAGCGAGGGCGGCAACACGCGGGTCTTCCTCAGGCACCTGCAGGCAGCATGCCTCGACATCGCGTGGCAGCCGGCCGGGAACTGATGCGATCAGCTTCGGGTCAGGCCGGGTGATGTCGGAGACGACCGAGTAGCGCAGTGCGCTCGTCCTTTGAGTGAGCGTGTAGATGTTGTCGGAAGCATCGCGTTCGAGCCACCCGAGATCTCCGGAGACCGCAAGCACTTTGTGGCTTCCGAAGACGACATCCGTCGAGATCGGCTCGAGGAAAAACGTCTGCACGAGGATGTCCGTACCCTGAGTGTATTCCTGCAGCTTGAAATACCCCGCCTGGGTTGGAATCTGATTCCGGTCGGTCCGGCCGCAGCTCCATGACTTGCCGTCGAAGTGATCCAAAGCAATGCCGCGCCATTTCAAGTCCGGCGGCAGCTTGGCGGGCGGCGCATCGACTTTGACTTTCATCACCAGGGCGTTTGATTCCTTGATCGTCCCGATGGCGCCGAGTTTGACGGTTTCAGAAAAACCGCTGATGAGCCGGGGCCGGCCGAAGGAACGATGAGAGACTCCCAGTGATACGCGCGGAAGAAGGAGAAACAGCGGAACCGCGAGCGCGACGATCAACACGACCAGCGACAGCGTCAGGAGAGCTACGGCTCCGGACGGAAAACCGGAGAAGAGCTCAAACCCGGACCCCCGCAGACTCCTGGGCACAACGACGGGTTGAATCACCGCTCCCTTTGTGGCGCGGGCGCCGCTTCGCTTCATCTCGTAGAGCACAAGAGCGCTGATCGCAGATGTGAGGAACAAAAACAGGCAAAACAGGAAGCCGAGATCGATGGTCAGCGTTGTGGTTGCAAGGAGGGCGCAGAAGCTGAGGAGGTACAGGTACAGATAGTCCCGGTCCGTTGCGCGAGTCAGGAGCTTGAAAGCTGCGATGAAGAGCACCAGGTGCAGCGTGCTTGTCATGGTGGAGCGCGAGAGAAATCGCCAATCGAAGTAATAGACCGGAACGTATGCGAGCAAGATGCCTGCCCAAGCCCAAGGTGGAAGTGCCCGCCGCAGCCTGACTGTGTCGATAAACCAGCCGGCAATAAGCACTGAGCTCAATACTCCTAGAGAGAGGGGACCGAGCGCCCCTGTCGTCGCCACGGCGAGAAACCCCGACGCGACCAGGCAGTAGGAAGACAGCTTGTAATAGGCTGCGAAGCTCATAGCTCGTCGAAATAGATCACGTAGGAGGAACGCCATACGGGTGCCGGCAGGGTTCCCCTGGGCCTCGAGGTAAGAATGATCTTGAACACCTTGTCGGATAAAATGCGGGTCAGCTGGTCCTTATCCAGCGCTTCTCCAAATTTGCGATCCAGGTCCGTGACGCTTTCCGGGCAGTCCTGCTCACATCGGACCACGGCGAGCGATCGCAGGATGGAGTACAGATGATCCGTTCCGGTGCCGCGGGGAACATACTCGCGCGGTGTGAGATATTCGAACTCCGCCCCTTCGTTGACGAAATGCGCCGCCAGGCTGGCCGCGAGCGAAACCGCTTGCTCGAACTTATCGAGATCCTCCGACTGCGATGCATGAATTGTCGTGTCCAGGATCAGGCAAAACTCGCTTTCTTCGTCGCGCGCATACTCGCGCGCCATCAGCTTGCCGGTCTTGGCCGTGGCTTTCCAGTGGATCAGTCGCGCGCTCTCTCCCTCCTGGTACTTCCGGATCGCAAATAGGCTCTCTCCGTGCCCGACGCGTTTCCCTTCCAGTTTTCCGGGCATGAAAGGAAGCAGGTGCAAGTCGGACGAAATCTCCCGGATTGACGGATACACCAGCACTTCACCGCTCACTGAGACGCGCTCCCCCCGACGGAACAGTCCGAAGGGGAAGCGCGTGGACAGCCGCAGCCCTTCGAGACGATACTTGCCCCGCCGCGCAAACGACTGTGATATCAGCTCGGATCGCGATTTCCCCGGGGGAATCGCAGGGAAGTAGGCGGCGTGCTGCAGCACTGGTGTCTCTTCGCCGGCGAGGGGCTCAGGGGCGGATTTCCAGAACCTGAGCTTTCGCAAGGGCCCGGCGCGGCGGCGCGCACGGGCGAGGGAAATGTCCTCAACCAGGATCGAGAACGCCGAGAGCAACCGTTTTTGGTTCTTCAGCGTAATCTTGATGGAAACATCTTCCCGCTCAAAGACGTTCTGAGGCATCTGCAAGGAAACAAAGATGGATCGCAGCGAGAGGCGGGCGGCGACACCGGAGGCAAGTGTGGTGGAGAGAAGCAGCGCCAGAATCAGATAAAGCAAGTTGTTGCCCGTGTCGACTGCCGCCAGCGCGATGAGGAACACCGAGAGGATATAGAGGCCTCCTGCACCCGTGATGCTGAAGGAGAATGGGAAATGCCAGCGGCTCAGATCCACCTTGCGCACCATGCGGCTGAGAAGCATGACCGCCATCCAGAGGAGCACCAGCAGCGCCGCCGCAGCGAACACGATTGCCGGCGCCCGTTCCCCGCGATGGAAGGCAACGCGCGAGATCAGCGCGAGGAATGACGCTGCGAAGAGCATGAGAACAGCCGCAACAAGCGCACTCGCGGGGCCGCTCCGCCATGGATGATGGTGCGCCTCAGAGCGGGATCTCGATGCTCTGAAGAATTTCGGCAAGGATTTCCTCGGCTTCTTCACTGCGTTTGTGGGGCGTCGAATACTTCGCGCTGACGATCACCCTGTGCGATAGGACCGGCAGCGCCATGCGCTTGATGTCGTCCGGGATGCAGTAGTCCCGTCCCTCGTAATAAGCGATGGCCTGGGCCGCGCGATGAAACGCCAACGATCCGCGCGGGCTGACACCTGCAAGCAGAAACTCGGAGCGCCTGGTGGCCTCGACGATGGCGAGGATGTAGTCGAGCAATGACTCGTCCATGCGCACCGCGGCCACGAGCCGCTGCGCCTCGAGAATATCGCCGGCCTGCAGCACGGGCTGGATCTGCTCGACGCTCGGCCGGTGATTTTGATGGCGCAGGATGTCCTTCTCCGCTTCGACTTCCGGGTACCCCATCCGAATACGGAGCATAAAGCGATCGAGCTGAGATTCGGGAAGCGGATAGGTGCCGTGGTGCTCGATCGGGTTTTGTGTTGCCACAACCATGAACGGACGCGGCAGCAGATAAGTCTGGTTGTCGACGCTGATTTTCCCTTCGCTCATGGCCTCCAGCAGCGCGCTCTGCGTTTTCGGGGTGGTGCGGTTGATTTCGTCGGCCAGGACGACATTGGCAAAGATGGGGCCGCGGCGAAACTCGAACGCCTGTTCGGCCTGGCTGAACACGGAGACGCCGAGGATGTCCGAGGGCAGGAGATCGCTCGTGAACTGGATGCGCCGGAAGGTGCAATCGAAGGCGCGGGCCAGCGCGTGGGCGAGGGTGGTTTTCCCCACGCCCGGCACATCCTCGATCAGCAGGTGACCTTCGGCGAGCAGGCATACGAGGGCCAGCTTAACCGGTTCGGATTTCCCCCGTACTACGGTCTCAATGGCCTGCTGCAGTTTACGGAGCTTGGGATCGAGGTCGACGGCTCCGGGCATAGTTCACCTTTCAAAACAGATCTTTCTGGCTCGTGCGCGGCATGTTCTTGAAGTGCTCGAAGGCTTTGCGCGTAGCCACACGGCCGCGCGGGGTCCGATCCAGGAAGCCGACCTGTATGAGGTAGGGCTCGTAGATGTCTTCGATCGAGTCCTCGTCTTCGTTGATTGCGGCCGAGAGCGCGCCGACTCCGACCGGCCCGCCGTTGTATTTCTCAAGAATCGTGAGCATGAGCTTGCGGTCGATCTCATCGAATCCGTATGTATCCACGTCCATCATGGCCAGGGCGTCCATCGCTACCGGGCGTGTGACGCGGCCGTCGGCCTTGACCTCTGCGTAGTCCCGGACGCGGCGGAGCAGGCGGTTTGCGATGCGCGGTGTGCCGCGGCATCGCGAGGCGATCTCATTGGCGCCGTCGTCGTCGATTTCCACTCCGAGCAATGCCGCCGATTGCCGCACGATGACGGCCAATTCCTCGTGGGAGTAAAACTCCAGGCGATGAATGATGCCGAAACGCCCCCGCAGGGGCGCGGTGATCAAGCCGGCGCGCGTCGTGGCGCCGATGAGGGTAAAGCGTTGCAGCGGCATCTTGATGCTGCGGGCGCCCGGACCCTCGCCGATCATGATGTCGATGTAAAAATCCTCCATCGCCGGGTAAAGGATCTCTTCAATGGCCGGGTGCAGGCGATGGATCTCGTCGATGAACAGAATGTCGTTCTTCTTCAGGTTGGTGAGTAGCGCCGCCAGGTCGCCGCGCTTCTCGATGATCGGCCCGCTGGTCGTCCGGATGTTTACTTTCATCTCGTTTGCAATGACCGTGGCCAGCGTTGTCTTTCCGAGACCGGGCGGGCCGTATAAAAGGACGTGATCCAAGGCCTCCATGCGGCGGCTCGCCGCGCGGATGCTGATCTCGATGTTCTCCTTGACTTTCGTCTGGCCGATGTACTGCTGCAGATGCCGGGGACGCAGGCTCAGCTCAAAAGATCTCTCCTCGGTGCGGGCGACCGGGCTTAAGAGGGTGTGGTCAGAAGTACGTTCGGTCATTGCAAGTCGCCAGGTTATTCCTGCTAGCCGGCCAGCAGATGCAAAGCGTGCCTGAGCAACCCTTCGAAGGAGCGCTCGACGTCGGCGGAGCGGAGAACGGCCGCAAGCGCCTTCTCAGCGCCGGCCCGGGGATAGCCAAGATTCACAAGCGCAGACAGGATGTCCTCCTGCAGCATTTCGGTGCCGGTGGGCGCGCCGGCTGCGCGTGCCTGCTCCGGCAACAGGAAAGGAGTGATCTGAGTTTTCAGCTCAAGAACTACTCTCTCCGCTGTCTTGCGCCCGACCCCGGGGATCGCCGTGAGCCGCGCCAGGTTGCTTTCGGCAATCGCCTGAGCCAGCTCTTCAACCCTGGCGCCGGACAGGATGGAGACCGCCAGTTTGGGGCCGATGCCGCTGATTGAGATCAGCTTGACGAAAAAATCCTTCTCCCGCTGCGAGCAAAAACCGAACAAGGCGAGGGCATCTTCGCGCACATGTGTGTGCACCTTGAGCAGTACCTCGTTCCCCTCGTCGGGAAGCTCGTAGAAGCTCGTGAGCGGGATGAACACCTCGTAGCCAACTCCATGGACGTCAAGGAGAACCAGGTTCGGTTTCTTGCGGAGGAGCGTACCCTTGAGTTGGCCTATCATTTGGAAATTGCCGCTCTCATAAAAACGCAGGTAAACATAACACAGAAAATCGACGGGATGCTACGCCTCAAATGAAGTCGCAATGGGAATCGGAATCGGCATGGGCAGCGCTACCGGCTGTGCGGGGGTCACGACCGACTGCCGTTGGGATCCGCCGAGGCAGCACGATGAAAAATCGAGGTCGGTTGAGACGGCTTCTCTCAGGTTGTGTATAATGACGACATCATTTCCTTTTTGGGTCGGAGGTCTGATGTCTGAGTTCGGATTTCATGAGGAATGCGGCATCTTTGCCATTACCGGGCATCCGGACGCTGCGCGCTTGACCTATCTGGGTCTGTACGCGCTGCAGCACCGTGGGCAGGAATCGGCCGGAATCGTCAGCTCGGACGGAAAGAAGCTCTACCTACAGAGGGGAATGGGGCATGTGGCCGAGGTCTTCGATGAATCTCGGCTGGAACGGCTTCCCGGCGACTTGGCCATCGGGCACGTGCGTTACTCCACGGCGGGCGAAAGCGCGATTGCCAATGCGCAGCCGATCCTGGTAGACGGCTGGCGCGGTCCGATTGCTTTGGCCCATAACGGCAACCTGGTCAACGCCGGCGCGCTGCGCCGGGAGCTGGAGCGGGACGGCGCCATTTTCAGTTCGACCAGTGACAGTGAAGTCGTTCTTCACTTGCTCTGCCGCTCCAGGCGGCGTTCCGCCCTCGAGGCTTTCGCCGAGGTGCTTCACCTCATCCAGGGAGCCTTCTCCCTGTTGGTTCTTACCCCAAGCTGCCTGCTCGTTGCCCGCGACCCGCGCGGTTTCCGGCCGCTGTGTATAGGATGTGCGGGTGATCGCTATGTCTTCGCTTCCGAAACATGCGCCTTCGATCTGATTGATGCCGACTATGTCCGGGACGTCGAGCCGGGCGAAATCCTGATAGTCGAAGGGGACAGTCTGGAATCCCATTTTTTGTTGCCCAAGGAAAAACCGGCCCATTGTGTCTTCGAGCACGTCTATTTCAGTCGCCCGGACAGTCTCGTCTTCGGGAGGAACGTGAACGAGAGCCGGCGCTTGTTGGGAAAACTTCTGGCGATCGAGCATCCGGCCGATGCAGACGTTGTGGTTCCCGTGCCCGATTCGGGGGTGACCGCCGCGCTAGGTTACGCGCAGCAGAGCGGCATCCCTTTGGAGTTCGGCTTGATTCGCAACCATTATGTCGGCCGGACCTTCATTGAGCCCAGGCAGGCGATCCGCAATTTCGGAGTGAAGGTAAAGCTCAATCCCGTGCGCGAAATCCTGCGTGACAAGCGGGTCGTCCTGGTCGACGATTCGATCGTGCGCGGCACGACCAGCCGGAAGATCGTGCACATCATTCGAGCTGCCGGCGCCAAGGAAATCCATGTTCGGATCACTTCGCCGCCCATGGTGGCGCCCTGCTACTATGGCATCGACACGCCAACCAAGCGGGAGCTGATCGCGTCGTCCAAATCGGTGGCAGAAATCGAGAAGTTCATTGGTGCCGACACGCTTGGATACCTGAGCCTTGGATCCCTGCTCAAGTCCGTCGGCGGAGGAGAGCGCTATTGCTCGGCCTGCTTCACCGATCACTATCCGACCGAGGTAATCCAGCAGGATCGGCAGAAGGAGCTGTTCGGCAAAAACCTCGTGGAAATCCTGCCCTCAACCTCATGACCCGATTCCTTATTCATGAAAAATCACGATCCTGAAAAAATGACCTATGCCGAATCCGGTGTGGACATCGACGCCGCAACGGAAGCGAAGAAGCGCATTCGCAACCTGGTCCGTTCGACGTTCACGCCCGGCGTGCTGACCGACATCGGCAGCTTCGGCGCGCTATTCCGGTTCGAGCAAGACCGCTACCGCGAGCCGTTTTTGGTTTCGAGCTGCGACGGAGTGGGAACCAAGCTCAAGGTTGCCTTTATGACCGGGATTCACAACACGGTCGGGTATGATCTGGTTTCGCATTGCGTGTCCGACATCCTGGTTCAAGGCGCCAGGCCGATCTTTTTTCTCGACTACATGGCCTGCGGCAAGCTCGAGCCCGACGTCGTGGAGCAGGTCGTCTCAGGCCTCGTACGGGGCTGCCGCGAGATGCGTTGCGCATTGATCGGAGGGGAGACGGCGGAGATGCCGGACTTCTATGGGCAGGGCGAGTATGATCTGGCAGGCTTCATTGTCGGAGTTGTGGATCGTGCCCGGCTTGTGGATGGGACGCGCATTCGGTCCGGCGACCGGCTGCTGGGAATTGCATCCGCCGGCCTCCACACCAACGGCTATTCACTTGCGCGCAAGCTCTTCTTCGATCGCCTGCGGTTGGGTCCCGGCGACATCGTGCCGGAGCTTGGAGCTTCGGTTGCCGATCTCCTGCTCGCTCCGCACAGAAGCTACTTCTCTCTTCTGGAGCCGCTTCTCGACACCTCCGTCCTGAAGGGAATGGCGCACATCACCGGAGGCGGCATCACGGAGAATCTTCCGCGCATACTTCCACCGGATACAGCCGCAGTGATAAGCAAAGGGACGTGGCCTGTTCTGCCCATCTTCGACTTCCTGCAGCGAAAAGGGAGCATCGAGGACGCAGAGATGTATCGCACCTTTAACATGGGCATCGGCATGATCATGGTCGTTTCGCCGGAAGACGCGCCCCGGGTGGCGCGCCACCTTGCGTCCCGAAACGAGCCCTGCTACGAGATCGGCGTCATAACAAACGGCAATAGGACAGTTCATTACCACCGCAGAGCATAATGGAGGCAGTGGACGATGGAAGAGAATCGGAAGTTGGCCATCCTGCTTTCGGGGCGAGGCTCGAACTTTGTCGCCATTTATGAAGCAATCGCGCGCGGCGACCTGCGCGCAACGATCTGCTGCGTGATCAGCAACGCGGCGGAGGCGCCGGGACTGGCGCGGGCGCGCGATCTCGGGCTCACAAGCATCTGCCTGCCGTCACGAGGAATCGACAGGGTCGAGTACGACCGGCAATTGCTCGCGACGCTCGAGCCTTTCGATCCCGCTTTGATCTGTCTTGCGGGATTTATGCGCGTCTTGGGCCCGGAGTTCGTCGGCGCGTACCGCGGGCGCATTCTGAATATTCATCCTGCACTCCTGCCTTCGTTTCCCGGCCTTCATGCGCAGCGCCAGGCGCTCGAATATGGCGTGCGCATCACCGGGTGCACGGTCCACTTGGTCGACGAGGGAGTGGATACAGGGCCGATATTGATCCAGCGTGCCGTAGAGGTTCAAGACGGAGACACGGAGGAATCCCTTTCGGCCCGCATTCTGAAACAGGAACACGATATCTACTGGCGCGCAATTGCCCAAGTTCTGGACAGAATGACGAGTGAGAGACGATAGATTTCGCTCGTCATTCGTCACTCGTGATGCGTCATTTTGGCCATTTGTTATCTGTTGGAAGGGACATTGATGAAGAGCGCGGAGGAACAGCTCAACTATCTTGCCAAAGGTGCCGTCGAAATCATCACCGAGGACGAGGCGAAGCAGAAGCTTGAGAAATCGATTCGCACCGGAATTCCGTTGACCGTCAAAGTCGGGTTTGACCCCACCGCTCCGGACCTGCACCTGGGCCATGCAGTGCTGCTGCGAAAGATGAAGCATTTCCAGGATCTCGGCCACAGGGTGATCTTCCTGATTGGAGACTTCACCGCCTCGATCGGCGATCCCACCGGGAGGTCTCGCACCCGCCCGCCGCTTGCGGCCGAGGAGATCGCCGCCAACGCGGAGACTTTCAAGAGCCAAGTCTTCAAGATCCTGGATAGGCAGCGGACGGTCATCGACTTCAACAGCCGCTGGCTCGGAGCGCTTGCCTCGTCTGACTGGATACGGCTTTCCTCGCGCTATACCGTCGCCCGCATGCTCGAACGCGACGATTTCGCGAAGAGACTCAGGGCCAACCAGCCCATCTCGATTCATGAGCTGCTCTACCCGCTGGCGCAGGCGTACGATTCCGTCGCCCTGCAAGCAGACTTTGAGTTCGGAGGCACGGATCAAAAGTTTAATCTGCTGGTCGGGCGCGACATCATGCGCGAGTATGGTCTGGAACCGCAGGTCATTTTGACGACGCCTCTCCTCGAAGGGACGGATGGCGTCGAGAAGATGAGCAAATCGCTCGACAACTACATAGGCTTTACCGAACCGGCTGATGTCATCTTCGGCAAAATCATGTCGATTTCCGATTCCTTGATGCTTCGTTATTGGGAGCTGCTCACCGACCTCTCGATGGCCGAGCTTGAAGCCATGAAGAGGGGCATCGAGTCCGGCGACGAGCACCCAATGGAGGTCAAGGCACGACTTGGATTTGAGATCGTCAGAGATTTTCACGGCGAAGAAGCAGCGCGGCGTGCTCGGGAGCGCTTTGCGCGTGTGCATCAGCGGCGCGAGCTACCCGAGGAGATGCCGGAGTTCGTGATCGGGCGTGGTGAGGCGCCTGCCGACTATGTGGATCTTTTGGTGCTCAGCAGCCTGGCCCCTTCCAAGACGGAGGCCCGGCGATTGATCAAAGCCGGCGCAGTGTCTCGAGACGGAAACAAGGTGACGGACGTTACGGCCAAGATCCCCCCGGGGGCATCGGAGTTTGTGCTGCGCTGCGGGAAGCTGCGTTTTTGCCGCGTGAAAGTCCGATAGGGATCTCAAACGAGAACCGCGAAAGCCGCGAAGATTTCGAAGCGGTTGCTCTAACCTTTTTACACTTTTGGAGTTCCTGGGGTTTGGTCTTCAGTCAAAAACGCAAGACTCAAGATGCAAGGAGTCTTGTAATCTAACGAACCTTTTTCTTTACAAATGAGGAAAATTGTGCTTATAATGAGTTCCTTTTTGCGAAGTCCCGCGATAATTCGGCGCGGGCTTGACAAGGAGGAGGCGAACTCGTAACATTAAAGGATTGCCTGGATCTTTGAAAACTAGATAGTGCGTGCCGAAATCCATTCCTTGAAAGAATTCCCAGCAAAACCAGTGAGATCCTGAATCGCAAGATTCGGGGCTTTTCGATTTCAATTGGAGAGTTTGATCCTGGCTCAGAATAAACGCTGGCGGCGTGCCTAACACATGCAAGTCGAACGAGAAAGCGGGGGCAACCCTGCAAGTACAGTGGCAGACGGGTGAGTAACACGTGAACAACTTACCCTCGAGTGGGGAATAACACCACGAAAGCGGTGCTAATACCTCATAACATTCCCGGGCCGCATGGTCTGGGGATCAAAGGCGAAAGTCGCTCGAGGAGAGGTTCGCGCCTGATTAGCTGGTTGGTGAGGTAACGGCCCACCAAGGCGACGATCAGTAGCCGGCCTGAGAGGGCGAACGGCCACACTGGAACTGAGACACGGTCCAGACTCCTACGGGAGGCAGCAGTGGGGAATTTTGCGCAATGGGCGAAAGCCTGACGCAGCAACGCCGCGTGGAGGATGAAGGTCTTCGGATTGTAAACTCCTGTCAGGGGGGAAGAAAGCCTTAACCGGTTTGACTGTACCCCCTGAGGAAGCCACGGCTAACTCCGTGCCAGCAGCCGCGGTAATACGGAGGTGGCAAGCGTTGTTCGGAATTACTGGGCGTAAAGGGCGCGTAGGCGGCTTGGCAAGTCAGATGTGAAAGCCCCGGGCTTAACCCGGGAATTGCATCTGAAACTGCTTTGCTTGAGTCCTGGAGGGGGTAGTGGAATTCCCAGTGTAGCGGTGAAATGCGTAGATATTGGGAGGAACACCTGCGGCGAAGGCGGCTACCTGGACAGTGACTGACGCTGATGCGCGAAAGCTAGGGGAGCAAACGGGATTAGATACCCCGGTAGTCCTAGCCGTAAACGATGGGCACTTGGTGTCGGGGGTATTGAGTCCCCCGGTGCCGGAGTTAACACGTTAAGTGCCCCGCCTGGGGAGTACGGTCGCAAGACTGAAACTCAAAGGAATTGACGGGGGCCCGCACAAGCGGTGGAGCATGTGGTTCAATTCGACGCAACGCGAAGAACCTTACCGGGGCTCGAACGGTAACTGCAATCCCTGGAAACGGGGAGTTCTCTTCGGAGACGGTTATCGAGGTGCTGCATGGCTGTCGTCAGCTCGTGTCGTGAGATGTTGGGTTAAGTCCCGCAACGAGCGCAACCCTTGCCCTTAGTTGCTACCAGGTAATGCTGAGCACCCTAAGGGGACTGTCGGCGAAAAGCCGGAGGAAGGTGGGGATGACGTCAAGTCCTCATGGCCCTTACGTCCCGGGCTACACACGTGCTACAATGGTCGGTACAAAGGGTCGCCAACCCGCGAGGGGGAGCTAATCCCAAAAATCCGACCTCAGTTCGGATTGCAGTCTGCAACTCGACTGCATGAAGTTGGAATCGCTAGTAATCGCAGATCAGCACGCTGCGGTGAATACGTTCCCGGGCCTTGTACACACCGCCCGTCACATCACGAAAGTGGGTTGTACTAGAAATCGCTGAGCTGACCCGCGAGGGGGGCAGGCGCTTAAGGTATGATCCATGATTGGGGTGAAGTCGTAACAAGGTAGCTGTAGGAGAACCTGTGGCTGGATCACCTCCTTTCTAAGGATATTGGACGACAGCTCCTTTGCTGCACAGAGGAAGCTGAGTCCGAAAGGATGTGTCGGCACGCCTATCTAGTTTTCAGAGATTCCAGGCAAGGCCAACAGTGGGTTGGGGCCGGAGAATCTGGCCGCGACGCCTCAAGCTTTGGCCCGCAGCAGGGATCGGATCATCATGGGCTGAAGACGCGCCGGTTCGGCTGGGGAATGGGCCTATAGCTCAGTTGGCTAGAGCGCACCCCTGATAAGGGTGAGGTCGGTAGTTCAACTCTACCTAGGCCCACCACCGGCCAACTCGGGATGGCCGGAAGATGTCTTATCATGGGGGTATAGCTCAGCTGGAAGAGCACCTGCTTTGCAAGCAGGGGGTCAGCGGTTCGAATCCGCTTACCTCCACCAGTATCCGGGAGCAGGGTGCCGGGCATCAAGGGCTCAGCGCTGACGCGAGCCTTTGATTTCCGGCATGAGCCGGATCAGATGCTCTTTGACAATCAGGCAACGAATGACGGGTAAAAAGTAGACCATCGGTTTGCTTTTATCGAAATTCCGTCAGGAATTTCGAGCGGAGTAAATTTTATGGTCAAGCTACTAAGGGCACACGGTGGATGCCTTGGCGAAGGAAGGCGAGGAAGGACGCAGTAAGCTGCGATAAGCCTCAGGGAGCCGCAAACGGGCTGTGATCTGGGGGTGTCCGAATCCTTGAATCGGATCCTGAGTAATATCGGGATATCCGCCCCTGAGTAAAGTAGGGGGCGCGAGGCGAACCCGGGGAAGTGAACCATCTCAGTACCCGGAGGAAAAGAAAGCAAATGCGATTCCCTGAGTAGCGGCGAGCGAAACGGGAAGAGCCCAAACCTCGTACATGTTCAAGTCTGCAAGCGTTGTGTATGAGGTGTAGCGGGATGCCGCCGGACGGGGTTGCAGCCCCGTCGGGGAGTTACCAATCTAACCTATAGTCGAACAGTCCTGGAAAGGCTGACCATAGACGGTGAGAGTCCGGTAGGCGAAATGGGTTAGACTCTCTGGGTGGCACACCCAAGTACCACGGGACACGTGGAACCCTGTGGGAATCCGGGAGGACCATCTCCTAAGGCTAAATACTATCCTTCGACCGATAGTGAACCAGTACCGTGAGGGAAAGGTGAAAAGAACTCCTGCTAGGAGAGTGAAATAGTACCTGAAACCGTGCGCCTACAAGCAGTGGGAGGCCAGGGCTCGGTCTTCGGACCGCGCGCGGCTGACCGCGTGCCTTTTGCATAATGAGCCGGCTAGTTATTCTATGCAGCAAGGTTAAGTCGCAAGATGGAGCCGCAGCGAAAGCGAGTCTGAATAGGGCGATTCAGTTGCATGGAATAGACGCGAAGCTGAGTGATCTACCCTTGGCCAGGATGAAAGTAGGGTAACACCTACCGGAGGTCCGAACCAGTGTTGGTTGAAAACAGCTTGGATGAGCTGAGGGTAGGGGTGAAAGGCTAATCAAACTCAGTGATTGCTCGTTCTCCCCGAAATAGCTTTAGGGCTAGCCTTGAGACTTTCAATCCCGGTGGTAGAGAACTGGATGGACTAGGGGCCTTACAGGGTTACCGAATCCAACCAAACTTCGAATGCCGGTCATTGTGATCTCAGGAGTCAGACTGTGGGGGCTAAGCTTCATAGTCGAAAGGGAAAGAACCCAGATCACCAGCTAAGGTCCCAAAATACGAGCTAAGTGGAAAAGGATGTGGAAACACTTGGACAACCAGGAGGTTGGCTTAGAAGCAGCCATCCTTTAAAGAAAGCGTAACAGCTCACTGGTCAAGTGGGTCCGTGCCGACAATTCATCGGGGCTCAAGCTCGTTACCGAAGCTGTGAATTACCTGCCGCAAGGCAGTAGTGGTAGGGGAGCATTCCACAGGCCTGTGAAGCCATCCGGTGACGGGTGGTGGAGGCACTGGAAGAGACCCTGCCGGCATAAGTAGCGATAATCGCGGTGAAAACCCGCGACGCCGAAAATCTAAGGTTTCCTGGGGAAGGTTAATCCGCCCAGGGTCAGTCGGTCCCTAAGTTGAGGCCGAAAGGCGTAGACAATGGGAATGCCGTCAACATTCGGCAACCGCCCGTGTGGCGTTATCAGCAATGGGGTGACGCAGTAGGATAGGCTGTCCCTCCGATTGGAAGTGGAGGGCTAAGCTGGTAGGAGGTCTGGCCAGGCAAATCCGGCCAGGCGTTAACTCCGAGAAGCGAATGGGAGCCGTAAGGCATAAACCAGCCGATTCCACACTGCCGAGAAAAACCTCTAGCGAGTCACATAGGTGACCGTACCGCAAACCGACACAGGTAGATGAGGAGAGAATCCTAAGGCGCTTGAGAGAACACTCGTTCAGGAACTCGGCAAATTAGCTCCGTAACTTCGGGAGAAGGAGTGCCCACACTAGGTGTAGTCCTTCGCGGGCGAAGCCGAAGTGGGTTGCAGCGAATAGCGTCAGGCGACTGTTTACTAAAAACACAGCACTCTGCGAAGACAAAAAATCGACGTATAGGGTGTGACGCCTGCCCGGTGCCGGAAGGTTAAAAGGAGGGGTCATCTTGCCGCAAGGCGGGAGAAGCTCTGAATTGAAGCCCCGGTGAACGGCGGCCGTAACTATAACGGTCCTAAGGTAGCGAAATTCCTTGTCGGGTAAGTTCCGACCTGCACGAATGGCGTAACGATCTGACGACTGTCTTAACGAGTGACTCAGCGAATTTGTAATACCGGTGAAGATGCCGGTTACCCGCCACTAGACGGAAAGACCCCGTGCACCTTTACTACACTTTAGCAATGTACTTCGGTGCGTTATGCGCAGGATAGGTGGGAGGCTTTGAACTGTGGGTCTCGGCCTGCAGGGAGCCGACGGTGAGATACCACTCTTAGTGTTCTGGGGTACTAACCTACGCTCGTGATCCGGGCGGGGGACATTGCTTGACGGGTAGTTTGACTGGGGCGGTCGCCTCCTAAACGGTAACGGAGGCGCTCGAAGGTGTGCTCAGGCTGTTTGGAAATCAGCCATCGAGTGTAAAGGCATAAGCACGCTTAACTGCGAGACATACAAGTCAAGCAGGTGGGAAACCAGGACTTAGTGATCCGGTGGTTCTGTATGGAAGGGCCATCGCTCAACGGATAAAAGGTACGCCGGGGATAACAGGCTGATCTTGCCCAAGAGTTCATATCGACGGCAAGGTTTGGCACCTCGATGTCGGCTCATCGCATCCTGGAGCTGAAGAAGGTTCCAAGGGTTGGGCTGTTCGCCCATTAAAGCGGTACGTGAGCTGGGTTTAGAACGTCGCGAGACAGTTCGGTCCCTATCTGTGGTGGGCGCAGGATATTTGAAGGGATCTATCCCTAGTACGAGAGGACCGGGATGGACGAACCTCTGGTGCACCAGTTGTCGTGCCAACGGCATAGCTGGATAGCCAAGTTCGGACGGGATAAACGCTGAAAGCATATAAGCGTGAAACCCACCCTAAGATAAGATATCCCTTCCCCTTCGGGGGACTAAAGACCCGTGGAAGACTACCACGTGATAGGCTGGATGTGGAAGCGCGGTAACGCGTGAAGCTTACCAGTACTAATCGGTCGTGAGGCTTGACCATAAAATTTACCCTGCTTGAAATTCCCGCATGACGGGAATCATTGAGCCCCGTTGCCTGATAGCAACGATTTATCGAGCTTCCGGTGACTCTAGCGAAGGGGTCACACCCGTTCCCATCCCGAACACGGTAGTTAAGCCCTCCAGCGCCGATGGTACTGCATTGGCAACGATGTGGGAGAGTAGGTCGTCGCCGGATTAACACGCAAGAGCCCCAGAATCAATCCTGGGGCTTTTGTTTTGTTGCATGGGACGGCCACAGGGCGCGCTGGTTCCGGCACTGAGGAGGAGTGTGCTCACGCTTTGGCTCGGTTCCGCACAAATCACGGCGGCGTCAAGATCATGTCTTACTTCAAAGATGCGCCCATCGCACCCAACTCGCTGGATCCAGACAATCTTGCGCGCATGGCGTTAGCTGGATAGAGCATGTCGAGGACGAAGACCGGGGATGAACAGGAACTGCGAAGGCCAGCTAGCCTGACGGCGACCCCGACGCCGCATCTGCGCGGGTCATCGCCTGACTTGCTGGCCATCAAAGGTAGGAGCCATGGTATGGATTACCGTCCAATCAAGATCTCTGAGAAGTTTGCCGAGTTGTCCGAGCGCTGGTCGCCGAAGATCATTGCTCAGGTGAACGACTGCCACTTTAAGCTCGTGAAATTTCAGGGCGAGTTCGTGTGGCACGACCACAAGCACACCGATGAACTGTTCATCGTGCTCGACGGCGAAATGACCATTCACTTCCGGCAAGGAGATGTCTCGGTGAAGAAGGGTGAGCTGTTCGTCGTTCCGAGAGGGATCGAACACAAGACCTCCGCAAAGACCGAATGCCATGCCATGCTTGTCGAAGCTGCGGGAACCGTGAACACCGGCGATGCCGGCGGAGAGAAAACCGTGCCCACAGACACCTGGATATAAATGACACCCTCCGAGCCGCGACTCTGCCAAGAACATCGGAATTCGGTTAAAGGCAGTGGATTGCCGGGGCGATCCGGGGGCTCGGCAGGTCCGACCGAGAAGTCCGGCGCCTTTTCCTGAGTTTCGATGATCTTCACAGAGTCGCACTGCTGATTGCACCGCCCAGAACTCATATTGATCTTTCTGCTGCGAAACTGCTGTAGAATATGCGCCGCCTTGTTCGCGATTCATGGAAGGAGACTCTCATGCTCAAGGGAAAAATCGCAGTCGTAACCGGCGCCAGCAGCGGCATCGGCCGCGCCACAGCCGCCGCCATGGCACGGCACGGCGCGCGCGTCGCCCTTGTGGGCAGACAGATGGAGGCGCTCCGCGAGCTGGCAGATCGCATCGCAGCATCCGGCGGAGAGGCGATCGCCTTGACCGGCAATCTCAGGAGGGAAGAGGATCGCAAAAGGATCGTTTCCGAAACCGTGGCGCACTTCGGCGCGCTCGACATCCTCGTCAATGCGGCTGGCACGATCGCCTACGGCACCATCGAAAACACCAGCCTTTCGGACTGGCGCGCAATGCTTGAGATCAATCTGGAAGCGGTCTTTGCCCTCATGCAACTGGCCCTGCCGCATCTGGAGAAGAGCAAAGGCAACATCGTGAACGTGAGCAGCGTCACCGGCATCCGTGCCTTTCCCGGCGTCCTCACTTACTGCGTCAGCAAAGCCGGGGTTGAGCAGCTGACGCGCTGCGCCGCACTCGAGCTCGCGCCCAAGGGAGTCCGGGTCAATGCGGTCGATCCTGGAGTGGTGGTTTCCAATCTGCACCGCAGGGGAGGGATGGGAGAGGAAAAGTATCAAGCCTTTTTGGAACACAGCAAGACGACGCACCCGCTCGGCCGTGTGGGACAGCCGGAAGATGTGGCTAATATCATCGTGTTCCTGGCGTCTGACCAGGCGGGCTGGATCACGGGCGCGAGCGTTTCTGTCGACGGCGGCCGTCACCAAACGTGCGCCCGCTAAACAAAGTGCTGAGTACTGAGTACTGAGTGCTGAGTGGTGCGGCCACCGCCACCCGGTACTCGCCACTCTTCACTCAGTACTGTTTTTTTACGTGAGTTCTGACAAACTCGACAATCTCTTCGAGGGAGCTACCAGGCGGGAAAATCTCCGCGACCCCGATTTCTTTCAGCTTGGGGATATCGTGATCAGGGATGATGCCGCCCGCAAATACCATGACGTCGTCCAGCTTCTTCTCCTGCTTCAACTCGATGATGCGGGGAAACAGGTGCATATGTGCCCCTGAGAGAATCGACAGGCCAATCGCGTCAACATCCTCCTGGAGGGCGGCGTTGATGATCTGCTCCGGTGTCTGGCGCAGACCGGTGTAGATCACTTCCATGCCGGCGTCCCGGAGCGCCCGCGCAATCACTTTCGCCCCTCGGTCATGTCCATCCAAGCCGGGCTTGGCTACAAGTACTCGGATCTTGTTCTCAGTCATAGGATCCAGCGCCGGGCACGATGCATCTAAAAGATGCTCGGCTCCTGATATTCACCGTAGACGACGCGCATCGCGTCGCATATTTCGCCTAGAGTAGCATAGGAACGGACGCAGTCGAGGATATGGGGCATCAGGTTGTCCGTGCCCTCGGCCGCACGCTTCAATGCTGAGAGGTTTTGCTCCACGAGCGCGCCGTCGCGCTCTGCCCGCAGCTTCCTCAGCTTGTCGCACTGTCGCTGATACACGGCTTCGTCGATGACGAGAATGTCCACGGGCGGCGGCTCTTCAGTGATGAACTCGTTGACGCCGACGATAATCTTTTCCTTGCGTTCGACGGCTCTCGAGAACTGATAGGAGGATTCCTGGATCTCACGTTGCGGATAGCCGCGCTCGATGGCCGGGACCATCCCGCCCATGGCGTCAATGCGCTCGAAGTAGGTGTCCGCTGCAGTTTCCATCTCGTTCGTAAGCGTTTCGACGAAATAGGAGCCGCCCAGAGGATCGATCGTGTTGGCGACTCCGCTCTCATGGGCGATGATCTGCTGCGTTCGCAGGGCGATGGTGACCGACTTCTCCGTCGGGAGAGCCAGCGTTTCGTCCAGGGAGTTCGTGTGCAACGACTGGGTCCCCCCGAGCACCGCAGCCAGCGCCTGCAGGGTGACCCGCACCACATTATTGTACGGCTGCCGAGCTGTGAGTGATACCCCCGCCGTCTGGCAGTGAATCCGGCACAACAGCGAGCGGGCATCCCGGGCATGGAACCGATCCTTCATGACGCGTGACCAGATCCTGCGTGCCGCCCGGAGCTTTGCGATCTCCTCGAAGAAATCGTTGTGTACATCAAAAAAGAAGCTGAGCCGCGGCGCAAATTCGTCCACGTCAAGACCGGCACGCACACCGTACTCGGCATACTCGATGCCGTCGCGCAGAGTAAACGCCAGTTCCTGGATGGCCGTGGCACCGGCTTCCCGAATGTGGTACCCGCTGATCGAGATCGTGTTCCAGCGCGGGACATGGCGGGAGGCGAAGGCCATAATGTCCGTGATGATGCGCATGGAGGGACGCGGGGGATAGATGAAGGTCTTCTGCGCGATGTATTCCTTGAGAATGTCGTTCTGGATCGTTCCGGAGAGATCCTTCCAGGCGGCGCCTTGCTTTTCCGCGGTCGCAAGATACATCGCCCAGATGACGGCAGCAGGAGCGTTGGTGGTCATCGAGGTCGTAACCTGATCCAGGCGGATGCCGTCGAACAGCGCCTCCATGTCCGCTAGCGAATCGATGGCTACTCCGCACCGCCCGACTTCCCCGTATGCTTCAGGACTGTCCGAGTCATACCCGAAGAGTGTCGGATAGTCAAAGGCGACTGAGAGTCCCGTCTGTCCCTGCTTGAGCAGGTACTTGAACCGGAGGTTGGTGTCCTCGGCCGCGCCGAAGCCGGCAAATTGCCGCATCGTCCACAGCCGGCCGCGGTACATGTTCTTGTACACGCCGCGTGTGAACGGGAATTCGCCGGGCTCTCCCAGATCCCGCTGGAAATCGAATCCGGTCAAATCCGCAGGGGTGTATATCTCCCTGACCGGATAGCCCGAGATGGTGGTGAATTCACGCACGAATGGCTTTTTGGCATCCTGCTCTGCAACTTTCATGAGTTGCCAATTTATACCATTCGCGTTCCAATTTAAAGCACTGCAAGGAAGGAACCGGACGGACAATCGATCGTGAATCAAAAAACGTCCGCGGAAGGCATGCGGGCTTCACCGGATCTTCTCGCAAGTTTGCGGACTGCCTCTGCCCGAGGCAGCCGGCGGGACGGATCGGCGGGAGTTATGGACGAGATTTTATTTTCTCCAGACGCAGCGCCTCGCGGAAGCAATCGAGCGCCTTGTCGTCCTGCCCCATCTCTTTCAGTAGATATCCCTTTTCCTTCCAGATGGCAGCCTTGCTGCTGTTGTCCTTGAACGTGCTCAAGTTTGTTTCCAGCAATCGAACTGCCAATGCAGGCTGGCCATTGTCAAGAAACTTGTCGCAGAACCAGAGCAGCTCTCTGAGCAACACAGGCTCCTGGTTCTGGGGCCATTTCATCTGAAAAATCTTGTTGGCTTCCTCCCGGGCTTTGGCGAACTCCTTCTTCCGGAGCAGGAGCGTCACGATCTCATGCTGCGACTCAGCCACGCTCTGGATTTTTTTAAGATTGAGGTTCTGCGCCGGCAGACACGGGATCGCCAGGGGAAGCATGAAAGCGAAAAACGCACTGGACAGCATGCGCCTACAAAATCGAACGCTGCCGGACCTCATTTTTCCTCCGTCCGGAAAGGATTGTCGAATGAAACGGGCCGTATGTTCGCAAAGGGATTCTCCGTTTGACTCGATCCGATGGCTTCGATTACGGAGGGGTTACCCTGAGCTTCCATCATCTGCAAGCTATGAAGCCGTTCCATAATTGTACGCATCTCGATGTATTCGCTCATGTACGACTCGAGTTCCCTTTCGGACTGCTGGTACTGAATGTAGCCCCACAGCCCAAAAGCGAGGAGGACCATCGCCGCCAGGGTCACGGTCGCAGCGGCCCAGCGGTTTATGACTAGAAAGCGAAAAAAACCGAAAGACCCGGTAGGGGCTGGCATTTCTTCTATGCGGGCGCGGAGGTTGTTCCAGATTTCGGGGGCCGGTTCAATCTGCTTGGCATGCAACTCGATAAGGGACGCCGAGTCCCTCAAGTTCTTATATTCTGCCTGGCAGGGCCGGCACTCTTCCAGATGACGCCTCATCCGCTCCGCAACGGAGTCAGGGAGCTCCCCGTCCAAATAGGCCGTCAGATCATCGCTGCACTGCCTGCAATCCATGACTACACCTTCAGATATTCTTTGACTCGTTTCCGGACCTGGAGCCGGGCTCGATGGATGTCTGTTTTGACACTGGGTAGACTTCGTCCGACGATCTCAGCGATTTCTTGATAGCTGAGATTGTGAATAGCGGAGAGGACAAGAACCTCCCTGTATTTTTCCGGAAGATCGAGGATAACGTCTCGCACGACCCGTTCGAGTTCGTCAGCCTGGAATGCCTCCTGTGGTCCCTTTCGTTCGTCCACCAGTTCTGTTGCGGTCCGTCCTGCTTCATCCCGAGAATCGACCGAGACCGTGGCAGGACTCCGCCGGCGGTACTTTTGATACACATAATTGCGCGCGATACGAAAGAGCCAGGGCTCGAATTTCGCATCATCCTTCAGAGAGCCCAGCTTCTGATAGACCGTGACAAAAGTTTCCTGCGTCAGATCTTCCGCTTCCTCGATCGAAGCAACCATTCGGTATATGAAGTTCAGGACCTTTCGCGAGCACAGGTCGTAGATTCTCTGAAAGGCCTCAATGTCTCCTTTCTTGGCCTGCTCGATCCACTTCGCGAGAAGCGCTGGATCTGTCGCGACGCTACCTGGGTTCAGATTATTTTTCGTCAAACTGAACTCACCGGAGAATGATTCATCTCGTTGCAGAAAGTTTCGCGCAAGTTGAAAAAATCTCACGCCGTCTGCGACGACGGCATCCAGGCGGGCAAAAACGGAGCCGGAATCTATGGGACCGCTCGGGTGCAGCCTGCCGCCCGATCTTAGTGTAACAGAGATCCCTTAGTTAGCTGCAAATTTTGGAACCAAGTTCGGGTTTCGTCCGTGTAATGGGCAGAATCCGGAAGTTGTTCCGTTGGTTCAGAATCTGGAGAAACCTATGAGATTTCCTACACTCAACAAGAAGCGCGGCATGGCTCTTCTCGGCATTCTCTTCATCGTCATCGGAGGCGTGAGCTTGCTGCTCGCACAACGCCAGCCGGCTCCGCAGATCGTTCGGGTCGGCATCGACGGCGCCTATGTGGGAATCACGATGGAAGATGTCACCGCAGACAACATGGCGAAATATAAGTTGAGCAGCGAGACCGGCGTCATCGTCCGTTCGGTAGAGAAGGGGAGTCCCGCCGAGGCCGCCCGCTTGCAGGAGAATGATGTAATCCTCGAGTATGCCGGCATTCCGGTCTTCTCTGCGGCGGAGTTGACGCGCCTAGTCCAGGAGACCCCCGTCGGCCGCACTGTGAATCTGGTCGTCAGCCGTGAGGGGAAAAAGATCAACCTCACCGTCAAGATCGCCGAACGGAAAGGCGCCGTGCTGGCTGATCGACTCACCGTCATTACTCCCAACGACATCCTCAGGCGATTCGAGTTCAATCCGCCGGGCAGCGGAGTTTTTCAGTTCACTCTCCCCAACGGCAGAAGCCGTACCCTCAGCTTTGCGACGCCTTCCCGACCCCAGCTGGGGGTCACCGTTGAGGCTGTGACCGATCAAATGGCGGAGTTTCTCGGTGTGCCGGGGAAAAAGGGAGTTCTTATCACATCTGTGACGGCTGGATCTCCTGCCGCCTCGGTGCTGCGAGCCGGAGATGTGATCCTATCGATCGACGGGAAAGCTGTCGCCGATCCGCAGGATCTTACCAAAGCGCTTTCGTCGAAAGCTCAGGGTGCCAAGGTCGAGCTGAAGGTCATTCGCGACAAGAAGGAAATCTCCGTTTCTGTCGACCTTTCAAAGTCCGGCAGCGCCCAACGCAGAATCATACTTTGACCGCTCCTGATTTAAAAGAGCAAGGTACGGATGCAGGCCTGAGTCCCGGTCACGCGATCGTGACCGGGACCAACATGCAGTTTCACGCATCTTGCGAGGGGTCTTCATGCGGCAGCTTGCCGGATTCCCTTCGTGCAATCTGCGCGAACCGCGGCCCGGCTTTTGACTCATCGACCCTCACCGTTTCGATCCCTGTTTCATATCAACAACCCATCCAGTTCTGCGTTTTTTCTTGATATTCACCTTTTTGCCACCTATAATCCCGAGCGTGTAAGAAAGGTGAAACCGATGAAGCTAACCAAGCGACAGAAAGAGATTCTCGATTATGTAACGGAGTTCATCGAGCATGAGGGCTATTCGCCGAGCATGGAGGAAATCGCCGGGCACTTCCACTTTGCCTCACTCAATGCGGTCTTTAAACACCTGGAGGCTCTCGAGGCGCGCGGCTATCTTCATCGCGATGCGAACCGCGCGCGGTCGATCGAACTGAAGCGGATTGACGCTGCCGCGTCGCAGGCCCTTCCCTTATATGGATACATCGCTGCCGGTCGCCCCATCGAGGCAGTATCCGCGCATGAGACTTTGACCGTTCCCCAAGAGCTGCTGCCTGGGCACGGTTCTTACTACGTGCTGCGCGTCAAGGGCCAATCGATGATCGACGAACACATCGAGGACGGCGACTATGTGGTAGTCGATTCACGTCCGCAGGCTGAAGACGGCGAAATGGTCGTGGCTTTGGTCGACGAGGAGAGCGTGACGCTCAAGAAGCTATATCGCGAAGGATCCCAAGTCCGCCTGCAGCCGGCAAACCCGGCTGTTTCTCCCATTGTTTTGGACGGTTCTCGAGTCCAGGTTCAAGGTGTGGTCGTGGCCGTCATGCGCAAGTACAGCCGATAGGAGGAAGATTCATGAATGGCATCTACCAGGTGACCGTTCGCGGGCGAAAACTCGAAAGCCGCGACCTGCGGAAGCTGTTGGCCCGGGCCGTCGCCGAAAAGAGGGCCATGGACCAAAGACTCCGCCTCTTTGCCTCTCTGCAGCGAGAGGTAGCATCCGGCTCCGGCAGCCATTGCATTGGTAAGGTCCCGATCCGCTAAGCCACTCGGAGCTACAGGCGCTTCCGTCTGCTCCAGTTTCGCACAGGGGGGCGAACATGCATTTTATCCTTGGCACGAGAGGACTTTCGTTAGAAGAATTCAGGCGCAGCCGGTTTCTCGTGGAGATCCCGCCGGCGTTGCCTTGCCGGCGCGCGTCCTTCGACGCCAGGAGCGTTGCACAACCTTTAAGCAAACAGGTAAGAACCAATCTGATTTCAAAGAATTAAGCCTGTCGAAAAATCGATTTTCACACGGTTTTCCACACATTTTGTGAAAATCCTCCGGTGCATCCAGGGCTCGTTTCTGGTCGCATTTCGCTCCAGAGTGCACGGAATCTCCGCGCCTGCTTGAGCGTCTCTTCGCCGGTGATCATGCGGGAAGCGTCGATGCTTGTTGAAACGTCTGCTTCGGATGATATAATCACGCTTCCGAAAAAGGTCGGCAAGCAACCACAGGTGATCTGTGCGCCGAAGATCATCCGGACGTCAGGGAAAAGAACCCCCGGGAAAACTCCGCCTGCATGTCGCTTTTCGACGAGGCGAGGCGTAGGAATGGTCAGACTCTTCAAGAAGGACGACAAGTTTTATCGGATTTTCAACCAGATGGCTGCTCATATTCTGGAGGCCGCTGAGATACTTCAGAAAATGGTCTCGGATCCAGAGGGCGAGCTGCAATCTCTGGCGAGCAGGATTAAGGACCTCGAGCATCTCGGTGATGATCTCACGCACACGGTGATCGAGGAGCTGAACAAGACGTTTATCACCCCGATCGATCGCGAAGACATCCACGACCTCTCCATGGCACTGGACGACGTGCTCGACTTGATCGACGCCACAGCCGGACGGATAGTGCTTTTCCAGATCCGGGCACCGATCCGCGAGATGCCGGAAATGGCTTCAGTTCTGCTCAACCAGGCGAAAGAGATTTCAGCCGCGGTCAGCCGTCTCCAGGACAACGATCACGTGGTGGAGCGCTGCGTTGAGATCAATCGACTGGAAAACGACGCCGACCGGCTCTTCCAGCTGGCGATCGGCAGCCTGTTCGAGGAAGTCAAGGATCCGATCGATGTGATCAAGCGCAAGGAGATCATCGAGAGCATGGAGAGGGCCACTGACAAAGCGGAAGATGTCTCCAACGTCCTCGAGTCCGTCGTCGTGAAGAACGCCTAGTGTGGATTGTGATTCCTTGCGTCTTGGCGTCATCGGCGTGACTCTTGGGAAACGAAATCCACCCCCGGAATCACCTTCAGGCGGGCGACCGCCCCGGCGAAGCCTCTGATGAGTGCTGCGATGGAGTCGGCTGCGTCACCTGTGTTAACGGCAACGAGAACTGCGCGGACGAACTCTCCGGGATGTTTGAGAACAGAGTAAGTTGCTGCCGGCACGACTAAGGTTTCGAGATGCGAAGAAGCCGAATGACCATGTATTGCATCGGCATGGATTGCGGGGGCACCACAACGCGTGTTGTGCTTGCCGATGCCGAAGCCAAGGTTCTCGCCCGCGCAACGGTCGGGTCCGGCAACCCCCTGTCTGCCGGGCTGCGCGTCGCGGCGCGCTCCTATGAGCTTGCCATTCGCCGCCTGCTGTGCAAGGCCGGTCTGCGATCGAATGAGATCGCGGCGGTTGCCCTCGGGGCTGCCGGCGCCGGCCGGCCGGCCGAGCGCAAGGGGATTGCTGCGACGCTCAGGAGACTGGCGCCGCACGCCAGGATCTCCGTGGACACCGATGCCGGGATAGCATTGTTTGGTGCGACGATGGGGAAGCCGGGCATTCTCGTGATTGCTGGCACGGGTTCGATCGTCCTCGGTATGGGTGAGGATGGCGCATTCGCCCGTGCCGGAGGTTGGGGGCTGCTTCTCGGTGACGAGGGCAGCGGCGGCGCGTTGGGCCGAGAGGCCGTGAAGGCTGTACTGCGGGCCGAGGACGGTCGCGAGCCGCGGACGCGCTTGAGGTCGGCGGTCTTGCGCCACTTCAAGGCCCACACGCCCTCGGGGATGGTTGCAGCGATTTACCGCAAGCCACCGGCTGCCAGAGAATATGCGAAGCTCTGGCCGGACCTGCTGGCAGCCGCCCGACACGGAGATCGGGTAGCAAGGGCGATTCTTCGCAGCGGCGGGGAACAGTTGGCACAGGCGGTGGAAGCGGTCGCTGCCAGGCTTGTCTTTAGCGGAACGATACCGCTGATTCTGTCGGGTGGCGTCTTGTCGTGCGATTCCTTGCTGCGGCGCGTCATGCTGCGGCGGTTACGGTCGTCATTGCCTCGTGCGCATGTGACGGCCGCGGTTTTGGCGCCCGAAGAGGGCGCCTTGCTCAAGGCGATCTGCCTCATCTCCCCGCCGCAGCACACTCCAAAAAAGTGCTGAGTACTGAGTGCTGGGAGGCTGCAACGGGGTGTCAAACGGTTTAGAGCGGTCTCAGAGCTTCGCCACGAACCAGATCTTGAAAGCGCTCGCGCCGCCGGATGACCTTTACGCGGCGGCCCCGCACCATGACTTCGGCCGCGCGCGCGCGGCTGTTGTAGTTTGAGGAGAGAGCAAAGCCGTAAGCCCCCGAGCTCATGATCGCGAGCAACTCGTCTGCTCTCACGATCGGCATCTTCCGATCCAGGGCAAGGAGGTCTCCCGATTCGCAGATCGGCCCGACGACGTCGGCTTTCCAACTGCCGCGCCGGTTCAGGGCCACCGCCTGGACGCCGTGATAGGCCCCGTAGAGGCTGGGCCGCATCAGGTCGTTCATGCCGGCATCGACCACGATGAAGTTCTTGTTGCTCGTTTCCTTGGTGAGGACCACGCGGGTGATGAGCGCACCCGCATTGCCCACGATCACACGGCCCGGCTCGAGGATGAGTTTACAATTGAGGTCCCCCAAAACGGCAAGCACCGCCCGGGCATACTTGCCGGGATGAGGAGGCGCCTCGTCCTTATACACAATACCAAGGCCGCCGCCAAGATCGAGGTGACGAACGTCGACACCTTCGGCGCGCAAGCGGAGGAAGATTTCCTTCAGTCGCCGCACGGCCGTGATGAAAGGCTCGATCGACGTGATCTGCGAGCCGATGTGGCAGCCGACGCCCGTAATCCGGAGGTAGCGGGACCGTTGCGCGCGCCGATAGACCTCTGGCACCTGTTCAAGGGCAATGCCAAACTTGTGCTGGCGCGCGCCGGTCGCGATATAAGGATGAGTGCGAGAATCCACATCCGGATTCACCCGCAAAGCGAAGTCGGCGACCTTTGCCTGCGCTTGCGCTCGCGCCTCCAGCGTCCGGAGCTCAGCAACGGATTCTACATTGAACTGCAGGATGCCGCGCCGCAACCCGAGATCGATTTCGTCCTCGGTTTTGCCGACGCCCGAAAAAATGATCTTTTTCGGATCCATACCCACAGCGAGCGCTCGCATCAGTTCGCCCTTGGACACGACGTCGAATCCCGCGCCCAGCGTGCGAAAGAGGGACAGGATCGCAAGGTTCGAGTTCGCCTTTATCGCATAGCACGTGAGGTGGGGCCGCGGGGCGAACGCCTTGTCAAAGGCCTGGAACTGCAGCTCCAGGGCCGATTGGCTGTAGAGATAGAATGGCGTCCCGACTTTCCGTGCGATTTCCGCCACCGGAACGTCTTCACAAAACAGCTTCCTGCTCCTGTACCAAAAGGGCCGCATCGCCGCCTCGCGCCAGATTGCAAATTTTATGGCTGCAGCGGCCGTTGGTCAATCCTCAACCTTAGATCTCAGCGATTCAGACACTGCATGCGATCATCCGAATGCCTTTGAGCGAACCACAAAGACCACCAAGACCACCAAGGTTCTGGGATTACACACGATAGTGATGGATGGTACATCCGAAGCCCCCTTAGCTCTTGGTTCTTTTAGGTCTTGGTGGTTCGTTTTTGGTATGCGACGGCATCGCTCCAAGGAGTGCGGACCACTGTCTGAGTTGCCATTTAGATCTCCAGCCTTAGGTGCTGCGACTCCATCCCTTGGTCTTGTATAGCAGCAACTCTCTCACGGTCAGCCGGGCGAATGAGGGATAAATCAGGTTGCAGGTCGGATGTCGGAAGTCGGAGGTCGGACATAGACGATGCGGCCGGCGACCATGGTCTGGAGCACATCAAGGTCATGGCCGAGGAAAACGAGGTCGGCATCCGCACCCGGCGATAAGACCCCTTTGTCGTCGATGCGCATGCAGCGCGCAGGCGTGGCGCTGGCCGCGATGAGCGCTTCGTGAAGCGGAACATCAAGCCAGTCAACCAGGTTGCGGACCGCGCGGTCGAGCGTGAGCGTGCTTCCAGCCAAATGGCCCTCGCTGTCGCGGCATTCTCCATGCTTGACCACGATGAGTTTGCCGCCCAGCGGGTACCTCCCGTCGGCCATGCCGACGGCGCTGGTTCCGTCGGTCACCAATGGAACGCGGTCCGCCCCCTTTACACGCAACAGCAGCTTGAGCGCCGTTGGGTGGACATGGATCCCATCGGCGATGACCTCGGTGTAGACACGGTCATCGGTGAAGGCCACGCCCAGGATTCCGGGCTCCCGCTGGTGAAACGGCCGCATGCCATTGTAAGTGTGGGTCACCTGTGTCGCTCCCGCATCTACCGCGGCGCGGGCCTCTTCCTCGGTAGCGTCAGAGTGTCCCAGGGAGACCTGGATGCCCAGAGCTGCCGCTTCGCGGGTCAGCTTGAGGTCGGGATCCATCTCCGGTGCCAGGGTCACCCTGCGGATCGTATTCTCTGAGAGCTCGACGTAGTGGAGGAAGCTTCCGACGTCGGCTTCCTTCAAGCAGCTCGGATCTTGTGCCCCGCCGCGGAGGGAATTCAGGTAGGGTCCCTCCATGTGAATTCCGATCGGGCGGGCGCCGTCGGCCGGTAGACGGGAGTGCGTCGCGAGGCCGCGAAGGGCGACTTCGAGGCATGCGTCTGAAGCGCTCATGGTAGTGGCGAGAAACGCGGTGGTGCCGTGCTGTGCCAGGGTTGCCGAGGTGGCCCGCAGGGCGTCCGCGGTTCCGTCCATGAGATCGTGCCCTGAAGCTCCGTGGACGTGCAGGTCTATGAATCCCGGAGCGACGATGGCATCCGGCAGATGGATGAGCTGCTTCGGACGGACTCCATCGCTATCGCTTGCCGGCAGCATGCGGCAGATCTTACCCTCCCTTATGTGAAGCAACCAATTGCTATGCCGCTGGTAGGGCGTGAAAAGGATGTCGCAGAGAACCCAGATCTCCTGGCCGGTTTGGGCTGCCGTCAACTTGAACCTCCTCCGGTGACGTCTTGCAGGGTTTCCCTCAAATTCCAGCCATGCGCCTGCAGGCTTGCACGCGCGCGCTGCGGCCCGGTTCCGCTCGTAAGCATCACGAGAGCTACACGGAGGTCGTCGCCGCTGCTTGCGATCGTCTTGCGGCACTCGGCCTCCGGCATCCCCGTCGCTTCCATCAAAATACGCAGCCCGCGCGCCTTGAGCTTCGCGCTTTTCATTTGCACGTTGACCATCCAGTGGCTGTAGACATGCCCGAGACGTACCATGACAGCCGTGCTGAACATGTTGAGGACGAGCTTCTGTGCCGTCCCTGCCTTCATGCGCGTCGAGCCCGCGATGACCTCGGGACCGACCACGGGGGTTATGGCGATGTCTGCGGCATGAAGCAAGGCTGCATCGGGGTTGCAGCATAGTGCTATGGTGAGCGCGCCCGACGATCGGGCCCACGTGAGCGCGCCGAGCGTATAGGGAGTCTCGCCGCTGGCGGCGATGCCCACTACCACGTCCTCTGCCCGGCAGCCGCGTGCGCGCAAGTCCCGCTCGCCCTGCAAGGCGTCGTCTTCGGATGCCTCTGTGGAACAGTGGCAGGCGTCGAAGCCGCCCGCGATAACGGCTTGAAACAGCTCCCCATCGACTCCGAACGTCGGGGGGATTTCCGCAGCATCGAGGACTCCAAGACGACCGCTTGTTCCGGCGCCGATGTAGAACACACGGCCGCCGGCACGCAGGCGCGCTGTAGTTTCGTCTACGGCCCGGGCGACCATGGGAATTACTTCCCGCACGGCGCCGGGTATGCCTCGATCCTCCGTGTTGATCAGGCCGAGGATTTCTTCACTCGAGCGCAGGTCGAGGTCGCGGGAAGCCGGATTGTGCTCTTCGGTAATTCGCTTCATACAGAACTATAAGACTACAAAATACGGTCAAGACGCGATAGGAATCTTCGGAAAGTGCTGATCCATACAGCGGCTCTATGTTTTCGTGTGTTTCGTATATTTCGCAATCTTGTGTTGATACGCCTGATCCAACAGTTCGATCGGGTGCACGGCTCGGATTGGCAGGTGTTTTGCGCGCAGGCCGGCCTGGATTTGCAGCAGGCAGCCCGGGTTGCCGCTTGCCACAGCCTGGGCGCCTGTGCGGATGATATTGGCGATCTTTTCGTCCAGGATGCGCGCCGACATTTCCGGCTGCGTGATGTTGTATATCCCGGCGCTGCCGCAACAACGGTCCGCATCGCGCAGCTCCACGAGCTGGAGTCCCGGAATGATTCTGAGCAAGTTGCGCGGCGCCGCCTTGATACCCTGGGCGTGTACCAGATGGCACGGGTCGTCGTATGTGACCTTCAGGTTCAGCCGTTCCATCCTTCTGTCGATCCCCAGAGTGTCCAGATACTCGGAGATGTCGCGCACCCGGCGGCTGAAGGCTTGAGCGCGTCCCGCGTATATGGGGTCATCGGCAAGGAGCGCGTCGTACTCCTTGAGGATCGCCCCGCATCCGGCGGCGTTGACGATAATGGCCGCGCTGCTGTCTTTCTCGAAGGCCGCGATATTCCTGCGTGCCAGCTGGCGCGCCGTCTCGAGATCTCCGTCGTGCAGATGCAGCGCGCCGCAGCATGTCTGGCGCGCCGGCAGCCCGATCGAGACGCCGTTGCGTTCCAGAACCCGCACCATGGCTTCCTGCACCGGTCCAAACAGCTCCGGCATGATACAGCCCTGGAACACCAGTGCTCGATCGCGCCCCTTGATCGGAGCAAACTCTGGCAGAGTGTATCTCGGTGATCTTGGAACTTCGGGCAGCAACGCCTCCATGCGCGCGAGACGGCCGGGGAAAAGCCTCAGGACCCCGGAAGCCTGCACCAGTCTCCGGATGCCGCTGCGCTGATACAACCTCAGCATGCGAAAGCAGAAGTGCATGAGGTGTCGGCTGGGGAAGACCGTCTGAAATATGAGCCGGCGCACGAAGATTTCGGCAGTGGAAGGCCTCCGGCTCTTCCAGATTTCAGCGCGGGCTTCGTTCATCATCGCGGAGAAGCGGACCCCTGAGGGGCAAGCAGTTTCGCAGGCGCGGCACTCCAGGCAAAGCTGCATGTGGCGCTGGAAGTTCGGGCTGCCGACTGTAACGCGCCCTTCCTTCATGGCATTGATCAGATAGATGCGGCCGCGCGGCGAGTCGGCTTCGTTGCCGAGCTGGAGGTAGGTGGGGCAGGTCGAGAGGCAGATGCCGCAATGGATGCAATCGAGGTGCGCGATCTCACGCGCTTCATTCTGGGCCTGCTGCTGGGCCGACATACTAAATTCCCCCCACGAATCTTCCCGGGTTCAGCAGCCCCTTCGGATCGAATTGCTTCTTGATCCCGCGCATCAACTCGAGCGCCCGAGCGTGGTAGCCCCACACATCCATGCTCCGCTTTACCTCGAGTCGTACCTTCTCCACCACCACATGGCCTCCGACGGAAGTGCAGTGGCGGCGCAGCGCCGCGATTTCGCGCAGCAGGTCGTCCGCCGCCCGGCTTCCATCGGGCCATTCGTAGCGGCCGTAAATGATGCAGTTCCCGGCGTGACAGAACAAGAGCGTGCGCGCCTGCATGCGCTCTCCCATTTCGATCATGCGGCGCTCCGTTTCGGGCGCGGACTGATACAACACCGAGCATTTCAACAACAGTTCCTCGCCTCCCCCCGATCTCTCGCGTGCCGAGACGGCTTCCTGCCAGAACTCCTCCGATTCCCGCGTGCCCAGGGCAATCAACACCGTTCCTCCGCTTGTGTGAGTAATCTCGCGGAGACGGTCGACTTGCCAGCGGACCGCACTATCCGCCTCTCCAAATCGCAGCAGGAGGACCCAGGGCGTGTGGCAGGCGTCCCCGGTCAGCATCTCGAACGCACTGCAATTGAGGGCTTCCATCACATCGGGAGTCAGATCCGCGCGCAGGATGGCCTGCGTGGCTTCGAGCGCGGCGCGGAACGAGGAATAGGCTAGCATCACGGTGGCGATGGCCTCGGATCTCGGCTGAACCTTGAACGTGAGCTCGCTGAAGATGCCGAGCGTTCCCAGCGAGCCGGCATAGAGTTTGCACATGTCGTAGCCGGTGACATTCTTGACCAGCTTCCCGCCCGCCTTGGTCTGGGTTCCATCCGCGTGCACGATCTTGATTCCGATGAGCATGTCGCGCACGGTTCCGTAACGGAAGCGAATGGGACCACTGGTGTTGCATGCGACGAGGCCTCCGAGCGTGGCCCGGTCAGGGTGGGGAGGGTCGAGAGGGAGGAACTGGTTTTGGGTGCGCAGCGTTTCCTGGAGTTCCTGCAGGGTCGCACCCGCGCCTACAGAGACGGTCAGGTTGTCGGGCTCGTACTCTACAACACCACGCAGCCGGCCGGTGCGCACTGCCAGTTGGGCGGAGCGCGGAGGATTTCCCAAATGGAGCTTCGTCCCGCCTCCGACGCCGATCATCGACAGGCCGGCATCGTGGGCCGCCTTCATGACCTGAGCGAGTTCTGCCGCGGACGCAGGGGTCTCTTCACGTTCGACACGGACTCCGTCGATTTCCAGAATGGTTCCGGCCAAGACAGACCTCAGTGGAAACGGCTAAATCGAAGCGGCAAGATCTTGCCCGGGTTGCAAAGCTCATCAGGGTCAAATGCCATGCGCACGCGCTGCATTGCTTCCAGGTCCTCGGCGGAAAAGAGCATGTCCATATATTCATTCTTTTCACTCCCGATGCCGTGCTCTCCGCTCAGCGTTCCGCCTGCTTCGACGCAGATCTGAAGCATCTCGCGAACCAGCTTCAGGATGCGTTTTTCTTCCCCTTCCTTTTTGATGTCGAACAGCAGGATCGGATGAAGATTGCCGTCGCCGGCATGTGCGAGGCTGGCGAGCCGGATTCCAGCCCGGTCGGCAATCTCATAGATCCGGGTGACGACTTCGCTCAGGCGATTGCGGGGAGCGACGGCGTCGTGAAGGTACAGATCACGCGTCATACGGCCTGTAGTGCCAAACGCCTCCTTGCGACCCTTCCAGAGAGCCTGGCGCTCTTCTTCGCTCTTAGCGACCCGAAGCTCCTTGCAGCCGTAACCAAGACAGGTCTCCGCCACACGATCAGCCTGCAGCGGAAGCGCAGCGGCCAGCCCGTCGAGCTCGATGATCAGGACGGCATCGACATCGGTTGGAAGCCCTGCCTGTGTGGCGGCCTCGACGGCGCGGATCATGCGGCGATCCATCATTTCGAGGGCTGCAGGGATGATGCCGCGTGCGATGATGCTGGAGACTGCGTCGCAGGCATCCTTCAGAGACTCGAAGGCCGCCAGCAATGTCCGCGTCGCTTGCGGCAGACGGCTGAGCTTGAGAACGGCACGCGTCGCCACACCGAGCGTGCCTTCGGAGCCGATGAATATCCCGACCAGGTCATAGCCCGGGCAGTCCGCCGCGCGGCTGCCGAGTTCGACAGTCTCCCCTGAGGGAAGAACGACTTGCAGCGCGACAACATGGTTGGTGGTCGTTCCGTACTTGAAGCAGTGAGGACCTCCGGCGTTTTCCGCCAGGTTACCTCCGATGCTGCTGACCATCTGGCTCGCCGGGTCCGGCGCAAAATAGTAGCCTGAAGGCGAAGCAGCCGTTGACAGCTCCAGATTAATCACGCCCGGCTGCACGACCGCCTGACGGTTCTCGAAATCGAGCTCACGGATGCTCTTCATCCGTGTGAGCGACAACACGATTCCTCCGAACCGCGCCAGGGCGCCGCCGCTCAAACCGGTGCCGGCGCCGCGGGGTACGAAGGGGATGCGATACTTGCATGCAACCGCAATGATGCGCGCTACCTCCTCGCCACTGGAGGGGAGTACGACGGCGTCCGGAGGGTGGCGATGCAAGGTGCCGCCGTCGCATTCGTACGCCAGCAGCTCCTCGGGGTCGGCGAGCACATTCTCTGCCCCCACGATCCCGCGGAGTTCCTCCAGTATTTGCGGTTTCAGTGGCGGCTCCTGCGTCACGTAGATAAGGCCCAGTCGGATGGTGGTTGAGATGTAACGCGCGGATTATATCACCTTTCGTGTGCTTGAGTGCGCAACGCAGCATGAGGGACTGCGGTGCTATTTTCTTAGTGAGTGATGTATAATCCGGCCTTACCGCGGGCAAAACAGATGAAAGCGCATTATCTCAAGCTCTTGGCTTGCCTTCCGATCCTGGCATATTGCGGCGGGCAGGTAACGGCGCGCTCCGGAGACGAGCTGCCCAGAGTGCTCAACGGCATCGACATTCTGCGGCGGCAAGACTTCGCCCCGTTGGCCGGCAAGCGGGTCGGGCTGGTCACCAATCAGACAGGCTTGGCTGCCGACGGCGCCTCAACAATTGATCTGCTTTATAAGTCCGGGATCTGCAAGCTCGTGGCGCTCTACAGTCCGGAACACGGCATCCGCGGGGTAGTGGAGGAAGCAGTCTCATCCGCCGTGGACGGGGCAACCGGGCTTCCGATTTACAGCCTGTACGGTGACACGTTGCGCCCGCGGCCTGAAATGCTGCGCGATCTTGATGCGCTTGTCTATGATATCCAGGATGTAGGCGTGAGGTTCTATACCTATTCGACGACGATGGCCTATTGCATGGAAGAGGCAGCCCGGGCGAGGATCCCGTTCTACGTTCTGGATCGGCCCAACCCGATCGGCGGCTTGAGCGTGGAAGGGCCAATCCTCGATGCCGACAAGACCTCCTTCGTTGGCTACATGCCACTGCCGGTTCGGCACGGCATGACGCTGGGTGAGCTGGCAAGGTACTTCAATGCGGAGAATCGGATCAACGTTGAGCTGCACGTCATCGAAATGGAGGGATGGCGGCGGAGCTTCTACTTCAGCGACACCGGCCAGCTCTGGGTGAATCCCTCGCCGAACATGCGCAGCTTATTGGAGGCCATCCTTTATCCGGGCGTGTGCCTGTTGGAGCCGACGAACGTATCGGTGGGGCGAGGAACCGACAGACCGTTCGAGGTGATCGGCGCGCCCTGGATCGAACCGCGCCGTCTCGCTGCGGCACTGAAGGCCTTTCGTGTGCCCGGCGTCGAATTCGTGCCGGTCGTTTTCGTGCCCACGGCCAGTACGAACAAGGGAGAGCAGTGCGGCGGCGTCAACCTGGTCTTAACCGATCGGAACGCATTCAATTCGGTGCTGACCGGCCTGACCTTGATCTCTGCACTCCACGGGCTGTATCCGGGAAAGTTCGAAATTGACAAAACCATCCGCCTGCTGGGAAATGAGCAGGCGCTGAATGCACTGAAAATGGGTGAACCCCCCGCGAAGGTGCTGCGCGCAGCGAGCGCGGGAATGCGTGATTTTCTTGCCAGGCGACAAAAAGCGTTGATCTACGCGCGGTAAGACCATCCCCAGGGGAGGACGAAGACCATGAGACCGGGCAGGCGTAAGAAGAGAGGCGAAATCAAGGTCACGATCGGGCCGTTCCGGAGGTTTTCTGACTACGGTGCCTGCGTCGACATCCAGCGCGAGGTCTGGCGCTACGAGGATATCGATGTGGTGCCGGTCGCCATCTTGGTAGCGGCCGAGCGGCAGGGAGGGATTTCGCTGGCCGCATACAACAACCTGGGCGAAATGATTGGTTTTTGCTGGAGCATCCTCGGGGTCGAGCGTGGTGAAGTGCTGCAACATTCTCATATGCTGGCCGTACGCGCTGCCTACCGCAATTTTGACGTCGGCTTCCGGTTGAAGCTGGCGCAGCGCAAGGGAACCCTGCGGCGCAAATTGAAGACGATCACGTGGACCTTCGATCCGATGCAGCCGGCAAACGCTTACTTCAACATGGGGAAGCTCGGCGTCTGGTCGGCGAGTTACGTTGAGCACTTCTACGGCGAGTCTACCAGTTCGTTGCACCGCGGCCTGCCTACCGACCGCTTCATGGTCCGCTGGGACCTGAAGAGCCCGCACGTGGTGGAGCGGCTGGAATTGGGTCCGCCGCGCCATGATCTGCGCAAGGAATTGAAAAAATGCCCGGCGGTGAATTCTCTCAAGGAGCTGTCGCCGGGCATATCCACATCGGGGCCGATCAAGCTGAATCTCGCCGCGCACCAGTTGCTCTTCGAAGTGCCGTACAATTTGCCGGACATCAAAGCCCGCAATCTGGGTGTGGCATTGGAGTGGCAGGGAAAGATGAGGCAGGTATTCCGGAGCTACTTCAAGAGAGGGTACGCGGCCACAGACTTCTGGGTTGCGGAGGAGGAGGGGCATCTGCGCGCTTTCTACTTTTTGGAGAAGAGGGTGAAGTAGAAGCATTGCTGCCAAAGGCATTTTGTCCCCGGTTAACGCTGCTGGTGCGGCCATTTTCGGCATGGGGCCTGGGCTGCGCTCTCGGGCCAATGCTCTCGGTCGGAGGTCTAAGTTCGTATCGCTTGACTCTCTGAGGCTCCCTCCATATAATTAGGTTCGTGTCGCGGGGTGGAGCAGTCTGGTAGCTCGTTGGGCTCATAACCCAAAGGTCGACGGTTCAAATCCGTCCCCCGCAACCAATGCATTCATAAGCACTTCAAGCGATTCATTCATACAAAAGCGGGGGCCAAAACGGCCCCCGTACTAATACGGTGCTAACAGCTCCGGCAAAAACGGCCAGCAGGTCACCCAAAGTTTTGGTGTGATAGCAGGGTCTTGATCTCATATGGAGATTCAACCATGGGAGTGGAGAACATCTTTCAGGATGGCCCCTATCTCAATGCAGCCTTCCTCTGCGAGAGGATTTTGGAGGAGAAGGACGGCGTTAAGAGCGCCATCCGGATCATTGACAGGCTTACGATGTCAGCGGCCGGAGAGGCGGCCCCGCCCCGCATGCCATCACTTCCAGTGGCGGCAACCCTGCTCCTACGAGTAAAGACCGGAAAGAAACCTGGTAGGCATCAGTTTAGGGTGGAATTGGTCAAACCTGATGGTACTCGATCACCAGGGACAATCATGTCGGTTGACCTCGAGGGCCCAGAGGAGGGCGGTGCAGATCTCAAAATCGATATCAGGATTCTATTGGAGAGCGACGGATCATACTGGTTTGACATTTACTGCGACGACATTCTCATGACCAGGGTTCCGCTCCGGGTGATTTACATTACTCAAAAACGAGGGAGTGGTCAGCCGGCTGGACTGGTCCAGTGATGTCCGTCTCGGGATCTAGTTCCTGGATCGTGAAGACCGAGTCATAACCCGGAAAAGCAAACTCGATCGTGCGGGTTGCGGGAATCATCGCTTCGATCTCATTTCTGAGCAATGACTCCGCGATCTGACCCTCGCCTAGTTCCATAAGGAGCGTGTCGGCTTCGTCCATCAGAGCAATGCACTCCTTGTCGCCTGAGTCGAGGGTCTCCTGTAGATGTGACACAACCCATTCTTCGAATTGCTCAAGGGAAAGCCGCCCCGAGCAGAAATTTCCAAATATTCGGAGGATTTCGTCCTTAATCATGCAACATCCCTCAAGAGGAAAGACGACGCAATTCGTCACACCAAGAATTATACGACGATTATATGAAAACAGTCCATATCCAGAGCTGATCAAAAGAGGACAGCTCAGGACAAAATTCCTGAGACGCCGGCATCTGGATAAGCCGAAGCCGTTTCAGGGGCCAAACTGTACTCACTCAGAATTCATCCGATACTTAGACGACAACGGTAGGCTTATCGTCGAAATCCATCGATACCTTAGACCAGATGGTAGCTTAGGGGCAAGCGGAAAGCCAGATCCGAAACGCCTTCGAAGCGGAAATCTTCTGTATGCGGTCAGGGCCAAAAAGGCGTCCCTATGAGGCGCGAATGAACCCACCAATTACGCGCCGAAAATCATTACATCCGTCTTCGCCGCAGCCTCGGGATTGCGATCCTTCAGCAGATGCCCATAAATGTCGATCGTTACCTGAATTGAACTGTGCCCCATCTGCCGCATGACGTAATAGACGTTCTCGCCCTGCTCGACTTTGAGACTTCCGAAGGTGCGGCTGAGGTCGTGCCAGCGTACCTTACCGATCGCCGGCAGCTTGTTTTTCACGCGCTTGGCGTCGGTCTTCTCCGGCGCCTGATGGAAGTCTCTGTTGGTGATGTTATCCGGATTGAGCGGACTGCCGATCTGGGTGCAGAAGACGATCCCCTTTTTCGTGAAGGTGGCATTCAAGAAAGACGCCGGTCGATGAACAACGGCCGGGTCACGCAGTTGCTGGGATGGTTTCGGGTGATTTCAACCTCAAGCGATGTTATTCTTCTGCCAACGGGGAAAAGCAAACTGCTATTATCTTTCCATCGGAGGATCACGACATGCCCGCCGCCGTCGGCATGCGGTTCAGTCACTACGAGCTCCTCGAGGCGATCGGAGCGGGAGGGATGGGTGAGGTATTTCGCGCTCGCGACCTGGACCTCGAGCGCGATGTTGCTATCAAGTTCTTTCCATCCCGCTTCGCCTTGGATGTCGAGCGGCTCGCGCGCTTCGCGCGCGAAGCCCGCGCGGCTTCCAGCCTGAACCATCCCAATATCGTCACCATCCATGAAGTCGGCGAAACGGCGGGCCAGCCGTACATCGTGATGGAATTTGTTGATGGTGAATCGCTCCGCCAAGTGATCGCTCGAGGGCGAGTGCCGGCGCGCCGCGCGCTGGATATCACGGCTCAGATGGCCGAGGGGCTGGCGAAAGCGCACGCGGCTGGCATCGTACACCGCGACCTCAAGCCGGAGAATGTAATGCTGACAAGCGACGGCTTTGCCAAGATTGTCGACTTCGGTCTGGCGAAGCTTTACAACCACGCCGCGGAAGACAGCAGCGCCTGTGCGGCCGACGCAGACCAAGCGGAGACGCGTTCCGAGCTAGATACCATTCAGGGAACGATCCTGGGCTCCGCCAGCTACATGTCGCCCGAGCAGGCGTCCGGACAGCCGGTCGACTATCGGGCCGATCAATTTGCGCTGGGTGCGATTCTATACGAAATGGCAACCGGCCGGCAGGCCTTCCACCGCGACAGCGTAGTCCAAACACTGAACGCGATCATCGAGGACGAGCCGACGCCTCTGGCCGACTTGAATCCCACGTTTCCGGCTCCTGCCAGGTGGATCGCCGAACGCTGTCTCGCGAAGAGCCCGTCGGAGCGTTACACCTCCACGTCCGATCTGGCCCGCGAAATCCGCAGCGTTCGTGACCATTTCTTCGAGGCTTCGACCTCCGAAGTTGTGCCGCTTGGCGCTCCACGCAGGGGCCGGCGGTTCCGTGACCGGATTCGTGCCTGGCATGGCGTCGCTGCCACCGTTGCGATTCTCCTGGTGTTGCTCACTGTCCCGCCGGGAAACGAGATGCTGCTTGAGCAGTTGCGCATGCTGCCGCTGCCCCAAGAAAAGCGTATCGCGGTGCTGCCAGTTGAGAGCCCCGGCGGGACGCCCGAGGAGCAGGCAACGTGCGATGGCTTGCTCGACTACCTCGTCGCCCGCCTTGGCGAGCTTGATCGTTTTCAGCGCTCGCTATGGGTGGTGCCTGCGGCAGAGGTTCGGCTGTCCGGCGTCACGTCGCCAACCGCCGCGTATCGCGGGCTGGGTGTGACGCTCGCCGTGAGCATCAGAGTCCAACGAGTCGGCGATCGCTCCGTCATGATGGCCAGCCTCGTGGACACCGCGCGCGGGCGACAGCTGCGCGCGACCACGAGGGAGCTTTCCACAAGTGAGGTCTTGTTGCTCGACACGGCAGTCGATGCGGTCGTGAACATGCTCGACCTGGAACTTGGATTGGATGAGCGGGCAGCTCTGCGGACGGGCACGACCGCTGTAGCAGAGGCATCGACGCTCTACGCCCAGGGGCTATCACGTACGCCTTACCAGCAGGCGCGCACCGCCCTCGAACGGTACGAACAGCAACAGCGTCTCGAGCAGGCAATCGAGCTGTTCAATCGCGCGCTCGAACGGGATCCACGCTATGCCCTTGCTCATGCGGGTCTCGGCGAGGCCTACTTGCGTCTTTACCGCATTACCAAGCGCCCCGATCTCGTAGAGCTTGCCGAGCGGCACTGCCGGCGGGCGCTGGAAATCGACAATCTCGTCGGGGCAGCCTGGCTGACGCTCGGGATGCTGCACGTGCAGACGGGTAAGCCTGAGGAAGCGCTCCACGATTTCGACCGCGCTCTGGACCGGGATCCGCGCAGCGCGGAGGTTTATCGTGAACGGGCCACCGCGTACGCGGCGTTGAAGCGCCCGCAAGAGGCCGAGGCGAGCTACCAGAAGGCGATCGCACTCCGACCCGATTCCTGGTCGACGTACAGTTATTTTGGGGCGTTCCTCCTGAGTCGCGGGCGATACCGGGACGCCGAGACTGCGTTTCAGCGTGCGCTGTCCCTTGCGCCCGATAATGCACGCACCTTGTCCAACCTGGGAGCCGCCTTGTATTACCAGGCCCGGTACGCCGATGCGGAAGCCGCATGGGAAAAGTCGATCGCGCTCCACCCCACCGCAACGGCGTTGTCGAATCTTGCCACGCGCAGATTTTACGAAGGACAGTATGCCGCAGCGGCTCGCATGTTCGAGCAGGCGACCCGCCTGAGCGAGCGCGACCACCGGGTGTGGAGGAATCTGGCCTCTGCATATTTCTGGGCGCCCGGCGAGCGCGCCAGGGCAGCGGACACTTACCGTAAGGCGATCGATCTCGGCGAGCAGGAGCTGCAGGTCGAGCCGCACGACGCAGACCTCCTGGTCGAGATTGCCGACTGCAAGGCGATGGTTGGCAGGAAGGAGCAGGCGTGCGACATGTTAGCTCAGGCACTCAGGCTGGCGCCGGGGAATGTCCACGTTCTCTCGATCGCCGGCGGCGCGTACGAGGCGCTCGGGGATCGCAACGCAGCGCTGCGCTGCCTCGATTCGGCGCTTCGCGCCGGATACTCTCGTGACGAGATCGAACACGACCCCTTGTTGGAACGGCTGAGAGCAGATCCGCGCTACCAAAATCTTGGAAAGGGCGAGCCGAGGACGGCCGCCCGCAAGCATCAATAACAATTCCAAAAGGAGATGACATGCCAAAACACCACGTGTTGATCGTCCGAATCGCAGAGTCACCTGGATACCAGGTACACCCAAACGAGGTGGTGATTGATTCTCCGGCAGAGAAGCTGAAGCTTCGAAATCTCACTGCTTACAAGGTGACGCTCGAATTTGACGCTGGACTCCTCGCTGGTGGAACGCAGGAAGTGACGCTTGCGCCGAAAGGAACCTCGCATGGAGGTGACGAGCAGGCCCAGACGCTTGATTCAAACGCAAGCGGCGTCTTCTTCTATAAGGTTACATACTTCGGTAATCGCAAGGTGACGACTCCCAGAGATCTCTCGGGCCCGTCGATCATCGTTGACCCTTAAGGCACGAACCGTCCGGAACGGAAGTCGTCGATCAATCTGCGAATCAAATCCAGCGCGGCCGGCGGAAATTTCCAGGTCGTCTCGGCGAGGAGATCCCCGAGCTGCGGGATGATCTCCGCCTCACACACGGCCTCACTCGTGCGCGCCCGCTGTAGGAACGATTCGCACGTCGGAAAACGCGTGAAGAACTTGTCCATGCCTTTCGACTTGTAGTCCTGCCCGTAGATATGGAGCGATCCGTTCGTCTCGCCATAGGGGCCGACGAGCACTTCGCGTCCGGTCTTTTCAGCCAGGCGCGCGGCGAGGCGCGCCTGGAGGTTGGTGATCCCGATCAGGTTGTCACCCCATGCCTTGTATAGATCCCGACTCCGCCAGACTGCATGCAGGTTCAAGATCAGCTGCCCGGTTCCATCCTCGATTGCCCGCAGCTGAACTTCGCCCAGGCACGGCATGTCCGAGGCCATGAAAAGATCGATTTCAGGGACTCGCGTGGTCGCAACCGCACGCCGCGTGATGGCATCCTTTGCCAGCTTATCGAGGATCAGCTCGAGCTGGTCCATGGTCGTGCCATCGGACCGCGGGTACGCAGCGAGCCGCTGGTGATAGCAGTAGGGCCATTGGCTGGCCTCGAACTCCTTCCCCTCGCGGACCATGCGCAAAAGCTCGTGGTATGGAACGACGAGATGATCCTTGGCGCCCAGGAACTCGGCGATGTACTTCCCGCGCTCACAGTAGCTGAGCGCCGGAAACCGGGGCTGGGCGAACGGGTCCCGGATTCGGATCGTGACTCGCGCGTCCTTGCCAGGCGGGTCGATGTACGTGCCGTCGGAGTTCCGTCGGTCATACTGGGTACGCAAGGTGTGTCCGCCGAAGTGGACCGCCTTGAGGGCCTCGTAGTAGGCTTCGGGGATTGAACCGGCCTCGATTTGGAAAACAGGGAGTCTTCCCAACCCCTCAGGGTCCAACCTATCCTGGCTCGTCTCGCTCATTCCGTTTCTCCTTCCTGCTGGATCACATTTTTGCGCCGCGATGATAGCACGTGTTCACAGCCTGCCGCGATCGTGTGCGGTTCCAAAGCCGGCCCAGGAAACTGTTGCTCGACAACCATGGAATAACTTCATACTATAGCGGTTCTGAAAAGTTCATGCTCTGAATTTCGTTTATGGCCGGCTTTGCCGTATGGTGCGCCATGACCAGCAGAGAAGCGTTGCCAGGTTCTGCGCTCCGCACCACGGATGCGGCTAGTGCTCTTGATAATGCTGATCGTTATTTGCAGGCCACTCAGGAGGAGAACATGGCAGATCTGCGACTGCTCTACGATGCGATATTAAACGGCGATGCCAAGGCCGCAGTTTCGGCGACTCGCGAAGCGCTCGCCGAAAACGTCCATCCAACGGACTTGATCACCGGGCACTTGGTACCCGCCATGGATGAAGTCGGCAGACGGTTTGAATGTCAAGAGTTCTTTGTTCCTGAATTGTTGCTTTCCGCGCGTGCTATGAAGGGCGCGATGGAACTGCTCCAGCCCTTACTGGCTGCAGTGGGAGCAAGGCCAATAGGACGGGTCGTGATCGGAACCGTCAAGGGCGACCTTCACGACATCGGGAAGAACCTGGTGGCCTCCATGCTGCAAGGCGGCGGATTTGAGATATTCGATCTGGGAGCGGACGTATCCCCGGAGAAATTCGTCGCGGCAGTCCGCGAGCAGCAGGCGCAGATCGTTTGCCTTTCGGCGCTGGTAACGGTGACCATGCCCGCTATGAAGGCCACGATCGAAGCTCTCAGCAGTGCCGGCTTGCGCGAACAGGTAAAAGTCCTGGTTGGAGGCGCGCCATTGACGGAGCAGTATGCCCGCGAAATCGGTGCAGACGGATATGGGGAGAACGCGACCGAGGCGGTTACGCTTGCCAGACACGCGCTTGCTGGAGTATAAGCGCCGATTCGCCGTTGCATCCTACTGCGGAGAGCATCATAATCGGGCTCCATAAAAACTCAGAAGCAGAAGTATCGGCCGGCTTTGCCCCATACCGTCGGCAGCAAGTGCTTTCCAGGAGGAGTTGAAATTAGTGGATTCATCTGAGACCAATCGAACACGCATACCATGACTACTACGATCACACGAAGGCAATTTACGCAGCGCGGCGCCGCGCTGCTCCTCACGGCGATGGTTCCCAAAGGGCTGTTTGGAAGTGCCCAGAGTTCAAAACGGGTGGTGATCCGGGCGGACTCCGAAATCGGCCTCGTGCGCCCTGAGTTTCATAGCCACTTTGCAGAACACCTCGGTTCCTGCATCTATGGAGGAATCTGGGTCGGGAAAAACTCTCCCATTCCGAATATCAACGGATATCGCAAGCAGGCAGTCGAATACTTGAAAGAGCTTGGCGTGCCCGTGCTTCGGTGGCCGGGCGGGTGCTTCGCCGACGACTATCATTGGAGAGACGGCATAGGGCCGGCGGAGAAGCGACCCAAGCGCGTGAACATCCACTGGGGCAACTACGTCGAGGACAACAGCTTCGGCACCCATGAGTTCCTCGAATTCTGCAGGCTGATCGGGGCCGAGCCCTACCTGGCAGGCAACGTCGGCAGCGGCACGCCCGAGGAACTCCGGGACTGGATCGAGTACTGCAATTACCCCTCGGGCAGCGCGCTCGCCGACGAGCGCGCAGCAAACGGCTCCAAAGAACCCTTTGGCGTGCGCTACTGGGGCGTCGGGAACGAAAACTGGGGATGCGGCGGAGAGATGAGACCTGAAGAATACGCCGCTCATTACCGGCGCTACACCGTTTATACGAGAAATTTCGGCAACACCCGTTTATATCTCGTTGCCTGCGGTCCGAACGGCAACGACCTTCGCTGGTCTCGCGGCGTCATGGAGGCACTGGCGGGCAGAATGCCCAACGGATTCTCCATGCACTACTACGAGGGAGGCAGTGATCCTGCCGTCAAATTCAGCGTGGAGGCGATGAAAACACAGCTGGCATCTTTTGCCGCAGTCGAGCAAGCGTTGATCCAGCAAAGGGCGCTGCTGGATACGTATGATCCTAACCGGCGCATCGGCCTGATTCTCGACGAATGGGGCGTCTGGGACAGAATGGATCCACAGGAAGAGAGAACCAACGGTCGGCTGTGGCAGCAAGCCACGATGCGGAGCGCCGTGGCCGCAGGCCTCGGCCTTAACCTGTTTAATCGCCAGGCCGACAAGCTCTTCATGTGCAATATCGCTCAGATGGTGAACGTGCTGCAATCCGTGCTGCTGACGGATGGACCGCAAGGTCAGCGTTGCGTGCGCACGGCCAACTATTGGGCTTTCATGCTCTTCAAACCCCATCGAGCCAAGACCGCCGTGCGCGTGGAGACCGAGGGCGCATTGCCTCCTCAGCCTGCCGGGCCCGGCCTGAGAAGAGAGATCGTGCTTGATCTCTCAATTTCGGCATCGCACAAAGACAACGAGCTGGTGATCAGTTTTGTGAACCCGAAGCATGATGCCGACATGCAGGTGGATTGCGCCCTGCGCGGGGTCAGCGCCCAGGAGGCCAGCGCCCAAATCCTTACCCACAAGGACTACAATGCCTGCAACGCGTTCGATGCTGCCGATACTATCGTTCCGCGGCCCCACGCGGCGCGAATCGAGGGCGGCTCCAGGCTTTTCCTGGACCTCCCTGCGATGTCCGTGGCAACTGCGGTTCTCAAAGTTGCGTAAGATTGCAGTGCTGTATGCAAGGGGTCATATCTGCAGAACTCAGTTTTTCGCCGAGAAGTGAATTCTGCAGATGCGACCCCATTTTTGCTAGGAGGTGATCCCATGCATTCCATCTGGCACGAGATGTTTGCTCTCGGGCTTCCGATCGCTGAAAAGGTCATCCGGCCGACAGTCGTGTACTGCTTTCTCATCATCGGTCTTCGTCTCTCCGGGAAGCGGGAGCTGGCGCAGTTGAATCCCTTCGATCTCGTTGTCCTTCTCACCCTCTCCAATACCGTTCAGAATGCGATTATCGGCAACGACAATTCCGTCACGGGCGGGCTGATCGGAGCAGCCACGCTTCTCCTCGTGAATTACATGGTAATACGGTTCCTATTCAGCCACGAAAAACTGGAACGCCTGGTCGAAGGAGATCCCGATGCTCTGATTGAGGGTGGAGTGATAAAGGAGGAACGCCTGAAAAAGGAGCTTCTGACTAAAGCGGAACTGGAAACGGCAGCGCACCGCCAGGGATTTGCCGGCTTGCACGAGATCGAGCGCGCTGTCATAGAGCCTGGCGGGACCATCTTCTTCGTGGGCAAGAAACCCTCGCCGGACGAAGTTCATCAGAAGGCACTCACGGACCGACTCGATGCAATTGCGCTCCAGTTGGCCGGGATTCGCGAGCGGCTGCAAGATTCCTAGGAATAACCCACGGTTCTATGCTATGCATAACGGCCGGAAATCGATAAGCTTGCCCAACGGGAGGATTAATCATGGGTCATAATCGCCAGATCGCTATTGTCGGGCTCGGTTATGTCGGACTGCCGATCGCTGCAGTCTTCGGCAAGAAGGGGCATGTCATCGCATTCGACATCAATCAAGCCCGCGTCGAAGAATTGAAGCGCGGGTATGACCGCAACGACGACGTTCCCCAGTCTGATTTTGAGGAGAGCAAAACGGAATATACGACTGACCCGACGCGTCTGCGCGATGCTGATTTCATCATCGTTGCCGTGCCCACGCCCGTGGACCAAGCCAAGCGGCCAGAATTGATACCTCTCGTCCGTGCCTCGGAAACTGTCGGGCGCAACCTCCGTCCTGGTTCCATTGTAGTTTACGAATCCACCGTCTACCCCGGAGCGACTGAGGAGGTCTGCATACCGATTCTGGAGAAGGAATCAGGGCTGGAGTGCGGCAGGGAATTCAAGGTCGGATACTCGCCGGAGCGCATGAACCCGGGAGACTGCGAGCACACCTTTACAAAGATCCTCAAGGTGGTATCGGCCCAAGATGCAGAGACGCTCGACATTGTCGCATCGGTCTATGCCTCCGCCGTAACGGCCGGCGTGCATAAGGCCCCTTCAATCAAAGTTGCCGAAGCCGCCAAAGTGATCGAGAACACCCAGCGTGACCTGAACATCGCTCTCATCAACGAACTCGCGATCATTTTTCACCGCATGGGCATTGATACCCACGATGTGCTGAGCGCAGCCGGAACCAAGTGGAACTTTCTAAACTTTTCTCCCGGCCTCGTTGGCGGGCACTGCATCGGCGTCGATCCTTATTACCTGACCCATAAGGCCGAGCAGCTCGGTTACATCCCTCAAGTGATCCTTTCAGGTCGACGCATCAATGACGGCATGGGAGCCTTCGTGGCTGAGGAAGTCGTGAAGCGCACGTTGGCCCGCGCTAAGGCCGGCATTGATGGAAACCGTCCGGTGGTAACGATTCTTGGCTTCACCTTCAAGGAGAACGTCAGCGATTTGCGGAACACACGCGTCATCGACATCGTCAACGCGATGAAATCCTATAGCTTCGATGTCCAGGTTTGCGATCCCCTGGCTCATCCGGATGAGGCGGAACATGAGTACGGCGTCAAGCTGTTGCCCTTTGAAAAGCTGAAACCGGCAAACGCAGTGATCCTTGCCGTGTCGCACAATCCGTTCAAGGAAAATCCCTGGAAACTCGTCACGGGGTTGCTCCGAGACGGGGAAGGAGTGGTTGCGGACGCGCGAAATATCCTGCCTCGAGACCAGACGCCAAAGGGCGTCACTTTATGGCGCCTCTGAGGATGCCTCAGACCTCCACGGAAAAGATCAGGCTGCAGCATGTCACCCCTCCTTCAGCCTTGGCCAGCTCGGAGACATCAACAAGGTGAACCTTGATTCCCCGAGTCTCGAGGCGCCTCCGCGTGGCCGGATACGCCAGAGGGAAAACCACGCCCCCGCCCATCATAAGTGCGTTGGCTGCGGATGGCTCACTGGGATGCACCTCTGCCAACTGCATAGGTGCGAATGGCTCGTCGTCAACCCAATTGCGGTTTATCAGCAAAGTGTCCTCGGACACCTGTGTCACCGCAGATTTGAGGTGCAGGCAGTCCTTGATCTGCACGCCGGTTACGGTGTAGCCGTAGCCGGCGAGCAGACATCTCATCTGAAGCACAGCAGCTTCGTTGCTCCTGCGCGAAAGGCCAACGAACAATCTCTTGCCAAGGAGCAGTATATCGCCGCCATCGAGGATTCCCGGTGCCTCTATGCACGTCAGCGGCCGATATGGGCGGAGCGCGCGGGCGATTGCAAGAGTTTCCGGCCTGCGCGATTCTGCGCCCGGCCGCGTGATGATCGCCAGCTCGTCAAGCACAGTCGCGGTGTCCTCCACGAACACCGAGTCCGGGAGTTCGGGCTCCTCGGGAAGACGATGAACGGAGCAGCCCAAGGCGATCAGACATTCCTCATATCGACGATGCTGCACCCGTGCCAACTCGACGTCGATCGTGTGGCGGGTCTGGTAGGTAAGTTCGCACCTGCCAATCTGCGCGCTGACCTCGCGGGTAATTGCCACACGCATACCGCTCACTCCTGCCGGGTACTGTCTAGTATCCACATGGTCATTGCCCCGGCAACCACAAAACACACCGAGAGAGTTTTCGTGTGTCTGGTTCTTTTCATGATCTTCTTTCTGTTGCGATCGTATGCACGGTTGTGATCTATTTTGACCGCCTGCGCGTGCCCGCGTTTCGAACTCTTGGACACAGGGAAAAGGAGTAGTCCATGGAACTGCTGAACGCAAATCGCAGCATCGTGCTGATCATCGATCTTCAGAGCAAATTGATGGAAGTGGTTGAGCGGCCGGGGCTGGTGGCTGCCGCGACGAAGAGGCTTCTGAAGCTGGCAGAAATGTTCGAAGTGCCCGTCGTGTTGACAGAGCAATACCCGCAAGGGTTGGGAGGGACGCATCCCGAGATTCGCGCCGCATTCGGCGCGATCGCGACGCCCAAGCGGATGCTGGATAAGACGAGTTTCGGGTGTTGCGGCGATCCCGCTTTCGAAAGAATGCTGCAAGAAGTCCGACCGGGTCTCGAAGCCGCTCAGCGGCAGATTGTCGTGGCAGGGATCGAAGCACACGTATGCGTGCTGCAGACGACTCTGGAGCTGCTGAGGCAAGGCAGCCAGGTTTATCTGTGCTGGGAGTGCATCAGCGGGCGCGGCGCGGAGTATCGCCGGCACGCGCTCGACCGAATGGCACAGGCGGGCGCCGTGCTCACGAATCACGAATCAGTCGCTTTCGAATGGGCCAGAGACAAAAACCATCCGCAGTTCAAGGCCATGAGCGCCTTGCTCAAGGAGGGGCAACTAGTCGGTTGAGCCTGGAAGCGATCTGGGAAAGCCAACGGCAGCACAAAAACGAAATGGGCTCCAAGTGACCTCCCCTTTCCTCTCCCCTCGGGTACCTTAAGTTCCCTCCGATGGCCTTCCGCTTCCGGCACTTTTTATGGCGCCTTCCGCAGCTGACCACCTTTGGGCTCCGGACTCTCCTCGGTTCGGTTCAGGTTCAATCTCTTGGAACCCGAAGCCACGTTAATTCTGTCTGAATCCGATGTCAACATTTTTTTGGGGATTTTTTATCGCGTGCCGAATCAGCCGACGGCGAGACTCCCGTTGCCGCATGGGCAATCCGGACGCAGCATAGAACAAAGCCGCTCGGGCCGCCTCCTTCTTGGCGGTCCTCTGGATCCTTGCGTTTCGGCGGAAGCCTTCTGCTAGCTCACCACCAACAGGCCAAGATACAAAGCCACAAGGAATCGCGACAGTCGTAGCCGGGCGTTCATCACAGCCGCCTGGGGCGTAATCTTGTCTCCGATCGGATAACCAGGAGCGCCGAGCACCCAGTACGCCTGCGTGGCATCGGGCTTGTCGACGAGGATGAGTCTCATGCTGGTCGGCTTGAGAAACGCCGGGACCGATGGCAGCGGCGCGGCGGCGCCCGTGCTCTTCCACTGTCCGATCGTCGCATTCAACAGCTCAACCAGTTTCGTTTTGTCAATATCGCCGACAACGGCAGCGACAACTTTCTCCGGACGGTAATATTCCTGGTAGTAACGCCTGATATCGGCTGCGGTGATTTTGCTAAGCGAGGCCTCCGTCCCCGAGGCCAGATGACCCATGGGGTGTGAGCCGAAGTAGGCCTTTTGAAAATAGTCTCTGACGGCCAAACCGGGATTGTCTTTGGCGGCCTTGAGGCTGTCGATCCGCGTTTTCCTCTCTTTCGTGAATTCCTCCTCTTTGAATGACGGGTTCATGAGACAGTCCGCCGCAATTTCCAGGAGCTTCGGAAAATGTTCGGCAAGACTCTCACCGCTGCCCTCCGCATACTCGCTTGTTGCAGAGATGCCGAACCTGGCGGCCATAAAATCCAGCGCGTCAGCGATGGCATTCGCATCCCGGGCGGCGGTGCCCTTGAGCATGAGGTCGGCCGTGAGACTGGCCACTCCTTCGAGATCGGCGGGCTCGTGAACATACCCGGCGCCCCTGATCCACATTCTGAAACTGGTCAGCGGCAGTTCGGCGTTCGTCAGGTAATAGACCGTGATGACGGGGCGTTCGTTGCGCGATCCGACGTGGAAAAAAGTGTACAGGGCCACGTTGGGAATGTCGTGGTCCTCCAGGAGCACGATTTCTGATCCTCAAACCCTGCATCGGATAGCTGCGGAACACGAAACCCGCAGGGATCTTAGATCCTTGCTTCGATTCAAGGCAAGGCGGATGTCGGCGGGATATGGGTGCTGGGCGCTTAGGGGCTGTGCGCGCCGCTCCGAACAACGCGCCTAGAAATGAAGTCTGATCTGTCACCCGATAGTGTATGAATCGCATGGATTCTTAATTCTTGCTTGCCAGCACTGCCCCAGCTGTCATAACTTGTCCTAGTTGCGGAGCTAAGCAAATGAATGCGATCAGCTTTCCCCCTACTTCGCACGGAAAGGCATAGCATGGACAAGAGGATTGTGGAACTCGCAGTTGAGGCGCTCCAAGAACGAAAGGCCAAAGTAGAGGCTGAGATTGAATCGATCCAAGCACAGTTGGGAGGCGCCATTAGGAAACCTAAGACGGCCGTCACCACTGCCGCGAAACGCAGGCGGAGAACCGCAGCCCAGCGCAAAGCGCAGAGCAAGCGCATGAAGGCGTATTGGGCTGCAAAGAAGAATCAAGCGGCGAAAACTGCGCCCGCCCGAAAGCCGACCTCCGTTAGACCCAAGCGAGGGCCGAAAAGTGCAGCAGCGCGCAAAGCCCAAAGTGAAAGGATGAAAGCGTACTGGGCTATGAAGCGAAGAGAAAAGCAGGGCAAGCCTGCAGCTTGATCGCGCTGCAATCTGAAGGCGGTACAAACTAAAAGAATTCAGTTACCCCACAGAAGAAACGCGGACAGGGACGCCGGGCTGGGATGGTGTGCTCGATCAGGTAAGCCCATCTTTGCTCCTCGGGGCACATCGCACTTACCGGGGCAGGCGCTGCCGAAGTGCGCCTGCCGCTTTCATGGCGCAACGACTCCGCTGGCATCCGTTGCCCGCTTTGAAGAGAGAGATCCTTCGCGGCTTCCTCCAATACCTGGAAAAGGATCGAGACACCGCCGCACTCCTCGTTATGAGCGGGTTGTGAGATCGTTCTTCATCGTTTATCCTTATTCGCTAGGGGCGGCCGGTGGAGAGTCTGCGAAATCTCTCCTGCGGAGCATGGATAGAATTCGACCGTCGACCTTAGAGCCTTTGGAGCTTCGAATCTTTGTGCCGGATCGTGTCTTTTGCGATTTAACCCAAAGGCACAACGACGCGCAGAAACACTTACAAATCGAACCTCCGGCTTGGTTGGAGGTTTTTGACCTGGTTGCCCATGTCGATTGACTCGAAACACGAGGAACTGAAGAGCCTGCGCATTGACCGATCCCAACGCAGCAATCACGGCGAACCGCCAACCTGGGCGCGCCGCTACATCATCGGCGGCGTTGTGCTGGTTTTGCTGCTGGGCGTTGTTGCGCTGGCATACCGTTGGCTGGCGCCCGGTGTGGCCCGAGTGGAAGTAGTTCGCGCTGCATCGGAAAGCAACGATCTGCCCGGAGTTGTGCTTACCGCCAGCGGATATATTGTGGCCCACCACAAGATCAACGTTAACTCCAAGGTCACGGGGCGCGTTGCGTGGATTGGTGTGGAAAAGGGGGACAAGGTCAAGCAGGGGCAAGTTCTGGTCCGCCTTGAAGACGATGAATTCCAGGCCCAGGTGGAGCAAGCCAAGGGCGCGGTCGAGAATGCGAAAGCCTGGCTGCAGGAGTTGGAAAACGGCTCCCGGCCGGAAGAGATCCAACAGGCGCAGCACAACCTCGACGAAGCGCGCGCGACTCTTGCCCATGACAAGATCACCCTGGATCGCACCAGAGAACTGGTGGCGAAGGGAGTCCTTTCGAAACAGCTGCTCGATGACGCCAGCGCCAAGTACGAGGCCGATCAGCAGCGTGTGAACTCGCTGGGGCAGTTATATCGCCTGGTCCAAATCGGACCTCGACCCGAAGAAATCGGGCGCGCCAGGGGCACCCTGCAACAGGCCCAAGGTCAGTTGGCCTTCGCTCAGTCGCAATCGGAAGCCACCGTCATCCGCGCTCCCATCAGCGGCACAATCCTGGAGCGCACGGCCGAAAAGGGAGAGCTCATCACCGCCCAGTTCGCCAGCGCGGTCGAAGGCGGCCCCGTCGGATCCGTCGTTGCTCTGGCAGACTTGAACGATCTTCAGGTGGAGCTCGACATCTCCCAGGATGATTTCGCAAAGCTGGGCCCGAAGCAGAGGGGAATCGTCACGACGGATGCCTATCCGGACCGAAAGCACGACGGCATCATCGCAGAAATCTCGCCTGAAGCGAATCGTCAGAAAGCAACGGTTCAGGTGAAGGTGCAGATTCTCACCCCGGACGGATATTTGCGCCCTGAAATGAACGCCACGGTCAAGTTCCTGGCTGATGAGAACAAGAGCGCCGCCACGAAATCACCGGGAGTCTTGGTCCCCACAAGCGCAGTTCGCGATCGCAATGGCAAGAAGATTGTCCTCATTGTATTCGGTGGCAAAGCCACAGCGCGCGAAGTCCGTATCAAAGCAACGCGGAGTAACGGATACCTGGTCGAAGGGCTCAGCGGCGACGAGGACATCATTACGGCCGGTCCGGCAAACTTGCAGGACGGAGATAAGATCAGAATCAAGGGAGAATCATGAGCACAGCAGCCGTAAGAACAGCCACCGAGGTTCTGGAAATCCTCAAACTGCTGAATGAGGATTTCCACCAGACCATCGTCAGGGTCACTCGCGATCCGCACGCCGCCGCGTATGCGCATGTCGTTCGCCACCTGGAAAAGGGCATGCTGCAGCCTGCCTGACCCGCGACGCTTCATCACGCAAAATTCCGGCCCAGGCGCGTTGGGGCGAGTTCCGTGTCTCGCTGCAAATGTCGTGCGCCGAGCAACCAGAACACACCCGCAGCGAGAAACATCAGGCCGACGACGAAAAACGATTTGTTCATATCGCCGAACCAATCGTTCAAGAGCCCAACGATGACGGGCGAGATCACGTCTCCAAGCGCGTGGATGACAAAAATATTGAATGCGAAGCCGATCGCACGCATGGATGGATGCGTGACGTTGGCCAGGATAGTGTTGGTTGGACCGGTGTTGAAGAATAAGCAGAAGCAGGTCAGGAAGATCAACAGCCAGATGATCCAGGGAAAAGGCGCATGCAACACTGCAAGGAGCGCGGGGAACCCCGCCAGCATTGCAGCGCCGGAAACTAGAAAATAGGAACCGGGGAACCGGCCGCGCAGCTTGTCGCCGGCGATGCCGCCCAGCAGGGTGGCTGCCAGGCCGGCCGCGGCGGTGATCGCGCCGAAAACCACTGTTGAGTTTGCGGGTGCGCCCGGCCGGCTTTCCAGGTAGTAAGGCATCCAGAATGCGATGCCGCCGATTGCGAAGGTCATGGCCGCCATGCCGAGCGTGCAGAGGGTGTAGGACGGAGTGCGCAGCAAGATCAGGTAGTCCCGCCAAGGAACCCTGGTAGGCTTGACCGCCTTCGAGAGGTCCGCTTGTCCGCGTGGCGGTTCGTGCATGAAGAAACTCCACAGGCCCAGTACGATCCCCGGCAACGTGATAAGAAAGAAAGCCCAGCGCCAGCTCTCGTGTCTGGCGCCGATCAAGCCGGCGCCCCAATCGCCGATCCCGGAGTTTGCAACCCAGCCGCCAACAACGTAGCCAAGGGCGCTACCCACGGGGATGGCGGTATAAAACCACGCCAGCACCTGGCCGCGGATCTTCACGGGATATAAATCGGAGATCATCGTCGGAGCCACTGGCCCGTATGCCGCCTCGCCGATTCCGACGCAGCAGCGTGTGAGCAGAAGCAGGAAAAACGTGACTGCCAGTCCGGATGCGCCACTGGCCAGGCTCCATAAGATCACGCCGATGCCCACGAGCCCCCAACGCGATCTTCGTTCCGCCAGCCGCGCAAATGCCGGGGCTGCCATCATATAAAGCAACATGAAAGCCGTGCCCAACAGGCCAAGCAAGGCATCTTCGGGTCTGAATCCCAGCCGATTCTGGAACCAGTTGACCAGGGCAGTTAACAAATCACCGCCCGCAGCGCTCGAGACGCCTGCCTGGCCAAAGAACGTCTTCTTGATGGGGCCCACCACGGCAGCCAGCACTTGGCGGTCGATATAGTTGAAGAGGTTGATCAAGAGCAGTAGAGCCAACGCAGACCTGGCGCCGGGGAGCGGAGTGGCACGGCCGGCGGGAGCGGCAGCAGGATCTGCGGCTGCGGGCGTCATAGATGCTCCTCTCTTGCGGCTGGGGTGTCGTCTCCTGACTTGGAGCTCCTGCAACCGGTCGGCGCACATTCCTAAACAAACCGACGGCAAAAACACTCAACGCAAAGAGCACAGAAGAATTCGGAAGTCTTTCCTTGCGCGCTCTGTGCCCGCGGTGTCGGTCGTTCAAGGTGTTGCGAGCCGCTTTGCCAGATCGACGGCGCCGACGGCATCCTCGGCGTACCCGTCGGCCCCGATGTCTTCGGCCCACTTGGGGGAGACCGGAGCACCACCCACCATCACCTTCACCCGGCCACGCAGGCCGGCGCTCGCAAGCGCCTCGATCACCTTTTTCTGCATGATCATCGTGGTCGTCAGCAGCGATGACAGGCCGACGAGGTTGGCGCCGGTTGCGCTGACGGTGCCGATGATTTTGTCAATCGGCACGTCGACGCCGAGGTCGTGCACCTCGAAGCCGTTTGCGGACAGCATGGTAGCGACCAGCGACTTGCCGATTTCATGGATGTCGCCCTGCACGGTTCCGATAACGACGGTCCCCTGAGACTGCAGAGCCTGCTGCCGGGCCCGCAGTTCCGGCTCCAAGAGTTGCATCGCCTGCTTCATGCTGTTGGCCGACACGATCAGGTTGGGAAGGAAGTATTCGCCACACGAAAACTTCTCGCCCACGATCCGCATTCCCGGTACCAGACCGCTATGAATAATGGTCAGCGGCTCGACCCCCGCTGCCAGGGCTTGTTTTGTCGCCGTCATGGTCAGGTCGGGCTCGCCGTTGACGAGGCTTGCGGTAATCTGTGACAGAAGGTCGCTTGACATGGCTGTTGTGCTCCTTGGAGCGCGGCAGTTTGCTGCCGCTGTTTAGGTAAGGATCAATCCGCGAGCGGCGGCAGGCGCTCCATTCCGAACCTGCGCGCGGCCGCTCTGGTGATGGCGCGCAGCTCGGAGCAGAGCTCCGCTGAGACCGGCGGCGGCTGGTATTTTGCCACCAGCTGGTCGGCACGCTCCGAAGCGCGCTGGAATGCCGATTTTGCTCCCTTGCGCTTCCATCCGTCGAGGGATCTGCGGTCGATCGTTTCTGACGGGATGTAGAGTTCCTTGCGGAACCACTTCAGCGTATGGGATTCCGCCAGGTATTCAGCCCGGTGCCCGAGCTTGCGCATCAGCGTAAGCGCAATCGGCTGGTCGCGCGCTTCGATGCCGCCGATTAACCGTTTTGCCATGCCGATGATCTCGGCGTCGAGGACCAGCTTCTCGAAGCTCTGGCAGCTTTCGAAATCGAGCATTCCTGCGCCCGAAACCATGTTCACGCCGGCAAGGGCGGCGAGCAGCGTGCCGCCCGCCGATTCCAACCCGCACTGGGCATCGATGATCTTGGCGTCGCTCATGCCAAGGTAGGCATGAGTGGGGAGGCTGAGCGCCTTGCCGACCTGGGTATAGGCGCAATCGATGAGCCACGTGCCTACATCCCCCATCGGCGTCGTTCCCTCACGCATATCGAACGCGGCCGGCGACCCGCCCCAGACGATGGGCGAGCTGGGCTTGGCAAGCTGGCCGATGGTGACGCCGCTCAGGTTCTCGGCCGCGTGCTGGACAACTGCCGCCGCCAGCGTCACCGGGGCAGTCGCGCCCGCGAGCGGCATGGACACCAGCTCGGCGGGAATGTCGTTGCGCGCGCAGTCAATCAGGTTCTGGCAGGTCAGATCGCTCCACAGCAGCGGCGGCGACGGGCACACATCGAAGATCGCAATCGGTTTTTGGGCCAGCGCTTCCGAACCGCCCGCGGCGGCAAGCAACAGCTCCCGCATCGTCCACCAGGTGTCCTTGCGAAACGCGCCGGTGACGATCGGCTTGCGCATGTAATTCAGCGCCAGGTAAAGCCTGTAAAGGTCACCAACCTCCGCGGGAACGTCCGTGCAGATCATCGCGGTGCTCTGCGCATCGATCTCGGGCAGCATCTCGGCCAGTTTCACGAACCTGACAAAGTCGCTTGTGATCGGCGTGCGCTGTTCCTGGGTGCGGCTGTCGAGAATGGCAAGAGCAGCAGAGCCGGGATCGAACTGCACGCTGTCGCCGCCGTAATGCACTGTTGGGCGCCCGTCGAGATTGTAAAGGTGGAACTCAGAGGGCGCGGTCGCGAGCGCTTTCCGCACAATCTCCTCCGGAATCCGGACCACCCGGTCCTTACGTTCGACCGCAGCACCGGCCGCAGCGAGCAGCGCGAGTGCTTCTTCGTTGTGCACGCGCACGCCAGGGTCTCCAAGCAGTTCCATTGCCTCGTTGATGATCTGGTTGACCATGGTTTCGCTGAGGAACGCCAGCCTCGGTCGCATGTTGAGCCTCCTCCTGACGTGCGCGCGACCGTATCATGACTCCCCGCCGCTGTCAACGCAGCGTCTGAGAATGTCAAAGCAGCCGTCGCGCCGACGATGAAGGTCCGGCGGGGACGCGTAGGACTGAGATCCATGTGCATATCAGCCGGTAATAAGTCTGGCACTTCTGCGTATTTTGCCAATAGGCGAGGGCAGATTTTCTGACATCAAGGTGATATCAATGGCAAACTCTCAGTAAGGAGGAAGCATGAAAAGGCAAGCTGTCTTGTTCGCCATGCTTGGACTTGGTCTGGGATCCTTCACCTGGGCTGCTCAAAAGGCCCAGAAGAAAGTCGATTTCAGCGGTACCTGGATCTTGGACACGAGCAAGAGCGGCCAGAAGGCCACGATGCAAAGCGGTGGCGGCATGAGCCGCGGCGGCGGTTACCCGCGTGGGGGCCGCACGGGCGGTGGGCGTACCGGAGGCGGGCGTCCAAGCGGCGGTGGTGGAGGCGACATCCCTGGCATGACGGTTCCGACAACTTATTCTATACTCGTCATCGAACATACGAAAGATGCTCTGAAGGTAACGAATAAGAGAAGCAATGCCGAGGGAGGAGAAGAGCTCACACAGGTATTCAATTTGGATGGGAGCGAGAGTGTAAACGCGGGATTTCTCGCGGGTGGAGAGGTTCGATCCAGAACATCCTGGGACAAAGACAAACTGGTCACTCTTGGAACTCAGAAGGCCCCCAGGGCCAGTGGCAGCGGCGGTCAGGACATCGTGATCAAGCAGGAGTTCTCGCTTTCCAAGGATGGGAAAACTCTGACAGTAAAGACTACGGAAACTACCGGAAGGGGACAGATCAACTCCAAGGAAGTCTACATCAAACAGACTGAAACGGCGAAGTGACGCCAGAGTGCGGCATCTTGCCTGCTTCAGAGCGAGCGCAAGGACAGCTGGCCGTACTTCAGTTCGTCGTAAACAAGGAATCGACATGAAGAACCATCGTGTCAACGCACATCCTATCCTGCGGGTGGAGGAGAGGCCCGACCTTCGTTTCTACTGGAATAAGACCCCCCTGACGGCCAAGCCGAATGAGATGATCTCTTCCGCGCTGATCGCCAACGGCATCAAGGTGTTCGGCCGCCACCACCGCGACGGCACGGCCCAGGGGATCTTCTGCGCCAACGGCCAGTGTTCCAAATGCTTGGTGATGGCGAATGGGGTGCCGGTCAAGTCGTGCATGACCGCGGTTCGGGAAAACATGTTCGTCGAAAGCGTCGACGGCCTGCCCAAACTGCCGCCGGTTGCCGAGGCGCCCGGCCTGACGGATATCGAGGAGGTCCAGACCGATGTCCTCGTCATCGGCGGCGGACCGGCCGGAACGTCTGCAGCCATTGAGCTGGGGGAAAGGGGTGTCAGGACGCTGATCGTAGACGATAAGAATGAGCTCGGCGGCAAACTGGTGCTCCAGACCCACAAGTTTTTCGGATCGGTAGAGGACTCTCATGCGGGCACGCGCGGCAACCAGATCGGCCGGATGCTCGCGCAAACCGTCAATAGCAACCCTCACATCACGGTTTGGCTCAACAGCACGGTGCTCTTTATCTTCAAGGACAAGAAGGTCGGAATTCTGAAGGACGGCGCCTACAAGCTGGTTGCGCCCCAGATAATTCTCAACGCCGCCGGCGCCCGCGAAAGGTTCCTGAGTTTCCCCGGCAACAGCCTGGTCGGGATTTACGGCGCCGGTGCCTTCCAGACGCTTGCCAACCGCGACCTGGTGCGTCCTTCCGAGACGCTTTTCATCGTGGGCGGCGGCAACGTGGGCCTGATTGCAGGCTACCACGCTCTGCAGGCTGGGATCGGCGTGGCAGGGCTTGCCGAAGTCCTCCCGGAGTGTGGCGGCTACAAGGTGCATGCTGACAAGCTCAAGAGGCTCGGAGTGCCCATTTACACCTCCCACACCATCCTTGCGGCCAACGGCCTCGAAGGAGTCGAATCGGTGACGATCGCCGAAGTTGATGATTCCTTCAGGCCGATTCCCGGGAGCGAGAAGACGTTTGCCTGTGACACGATCCTGATTGCCGTAGGACTGAGCTCGCTTGATGAATTCACGCAGGAAGCGCAAGCTGCCGGCATCCCCGCGTTCGCAGCCGGCGACGCTCTCGAGATCGCCGAGGCCTCTTCAGCGATGTTCAACGGCAGGATCAGCGGACTGCAGGTCGCGCGAGAGCTTGGAGCGGATGTGGCTGAGGTCCCGGAAAGCTGGCACGCGAAGGCCGAAGTTCTCAAGTCGCATCCGGGCAAGACGCATGAGCAGAGATTCCCCGAAGTCGAGAAAGGTGCAATGCCCGTCATCCACTGCCTGCAGGAGATACCCTGCAATCCCTGCACGACTGTCTGTCCGTCGGCATCGATCCAAATCGAAGGCGATCCCTTGATGGGACTTCCGGTCTTCACCGGCAGCGAAGGCGCTTGCAGCGCCTGTCTGAGGTGCGTCACGATCTGTCCTGCTCTGGCGGTCACTCTGGTCGATTACCGCAAGGATGAGAAATTCGCGGAAGTCACGGTGCCGTACGAAGTTTCCAATTTCCCGGTGCAGAAAGGGGACAGGATCAAAGCGGTTGACATCAACGGTGATCTGCTCGGCGAAATGGATGTCACTGCAGTTCTGAATCACAAAAAAAGCAAGACCCAACTCGTCAGGATCAAAGCGCCGAGGCAGGTGGCCAAGAGAATCGTTTCGTTCCGCATCCAGGCAGAAGCGTTGACGCGGCCTCTACCAGAACCGGTCCTGCCCGGAGACGATGCAGATGCAGCCATGCTATGCCTGTGCGAGCGCGTGACCGTCAGCGCAGTCCGGGCCCTTGTCAGGAAAGGAATCACCGACATCAACCAGATCAAGGCCGTCACGCGCGCCGGCATGGGCGCCTGCGGCAGCAAGACGTGCGAAACCATCGTCAAGAGCGTCTTGCGGCAGGAAGGAGTACCCATGGAGCGAGTGACGTCGAACACCAAGCGGCCGGTCTTCGTCGAAGTGCCACTGGGTGTTCTGGCCGGCGCGAATGAAGGACACACGAATGGCTAAGAGCTACGATGTGATCGTCATCGGTGCGGGTTCGGTCGGCGTTCCTGCGGCCATGGCGCTCGCAGAAAAGAAGTTGTCGACTCTGGTGCTCGAGCCATGCCCTTCGCCGGGACAAAGGAACAACAAGAAAGCTATCGGCGGTGTTCGTGCCACGCACTCCGACTTCGGAAAAATCCGGATCTGCCTGCGTAGCATCGAGATTTTTGCAGGCTGGCAGGAACAGCACGGCGCCGATATCGGCTGGCTTCGGAACGGATACAGTTATCCGGCTTATTCCGACGAGGATGAGAACAAGCTGATGGATTTGATGAAAATTCAGCATTCCTACGGGTTGGACATCCGCTGGGTTTCACCCGGGGAGTACAGCGGACTCGTACCGGGCATCAACATGAAGGAGCTGCGCGGTTCCACCTATTCGCCTGGCGACGGCTGCGCATCCCCACTGCTGGCGGTGAATGCTTTTTACTCTAAGAGCCTGGAGTCCGGCGCTCGGTACCATTTCAGCGAGAAGGTCACGGCCATTCGATCCAGAAACGGCGGTGGCTCTGACGTGATCACAACCAAGGGTAGGTACAGCTGCGGTACCGTTGTCAATGCCTCCGGCAACCAAGGGGGTGAAGTCGCCGCCATGGTCGGCCAGAAGTACTCGATCCAGCCCGATTGTCATGAAGCGGCGATCACAGAACCCGTGCAGCGGTTTTTCGGCCCAATGGTCGTCGACATGCGCCCGGCGGCTGATTCCAGGAACTATTACTTTTACCAGAATGCAGAAGGGCAGGTCGTGTTTTGTATTACGCCCGATCCTGCCATCTTTGGAGAGGATAACGATTCGACATCCGCATTTTTCCCGATGGTTGCGAAGCGAATGGTGAGTCTTTATCCGCGCCTGGCAAACCTGAGAGTGAGACGATCCTGGCGCGGCCAGTATCCCAATACGCCCGACGGTTTTCCGATCGTCGGCAGCAGCAGAGAACTGCCCAGTTTTATCAACGCCATCGGCATGTGCGGCCAGGGTTTCATGCTTGGACCCGGCCTCGGTGAGCTGATCGCGCGCATGGTGGTGGGAGAAATCGGCGATGACGACCGACACATCCTGAAGAGCTTCGATCCCCATCGTGATTTCTCGGGGATGGAAGCGTTGAAGTAGACAATGTGCGCGAAACAGACGAAAGTGATTTCAGGGTCTCACGAAATAAAGAATCCTGCAAAAAATCGTGAAAGAAATTGGGGCCACATAAGACACTATTCCTGCAAGCAGGCAGGAGGATTTCCAAATGCGAACCCGTGTGGCACTACTCTGCTGCTGGAAAATTCGAGGGAGCGGGCAGAGAAGCGCCGCCGCGGCGCGGGGATTCACTCTCATTGAAACGCTGATTGCCATGTGTATCCTCACCTTCGGCCTGCTGGCTGCCGGGCAGATGATCTATGTCGCCGTGGCCTCTGCATCCCTTGCCCGATCCAAGGGAAGCGCCGCAATCGTGGCACAGGGCAAGCTTGCGTCCCTTGCCGACCTTTACAGCCGAGACCCGAACGCAGCGGATCTGAGCATTGGCAACCACGGGCCTGAGCAGGTAGAAGTGGTCAATCCGGCAGCGCACAATGTGCTCAACCGCTACAACGTTACCTGGACGGTGGGCACGGTTTCTGATCCCCGCACGGGCAGGGCGCTCAACGCCAGGCAGGTCTTTGTGACCGTGACTCCTATAGATGCTGCTAATAACGCGCACTTCACAGCTTCGTTCAACAAGATCGTAACCGTCCCTGCCATTTTCAGTCCGAGAATCTCATCATGAAAGTCGTGGTGATTGCCCGTCGATCCGTCGCCTCTTCCATGACCGGCCAAGCGGTCGCAGAGCAGGGCTTCAGCCTGGTGGAATTCCTGGTTTCCTCCCTCATCGTTCTGGTCATAGCCGCATCTGTCTTCGGTCTTTTGAGCAACACGCAGCGCACCGCCAGCTATCAGACCGAGGTGCAGGGAGTGCTCGAGAACACGCGCCTGGCAATGGAGAGTGTCGAGCGCATCCTGCAGCAGGCCGGTAACGACCCTCTGCATGCCGGCTTTCCCGGCATTACCGTCACGAGCGCCACTGAAGTGCGCGTCCGTTCCGATCTAACAGGCTCGGCAGGCCCCGGATTTCCCGACAAAGGAGACCCTGACGGAGACACGGATGATGCAAACGAAGATGTCACAATCCGATTTAATGCGAATGCTCAATCCATCGAGTTGATCCCCGCAGGGGGGACGGCACAGCCGATCGCGAGCAATATTTCGACATTTACCATGCAGTACTTTGACGGCAACGGAGCTGCGACAAATACCGGCAATGACGTCCGGAGAATCAGGTTTTCGTTGACAGGCACAAGCCCGTTTCCTGATCCGCAGACGCACCGGGTTTTCAGCATGCAGCTAAGCAGCGATGTCCAGTTGGCCGCGCGTCAGTAGGGCGGAAATTCGGTGACAGTATCTCATGCGCGATTCGCGCACCCAAGTGCATGAAAAAGCGCACGGGCTGAAGCCCGTGCCCACTTGAGATCTCTGAGGGTAACATATAGTGGGGACGGGCTTTAGCCCGTCCGCTGCACCGTCTATTTTCAAAGCAGGCACCGAATTGCCTGAAGAAGGGTGCATCTGGGCAAAACCAATCGGGCACTTCGGTGCCTGTCACCAAATTTCTATTCCAATGTTTCGCCGCAGCAACGGAGGAACTTCTTCCCGCTCCGGAATCAGTTGCGGCATAAGCAGCAGTGGCAGTGCCGGGTGACGTCTGTAGGCTCGAGCCGTGTGCCCGAGGCAGCCACAAGACGACAACCAAAGCAGAAGCCCCAAAACACACAGAATACACGAAGCAATTTCCCTATATCTTATCCTGGTAACATGCAAGTCTTTTTGTAGCGGGAATTGTTGGCTGCGGCTGTGCCAGCTAACGGGCGGGTCCTTTAGTGGCATAGTAGCCTTGGCGCGCCCGCACCCGCAACTCGGGTCGCTTCGGCACGCCCACCACGATGCGTCGAAAGCTGCCGTCCATTTTCGTATCCGGGGAATAGTAGCTGAGCAGGTACTGCGACTGCAGTTCCGTGGCAATGCGCCCGTAAATCTCGCCCAGGGCCTCCCTCTTGTCGGCCAGGAAAGCCACGCCTCCAGTTTGTTCTGCCAGCGTTTCCATCGCCCGCTGTCCACGCAGCCCGACCGGGTTTAGTCGCACCGACGGCCCGCCCGGGTTGATCGAGTAGAAAATGCAGTCGGCCTGCTGCACTTCTCGAATAGCATCCGCCAGATGCTTTTCGCTGAGATTGTCCTCGCCGTCGGACAGCACAATCTGGACTCGGCGGACTTCCGGATCCACCGGAGCGTGCAACATGCGTGCTGCGGCGATGACTGAATCACAGAATGCCGTGGCGACGCCTGAAGGTTTGAGCTGACCCAAACTCCGCAGCGCGTCGGCGAGCGACACGGTCCGTTCCAGCACGACCTTCGGCTTGGAACCGATGCAGAGAATCGCTACGGCGTCGTGCGGCCGGAAGATCGTTTTCAGGAAATCTGTTGCGGCCTGCTGGTCGAAATCGAACTGCGTAAAGACGCTACCCGTGTTGTCGAATACCAGGACCATTTCCAGGCGGGTTTCACCGGCTTCCCCCAAATGTGCGATCGTCACCGGGTTGCCGTTTTCTTCAATGCTGAAATTCTCGAGCTGCAGCTCTTTGACGGCATGACCGGCGGCATCGGTCACCGACACCGGCACCTGCACGAGATTGGTACTGACTCGGATGGTTCCTACCTGAGGCGGCTGCTGAGCCTGGCAAGCCAAAGAGTGCGGAGTCGTGTGCAAGAAGACAGGAAGAAGGACGAGCAGACAAGGCGGGACGCGAAGGCTCATAAGACTCACTCTGCTTCGGACTGCTTTCCCCGTTTCCGACGGATAAGGACATGGAGACCGTGCCAGACGGCGGGGCATCCCTACCACCAATCAATTACCATGCCCCGGTTGCGCCGTCCAGGGTTACTTCGACGTCTGCACGATCAGCCTTTTGTTTATGGAGATCTTAGCCTTCGCATTCATCCGTGGTTTCTGTTCTGATCGTCTCCCCTGCCGCCATTGAATCCGTATTACAATTGGAGTGCCGGAATACGGAGGTGACGGATGGCAATTCAGGAAAAGATGCGTGCCATGGTGTTGGTGGCTCCCGGGAAGCCTCTTCACGCTATTGAAATGCAGGTTCCCAGGCCGGAGACGACCCAAGTCTTGATCGAAGTCCGTGCCTGCGGAGTCTGCCGGACGGACCTGCATATCGCGGACGGCGAGTTGCCGCATCCCAAGCTCCCCTTGATTCTCGGCCACGAGATTGTGGGCACGGTGGTTGGGCTCGGCGACCAAGTGCCGGGATTCAAGCGGGGAGACCGAGTCGGAGTGCCCTGGCTCGGTTATAGCGACGGTACCTGCCGCTACTGCCTTCGCGATCGCGAGAACTTGTGTGATAACGCCCTGTTCACCGGTTATTCGATCGATGGCGGCTACGCGGAGTATACCGTCGCGGACTACCGCTATTGCTACCATCTGCCGGAATCATACAGTGATGTCGAAGTTGCGCCGCTCTTGTGTGCCGGATTGATCGGATACCGTTCCTATCGCATGGCTGGGAAGAACGCCGAACGACTGGGATTTTATGGTTTTGGCGCCGCCGCGCATCTTCTGGCGCAATTGGCTGTCTACGAAGGGAAGAAGGTATACGCCTTCACCAAACGCGGCGACGCGCCGGCGCAGAGCTTCGCACGCAGGCTGGGTGCGGTCTGGGCGGGTTCTTCTGACGAGATGCCTCCGGAGAAGCTGGACGCGGCAATCATATTTGCGCCTGTAGGTGCTTTGGTACCGGCTGCCTTGCGCGTGACCGCCAAGGGGGGCGTGGTGGTCTGCGGCGGCATTCACATGAGTGACATCCCCTCTTTCCCTTATGACATTCTGTGGGAGGAGCGCTCGTTGTGCTCGGTGGCCAACCTGACCCGGCAGGACGGGAGGGAATTCTTCGAGATCGCTCCCAAAGCGCCCGTAAGAGCGGAGGTTGTGGTTTTTCCTTTGGACAAGGCAAACGAGGCACTGGATGGTGTGAGGAGTGGAAAGCTGGAAGGGGCAGCCGTGCTAAAGATCTGCTCGTGATCCTGGAAAAAAAACCAGCTTGAGCTGGAGCTCCCCTTCGCTTAAGCTGACTGTCATCTAGCTGCGATTCAGACATGCGCGTGGCTCCGAACCGTGTGGCCGCAAGCCGCAGCGGCCCACAGAGCCGCGCCCCATAGCGGGCGGGCAGGGAGTGCCAAGCCCGCCTGATTTGTCTTGATTTTGGCAGCTAGCTGAATCGCTAATTTGCGATCTTGATCGTCAGAGAACAAAGGGAGGTTTCGCATGAATCTGGCACGTTTTCCGCGCAGGCGCTATACCGAGGGGATGACTCCACTGGAGCCGGCACGCAGGTTCTCAGCAGCACTCGGCGGCCCCGATGTTTTTATTAAGAGAGACGACCTTCTCGGATTGGCTGCAGGCGGAAACAAGACGAGAAAACTCGAGTTTCTGGTCGCCGACGCTCTGGCTCAAGGCGCCGACACTCTGATTACCTGCGGAGCGGTTCAATCCAACCACTGCCGGCTGACACTGGCAGCGGCCGACAAGGAAGGGTTGAAATGCCGTCTCGTGCTCGAAGAGCGAGTGCCGAACAGCTACAATCCTGAGGCGAGCGGGAACAACTTCCTTTACCGGCTCCTGGGTATCGAGAAGATCAAAGTGGTTCCCGGCGGCTCCGACATGATGAAGGAAATGCGTGTGGTGGCCGACGAGGTTTCCGCGCAAGGTCGCAAACCGTACATCATTCCAGGCGGCGGCAGTAACCCGATTGGGGCCGCCGGCTATGTCGCCTGTGCCGAGGAGATCCTCGCTCAGGCGTTTGAAAAAGGCATCAACTTCGATCACGTCGTGTGCGCGAGTGGCAGTGCCGGTACCCATGCGGGATTGATCACGGGTTTCTACGGGAACAACAGTAACATTCCAGTAGTAGGCATTGACGTCAGCCGCCCCAAGGAACTGCAGGAAAAGCTCGTCTATGACCTGGTCCAGAGAACTGCGGCCCACGTCGGAGTCAAGTCGGAAATCCCGCGCGATGCAGTCCTTTGCTTTGGCGAGTATGTCGGGCGGGGATACTCCATCCCAACGCCTGAGATGGCCGAAGCGGTCAGAATGCTGGCGAGAACCGAGAGCATCCTTCTCGATCCGGTTTATACCGGCAAGGCGATGGCCGGCCTGATCGGCTTGTCCCGCAAGGGTTTCTTTAAAAAGAATGAAAACGTTCTGTTTGTGCACACGGGTGGGTCGCCGGCTCTGTATGCCTACATGAAGGATCTTCTGGACTAACAATACAGTGGCGGCTCCGCTGTCCCAAGCTATGAAGAATCCTCGACTGACTGTGCGTTCCAGAGCCCGTGGACAGCGTCGCTTGTTCCGAAAATAGAGACAGAAAGCGGCCAACGTCGGAATCGGCATCGGGGTCGCTATCGCTGTCGCAATCGGCGCAGTCTGTCTGCAAAAGCCGATGACGATTGCGATCGCGACACCGATTCCGATCCCGACAAATGCCAATCCCACAAACATGACCCTTTCATGCGTCGACGGGTTCGCCCCCGCGAATGAGATGCTGTCACCTTATTCTGTTTCAACCCTTCCAAGTTCCACATCTACATCGGAACTGACACCCGGCATTGGATCGTGGTACAACGTTGCGCCATGAGAGCATCAGGGCAGGCTCCACTGCAGGCACAGACCCTCAGGCGAGAACTAGGCCGCTGGGATCTCACTGCCATCGGCGTGAATCAAGTGATCGGCGGTGCGATCTTCTTGATGCCTTCGCAGGTTGCGGCGCAGATCGGTGCCTGGAGTGTGCTGGCCTTCGTCCTGGCGGGAGCGGCCTCGCTTCTGGTGGCGCTTTGCTTTGCCGAGGTGGGCAGCAGGTTTGAAGGCACCGGCGGCCCCTACCTCTACGCTCGCACGGCGTTCGGCCGGTTTGCCGGGTTCGAGGTTGGCTTCATGCAGTGGTTTACGCGGGTGGCGAGCCACTCCTCGATTGTCAACGGTGTCGCGCTGGCGCTCGGCTTTTATTGGCCCACCGTCGCGTCCGGACCCGGTCGCAGCGCGGTCATCATCGGGCTGACCTTCGTTTTGACGGTGATCAATCTTGTCGGGATCCGGCAAAGCGCCTGGGTGGTAAACCTGCTGACCATTGGCAAACTTCTGCCGCTGGCAATCTTCATCGCCGTCGGCGCCTTTTTCTTCCGTTCAGCCAATGTCGCCTCGCTCGGGCCCGTCACCTGGCATCAGGCGACGACGGCTGCGTTGTTGATGATTTTTGTGTTCGGCGGCTACGACGTGGTGCCCGTTCCCGCCGGCGAAGCGAGTGACCCGCGCCGCCACGTCCCTTTTGCGCTCATAATGACGATTGTGACTGTAACCGTCGTCATGACGTTGACTCAACTGGTCACGACAGGGACGCTGCCGAATCTGGCAGACTCGAAGACTCCATTGGCGGATGCAGCCTACGCCTTCATGGGAAGTGCGGGCGCCTTGTTGATTGGCATCGGTTCGCTCATCTCTATGACGGGAAACAATGCCGGTCAGATCCTTACTGGGTCGCGCATGCTGTTTGCCCTGGCTGAGAACCGCCAGCTGCCGAGATGGTTTGGCCGCGTCCATCCGAGATATCGAACTCCTGCCAATGCCATTCTGTTCTCCGCAACCGCGGCGCTTGTCCTAGCCCTGACCGGCTCTTTCGCCAAGCTGGCGGCTGTCAGTGCCGTGGCGCGCCTGGTTACGTACACCGGGACGAGCGCTTCGACACTGATTCTGCGCAGGCAGCGCTTCAACAGCGTGGTGAAGAAGCCGACCTTTGTGATTCCCTTCGGCCCCGTGGTCCCACTCCTCGCCGTCCTGGTTTCCGTTGCCATCCTGTTCGGGGCCACACGAGAACAGATTCTGGGCGGCGGCCTGGCTTTGGCAGCCGGCGCAGTTCTTTTTGCGCTTAATCAGTGGTCGCGCCGCGATCAGGCGTGCTCTTACGAACCTCGCTAAGAATGCGGGTCGCCGATATACGCTGCTAGACGCCGGAAAGGCCACAAGACCCACAAGGACCCAATTCAAATTCTTTGTGTTTTGGAAGTCTTGGCGGGCTACTTGGCTTTTTGAAAGTTTAAGGGCCTTGCGCCCCTGCCGCCGCCGGAGGGATCTATACAGAGCGTCTTAAGTAATGCCGCATAATCGTTGGAGCATCTGGTTTGGTTTCCTCCACAACTCCAACTGGGCCGTTACTGCGGCAACCAGATCGTTGAGTAGTGGAAAATACTGATTGTGAG